>JAESGN010000314.1_pt1 | contig 62673 bp, 57 predicted proteins | sample 9269731 | NCBI WGS metagenome assembly JAESGN01 (sample SAMN15720683, study PRJNA650826) | algae metagenome | isolation source: Mojavia pulchra JT2-VF2 and co-occurring heterotrophs from desert soil | place: USA: Cadiz Valley, Joshua Tree National Park, CA | collected 1998-06-08
GAGGTAGTTCCAGCGCGCGCCGCCCGAGGTCTTGGGGTTCGGGGTGATCACCTGCACGCCGGGCGTGACCAGGTCGTCCCAGTCCTTCAGGCCCTTGGGGTTGCCCTTCTTCACCAGGAACACGATGGTCGAGGTGTAGGGCGCCGAGTTGTGCGGCAGGCGCTTCTGCCAGTCGGCCTTGAGCAGGCCGCCGTGGGTGACCAGCGCGTCGACGTCGCCGCCGAGTGCCAGCGTGGCCACGTCGGCGTCGATGCCGTCGATGATCGAGCGGGCCTGCTTGCCCGAGCCGCCGTGCGACTGCTTGATCGTCACGTCCTGGCCGGTCTTGCCCTTCCAGTACTTGGCGAAGGCCTGGTTGTAGTCCACGTACAGCTCGCGCGTGGGGTCGTAGGAGACGTTCAGCAGCGTCACCGGACCGGCGGCGCTGCCCTGGGCGAACGCCGGCAGTGCCGACAGGGCCATGGCGCCGGCCACGCCGGCACCGAGGGAAAGCTTGATAAAGTCGCGGCGGAGGCTCATGGTGTCGTTCTCGAATGGCATATCAATGAAGCTGCGTATTCTCAATACGACATATAGGAACTGGAACGACCAAGTTTTCAGTTCTAAATAGCTAAATCAACTAAGAGCCGCGTTCCGCGCTCCCCCACCCAAAGGCAATCGACATGGCTCGCATGGTTCAGTGCATCAAGCTCGGCAAGGAAGCCGAAGGCCTCGACTTTCCCCCCTACCCCGGCGAACTCGGCAAGCGCATCTGGGAAAGCGTCAGCAAGGAAGCCTGGGCCGCCTGGCTCAAGCAGCAGACCATGCTGGTGAACGAGAACCGCCTGAACCTCGCCGACCAGCGCGCCCGCCAGTACCTGGCACGCCAGATGGAGAAGCACTTCTTCGGCGAGGGCGCCGACGTCGCCCAGGGCTACGTCCCGCCATCGGCCTGAGGCCGCGCAACCACCTGCAGTGACGGCCGAACCGGTCGCCTGGCGCGCGGACGGCACACCGCACAGCGCACGCTTCGGCGACATCTATCACACGGAGGCCGGCGCGCTCGCGCAGTCGCGCCACGTCTTCCTCGGCGGCTGTGGCCTGCCGGCCGCCTGGGCCGGCCAGCCGCAGTGGCGGATTCTCGAAACCGGCTTCGGGCTGGGCCTCAACTTCCTCGCGACCTGGGCCGCGTGGCGCGCCGATCCGGCACGCCCGCGGCTGCTCCACTTCGTCTCGATCGAGGCCTGGCCGGTAGCGGCCGACAGCCTGCTGCGCGCCGCCGGCGCCTATGAGGAACTCGCGCCGCTCGCACGCGAGCTGGCCGCGCGCTGGCACGGCCTGCTGCCGGGCTTCCACCGGCTGGCCTTCGACGACGGCCGGGTGCTGCTCACGCTCTGCGTGGGCGAGGTGCAGCCCATGCTGCGCGCCCAGCGCTTCGAGGCCGACAGCCTGTACCTCGACGGCTTCAGCCCGCAGCGCAATCCCGAGATGTGGTCGCCCGAGACGCTGAAGGCGCTCGCGCGCTTCGCGCGCCAGGGCACCCTGCTCGGCACCTGGACCTATGCGCGCGCCGTGCGCGACGCGCTGGCGCAGAACGGCTTCCAGCTCGAACGCCGTCCCGGCCTGCCGCCCAAGCGCGATTGCCTGGGCGCGCGCTTCGCGCCGGCCTGGACCGTGCGCCGGCGCGAGCCGCTGCCCGAGACCGTCGCAACGCCGGGCCGCTGCGCCGTGATCGGTGCCGGCCTCGCGGGCGCGGCCGTGGCGGCCAGCCTCGCGCGGCGCGGCTGGCGGGTCGAGGTGCTCGACGCCGCCGCGCGCCCGGCCGAAGGCGCCTCGGGCCTGCCCGTGGGGCTGCTCGCGCCGCATGTGTCGCCCGACGACGCCCTGCTCTCGCGGCTCACGCGCGCCGGCATCCGCGCCACCTGGAACGAACTGGCGCAGCGCCTCGAAGAAGGCCGCGACTGGCGCGGCACCGGCACGCTGGAGCGCCGGCCCGATGGCGATGTACGCGTGCCCGCGGGCTGGCAGGCCGACGGGCCCAACGAATCCTGGCCCGCGAGCGCCGCGCAGCTCGCGGCCGCGGGCCTGCCGCACGACGCGCCCGCGCTCTGGCATGCGCGCGCCGCCTGGGTGCGGCCGCGCGCGCTGGTCGAAGCCTGGCTGCGCGAGCCCGGCATCGCGTTGCGCGCTGGCTGCCGCGTCGAGCGACTGCAACGCGATCCGGCCACCGGTGGCTGGCGGCTGCTGGCCGAAGACGGTGCCGTGCTGGCCGAGGCCGACCGCGTGGTGGTCGCGATGGGCCATGGCTCGGGCCTGCTGGCGCCGCGCCTGCCGCTGCAGCCGGTGCGCGGCCAGGTGGCCTGGGGCCGCAGCGACGCGGCCGCGTTGCCCGCCGCGCCCGTGAATGGCGACGGCCACCTGATCGCCGGCGTGCCCGAGCCCGATGGCGGCGCGCCGCTGTGGCTGGCCGGCGCCACCTTCGACCGCGACAGCCATGACCTGGCGCCGCGCGACAGCGATGCCGAGGCCGTGCGCGAACGCGCCGCCCGGCTGCATCCGGCCAGCGCCGAACAGATCGACCAAGCCTTCGCACGCGGCGAGGCCCAGGCCTGGGTCAGCGTGCGCTGCGCCTCGGGCGACCGCCGGCCGCTGGTCGGGCCGCTCGGCGATACGCCCGAGGACAAGGGCCTGTGGGCCTGCACGGCGCTCGGCTCGCGCGGGCTCAGCTTCGCCGCGCTGTGCGCCGAACTGCTGGCCGCGCAGTGGCATGGCGAGCCCTTGCCGTTGCCGGCGGCGCTGGCCAAGGCGCTCGATACGCGGCGCACCGCGCGGGCCTGAGGGCCGCTACACGGCGTCCAGCACCGGCAGCAGATGGTCGATGCGCCCATCCCCGTAGCTGCGCACCACCTCCGAGATCACCACCCGGTAGCCATCGAGCCAGTTCGCCTGCGCCGCCTTGGCCTGCAGGTGCGAGGGATGCGTCATCAGCGCCTGCAGCGCCTCGAGCGAGCGCCAGTAGTAGACGTTAGACACCAGCCCGCTGGCGCTGTTCTCCCAGCTCTCCTCGCCCAGGTAGCCGGGCAGCGCGCGGGCGGCTTCGGCGATCGCCTGGTCGAGCCGGTGGAAGGCGTCGTCGAACTGGCGGGTGGCGAAGATGAAAGTCGATGCGTACATGGTCCTCCATGGGCGAACGGTGCGGCCACGAAGGCCGAGGGGGCGCGGATTATGCGGCAGTCCGGCGTGTTCACGGCGTCCGAACGCAAGACAATGCGCCCATGCCCAGCACCCAGTACGACATCCGCCACACCACGATCTACCGCTACAACGAGCCGGTCAGCTTCGGGCTGCATCGCGTGATGTTCCGTCCACGCGACAGCCACGACCTGCGCGTGCTGGCCACCGACCTGCAGGTGAGCCCGGCGGCCCACACGCGGCTGATCCAGGACCCGCATTCCAATTCGGTGGCGCTGGTGCAGCCGATGGGCGAGGCCACCGAGCTGCGCATCGTCTGCTCGTTCACCATCGAGACCGTGCCCGCGGCCGCGCAGGACCAGCTCGCGATCGACCCGGCCGCGGAGTTCCTGCCCTTCGCCTATTCGGTGCAGGACCGGCTCGACCTCGAGCACTACCTGCGCCCGCACCACGACGACCCCGACGGCACGCTGATCCGCTGGGCCCACCAGTTCCTGCACACCGACGAGCCCAACAGCACGCGCGAGGTGCTCACGCGCATGAACGCCCACATCGGCCAGAGCCTCGAGTACCTGGCGCGCGACGAGGAAGGCACGCAGACGCCGCTGGAAACGCTGGCGCTGGGCAGCGGCAGCTGCCGCGACTACGCGCTGCTGATGATGGAGGCGGTGCGCCGCCTGGGCATCGCCACGCGCTTCGTCTCGGGCTACATCTACGACGCCGCGCTCGACAGCACGGTGCAGGCCAAGGGCGAGGCCATGACCGGCGCCGGCACCACGCACGCCTGGCTGCAGGCCTGGCTGCCGGGCGCGGGCTGGGTCGCGTTCGACCCGACCAACAACCTCATGGGCAGTGGCCAGCTGATCCGCGTCGGCGTGACGCGCGACCCGGCCCAGGGCGCGCCGATCGCGGGCAGCTGGTACGGCCCGGCCGAGGCCTACGAGGGCCTCGAGGCCACGGTGACGGTCACGCGCCGGCGCAACTGAGGGCCCCGCTGTCGCGCAGGCGATAGCGGCTACGGGAAAGCCCCCACCTTCCACAGGGGCGGCGCCTCTACGCTGCGCCGCCGGTCCGCAGAAAAGCACGGTCGTGCCAGCCCACTGGACACACGCCGCGACCGTGGCGGACGGCATTCCTCGCCCCTCGAAAAACGGAGACAACGAACCATGCATTCCGCGCGCCTCAAGCTCATCGTCATCGCCGCCAGCATCGCCGCCGCTTCCTGCGGCGGTGGAGGCGGCGGTGGCGGGGTGTTCCCGATCCTGCCGCCCGCGCCCGCCCCCGCGCCGCCGGCCCCGCCGCCTCCGCCGCCGGCACCCGCGCCCGAGGAGCGCCGCGCGCAGGACGACCGCAATTCGTTCGCACCGGCCGACCCCACGGCCACCACCTTCGCAGCGCTCGCGGCCGCGGCCGGCGACACGGTCGACAACGCCACCACCAGCCGCTGGGCCGGCGTGCTCGGCGGCGCGGCCTACCGCGTGGAGGTGCCGTCCAACTGGAACGGCAAGCTCGTGATGTACGCGCACGGCTATGCCGGCGAAGGCAACGTGCTCGCGGTCAGCAATCCCTCGATCCGCCGCTACCTGATCCAGAACGGCTATGCCTGGGCCGCCTCGAGCTACAGCAAGAACTTCTACGACGTGCGCGTGGGCGTGGAGGACACCAACGCGCTGGCGCTGGAGTTCAACAAGATCGCCAAGGCCAACGGCCGCGAGCTCGCCGCGCCCTCGAAGATCTACATCACCGGCCACTCGATGGGCGGCCACATCACGGCCGCGGCGATCGAGGACGAGGCCTATGCCACGGCCAACCACAAGGTGCGCTACAACGGCGCGGTGCCGATGTGCGGCGTGGTCGGCGACACCGAGCTGTTCGACTACTTCGCGGGCGCGCAGGTCACGGCGCAGGCGCTGGCGGGGCTGCCGAAGTACCCGACGGTGAACTGGTCGGACATCTCCGCGCAGGTGACCGGCACGCTCTACACCAGCTTCCCGGGCACGCCCACGGCCACCGGCCTGAAGTTCGCCTCCGTGGTCGAGAACCTCACGGGCGGCAAGCGTCCGATGTTCGACCTCGGCTTCACCGCCGGCGGCTCCTTCGCCGCGGTGTGGGGCGTGTTCGGCAGCGACGGCACGGTCAACGGCATCCTCAACAAGAACACGCTCGACACCAACCGCTTCACCTACACCATCGAGGGCGACACCGCGGGCTCGACCGCGCTCAATGCCTCGGTCATCAAGCTCACCGCCGTGGCCGATGCCAACCGGCTGCGCCGCGACGGCCTGCGCTGGATCCCCAAGGCCAACGGCGAGTTCAAGATCCCGGTGGTCAGCCTGCACACGCTCGGCGATCTCTACGTGCCCTTCAGCATGGAGCAGATCTACAACAAGCGCGTCGCGGCCAAGGGCAACGCCAGCTGGCTGGTGCAGCGCGCGGTGCGCGGCATCTCGCACTGCGACTTCACGCTGGCCGAGCAGGTCGAGGCCTTCGACGCGATGATCAAGTGGGAGCGCGATGGCGTGAAGCCCGCGGGCGACGACGTGGTGACCGCGGCGACGGTGGCCGATCCGAAGTACGGCTGCACCTTCACGCGGCCGCTGGGCACGGTGGACGAAAGCGGCACCAGCCAGCTGACGCGACCCGGCGCCGCCGCCGCGCGTCCCTGCTGACGTGCATCGAACGGGAACCGCCCGCGCGGCGGTTCCCGCCCGCCTTCAGCGCTTCTGCGCGCTGTAGGCCTTCACCACCGGCACCGCGGTCGCGGCGCTGTCGACGAACAGCCCGTCGATCCCGGCATCGAGGAAAGCGGTGATCTCCGCCGCCGTGTCGCCATGCACGGTGCCGTCGGCCTTCGGCTCCTTCTTGAGGCTGTCGGGCAGGAAGGCGTTCTCGGGCCGGACCGTGTAGATGTGGACGAACAGCTTTTTGTCGTGCGCATCCTTCACCAGCGTGGTGGGCGTGCCCAGCTTGCCGGCCACCACCGGGATCACGCGCGACTTGTCGGGACCGATGCCCTGCGCATAGGTCGCGATCTCGGCCAGGCCCTCGGGTTTCACGAGATCGGCATAGGTGCGCTTGTCGCCCAGTGCCACGAGGTCGTAGGGCGCGCCCGAGCCGCCGATCAGCTGCACGATCCTCACCGTGCTGCGCAGGCGCACGTCCTTGAGGTTGCCGGTCTCGAAGGACTGCACGAACACCGGCGCATCGGCCTTGTTCAGGCCGTGCTTCTGCAGGGTATCGAGCAGCTTGTTCTCGAGCGGCAGGCCGATCGAGCGGAAGTAGGTCGGGTGCTTGGTCTCGGGATAGATGCCGATGGTCCGGCCCTTGGCCTGCGACTGCGCTTTCGCGAGCTCGATCACCTCGTCGAGCGTGGGCACCTGGAACTGGTCGTTGAACGACACGTTGGCCGGGCGCTGCGCCGGAATGCGCTCGCGCGCGCGCAGCTCCTTGAGCTCGGCCAGCGTGAAGTCCTCGGTGAACCAGCCGGTGACAGCGCGGCCGTCGATGGTCTTGGTGGTCTTGCGGCTCGCGAACTTCGGCACGTCGACCACGTTGGTGGTGGCCTCGAGCACGTTGCCGTTGGCGTCGACGATGGCGATCGCGTTCTCGTGGCGCGCCACCAGCTCGCCGTCCTTGGTCGGCACGAGGTCGGGTTCGATGAAGTCGGCGCCGTCGTCGATGGCCTGCTGGTACGAGGCCAGCGTGTGCTCGGGGCGCTTGGCGGGTTCGCCGCGGTGCCCGATCACGAGCGCGGCGGGCACGGGGGCCGGCGCGGGCGGCGGCGGCGGCGGTGCGGGCGGCGCGGGGGCCGGTGCGGGCGGCAGGATCGGGAAGACGGCGCCGCCGCCGCCTCCTCCACCGCAAGCGCTCATGAGCGCGCAGGCGCCGACCGCCAGGGCGATCCTGGCCAGGGGAAATGACTGCATGGGAGACCCTCTCTCTCGCTGTGTGGCTGGTACGGATTCGTCGCCACCCGCCGCGCGTTGTTATGAGTTCTTGGCGGGCGTCGGATCATTGCGAGGCCATGTGTCCGCGCCGTGACATGCACGGCCCCCGCGCCTCGCTCAGGAGCGCGCGGCCAGCTTCGCCTCGAGCGCGGCGATCAGCGCCCTCGCCTCGTCGCCTTCGGGGATGTCGCGCCCGCTGTCGCGCCACTGCACCGCACTCTTGAAGCCCTCGGCCTCGGCCTGGCGGCGAAACCACATGCCCTCGGGGTTGTGGCGCGTGATGCCGTCGAACACGGTGGCGAACATCTGGCTCTGCTCCAGGCCCATCGAATGCCAGACCTGGTTGACCACCAGCTTGTGCATCATCAGGTGCGAGCGCGGCACGCCCGCGATGCGCAGCGCCAGCTTCAGCGTGGCGGCGTCGAGTTCTTCGGCCGGCACCGCGAAGTTGGCGAGGCCCCAGTCGGCCGCCTGCGCGCCGTCGATGGTGTCGCCGGTGAACATCAGCTGCTTGGCGCGCAGCGCGCCGAGCCGGTAGGTCCACATGGCCGTGGTCGGGCAGCCCCACACGCGTGTGGGCATGTAGCCGATGCGCGCGTCGTCGGCCATGGCCAGCAGGTCGCAGCACAGCGCGATGTCGCTGCCGCCGGCCACCGCGTAGCCATGCACCTTGGCGATGGTCGGCTTGGTGCAGCGCCACAGCGCCATGAAGTCGTCGGTGTTGCGCTTCATCGCGGCGTAGTCGAGCATCGGGTCCCAGGGCGTCTTCTCCTGCCGGCACGGATGCTCGCCCTGCCCCTCGCGCCCGTGGCCCTCGGCATAGTCGCCGAGGTCGTAGCCGGCGCAGAAGGCGCGGCCCGCGCCCTCGACCACGATCACGTGCACCTCGTCCTCGGCCTGGGCCCACTCCACCGCGTGGCGGATGTCGGTGGGCGTGGTCTCGGCGATGGCGTTGAGCTTCTCGGGGCGGTTGAGCACGAGGCGCGCGATGCGCGGGTGCTGCGGGTCCTGGTCGATGACGACGGTGCGGAAGTCGGGCATGGGCGGTGTCTCCTGGGTGGATCGTCGGGTGCAGGTCGACGTGCCTGCATCCCGCATCCGCTTGTAGCATCGGCCGCCGCGCGCGCAACCGGCGCTTGCACCGATGCGCCCGATGCTCAGGCGCCCGAGAGCCGGAAGCGGAACACCGCGCCGCGACCCGCCTGCGGCACCAGCCGGATGTCGCTGCCATGCAGCTGCAGGATGCGCTGCACGAACACCAGCCCCAGCCCGCCGCCGCCCGAGCCATCGCTGCGCACGCTGCCGGTGAAGGCCGGGCGCGTGAACAGGCTGGGCTGCAGCTCGCGCGGAATGCCAGGCCCGGTGTCGCTGACCTGCACCGTCACGCCCGCGCCCTCGTCGCCCGTGGCCGCCCGCAGCTGCACCACGATCTCGCCGCCGGCCGGCGTGTGGCGGATCGCGTTGTCGAGCAGGTTGGTCAGCACGCGCTCGATCATCCCGAGGTCGGCCGACACCACCGGCAGGCCCGGCGCGATGTCGGGACGCAGCCTCTGCTGCCGCGACTCGGCCGCGAGCTCGAACTTCTGGAACACGTCCTGCACCAGGTCGGCCAGCGCGAAGCGCTCCTTCTCGGGCTTGACCACGCCGTACTCGAGCCGCGCCAGCTCGAACAGCTCCTGCGCGAGCCGCCCCACCTTGCGGCTCTGGTCGAGCGCGATGTCGAGGTAGCGGCGGCGCTCCTCCTCGTCGAGCGTGCCGGCCTTCAGGCGCAGGGTCTCGAGGTAGCCGTGCAGCGAGGTCAGCGGCGTGCGCAGGTCGTGCGAGACGTTGGCGAACAGCTCGCGCCGCTGCTGGTCCTGCAGGGTGAGCTCGCGCCACTGCTCGGCGATGCGCCGCGTCATCTGGGCGAAGGCCTGCGCGAGCAAGGCGATCTCGCCGCCGCCGCGCGCGATGCGCTCGAGCGTGGGCGCCTGGCCCTCGAGCGCGTCGATGCCCTCGGTCTCGAAGCGCCGGACCGCGGCCGTGAGTTCGCGCAGGGGCCGCGTGATGAGCCAGGACGCGGCCGTTCCCGCCACCAGCCCGAGCAGCGCCACCAGCGCCATCGACCACAGGGTGGTGCGCAGCACGTTGTCGGCCGCCACGTTGGCCGCCAGCGCATCGTGGTCCTCGCCCTGCAGCACCACGTAGACATAGCCCGCCTCGCGGCCGTTCATGCGCAGCGGCGCGGCGCTGAAGACCTTGGCCGCCTGCAGGTTGCGCGGATCCTCGCCGAGGATCGGCATCGGTTCGCCCGCGAGCAGGCGGCGCACCGGCGCGAGGTCGACGCGGTCGCGCTTGAGGTGGCCCGGCGGCGCGGCCTGCGCCGCGATGCGGCCGTCGGGCGCGAGCACGTAGAGCTCCACGCTCGGGTTCACGGCCATCAACTGGTCGAACAGCCGCTTCACCGCCTCGGGGTCGAGGCCGCCCGGGCGCATCAGTTCGGCGTTCTGGGCGATGTGCGCGGCCAACCCGCTCGACAGCCGCTGCACCACCTCCTGCTCATGGCGTCCGTTCGCGCGCAGCTGCAGCCAGGCCGAGGCGCCGCAGCACACCAGCAGCAGCAGCGCGAACACCAGCGACAGCCGGCGCGAGAGGGTGGCCCAGCCCATCATGACCCGGCCTCCTCCTGGCCGTCGGCCGCGAGCTTGTAGCCGCGGCCCCAGACGGTGAGGATGCGACGCGGTGCGGCCGGATCGGCCTCGACCTTGGTGCGCAGCCGGTTGATGTGGGTGTTGACGGTGTGCTCGTAGCCGTCATGCTGGTAGCCCCAGACCTGGTTGAGCAGGTCGAGCCGCGAGAACACCTTGCCGGGATGGCGCGCGAAGAAGTACAACAGGTCGAACTCGCGCGGCGTGAGCTCGATGGCCTTGCCGTCCACGCGCACCTCGCGCGCGAGCGGCTCGATCTCGAGGTTGCCGAGCGCGAGGCTGCCCGACTCCAGCCGCGCATTGCGCGCCAGCGCATCGGTGCGGCGGATCAGCGCCTTCACGCGCGCCACCAGCTCGAGCACCGAGAAGGGCTTGGCCAGGTAGTCGTCGGCGCCGAGCTCGAGGCCGAGGATGCGGTGCACCTCGCTCGAGCGCGCGCTGATGATGATGATCGGGGTGTAACGTGCCATGGCGCGTGCGCGGCGGCAGATCTCGAGCCCGTCGATGCCGGGCAGCATGAGGTCGAGCACCAGCGCGTCCCACTGGCCGCGCTCCAGTTCGCGCAGCCCCGCGTGCCCATCGGCCGCATGCACCACCGCATAGCCTTCGTCGCGCAGGTGCATGCGCAGCAATTCGGCGATGTGGGCGTCGTCTTCGACCAGCAGCACGCGTTTGGGGGTGTCCATGGCGCCGATTGTCCCGCGATACGGATTCCCGAGTTATCACGATTCTTTGAACTTTGCGTGATGAATCGGCCAGGGGGTGCGGCCAAGAATTCGCTCCATGAACAGCACCGCCCTCGCCGCCCCGGACACCCGTCCCATCCACCCGCTGTGGATGCGCATCACGCACTGGCTCAATGCGCTGGCGGTGCTGGTGCTGGTGACGAGCGGCTGGCGCATCTACAACGCGGCGCCCTTCTTCCCCTTCACCTTCCCGTCCGGGGCCACGCTCGGCGGCTGGCTCGGCGGCGCTTTGCAGTGGCACTTCGCGGCGATGTGGCTGCTGGTGTTCAACGGCTTCGTCTACCTGGCACTCAACATCGCGAGCGGACGGCTGGCCGCCAAGTTCTTTCCGGTCACGCCCGCCGGCGTGTGGCACGACGCGCTGTCGGCACTCAAGGGCCGGCTCTCGCATGCCGATCCGCGCCGCTACAACAACGTGCAGCGGCTGGCCTACTTGTTCGTGATGCTCGACATCGTGTTGATCGTGCTGTCGGGGCTGGTGCTCTGGAAGTCGGTGCAGTTTGCTGTGTTGCGCGATCTGCTGGGTGGCTACGAGTTCGCGCGGCGCATTCACTTCTTCGGCATGGCTTCGCTTGTTGCCTTCGTCGCGCTGCATCTGGTCATGGTGGCGCTGGTTCCTCGCACCTTGCTTGCGATGGTGCTTGGGCGTTTGCCTCGGGGATCCCAATGAATTTCGTGGCTCTTCACAACCAAAGCCAGACATGAGAATCTTCAAAGCCCCAAGGATGACCGCCGTCGACAGCGAGGCAGTGGTGAAAGAAGCCCGCCAACTGATCGCGAAGAAGGTCGAGCACCCCGCACGCCGCGCCTTCCTGCAACGCTCGCTGACCCTGGGTGGCCTGTCGCTGCTCACAGGCTGCAGCATCAGCGACGACAGCCACGTCGAGGCCGCGCTCTCGAAGATCTCGCGCTTCAACGACCGGGTGCAGGGCCTGATCTTCAGCCCCACGCAACTCGCCGAGACCTATCCCGCCTCGATGATCACGCGGCCCTTTCCGTTCAATGCCTACTACGGCGAGGACGAGGTCCGCGAGGTCGACGGGGAAAGCTACCGCCTCGAGGTCACAGGACTGGTCGCCGACAAGCGCCGCTGGACCCTGCCCGAGCTGCGTGCCATGCCGCAGCACGAGCAGATCACGCGCCATATCTGCGTCGAGGGCTGGAGTGCCATCGGCCGCTGGGGCGGCGTGCGCTTCGCCGATTTTCTGCGCCACGTCGGTGCCGACACCACCGCGCGCTACGTCGGCTTCAAGTGCGCCGACGACTACTACACCAGCATCGACATGGCCACCGCGCTGCATCCGCAGACCCTGCTGGCGCTGACCTACGACGGCGAGGTGCTGCCGCCGAAGTACGGCTTTCCGATGAAGCTGCGGATGCCGACCAAGCTTGGCTACAAGAACCCCAAGCACATCCAGGCGCTGTTCGTCAGCAATACCTATTCAGGTGGCTACTGGGAAGACCAGGGCTACAACTGGTTCGGAGGGAGCTGAGCCGTCGCCCGCGACGACCTGGTTGCCGATGAAAGCGAGAGGCCGAGTTCCTTGCGGACCGCGCCATTTTTTGATGAAGACGAAATCCACTCACTCAGGAGAACCGATATGAACAAGCTCACCGCCACCCTGCTCGCCACCTGCCTGGCCTTCGGTGCCGCCTCCACCGCCTTCGCGGCCGACGAGATGGCCAAGGATGCGATGTCGAAGGAGGCCATGGCCAAGGACGGCATGAAGAAGGACGCCATGGCCAAGGATGGCATGTCCAAGGACGCGATGAAGAAGGACCACATGGCGAAGGACGGCATGGCCAAGGACGCCATGAAGAAGGACGCCATGGGCAAGGACGAGATGAAGAAGTAAGGCGCGACGGGCGGCCCCGGCGCGACGCCGCGGGGCCACCCTCGCTGCGCATTGACGAAAGCCGCGCGGCACGGCATGGTTGCGCGGTCGACGCCGCCACCCCCACCCTCGAGGCACTCCATGAAGACCTTCGCACTTTCGGCGGCCGCCATCGTCGCCGCCGCCACCATCTGGCACGCCGTGCCTTCCGCCGCCGAGCCCGCGCGCCGCGTGCCCGCCCCCACCGCCGACCTCGTGGCGCCACCCGCCGCGAAGACCGAAACCGCCGTCTTCGCGGGCGGCTGCTTCTGGGGCGTGCAGGGCGTGTTCCAGCGCGTGCAGGGCGTGAGCAACGCCGTCTCGGGCTATGCGGGCGGCGATGCCAAGACCGCCAGGTACGACGAGGTCGGCTCGGGCCGCACCGGCCATGCGGAATCGGTGCGCATCACCTACGACCCCAAGCAGATCAGCTACGGCAAGCTGCTGCAGATCTATTTCTCGGTCGCGCACGACCCGACCGAACTCAACCGCCAGGGCCCCGACACCGGCACCCAGTACCGCTCCACCGTGTTCGCCGAGAACGCCGAGCAGGCCCGCATCGCGAAGGCCTACATCGCGCAGCTGAACCAGGCCAAGACCTTCGGCAAGCCGCTGGCCACCACCATCGAGACGGGCAAGCCCTTCTACGCCGCCGAGGACTACCACCAGGACTTCCTCACCAAGCACCCGGACCACGGCTACATCGTCGTCAACGACTGGCCCAAGATCGACGACCTGAAGAAGCTCTTTCCCGAGAGCTATCGGTCGGCGCCGGCGCTGGTGAGTGCGGCCGCGAAGGCCGGTTGAGAGCCCTCGGTCAGCCGCCCGCGATCACCAGTTCCACCCCCTGGGCCGACGCCGCATCGCGCGCCGCCTGCGGCAGCCGCGCGTCGCTGACCCAGTGCGTCACCGCGCCGAAGGGCACCACCGAGACCAGCGCGCGCTGACCCCACTTGTTGCTGTCCACGATCGCGCACACCTGCCGGCTGCGCTCCATCACCGCGTGCTTGACTTGCGTTTCGAGGTGGTTGGTGTTGGTCCAGCCCACCTCGGCATCGACCCCGCGCGCGCCCATGAAGAACAGGTCGAAATGGAAGTTCGCGACCTGGGCCAGCGTCATCGGGCCCACCGCGCTCACGCCGGCGGCGTAGATCTCGCCGCCGATCGCGTAGATGTCGTAGGGCGTGCGGCCCACCAGCTCGGCGGCGATGTTGATGCCGTTGGTGACGATCGCGAGCCGCTTCACGTTCTTCAGGCCCTGCTGGATCGCGCGTGCCACCTCCATCGAGGTGGTGCCGGCGTCGAGGTAGATCGACCAGCCGTCCTGGATCAGCCCGGCGGCCGCCGTGCCGATCTGCTGCTTCTGCGACGAGCCCTCCTGGATGCGCACGCCGAACTCGGTGTCGCGCCCGATCGGCAGCGCACCGCCGTGCACCCGCTTGAGCAGGCCGGCGTCGTGCATCTCCTGCAGGTCGCGCCGCAGCGTCATCTCCGACAGCGTGAAGCGGCGCGCCATGTCGCTGACCCGGCAGGCGCCCTCCTGCGCGAGCACCTTGAGGATCAGCATGTGCCGGTGCTCCGCCGTCGTCGCCTGCAGGGCCTCCTGCCGCGACGGATCGGACGGCGGCTCGAAGGCCTGGGGCGTGGGACGGGAAGCGTTTCGGGTCATCGCGGGTTCGTGTGTCTATCGGGCCTGCCCATAGTAGGCGCCGGCGCCATGCTTGCGTTCGTAGTGCTTGCGGATCACGGCGCTCGGCAGCTCGCGCGCCTGGGGGTCGATCGATTGCGTGAGATAGGCCATCTGCGCCAGTTCCTCGAGCACGCGTGCGTTGTACACGGATTTCATCGCGCTCTTGCCCCAGGTGAAGGGCCCGTGGCACGACACCACGATCATCTCGACCTCCTGCGGCGAGATGCCCTGCATCCGCCGCACGATCTGCAGGCCGGTCTCCTCCTCGTAGTCGCGCGCCACGGCCTCGTCGCTGATGACCTCGGTGACCGGCACCGCCACCGTGAGGTGGTCCGCATGCGTGGTGCCGTAGATGGGGATCGGGCGCCGCGCCTGGGCCCAGGCGACCGCATGCACCGAGTGCGTGTGGCAGACGCCGCCGATGCCTTCGAAGGCGCGGTAGAGCACCGCATGGGTCTTCGTATCGCTCGAGGGCCGCAGGCTGCCTTCGACCACGCGCGACTCGAGATCGACCACCACCATGTCGTCGGCCGTCATCCGGTCGTAGGGCATGCCGCTGGGCTTGATCGCGAAGACGCCCTGGCGGGCATCGAAGGCACTCACGTTGCCGAAGGTGTACAGCGCCAGCGCCTGCTTCGGGATTTCCAGGTTGGCCTCGTAGGCCTCGCGCTTGAGTTCTCTATGCAGCGTCATGGCCCACCTTCTCCTTCATCCCTTGCACCAAGGCGCCCATCTCGCGATAGCGCCGGAATAGTAAACGATAGGCCGCGGCCTCCGCGGGCCGCGGCTCGTAGACCAGGTCGAAGCCGCAGGCCATGGCCCGCTGCGCGGCGGGAATGTCGGCATGCAGGCCGCATGCGACCGCCGCGCACATGGCGGCGCCCAGCGCCACCGCCTGCTCCGACTTCGCCACGCGGATGCGCTGGTCGAACACATCGGCCTGGATCTGCATCAGCAGCGCCGACTTGCGCGCCACGCCGCCGATCGCGAGCACCTCGTCGATGCGCACGCCCGACTCGGTGAAGCGGTCGACGATCGCCTTCGCGCCGAAGGCCGTGGCCTCGACCAGCGCGCGGTACAGCTGCGGCGCCGAGCTGCCCAGCGACAGCCCGAACAGCGCACCGTGCAGCGTCTGGTCGGCATAGGGCGTGCGGCGCCCGTTGAGCCAGTCGAGCGCGGCCACGCCGTGCGCGCCCGGCGGCTCCAGCGCGGCGGCGCGCTCGAGCCGCGGCAGCAGTTCGGCGCGCAGCGCCTCGCGCGCTTCGCCGTCCTGCAGCGGCCACTCGAGCACGCGCGCGAACCATGCGAAGGCATCGCCCACGGCCGACTGCCCGGCTTCCAGGCCGATGGCCCCGGCCATCACCGAGCCGTCGACCTGGCCGCAGATGCCCTCGACCACGCGGTCCGCGAGTTCCTCGGTCGGCGCCAGCACGATGTCGCAGGTCGAGGTGCCCATGATCTTGACCAGCGTGTGATGGCGGATGCCGGCCCCGACGGCGCCCATGTGGGCATCGAAGGCGCCCACGCCGACCGTCACGTCGCCGGGCAGGCCCAGCCGGTCGGCCCAGGCGGGCGTGAGCGTGCCGATCGGCGTCTCGGCGGTCCAGGTGCGCTCGTAGAGCCGCTCGCGGATGCCGTCGAGCAGCGGATCGAGCCGGCTCAGGAAGGCCTGCGACGGCAGGCCGCCATGGCGCTCGTTCCACATCGCCTTGTGGCCGGCGGCGCAGCGGCTGCGGCGCAGCTGCGCGGGCGCGGTGGTGCCGGTGAGTTCGGCCGGCAGCCAGTCGCAATGCTCGACCCAGCTCGCGGCGGCCTGGCGCACCCGCGCGTCGTGCCGGAACACCCACAGCAGGTTGGCCCAGTACCACTCGGCCGAGTACACGCCGCCGATGTGCGCCGTGTAGTCGACGCCGCCCCAGCCGCGCGCGGTGGCGGTGATCTGCTCGGCCTCGAGCGTGGCGCTGTGGTCCTTCCACATCAGGAACATCGCGTTCGGGTTGTCGGCGAAGGCCGGCTGCAGCGCCAGCGGGCGGCCGTCCGCGTCGACCGGCGCCGAGGTGGAGCCGGTGGTCGCGATCGACAGGCCGCGTACGCCGGCGCGCACCGTGGGCGCCACCTGCGACAGCGCGCCGCGCACCGCCTGGGTCAGCGCCTCGAGATGGTCCAGCGGATGCTGGCGGAAGATGCGCCGCACCGGATCGCAGTACTGGCCGGCGGCCCAGCGCGGAAAGGCCGCCACCGCGCTCGCGAGTTCCTCGCCGGAGAAGGCGTCGGCGATCACGCAGCGGCAGGAATCGGAGCCGAAGTCGACGCCGATGACAGGAGTGATGGAGGTCATGGCGCTCAGTGCTGCGATTGCTTCTGCCGCCATCTGTCGATGATCACCGCGAGCAGGATCACCGCGCCCTTGGCCACGTACTGCCAGAACGACGAGACGCCGAGGATGGTCAGTCCGTTGTTGATCACGCCGATGATCAGCGCGCCGATGATCGTGCCGCCGATCGAGCCCACGCCGCCCATCAGGCTGGTGCCGCCGAGCACCACCGCCGCGATCGCGTCGAGCTCGTAGCCGGTGCCCCAGTTGCCGTTGGCGCCGAACAGCCGGCTCGCCGACATGGCGCCGGCCAGGCCCGAGAACAGGCCGCTGATGGCATAGACGAACAGCAGCACGCCGCCCACGCCGATGCCCGTGAGGCGCGCCGCCTCGGGGTTGCCGCCCACCGCGTAGATGTGCAGGCCGAGGATGGTCTTGCGCAGGATGACCCACGACAGCAGCGTCACGCCGGCGGCGATCCACACCAGCCAGGGCAGGCCCAGGAAGTCCTCGTTGCCGATCCAGCCGAAGCTAGGGATCTCGCTGTTGAGCACCGTGGTGCCGTCGGCGAACAGGTAGGCGGCGCCGCGCAGTGCGGTCATGGTGCCCAGCGTCACGATGAAGGGATTGATCTTCAGCAGCGCCACCGTGGTGCCGTTGAGCAGCCCCATCAGCAGGCCCGCAGCGAGGAACACCGGCAGCGACAGCGCCGCGTGCGAAGTAAGCGAGGTGAGCATGCCCAGCACCGCGGACACGGCCAGCATCGAGCCCACCGACAGGTCGATGCCCGCCGTCAGGATCACGAAGGTCATGCCGGCCGCGAGCACCAGGTTGATCGAGACCTGGCGCAGGATGTTCATCGTGTTCGCGGTGGTCGCAAAGTTCGAGCCGCCGTCGCCCGACAGGTAGACGGTGAGGCCCCAGAACACGAGGTAGAGGATCAGCAACGCGGGCAGCATGCCCAGGCGCTGGAGGATGCCGGTCGCGCGGCTGGCGCGCGCCGGCGTGCCGCCCGGGGGGGATGCCGGCGGGAGCGCCGGGGAAACGAGTGTCTTGGACATGGCGAGGGCTCGGTGGTGTGGGGGTGTGCGGCGCGGATCAGCGCGGCGCGCGCGTGGCGTTGGCGTTGGCATGGGCCTGCTGCAGCAGCCCGGGCGTCAGCGCTTCCATGGTGTCGATGCGCAGGTCGGCCAGCGCGAGCGCCTCGGCCGACAGCGGGTAGTCGGGCCCGGGCGCGGCGATCGCGGCCATGCCGGCGGCCTTGAGCGAGCGCAGGCCGTTGGCGCTGTCCTCGATGCCGACCGCGGCCTGCGGCGCGATGCCCAGGCGTGACAGCGCGAGCAGGTAGATGTCGGGCGCGGGCTTGCCGTGCTCGACGTCGTCGCCGCAGACCACGGCCTGCATCAGCGGCGCCAGGCCGCTGGCCTGCAGCACGTGGTGCGCGAGCTCGGCCGGCGAGCCCGTGGCCAGCGCCACCGCGTGCGAGCGCGCGGCCATGCGCACCGCCTCGACGGCACCGGCACGCAGCGGCAGGTGGCGCCGGTACTGCGCCAGCATGCGGCCCACGATCTCGCGCGCGATCGCGGCCTCGTCCATGCCGTTGCGCTCGCGCAGTTGCAGGCGCTCGACCATGATGCGCGACCAGGCCGCGGTGTTGGTGCCCATGGTCGACTCCTGGTCCTCGGTGGTCCAGCGCGCGCCGATGCTCTGCGCGAAGTCCTCGCGCACGCGCTGCCAGACGATCTCGGTGTCGATCAGCACGCCGTCCATGTCGAAGACCACGGCCTGGAGCGGCGAAGAAGAGGAGGAAGGGTGGATTGCGGTCGAGGCGTTCATGCGATGTGCCGCTCCGGCTCGGGAGCGTTGACTGCGAGTTGGATGATGTTTTCCTGGGTGATGCGATCGCCCGCGAGTTCGCCCGCGATGGCGCCTTCGCGCATCACGAGCACGCGGTCGCACACGCCGACGATCTCGGGCAGCTCGCTCGAGATCACGACCACGGCCACGCCGGCCTCGGACAGCTCGCCGATGATCCGGTAGATCTCGCTCTTGGCGCCGACGTCGACGCCGCGCGTGGGCTCGTCGAGGATCAGCACGCGCGGCTGGATCTCGAGCCAGCGCGCCAGCAGCAGCTTCTGCTGGTTGCCGCCCGACAGCGCGCCCACGATGCCCTGCGGCCCCGCGATCTTCACGTTGAGCCGCGCGATGGCCTGGCGCGTCAGGCGGTCGAGCGCGCCGTGGTTCAGCACGCCCGCGACCGCATGCCGCGGCAGCACGTTGATCGCCACGTTGGTCAGCGCGCTGAGCTGCAGGAACAGGCCCTGCCCCTTGCGGTCCTCGGGCACGTAGCCCAGGCCGAGGCGGATGGCATCGAGCGGACGGCGCACATCGACCGGACGGCCGTCGACCAGGATCGTGCCGCCGATGCGCGCGTCGGCGCCCACCACCAGCCGCGCCAGCTCGGAGCGCCCGGCCCCGACCAGCCCGGCCAGGCCCAGCACCTCGCCCGCGTGCACGCGCAGGCTGCTCGGCCGGTTGCGCGGCCCGCTGAGGTCGCGCAGCTCCAGCATCACGCGGCCGGGCGGGCGCCGGCCGCGGTGCTGGTAGAAGTCGGTCAGCGTGCGCCCGACCATCATCTGCACGATGCGCTGCTCGTCGATCTGGTCGCGCGCCAGGTCGGCCACGTGGCAGCCGTCGCGCAGCACCGTCACGCGGTCGGCCAGCGCCGTGACCTCGGCCATCCGGTGGCTGATGTAGATGATCGCGATGCCGTCGTCGCGCAGCCGCCGCATGACGCGGAACAGGTGCGCCGTCTCGCGGTCCGACAGCGCGGCGGTCGGCTCGTCCATGATCAGGATGCGGCCCTTGTGGACAAGCGCCCGCGCGATCTCGACCTGCTGCTGCTCGGCGATCGACAGCCGGCCGGCCGGCCAGTCGGCGCCGAACTGCGCGCCCAGCAGCTGCAGCACGCGCTCGGTCTCGCGCAGCATGCGCGCGCGGTCGACCAGCCAGAGCGCCGCGCGCGGCTCGTTGCCCATGAACACGTTCTCGGCCACCGTGAGGTGCCGCGCGATGGCGAGCTCCTGGTAGATCAGGTTGATGCCCGCGCGCTGGCCATGGGCCGGACTGCGGATGGCCACCGGCTGGCCGGCCACGCGGATCTGCCCGGCATCGGGCTGGTAGACGCCCGAGAGGATCTTCATCAGCGTGCTCTTGCCCGCGCCGTTCTCGCCCATCAGCGCGTGGATCTCGCCGGGGCGCACCTGCAGCCGCATGTCGTGCAGCGCCCGGGTCGCGCCGAAGCGCTTGTGGATCCCGGACATCTCCAGCACGAACTCGTCCATGGCGGCCTGCGTGCTCAACGCACCCAGCCCTTGTAGCCGGCGATGTTGTCGCGCGTGGTCAGCGGCGTCGCCATCAGGTTCAGGGTCTTGGCGGGCTTGCGGCCGTTGAGCAGGCCGTAGGCCACGCGCACGCTCTCGGCGGCCATCTCGTTCGGGTCCTGCGCCGGCGTGACGACGAACAGCGAGTCCTTGGCCTTGAGCGCGGCCTCGCCGTCGGGCGAGCCGTCGACGCCGCCCGTGACCTTGATGTCGGTGCGGCGCGCCTGGCGGATCGCGAGCTCGGCGCCGATCGCCGTCGGGTCGTTGATGCCGAACACCGCATCGATCTTCGGCTGCGCCGTCAGGATGTTGGCCATGGCCGCCAGCCCGCCGTCGCGGCTGCCCTTGGCGTCCTGGTTGTCCGACACCAGCTTGATGCCGGGGTACTTGGCCAGCGTCTCCTTGCAGCCCTTCACGCGGTCCATGATCGACGACACCGGCGGGCCGTTGACGATCACGAAGTTGCCCTTGCCGCCGATGCGTTCGGCCAGGAACTTGCACGACTCGGCGCCCGCCATCGTGTTGTCGGACATCACGGTGGCATCCGCGCCCTCGGCCGTCACGTCCACCGCCACCACGATCACGCCGGCCGCGCGGGCCTTGCGCACGGCCGGCGCGATCCCCTTCGAGTCGGCCGCGCCCAGCACGATCACGTCGACCTTGTTGGCGATGAAGTTGTCGATCTGGTCGACCTGCGTGTTGAGGTCGTACTTGCTCGAGACCGTGGTCACCTTCACCGCCGGGTTGATCTTCTTGGCCTCGGCTTCGGCGCTGCGGCCGATCGCGACGAAGAACGGATTGGCCATGTCGCCCAGCGTGATGCCGATGGACTTGAGCGGCTTGTCCTGCGCGAATGCATGGCCCGCGCACAGCGCGAGGACGGCGGCTGCGACGCAGCGGGTGATCGACTTCTTCATGGACCTGTCTCCTTTCGAATGCTCTGGAAGGTGCGCGCCGGAAGCCGGCAGGCGTTCGGTTGTTCGATAGAACGAACGAATTTTATTGTTCATTCGAACATTTAAAATCGAACAATATCGAAATTATTCTCAGGGAAATCCCTGGATATATGTCCGTTTATGTGCGTATTTGATGCTGCATACTTGCCGCGCCTTCGCGACCCCGCGGGGCGCAGCCAAAGGGGAAAAGACAAGCCATGACTCGCTTGCTGGTGGTGGGCGGCATCAACATGGACTACGTGTTCGAAGCACCCTGCCTGCCGCGCACCGGCGAGACGCTGGGCGGGCAGAGCTTTCGCCGCGCGTCCGGCGGCAAGGGCGCCGACCAGGCCGTGGCGGCCACGCGCCTGGGCGCCGAGGCCTGGCTGGTCGGCTGCACCGGCGACGACGCGGAAGGCCGCGAGCTGCTGGGCCGCCTGCGCGACGAGGGCGTGCGCACCGACCACGTGGCCACCACGGCCGACGCCCCCACCGGCGCCGCGGCGGTGTTCGCCTGCCAGGGCGAGAGCGCGATCGCCGTGGTGCCGGGCGCCAACCACCGGCTCAGCGCCGCGCACGTGCGCGCGGCCGAACCGCTGTTCGCGCGCAGCGACCTGGTGCTGGCCGAGCTGGGCATTCCGCTGGCGGCCGCGCTCGAGGCGGCCGAGCTCGCCCACCGCCACGGCAAGCCCTTCCTGCTGACGCCCTCCCCCGCGGGCGCGATCCCGCCCGAACTGGCGCGGCGGGTGCATCTGTTCCTCGCCAACGAGCACGAGCTGATGGCGGGCTTCGGCGACGGCGAGTCCGACTGGCGCGCGCTGCTGGCGAGATGGCCGGGCCGCATCGTCGTGACGCGCGGCGGCGAAGGCGCGGCGCACGTCGATGCCCATGGCACGCTGCACGAGCAGCCGGCCTTCCGCGTGCCGGTGATCGACACCACCGGCGCCGGCGATGCCTTCGCCGCGGCGCTGGCGGTGCACTGGGCGCTCGGCATCCCGCACGCGATGCGGCTGGCCTGCGCGGTGGCGGCGCTCGCGGTGCGCGGCTTCGGCTCGCAGAGCACGCTGCCCACGCAGCGCGAGCTGCAGGACTTTCTGGAGCGCGCGGGCGCCTAGACCGAGCTCACAGCAGCCTCAGCCGCTGTGCCTGCTCTTCGAGTTCCGCGCGGAAATCCGGATGCGCGATCGCGATCAGCTCGCGCGCACGCTGCCTGGCCGACTTGCCGCGCAATTGCGCCACGCCATGCTCGGTCACCACGTAGTCGATGTCGTTCTTGCTCGTGCTCACGTGCGTGCCGGGCGACAGCGAAGGCACGATGCGCGAGATGGTGTCGCCCTTGGCGGTCGAGGGCAGCACGATGAAGGCCTTGCCGCCGCGCGAACGGTTGGCCGCGCGCACGAAGTCCGACTGCCCGCCCGTGCCCGAGTACGGCGCATGGCCCAGGCTCTCGGAGCCGCACTGGCCCAGCAGGTCGATCTGCATGGTGGCGTTGATCGCGACCAGGTTGTCGTTGAGGCCCGCGAGCGCCGGGTCGTTGGTGAAGTTCACCGGATGCATCTCGAGCGCCGGGTTGCGGTCCATGAAGCGGTAGAGCTTGCTCGAACCGAGCGCGAAGGTCGCGATCGACTTGCCTGGCAGGTGGTTCTTGCGCCGGTTGGTCACGGCGCCGCTCTCCACCAGCGTGAGGATGCCGTCGCCGATCATCTCGGTGTGGATGCCGAGATCGCGCTTGGCCGTGAGCTGCATCACCACCGCGTCGGGAATGCCGCCATAGCCGATCTGCAAGGTCGAGCCGTCGTCGATGCGCTCGGCCACGTACTTGCCGATCGCCTGCTGCACCGGACCGATCTTGGGCAGCCCCACCTCGAGCACCGGCGCCTCGCTCTCGACCAGCGCCGCCACCTGCGACACGTGCACATGGCAGGCGCCATGCGCGAAAGGCACGTTCGGGTTGACCTCGAGCACCACCGCGCGCGCCTTGGCCACGGCGGCCATCGTGTAGTCCGCACCCAGGCTCAGCGCGAAGTAGCCGTGCGCGTCCATCGGCGAGGCCATGCTGAAGACCACGTCGGCCGGAATCTGGCCGCGCTCGATCTGCGCCGGGATCTCCGAGAAGTAGTTGGGCAGGAAATCGATCCAGCCCTCCTGCCCGCCCGCGCGCGTGGCGCCGCCGAAGAACAGCGCGACGTGGCGCACATGCGCCACCGTCTCGGGATCGATGTAGGCGTACTTGCGCATCGCGAGGATCTGCGCGACCTTGACGTCGCGGAAATCGCGCCGCTGCTCGGACAGCGCCTCGAGCAGCGCGGGCGGCTCGCCCACGCCGGTGGGCACGATGATCATGTCGCCGTTGCGCACCTGGCGCACGGCATCGGCAGCGCTCGCGCGCTTGCGGCGGTACTGGTCCTGGAAGTCCATGAAGCGTCTCGTCTCTTTTTCTGCAGGGATGGGAAATGAGGGGGCGGCCTACAGCGGCGCGTCGTTGCGCGCATCGTAGGTGCCGCGCCGCGCGGCCCGGTTGCAGCGCGCGCGGAACACCAAGGCCTTCTGCGCCTCGGACACGCGGGCCGGGTCGCCCTTCCAGAGCTCGAGCGCGGGCTGCTGCACCGCGCGCGAGAACGAGAAGCTCAGCGCCCACGGCAGCCGCGCGCCGAAGCGGGCATTCATCGCATTGAGCCGCGCCGAGGCCAACTGCGCCGACTGCCCGCCCGAAAGGAAGGCCACGCCCAGCACCGCCGCGGGCACGCTGCGCAGCAGGCAATGCACCGTGGCGTCGGCCACCGCGGCCACGTCGTCCTGCACGGCGGCGTTCTGCGCCGGCAGCACCATGTTCGGCTTGAGCAGCATGCCCTCGAGCAGCACGCCCTGCGCGCGCAGCTCGGCGAAGGTGCGGTGCAGCACTTCTTCCGTGACCTCGGCGCAGCGCGCAAGCGAATGGTCGCCGTCCATCAGCACCTCGGGCTCGACGATCGGCACCAGGCCGGCTTCCTGGCACAGTGCCGCATAGCGCGCGAGTGCGTGGGCGTTGACGCGGATGCAGGCGCGGCTGGGCAGGCCCGCGCCGATCGCGATCACGCCGCGCCACTTGGCGAAGCGCGCGCCCAGGCCCGCGTACTCGGCCAGCCGTTCGCGCAGGCCGTCGAGGCCCTCGGTCACGGTCTCGCCCGGATGGCCCGCGAGCGGCTTAGCGCCGGTGTCGACCTTGATGCCCGGCACGATGCCCGCGGCGGCCAGGGCCTGCGCGAAGGGCACGCCGGCGTTGGTGGTCTGGCGCAGCGTCTCGTCGAACAGGATCGCGCCGCCGATGCTGTCGGACAGCCCCGGCGCCGTGACGATCAGCTCGCGCCAGTCGCGCCGCGCCGCCTCGGTCTGCGGGATGCCGAGCGCGGCGAAGCGCTTGTTGCAGGTGGCGTTGCTCTCGTCCATCGCGAGCAGGCCCTTGTCGGCGGCCAGCAGCGCGGCGGCCGTGTCGGTCAATGTCTTGGCGGTCATGTCGGGACACCTTTCGGGGGCCATCCTACGCCCGCGAGGTTCGCCCCTAGATGACGTTGCGCTCCAAGAGCGGCATGTTGCGCAGGATGCGCTCGAAGCCCACGGCCGACAGGTCGAGGCTGCGGTAGCCGCCGAAGCGGATCAGCTCGGCCACGCCGCGCCCCGCCGCCGGGCATTGCTGCAGGCCATGGCCCGAGAAGCCGTTGGCGAAGTAGAGGTTGTCGCAGTCCGGGTGCAGGCCGAGGATGGCGTTGTGGTCGAACAGGTTCATCTCGTAGTAGCCGGCCCAGGCGCCGGTCATGCGGATGGCCTCGAAGGCCGGCACGCGTTCGGCCAGCGCGGGCCAGATGAAACCGTCGAAAGCCTCGTACTCGACCTCGAGCGGCGCGTCGTCGGGATCCTGGTCCTCCGGCGGCGCGAAGCCGCAGATGAACTGGCGGCCCTCGGGGCGCAGCCAGATGCCCGAGGTGTCGATCACCAGCGGGCAGCCGGGCAGCGACTCGGGACACGAGAAGCTGAACACGCTGCGCCGACGGCCGCGCACCGGCAGCTCGATGCCGGCCCAGCGCGCCACCGTCGCGGCCCAGGCGCCCGCGGCATTGACGACCACGTCGGCCGGCAAGGCCTGGCCGTCCGCAAGCACGACGCCGCGAACGAAGCGCCCTTCGCATTGCAGCCCGGTCGCCTGCGCCTGCACATAGCGCACGCCCTGCGACACGGCCTTCCTGCGGAAGGCCTGCAGCAGGCTGTAGCCGTCGTACCAGCCCTCGCCCGACAGGCCCAGCGATCCCAGCGCGACGCCTTCCACGCCGAGCCACGGAAAGCGCGCTTTCAGTTCCTCGGGCGCGAGCAGCGCCACGTCGACCGCATGGGCCTTCTGCAACGCATGGTTCTCGCGCAGCACGCCCTCGCCCGCCGCCGAGGCCAGGTACAGGTAGCCGGGCTCGACCAGGCCGATGTCGGGCACCTCGTCGCCCACGCGCAGCGTCTGGCCCAGGCTGCGGAAGAAGTCGATGCCGTAGCGCGACATCTCGATGTTGATGGCGGTCGAGAACTGCTGGCGGATCGAGCTGGCCGACAGCGCCGACGAAGCCTGGCTGTACGAGAAGTCGCGCTCGACCACCGTGACCTCGAAGGGCTCCTGCGCTGGATCGCGACTCAGGAAATAGGCGATGGCCGAGCCGATGGCCCCGCCGCCGATGATCACCACACGCCGCATGCAATGCCTTTCGCTCCGCTCGTCATCGTCATCTTCCTTCGTCATGCGCCAGCCGCGCCGCCGCCAGATCCCACAGCGCATGGCCCACGGTCTTGACCAGCACCGGCGCACGGGCCGCCGCGGGCACCGCATGCGCGAAGTCCTGCACGGCGCGCCAATCGACGTCGGCGCGGATCAGGTCGCCGGCCTCGCGGCGCGCGCCCTCCAGCGTATCCACAAACACGCTGCCGCGGCGCACCAGCGCGGTGGGCACCTCGGCCATGTCGGCGCGGTAGGCGCCGATCGCGATCACGCAGGCATCGGGGCGCAGGTCCGGCGGCACCACGGGGTCGAGCGCATTGGTCGCGGCGACGACGAGGTCGGCCTCGCGCGCGACGGCGTCCGGATCGGCGATCGCCTGCGCCTCGACGCCCAGCGAACGCATGTGCCGCGCGAGGTCCTCGGCATGGGCCGCGGTGCGCGCATGGATCGCGAGCCGGCGCACACCCCACAGTTCGGCCAGCGCCTCGGCATGCGCGCGCGCCTGCACGCCCGCGCCGATCAACAGCACGTGTTCCGCCCCCGTGCGCCCCGCGCGCATCGCGCCGGCCAGCGACAGGGCCGCCGTGCGCCGCGCGGTCAGCACATTGCCGTCGAGCGCGAGCAGCCGCGTGCCGGTGGCCGCATCGAGCAGCACCACCTCGCCCTGCACCACCGGCAGGCCGCGCGCCGCATTGCCCGCATGCACGGTCACGGTCTTGAGCGCGGCGAACTCGGCGTCGGCCGCGGGCATCAGCAGCATCGTGCCGCCGGCCGCAAGCGGCACCGCGGTGCGCGGCGCGGCCCGTGCCTCACCGCGGCGTTCGCGCTCGAACATCCGCAGCATGGCCTCGACCAGCGGTCCCCAGGGCAAGGCCGCGGCCGTCTCGGCCGCATCGAGCGTGCGCACCGGGGCCGCCTCAGGAACCGGCGACGCGCACGCGCTTGCCGTCCTTGTAGGTGAAGACGGTGAAGTCGGGCTTCTGCAGGTTGCCCTTGGCATCGAAGGCGATGGCGCCGGTCACGCCGTCGAACTTCACCTTGCGCATCGCCGGCAGGTAGGCCACGGGCTCGACCGAGTTGGCCTCGCGCATGCCGGCGGCCAGCGCCATCATCGCGTCGTAGAGATAGGGCGCGTAGGTCAGCACGTCGACGCCGAAGCGCGCCTTGTAGCGCTGCTCGAACTCGGCGCCCCTGGTGGTCTTCTCGACCTCCTTGCCGCCGCGCGTGCAGTAGAGCAGCCCGTCGACCGCGCCGCCGCTGATCCTGGCGACCTCGTTGGTGCACAGGCCGTCGGTGCCCAGCAGCTTGGCCGTGATGCCCAGTTGCTTCATCTGGCGCGCGATCAGCCCGCCTTGCGCGTCCATGCCGCCGTAGAACACGACCTCGGGCTGCTTCGCCTTGATGCTGGTGAGGATCGCCATGAAGTCGGTCGCCTTGTCGCTGCCGTACTCCTGCGCGACGATGGTGCCGCCCAGCGCCTTGACGCCGCGCGCGAACACCTCGGCCGCGCCCTGCCCGTAGGCGGTGCGGTCGTCGATCACGGCGATCTTCGTGGCCTTGAGCTCCTTCACCGTGTAGTTCGCGATCGCCATGCCCACGTCGTCGTCGCTCGCAAGGATGCGGAACACGTTGTCGTAGCCCTGCTTCGTGAAGCTCGGGTTGGTGGCGGTCGACACGTCGGGCAGGCCGGCGCGGCTGTAGACGGCCGAGGCGGGAATCGCGGCGCCCGAATTGAAGTGGCCGAGGATGCCCTTCACGCCCATGTCGGCGAGCTTGTTGGCGACCACCATCGCCTGCTTGGGATCGGCCTGGTCGTCCTCGGACTGCAGCACGAACTTGATCTTCCTGCCGCCGATCAGCAGGTTCTGCCTGTTGAGATCCTCCACCGCGAGCCGCGCGCCGTTGTCGTTGTCCTTGCCCCAGTGGGCGGCGCCGCCCGTGAGCGGGCCGGCATGGCCGATCAGCACCGTCTGCTCGGACTGGGCCCAGGCCGGCAGCGCCAGGGCGCCGGCCAGGACGCCGGTCAGCAGGCAGGCCGAGGCGGCGGCATGGCGCCGTGGCGATACGCGCGAAGCGGTCATCGAAAGTCTCCTTGTGTTTGTGCGTGCGGGCCGCGCTGGAGGCCCGAACGCAGAATAGAGTCGCTGGCGGGCGCAACAAACGCTCAATGCGCACGACGTTGTGCGATCCCGGAAGGAAGACCGCCGGATCGGCGACGCGATGAATGCTTTGGTTGACGGAAAGCGGGCCGCGCCAGAATCGGCCCACCAGGACAAGCAGGCGAGATGAGAAAAGACATACCCAACCTCGGCGCGCTGCAGGCCTTCGAGGCCTCGGCGCGGCTGGGCAGCTTCACGCGCGCCGCGAGCGAACTGGCGCTCACGCAGAGCGCGGTCGGCCGCCAGGTGGCGATGCTCGAGCAGCGGCTCGGCGTGGCGCTGTTCTCGCGCGTGCGGCGCCGGCTCACGCTGACCGACGTGGGCCGCGAGTACGCGGCGCGCATCCGCCGCCACCTCGACCAGATCCGGCGCGACACGCTGGAGATCGCCGCCGGCCACGACATGGGCTTCGTGCTCGAGGTGGCGGTGGTGCCCACCTTCGCGACCCAGTGGCTGATTCCGCGCCTGCCCGATTTCAGCCGGCTGCATCCCAACATCACGGTCAACCTGTCGGCGCGCTCGCAGCCCTTCTCGTTCCAGGAGAACGCCTACGACGCCGCGATCTACTTCGGCGACCAGTTCTGGCCCGACACGCGCGGCGGGCGCATCTTCTCCGAGGGCGAGATGGTGCCGGTGTGCAGCCCGGCCTTCCGCGATGCCAACGGCCCCTGGGACGAGGCCGCGTTCGCGCGCTGCCGCCACGTGCACCTGAGCACGCGCGCCCATGCATGGCGCGACTGGTATGCGCAGCAGGGCTGGGACTACACGGTGCATGCCTCGCGCGGGCCGCGCTACGAGCTCTTCACCATGGTGACGGCCGCCACCGCGGCCGGCATGGGCGTGGGCCTGGCGCCGCGCCTCTTGATCCAGCACGAGCTGCGCACCGGCGAGCTCGTGATCCCGATCGACCGCAGCCTCGACGTGAGCCAGGGCTACTACTTCGCCTATCCCGAGGGCCGGCCGGCCTCGGGGGCGCTCGAGCATTTCAAGCGCTGGGTGCTGAGCCTGACGCCCGAGAAGGGCTGAGCCCGATCAGACCGGCGCCGGATTGCGCTCCGCGAAGCCGCGCTGGTGCCAGTACGGATAGGCCAGCGTCGTCGTGCTCGCCGCGTCGAGCTCGGCCACCTGCTCCTTCGTGAGGTTCCAGCCCACCGCGCCGAGGTTCTGGCGCAACTGCTGCTCGTCGCGCGCGCCGATCACCACGCTCGACACCGTCGGGCGCTGCAGCAGCCAGTTCAGCGCCACCTGCGGCACCGTCTTGCCGGTCTCGCCGGCGATCTTCTCGAGCGCATCGACGACGCGGTACAGCAGCTCGTCGGGCACCGGCGGGCCCATGTCGGCCGTCACGTGCAGGCGACTGTTGGCCGGCAGCGGCTGGCCGCGGCGGATCTTGCCGGTGAGCCGGCCCCAGCCCAGCGGGCTCCACACCACCGCGCCCACGCCCTGGTCCTGCGCCAGCGGCATCAGCTCCCATTCGTAGTCGCGGCCCACCAGCGAGTAGTAGGCCTGGTGCGCCACGTAGCGCGGATAGCCGTAGCGCTCGGCCACGCCCAGCGACTTCATCAGGTGCCAGCCCGAGAAGTTGGAGGCGCCCACGTAGCGCAGCTTGCCGGCGCGCACCAGGTCGTCGAGCGTCGAGAGCGTTTCCTCCACCGGCGTCGCGGCATCGAAGCCGTGCAGCTGGAACAGGTCGATGTAGTCGGTGCCCAGGCGCTTCAGGGCCGCGTCGACCGCGGCGACCAGGTGATAACGCGAGGAGCCGACCTCGTTGGCGCCCTCGCCGCTGCGGAAGGTGGCCTTGGTCGAGATCAGCAGCTTGTCGCGCGGTCGGCCCTTGATCGCTTCGCCGAGCACCGACTCGGCCGCGCCGCCCGAGTAGATGTCGGCGCTGTCGAACATGTTGACGCCCGCGTCGAGGCAGATGTCGATCAGCTTGCGGGCCTCGGCCACGTCGGTGCTGCCCCAGGCCTGGAAGAATTCGCCCTTGCCCCCGAAGGTGCCGGTGCCGAAGCTCAGGACGGGGACCTTGAGGCCCGATCGGCCCAGATGACGGTATTCCAAGATGCTGCTCCTTCGGCCCGCGGGCCATGGTGGTGCGGGCCGACTGGCCCGCGGATCGGCGCCATTGTTGGCCGAGGGCGCAGAACCCCGCCGGCAGTCGGGCTTTGGAATCCGTGCATGGCGCACGGAGCGCAGCCGCCTAGGGCAGCAGCTTCGCCATCGCGTCATCGAAGGCCAGCACGTCCGTGCCGACGTGGGTCGCGTCGAACAGCGTCGAGATCAGCTTGAAGTCCTTGTAGTTGCGGCCCGCGAGCCGGTCGTACATCTCCCTCACGCCCGGCCCGTTGCAGCCGCTCTCGCAGCGCGCCAGCACCATCGTCACCGGCAGCGACCTGCCGGCCAGCGCGGTGAACATCTTCTGCTCGAGTTCGAAGTTGAGGTCCTTCTGCTGCCAGAAGGCGGCCTCGAAGGACAGGAAGTACGAGAACACCAGCGCGTCCGGCGCCTCGAGGAACAACGCGGTCGCGGCGAGGTTGCCGCTGGTCGACAGGCCCGTGAGCATGCGGCGCTTCGGATCCATGCGGTACTTCGACTCGAGGTAGGGAACCAGCTCCGTCGCGAGGAAGGCGTGGTAGCCGTCGGCGCCCGGGAAGTTGTAGTCCTGCTGGCGCCGCGCGGTGCCGCCGATGCCGACCAGGATGGCCTTGGTGCCGCGCTTGAGCAGCACGTTCTTCAGGTTCGTGAAGCGTGTCTCGGGCAGGCCGTTGGTGGCGTCGCCGTCGAGCGCATAGATGGTGGGCAGCGATTCGGTGCCCGCGTCGTAGGCGGCCGGAAGAAAGACCTCGATGCGATATTCCGCGCCGTACTTCTTCGCGTTGACCGTCTCGCTGACCACGCGGCCGGTGGCCGCTGGCGGCGGCGAGGCGGGTGGCTCCGGCGCCGGGCTCGAGGGCAGCAGCGGGAGCCCGCCGCCACCACCGCCACCCCCGCCTCCTCCGCACGCCGCCATCGTCACGACGAGCGCGCAAGCGCCCACGGCCGCGAGCGCGCGGCACCATCCTTCTTGTCTCATGCGGTTCCTCTTCTTCCCCGGCACACGTCGTGCCACGCGGGATGCTGCGTCAGGGATCGGCCAGCGTCAACCGCACCGGTCGGACCGACTCCGGCGCGGGCTCATGCGCCAGTGCCCTGCGAGGCCTCGTCCACCGGCACCGTCAGCCCCACCTTCACCCGGCTCATGGCCACCAGCGTCTTGAAGCGCTTCACGTTGCTGTTCTCGAAGAACAGTTCGCGCGTGAGCCGCGTGTACTCGGCCATGCCGCGCACCGCGAAGATCAGCACGAAGTCGCATTCACCCGCCACGTAGTAGCACTGCTGCACCTGCGGGCAGGCCTGGAAGCCGCGCTTCATCGCATCGAGCAGATCGGCGCGCTCGCTCTCCACCTCGACCTCGACGATCACGGTGAGCTCGCAGCCCACCGCGTCGGGATTGACGATCGCCGCATGGCGCTCGATCACGCCCTCGTCGGCCATGCGCTTCAGGCGCCGGTTGACCGCCGCGGCCGACAGGTGCACCTGCCGGCCCAGCTCGCCCTGCGGCAGGCGCGCGTCCTGCTGCACCAGCGCCAGCAGCTTGAGGTCGTAGGCATCGAGGGGCGTGGGCATGGGCGTGGTCGACGGGGCGCGGCGGGTGGAATGGAATTGCGTCGCCGCCCCCTTCAATGCGCGCGGATTCAGGGGTCGGCGGCATAGCATTGTTGCCCATGACCTCCGCCCTCCCCGCCCCCGATCCGACCGCCGACGCGCCGCTCGATGCCGAGCTCTCGGGCTGGCGTCGCTACCTCCACACCATTCCCGAGACCGGCTTCGCCGAGCACCGCACCTCGGCCTTCGTCGCGCGCACGCTGCGCGCGCTGGGCCTCGAGGTGCACGAGGGCATCGGCGGCACCGGGCTGGTGGCGAACCTGCGCGTGGGCGAAGGCCCCGGCACGATCGGCATCCGCGCCGAGATGGATGCGCTCGACATCGCCGAGTCGGCGCCGGGGCGTGCCCATGCCTCGGCCACGCCGGGCAAGATGCACGCCTGCGGCCACGACGGTCACATGTCGATCGTGCTCGGCGCGGCGCGGCTGCTGCGCGAGCGCCGTGACTTCGACGGCACCGTGCGTTTCGTCTTCCAGCCCGCCGAGGAGCATGGCCGCGGCGCCAAGGCGATGATGGCCGACGGCCTGTTCGAGCGCTTCCCGGTCGACGAGATCTACGGCCTGCACAACATGCCGGGCCTCGCGGCCGGGACCATCGCCACCTGCGCGGGCGGCATCATGGCCAGCGAAGACAACTTCACGATCCACGTGCGCGGCCGCGGCACCCATGCGGCGCGGCCGCACATGGGCATCGACCCGATCGTGATCGGCGCCGAGATCGTGCTCGCGCTGCAGACCATCGTCTCGCGCAGCCTCGACCCGGGCGCGCAGGCCGTGGTGTCGTGCACCGAGTTCATCACCGACGGCATCCGCAACGCGATTCCCTCCAACGTGATCATCAAGGGCGATACCCGCAGCTACGACCCCGCCGTGCAGGCCACGCTGGAGCGGCGCATGCGCGAGATCAGCGAAGGCATCTGCCGGCTGCATGGCGCCGAGTGCGCGTTCTCGTACACGCACGAGTTCGAGCCCACGATGAACTGGCCCGAATGCGTTCCGCACGCCGTGGCCGCCGCGACCGCGGTGCTCGGCGCCGCTCGCGTGGACGCGAACACCGTGCCGATGATGGCCTCGGAGGACTTCGGCGCCTTCCTGCGCGTGGTGCCCGGCGCCTTCGTGTTCCTCGGCAACGGTGCCGACGGCCAGCCCGGCGGCACGCCGCTGCACAACGCGGGCTACGACTTCAACGACGCAGTGCTCGAGATCGGCGCGCGCTACTTCGCCGAGCTGGTGCGCATGCGGCTGCCGCGCTGAACCCCAATCCCTCCTTCGAAAGCTCGACATGCTGGTCCGCAATGCCCGCGCCGTGCGCGCGCCCTACCCCGAGGCGCTGCACCGCATCCTCAGCATCGACGAGGCACGCGCCACGCGCACGTGGCTCTCGCGCTGGTCGCTGCTCGCGCCCGAGCCCACGCCGCTGCACCGCCTGCCCGATCTCGCGCAGGCCTGCGGCGTCGCAGAGGTGTTCCTCAAGGACGAGTCGCTGCGCTCGCCACTCGGCAGCTTCAAGGCGCTCGGCGCGCCGGCCGCGCTGGTGCGGCTGGTGCTGCGGCGCCATCCGGACTGGAACGCCGAGGCGGTGCTGAGCGGCGAACACGCGAATGCCTTGAAGGACCTCGTCGTCGTCAGCGCCACCGACGGCAACCACGGCCGCGCGCTCGCCGCCGCGGCGAGCAGCGTGGGCGTGCGCTGCGTGATCGTGCTGCACCGGCACGTGAGCACCGAGCGCGAGCGCGCCATTGCCGACTTCGGCGCCGAGATCGTGCGCATCGAGGGCAACTACGACGCCTCGGTCGCGCATGCCGCGCAGCTCGCCGAACGGCATGGCTGGCAGGTCGTGTCCGATACCGCGTACCCCGGCTACGAAGAGGTGCCACGCGACGTGATGCAGGGTTACGGCACGATGGTCGACGAGGCGCTCGAACAGCTCGCCGCCGAGTCCGACGGCGCCTGCCCCTTCAGCCACGTCGTCCTGCAAGGCGGCGTCGGCGGCCTCGCGGCCGGCGTGGCGAGCTACCTGTGGGAGCGCTTCGGCGAACGCCGCCCCGTGCTCATCGTCGCCGAACCGCGCCAGGCCGATTGCCTCACGCGCAGCGCCATCGAGGGCCGGCCGGCAGTGGCCACCGGCAGCGTCGATTCGGTGATGGCCGGCCTGGCCTGCGGCGAGACCTCGACCCTGGCCTGGCGCTTTCTCGAGCCTTCGGTCGATCTCTTCCTCACGCTGGAGGATGAAGAGGCCGTGGATGCGATGCGGCGGCTGGCCGAGGGCTCGGCGCGCGACCTGCCGGTGGTGAGCGGGGAATCGGGCGCGGCGGGCGCGGCGGCATTGCTGCAGCTCGCGCGGTCCGGGGCGGCGAAGGCACAGGCCGGGCTCGATCCCTCGTCGCGCGTGCTCCTGATCAGCACCGAGGGGGCGACCGCGCCTTCGGTCTATGCGCAGTTGCTGGGTCGCTCCGCGAACGAGGTGCTGGCGGCGCAGCGCGAATGGCTGAACCAGGAGACCCGGCGGTAGGCGGCCGGCCCATGCACAGTTCTTACAAGCTGTAGAACCTGCGCACGGCCCACGCACCTAGACTGGAGCGATGAAAACCAAACAGGGATTCGGCGTGGGCGCCGGGCTCGCGGCCGGCGTGGGCATCGGTGCCTTGCTCGACGAGATCGGCCTGGGGATCGGCATCGGTCTCGCGCTGGGAATCGCGCTGTCGCTGGCCCTCGATCGCAAGGAGTGACGCGGCCACCGGCGCCGCGCCTACTGCGGCACCAGCTCCACGCGCCGGTTCTTCGCGCGGCCGTCCTCGGCTGCGTTGCTGGCGACCGGCGCGAGATCCGCCACGCCGTAGGCGCCGAGTCGGTTGGCCGCGATCGCGTACTGACCGACGAGCGCCGCGTTGACCGCCTCCGCGCGCCGCTTCGACAGCGCGATGTTGCTCTCGAGCGTGCCCTGGTTGTCCGTGTGCCCGACCACGCGCAGCTTGAGCGCGGGCTCGGCCTTGAGCAGCTTGGCGATCTCGTCCAGCGCGGGCTTGGATTCGGGCTTGATGTCGGCCTTGGCGGTGTCGAACAGGATGCCGTAGAGCGCCACGCGCCCGGTGGCTGCAATGGCCTTCGACATGTCGCCCGCGCTCACGGTCACCATGTTCTGCTTCATCGCCCCGACCTCGATGATGTCGACCGCCGCGTAGGCACCCTTGACCGCCTTGTAGTCCTTGCTGTCCTTGGCCCATTGCACGGCCTCGACGACCACGTAGAGATCGCCTTGCGGCCGCGGAATCTTGAAGCTGGCCAGGCGAGCGGTCCCGACCTCGGCGGTCGAGAAGGTGTAGGTGCTGCGGCTGGTCTTGATCTCGTTCCAGCTGTAGGGGCAGAGGAAGCAGGAACGGCTCTTGAAGTTCTCGTCGCGCCCCGAGTCGTAGAGCGTGACGCCACCGGCCGCCTGCACTTCGTTCTGGTAGTTGCGGATCAGCTCGGCCGTGGAGGTGTCGCCCGCCGACTCGTACCAGAGGCGGGTCAAAGCGCCTTCGACCGGCACGGAGCTGACCCAGCTGCGCTTCCTCGACGTCGTGTCGTAGCCCTTGTAGGTTCCCGTCGGCACCAGGTATTCGTCGAAGCGCTTGAAGTCGTAGCCGACGATGGTCGAGCCCGCGAAGCGCTTGAGCAGCGGGTTGTCCTTGGCGCCCGGAAGGTCCTGCCCGGATGCGAGCGTCGAGAGGAACAGCAGCCCGGCGAATGCCGGCGCGGCCAGCAGCCGAAGGAAGGCGAGGACGGAACGCGGACGCATCGATGACTCCGTGAAATGACGGCGCCATTGTCGGGAACTCCGACGATTTGGCTGCACGGCCGTATGGCCTATGGCCGCGGGCCGGGACGTCGATGCGAGGAGATCGGCGCGTCATTTCTCATCGTCCCGGCGCCATCGCTTCGAACCACCGCGCCCCATGCAACCCGAAGCCCCGTTTCGAACCATCGGCGCATGGAGCGGATGCACTCAGGGTGCCAGCGTGAGCTTGAAGATCTGGTTGCCGTTGGTCGCTCCCACGTAGACGGACCCATCGCCGGCCACCGCCACGCCGATCGGAAAGTTGAACGTGATCGCCGCGCCGGCGCCGTCGCGCAGCGTGCCGATCTCGCCCGCGGGCGTGACCACGCGCACCACGCCATCCCAGGCATGGGTGAGGAACACGTTGTCGTGCGCATCGACCGCCACGCCGTAGGAATAGCCGAGCTTGGCCGGCGTGGCGGCCGTGCCGTCGACGACCCCGGCGCCCGCGTTGCCGTTGGCGCAATCGCCCAGCAGCGTGCTCACCGTGGCGGTGGCGATGTCGATCTTGCGCAGGCAGGGACTGTCGGTGTCGGTGTCGTAGAGCGTCTTGCCGTCGCGGCTGATCGCCAGGCCCTGCGGGCGGGCCAACTGGGCGGCCGTGCCCACGCCGTCGAGATAGGCCTGCGTGCCGTCTCCCGCGAGCGTGCTCGTGGTGCCGTCGGCCGCGACCTTGCGCACGCGCTTGTTCTCGGTGTCCGCCACGAACAGGTTGCCGCCGCTGTCGAGCGCGAGGCCGGTGGGGTTGTGGAACATGACGGTGGCCGGGCTGTCGGCATAGCCGCTCGTGGCGCCGCCGACCCAGGTGCTGGCGGTCGTGGCATTGGCGGCGATCTTGCTGATGCGGTGCTGGTCGCTCACGTAGAGCGTGCCATCGGCCGCAAGGGCCAGGCCGGACGGCGTAGTCAGGGTCGCGCCCGGCGTCACCTCGGCACCGCTGCCGCTCGCGGTGTCGATCCTGTAGACGGAACCGTTGCCGCCCATGGCCACGTAGAGCTTCGCGCCGCTCGCATCCAGCGCGAGTTGATAGGGACTGCTGTAGCTCACGCCCGTGGTCGCCAGCACGTTGGCGACCCAGGCCTTGACCGTCAGCGTGGCGGCACGGCTGGTCACGCTGCCACCGGCGCCGCTCACGCGCACGCGCAGCTGCTGGCCGCTGTCGGCCAGTTGGCTCGCGGCCGTGGTGAAGCTGTCGCCGGTGGCGCCGGCGACATCGGTCCAGCGCGCACCGCCATCGACGCTGCGCTGCCACTGGTAGGCCGTGGCGCGCGCGGCCTGCACCTTCAAGGTGGCGGGCACGCCCTGGCCCACGGTGGCGTTCGAGGGCTGCGTCGTGATCGAGGGTGCGGTTTCGGCCGGCGCGGGCGGCGGCGGAGGCGGAGGCGTCTGCGCGGCCGGCGCGGGCGCGGGAGCGACCGGGAAGCCGGCGAAGCCGCCCCCACCGCCACCGCCGCAGGCGGCCAGCACGAGGCTCACGATCAACAGCGCGACAGGGGTTCGCGCCGCGGGGCAAATGGCAGGACGGGTATGCATGAGGGGCCTTCCTTCTTTCAAGCGAGTGGATGAGAAGGCCTCCACGGTAGGGACGGCAATGCCTGCAATCCAGTGTCGAAGGTCATCGACTTGCAGCAATAAAAAGAGGCTCAGCCGTGCATGCCGGCGTGCGTCCTGTCGTGCCGCGCCAACGATGCGAGGGCCTGCAGCAGCCGGTCGGCGGCCACCGGCTTGAGCAGTACCTGCAGGCCGGCATCGTGCATCTGCTGCTGCCGCTGCGGCGCGGTCTCCCCGGTGATCAGCAGCACCTGCAAGCCGGGGCCGAAGCGCGCGCGCAGCCGCTGCGCCACCGCCAGCCCGTCGGCGCCATCGGCCAGCCGCACGTCGCACAGCAGCACCTCGACCGGGTTGCCGCCCTGCGCGGCCTGCACCAGCACGGCCTCGGCCCCGGCTTCGTCGGCCACCGCGTCGACGGCCAGTCGATGAGCCTGCAGCAGGCCGGTGACGGCCTGGCGGATCGGTGCCTCGTCGTCGACGACGAGCACGCGGCGCGGCAACGGCAGCACCGCGTCGGGCCGCGCGATGGATGGCACCACGCCCGAACCCGACACCGCCGCCAGCACGATGCGGAAGCGGCTGCCGCGCCGCGGATGAGAGCGCACCTGCAGCGGGTGCGCCAGCAGGCGCGAGAGCCGCTGCACGATCGACAGGCCGATGCCCAGGCCGCGCGCGCGATCGCGCCCCGGATTGTCGACCTGGTAGAACTCGTCGAAGATGCGGCCGAGGTGCTCGGGCGCGATGCCGATGCCGGTGTCGCACACGTCGATCCACACCAGCGGCCCGCGTGCGCGCGCGGCCACCACCACGCCACCGCGCGGCGTGTACTTCAGCGCGTTGTCCACGAGATTGGAGAGCAGCCGCTGCAGCAGCTGCGGATCGCTCAAGACCCAGCAGGGCGTGGCACGCAGGCGCAGCTGCAGCTCCCTGCCGGCCGCCTGCGCCGCGAACACGTTGTTGAGCGCGAGGAACAGCGGGTTGAGCTCCACGGGCCGGATCCGCGGCGCCACCTCGCCCGCATCGAGCCGCGAGATGTCCAGCAGGGTGTCGAGCGAATCGCCGAGCGTTCCGACCGCGTCCATCAGCCGCACCGCATGGTCCCACTCCTCGCTGCCCTGGAGCTTCTTCTCGATCACGGCGCCGAACAGCGCGATGGCATGAAGCGGCTGGCGCAGGTCGTGGCTCGCCGCCGCGAGAAAGCGCGTCTTCTCCTCGCTCGCGCGCTGAGTCGCGGCGATCTGCCGGCTCAGCTGCTCGGCCAGCGCCTCCTTCTCGAAGCGCATGGTCAGCGAGGCCGTCAGCAGCCGATGGTGCTGCAGCGCGAAGGTGATCATCACGCACATGTACAGCAGGCAGCCGGTGGCCAGGAACAGGTGCACGGTGTCGCCGCGCCAGGCCAGCGCCAGCGTCAGGCTCGCCATGCTGGGCACGATGAAGCGCGGGATGTTGCGCTTGAGCACGGCCAGCGACAGCGCGCCGCCGGCGCAGCCGCCCATCATCATGACGATGACCATGACCCAGAGCCCGAGGTTGCGTCCCGGCGGCACGCACAGCCAGGGCGCCAGGCCCCAGACGCAGGAACGCAGCAGCACGTTGCGTGCATTGAAGCGCGCCCAGTACTCGGGATGCTCGGCCGCGTCGGGACTGCGGCGGTAGCGCCGGTAGGCGCGCCGCAGCGTCAATGCCAGGTGCAGCGCCATCCACAGCAGCACCTGCCAGCGCCACGTGGCCACGAACAGGCCGATGCCCAGCGACTGCGCCGTGAGGAGGTCCGCGAGATAGGCGGCCGGCGCATTGGCGTGGACCGCGGCCACCTGTTCGCGCAGCACGCGCCGCGCCAGCTCGGGCGGATGCGCGTCATTCATCGCCGGCATGCGGGCATCTCGCATCGAAGGCGGCCCGGCGCGGAAGACTCACCGCAGGCTGCTGATGAGCTGGGCCCGCGAGCGCATGCCGAACAGCAGCAGCAGCGTCGACACATGGTTCTTGACCGTGCCCTCGGTGAGGTGCGCCAGCTGCGCGATCTCCTTGTTCGACTTGCCGGCCAGCAGCCAGTCGAGGATCTCGACCTGGCGCGCATTGAGCTGCGGCTGGAACCCGTCCCTGGCCGGCGGCGCCTGGGCATCGACGGGCACGGCCGACGGCCGCGCCGGAAGACCGACCAGGTCGTTGTCCCTCACGTAGCGCAGCACCTCGCCGAGGTGACCGGTCTTGGGCAGGAAGGCCTGGGCCCCGAGCGCCATCGCGCCCTGCATCAGCGCATGGCTGTCCTTGCCCGAGAGCACGATCACGGGCGACGAGGGAAAGGCGCGCTTGAAGCGCACCAGCGTGTCCAGTCCTTGCGAATCGGGCAGATCGAGATCGAGCAGCACCAGGTGATGCGACGACACGTGCAGCGTGTACAGGTGCAATGCGTCGGCCAGGCAACGTGCCTCGTACACCGGCACGCTGCCCGTCTCCGCCAGCAGCAGCGCACGCAGGCCGAGGCGCACCAGCTCATGGTCGTCGACCACCAGGATGCCCCGCACCGGTATGGCAGCGCCCGCCTCGCCGCGCAATGGCGCGGCATGCGGCGGCAGTGGTGTGGCATGGGCCATGGTGCGGGCATCTTAGTGCCGATGAAAGCGAAGCCGAAATGACCAAAGTCATTCGGACGAGGTGCCGCGGCGGGCAATCGGTGCGATCGGCGCGCGGGTCTGGGCTTCGCTTCGTTGCGCGATGTTTCCCTATGGAGAGGCCATCTTCCTCGTGTCCAGAAAGGGAATGCGCGAGTCGAACATGCGCGTCATTTTTGCGCTCGACCGCGGTACGAATCGCAAGGCATATGCGGTAAGACATAGGCCTTCTGGACATGGTGTCTCTAGTCTCGAGAAAATCCGAGGGCGCGAAGACAATGGGTCATGACCAGCTCGCCGCCCAGGCAGATCTCTTCTCGGCTTTCTCTCGGGCTCTCTCGCAATCGACAAGGCCATCATCGATGGCAGCATGCTCGAACCGATTCGCAATGATGGCGCCACTTAGATTCGGGATCGGCGCTTCCATCACACGGGCCACGCTCAGGCGAGCGAAGCGGCTGCTTGGGTCCGACTTCGAAGCTTTCGCAAGCTTCAATCGATCGCCACCCTCGCCTCCTTCACCAGCCTCGCATACTTCGCGGTGTCACTGCGAATCCGCGCTGCCATCTGCGCCGGCGTATCCCCCACCGGCTCCGCCCCGATCTCCTCCATGCGCTTCCTGAACTCCGGCGACTGGATGATCTTCACCATCTCGGCGTTGAGCCGCTCCACGATCTCCTTCGGCGTGCCCGCCGGCGCGAGGATGCCGAACCAGGTGCCCTGGTCGAAATCCTTCAGGCCCGACTCGGCCAGGGTCGGCACCTCGGGCAGGCTGCTCGAGCGCCTGGCGGTGGTCACGGCCAGCGCGCGCAGCTTGCCGGCGCGGATGTGCTGCAGCACGGGCGTCAGGGTGTCGAAGGACATGTCGACCTGGCCGCCGAGCAGGTCGGTGGTGAGCGGCGCGCTGCCCTTGTAGGGCACGTGCAGCAGCTCGATGCCCGACAGGGCCGAGAGCTGGGTGCCGATCAGGTGCTGCACGGTGCCGTTGCCGTTCGAACCGTACGAAAGCTTGGCCGGCGCGGCCTTGGCCTGGGCGATCAGCGCCTGCGCATCGCGCGCGGGCGATTTGGCGTTGACGACCATCACGTTGGGCACCAGCGCGACGGTGGTGATGGGCGCGAAGCTCTTCTCGAAGTCGTAGGGCAGCTTGCGGTAGACGCTGGTGGCGATGGTGTGGTGCACGGCGCCCATCAGCAGGGTGTAGCCGTCGGGCCGTGCCTTGGCGACGTAGTCGGCGCCGAGCGTGGCGCCGGCGCCGGGACGGCTCTCGACCACCACGGGCTGGCCCAGGCTCTGCGAGAGCTTGTCGCTCAACGAGCGCGCCAGCACGTCGGAGCTGCCGCCCGGCGGAAAGGGAACGACGAGGTTGATGGGCTTGGCCGGCCAGGCCTGGGCGGCCGCGGTCGTGGTGGCCAGGGCCAGGGTGAAGGCGGCGGCGAGCGCGGTCAGCGCCGCGCGGCGGCGGACGAAGGGCTGGATCACGGGTTGTCTCCTTTGTTGTCGTGGCAATGGCCGGCCGTGCGCGCACGCCCTCTCCGGCTCCGGGGGCGGAAAACTCAGGCGGCCTGGCGCTCGGGCAGCGGGGCCAGCAGCGCGCAGACGGCGCGGGTCACGTCGGCGGTGGTGGCGCTGCCGCCGAGGTCGCGCGTGTGCAGCGAGGCGTCGGCCGTGACCTGCTCGATGGCGCGCATCAGGCGCGCGGCGGCTTCGGGCTCGCCGAGGTGCTCGAGCATCATCACGACCGACCAGAAGGTGCCGACCGGGTTGGCCAGGCCCTGGCCCATGATGTCGAAGGCCGAGCCGTGGATGGGCTCGAACATCGAGGGGAAGCGGCGCTCGGGATCGATGTTGCCGGTGGGCGCGATGCCGAGGCTGCCCGCGAGCGCGGCGGCCAGGTCGCTGAGGATGTCGGCATGCAGGTTGGTGGCGACGATGGTGTCGAGCGAGGCCGGCCGGTTGACCATGCGCGCGGTGGCGGCGTCGACCAGTTCCTTGTCCCATCGCACCTCGGGGAACTCCCTGGCCACCTGCACGGCGATCTCGTCCCACATCACCATCGCATGGCGCTGGGCATTGCTCTTGGTGATCACGGTGAGCTGGCGGCGCGGCCGCGAGCGGGCCAGCGAGAAGGCGAAGCGCATGATGCGCTCGACGCCGGCGCGGGTCATCATCGAGACGTCGGTGGCGGCCTCGATCGCATGGCCCTGGTGCACGCGGCCGCCGACACCGGCGTACTCGCCCTCGGAGTTCTCGCGCACGATGACCCAGTCGAGGTCGCCGGGGCCGCAGCGCTTGAGCGGGCCGTCGATGCCGGGCAGGATGCGCGTGGGCCGCACGTTGGCGTACTGGTCGAAGCCCTGGCAGATCTTCAGGCGCAGGCCCCACAGGGTGACGTGGTCGGGGATGTGCGGATCGCCGGCCGAGCCGAACAGGATCGCGTCCTTGCCGCGCAGCGCGTCGAGGCCGTCGGCCGGCATCATCTCGCCGTGGGCGCGGAAGTAGTCGCCGCCCCAGCCGAAGTCCTCGAACTCGAAGCCGAAGCGCTCGCCGCCGGCGGCCAGTGCCTCGAGCACCTCGCGCCCGGCCGGCACCACCTCCTTGCCGATGCCGTCGCCGGGAATGGTTGCGATCCTGTAAGTCTTCATGGTGTAGCTGCGTCGCTGGAGTGTTGGAACGGCTTCGACTGTAGGAACTCGACGTGCGATCGGCTCGCCCCTAAAGTCAATCCATCGTTAACTTCAAATCAACAGCGAAAAACGCGATGGCCCACGAGATCCAACCGGCCGACCTCGGCTTCTTCTCGGCGCTCGCACGCGCCGGCAGCCTCAGCGCGGCGGCGCGCGAACTCGGCATCACGACGGCCGCGGTGAGCAAGCACCTTGCGCAAATGGAATCGCGGCTCGGCGTGAGCCTGGTCAACCGCACCACGCGGCGCATGGGGCTCACGCCCGAGGGGGAGCTCTACCTCGCGCAGGCGCGGCGCATCCTGGCCGACATCGAGAGCCTGGGCGAGCAGCTCGGCGTGTCGAAGGCGGTGCCGCAGGGCCTGTTGCGCGTCAACGCCACGCTGGGCTTCGGGCGCAGCCACGTGGCGCCGCTGATCTCGAAGTTCGTGCGCCGGCATCCCGAGGTCGAGGTGCAGCTGCAGCTGTCGGTGAACCCGCCGCCGCTGACCGAGGATTCGTTCGACGTCTGCGTGCGCTTCGGCGCGCCGCCCGAGGCGCGCGTGATCGCGCGGCGCATCGCGGCCAACCGGCGGCTGCTGTGCGCGGCGCCGGCCTACCTCGCGAAGCACGGCACGCCCAAGGTGCCGAACGACCTCACGCGCCACAACTGCATCGGCATCCGCCAGGGTGAGGAGGCCTACGGCCTGTGGCGGCTGTCGAGCGGGCGCGGCGCGAGCGCGAGCACGCAGGCCGTGAAGACGCGCGGCACGCTGACCACCAACGACGGCGAGATCGCGGTCAACTGGGCGCTCGAGGGCCACGGCATCCTGATGCGCGCCGAATGGGACATCGCCCGCTACCTGCGCAGCGGCCGGCTGGTGCAGGTGCTGCGCCCCTTCCACACGCCCGATGCCGACATCTACGCGGTGTACCCGCAGCGCCACCAGCTCGCGGCGCGGGTGCGGGCCTTCGTCGACTTCCTCGCGCAATCGCTGGAGCAGCAGGCTTCGGCGGCCTCGAAGACCGCGTTCTGACGCGACCCTAGGGAAATCCCCGAGGCCGCGCTCGCGGCCGTGCCCGCGCGCGCCCTCGCCCAGAGGGGAAAGCACCCGCGCGGCGCCCGCCCTCACCCGCCCCGATCTCCCCACGGCACTGGCCCGCAACTTGCAAACTCGGCCGAAAATGACAGAAAATTTTCTTAACTGACTTATATTTGTAAATCAGTTTTCAAATTTGCACCGTTCCGGCGCCCTTCCGAACCCCATGAGCACCAACGTCGACCCTCCAGGCACCACCGTGGCCCAGCGCATCGCGCAGGCCCTGCCGCGGCTGTCCCGCTCGCACCGGCAGGTGGCCGACTACGTGCTCGAGCATCCGCTGCAGGTGGCCACGCTGCCGATCGACGAGCTGGCCACGGCGGCCGGCGTGTCGGTGGCCACGGCCAACCGCTTCGCGCGCGCGCTCGACTTCGACGGCTACCCGGCCTTCCGGGCCGAGCTGGTGCGCGGCTTCGAGCCGCTGGTGGCGCCGGTCGAGCGGCTGCGCGGCAACCTCGAGCGGCCGACCACGGTGTCGGAGGTGTTCGCCGCGGCGCTCGAGGAGAGCCGCCGCAACATCGACGCCACGCGCCAGTCGCTCGACTACGCGGCCTGCGAGGCGGCGGTGGAACGCATCGGCAAGGCGCGCTCGATCTACATCGGCGGCTTCGGCGCCAGCGCCTGGCTCGCGGGCCTGCTGCAGCACGGGCTGGACAGCAGCTGCAGCGACGTGCGCCTGCTCTCGGGCGTGAGCGGCGTGACCCATGCCGCGCGCACGCTGATGCATGCGGGGCCGCAGGACGTGTTCATCGGCGTGACCTTCCCGCGCTACCTCACCGACACCATCGCGCTGGCGCAGATCGCGCGCGGCCAGGGCTGCGCGGTGCTCGCGCTGACCGACCGGCCGAGCTCGCCGCTGGCGCCGCTGGCCGACGTGGCGCTCTATTGCCAGACCGAGACCAGCTACCGCCCCAACTGCGAGACCAGCGTGCTCGCGCTGATCGAGGCGCTGACCAGCGCCGTGGCGCTGCGCGCGCCGGGCGCGGTGCAGTCGGCAGGCCGCATCCTGCAGGCGGTGCGGCCGTGGCTGCATGGGGGCAACGGGCCACGCACGAATGGAGCGAACGGCGCGAACCCGCAGGCCACGCCGCCCGCAGACAGCACCCCGAAGAAAAAGACCTCCCGATGAACAGCCCCACCCAGAACGACAACGCTTCCACCCCGCGCGTGCCCGTGATCGCCATCCATGGCGGCGCCGGCACCATCAGCGCGGGCACCACCACGCCCGAACAGGCCGCGGCCTACCACGAGGCGCTGCGCCACATCGTGGCCACCGCCCAGGCTGCGCTGCTGCAGGGCGCCTCGGCGCTCGACGCCACCTGCCTCGCGGTCGAGCTGCTCGAGGACTGCCCGCTGTTCAACGCCGGCCACGGCGCGGTCTTCACCCATGACGAAACCCACGAGCTCGACGCCGCGGTGATGGACGGCGCCACGCTCGCCGCCGGCGCGGTCGCGGGCGTGTGCCATGTGCGCCGTCCGGTGCGTCTGGCGCGCGCGGTGCTCGAGGACGGCGCGCACGTGCTGCTCGCCGGCGCCGGGGCCGAGGCCTTCGCGCGCGAGCGCGGGCTCGAGATGGTCGAGCCCTCGTACTTCTCGACCGAGGCGCGCCGCCAGCAGCTGCACCGCGTGCGCGACACCGGCCGCGTGGTGGTCGACCACGAGGGCGCGGCCATGACCCATGCCCCGCTCGACGAGGACCGCAAGTTCGGCACCGTCGGCGCGGTCGCGCTCGACATGCACGGCCACCTGGCCGCCGCCACCTCCACCGGCGGCATGACCAACAAGCGCGTGGGCCGCGTCGGCGATTCGCCGCTGATCGGCGCCGGCACCTATGCCGACGACGCCACCGCCGCGGTCTCGTGCACCGGCAGCGGCGAGATGTTCATCCGCATCGCCGCCGCGCACGACCTCTGCGCGCGCATGGCCTACGCCGGTGCCACGCTCGAAGCCGCCGCCTACACGGTGGTGATGAAATCGCTCTCGGCCATCGGCGGCACCGGCGGCCTGATCGCCGTCGACCGCCACGGCAACCTCGCGCTGCCCTTCAACACCGAGGGCATGTACCGCGCCCATGCGCGCGGCCGCGAGACCCCGAAGACGGCGATCTTCGCCTGACGCCACAGCTTCCCTTTTCGACCGCCATGTCCGCTGCGACCTCCCTCCCCCCTCTGCCCAACCTTCCGGAAGGCCGCGTGCTCGCGGTCGACGATCTCAGCGTTCGCTTCACCACCTCGGAGCGCACGGTCGATGCCGTGAAGAAGCTGTCCTTCCACGTCGACCATGGCGAGACGCTCGCGGTGGTGGGCGAATCGGGCTCGGGCAAGTCCGTGACCTCGCTCGCGCTGATGCGCCTGGTGGAGCACGGCGGCGGCCGCATCCTCGAGGGCCGCATGGCGTTCCGCCGCCGCAACGGCGAGGTGCTCGACCTGGCCCAGGCGCGCGACCACACGATGCGCGGCATCCGCGGTGCCGACATCGCGATGATCTTCCAGGAGCCGATGACCTCGCTGAACCCGGTGTTCACCGCGGGCGACCAGATCGCCGAGGCCATCCGCATCCACCAGGGCAAGAGCAACGCGGCCGCGCGCGCCGAGGCGCTGCGCATGCTCGAGCTGGTGCGCATCCCCGAGGCGCGCAACGTGCTCGACCGCTTCCCGCACCAGCTCTCGGGCGGCATGCGCCAGCGCGTGATGATCGCGATGGCGCTGTCGTGCAAGCCGCAGTTGCTGATCGCCGACGAACCGACCACCGCGCTCGACGTGACGATCCAGGCCCAGATCCTCCAGCTGATCCGCGAGTTGCAGCAGGAGATGCACATGGGCGTGCTGTTCATCACGCACGACATGGGCGTGGTGGCCGAGATCGCCGACCGCGTGCTCGTGATGTACCGCGGCGACAAGGTCGAGGCGGGCCCGTCGGACACCGTGTTCGGCGCGCCCCGGCATCCCTACACCCGTGCGCTGCTGTCGGCCGTGCCCAAGCTCGGCGCCATGCAGGGCACCGAGCTGCCGGCCAAGTTCGAGCTGCTGCGCACCGAGACCGGCGCGCAGGCCGAGCCCGGCACCCACACCGAGCCGCACGACACGGTGCGCGCCGAGGCCGGCCCGATCCTGCGCGTGCGCGAGCTGGTCACGCGCTTCGACGTGCGCAGCGGCGTCTTCGGCCGCGTGAAGCGGCGCGTGCACGCGGTCGAGAAGATCAGCTTCGACCTCTACCCCGGCGAGACGCTGGCGCTGGTCGGCGAATCGGGCTGCGGCAAGTCGACCACCGGCCGCTCGCTGCTGCGCCTGGTCGAGAGCCAGAGCGGCGCGATCGAGTTCGGCGGCCAGAACATCCGCGAGCTGCCCACGCGCGAGCTGCAGGCACTGCGCCGCAACATCCAGTTCATCTTCCAGGACCCCTTCGCCTCGCTCGATCCGCGCGTGACGGTGGGCTTCTCGATCATGGAGCCGCTGCTGATCCACGGCATCGCCAAGGGCGCCGAGGCGCAGCAGCGCGTCGACTGGCTGCTGCAGAAGGTGGGCCTGCCGCCCGAGGCGGCGCAGCGCTATCCGCACGAGTTCTCGGGCGGCCAGCGCCAGCGCATCGCGATCGCGCGCGCCCTGGCGCTGAACCCCAAGGTGGTGGTGGCCGACGAATCGGTGTCGGCGCTCGACGTCTCGATCCAGGCCCAGATCGTCAACCTGATGCTCGACCTGCAGCGCGAGCTCGGCGTGGCCTTCCTGTTCATCTCGCACGACATGGCGGTGGTGGAGCGCATCAGCCACCGCGTGGCCGTGATGTACCTCGGGCAGATCGTGGAGATCGGCCCGCGCCGCGCGGTGTTCGAGGCGCCGCAGCACGCCTACACGCGCAAGCTGATGGCGGCGGTGCCGGTGGCCGATCCCTCGCGCCGCCACAAGCAGCGCGCGCTGCTCGAGGGCGAGATCCCGAGCCCGATCCGCGCCGTGGGCGACGAGCCCGAGGTGCCGCCGCTGGTGCAGGTGGCGCCGGGCCATTTCGTGGCGCGGCATGCCATCGGCGGCGCCTTCTGACGCCTTCGAGTTTCTCTTTCGTTTTTCCGTCGCAGGGCTCCCTGCTTTTTTGTTCCTCCCTCTCTTTCACGAATCGACTGGAGTTCTTCCCATGAAGCCATCCTCTTCCTCCCTGCGATGGGCATCCGCGCTGCTGGGCCTGGCCGCGCTCGCCGCCTCGGGCTCGGCCCTGGCCGCCAAAGACGTGGTGCTGGCCATCGGCTATCAGCCCGAGACGCTGGACCCGTACAACACCAACACCACCATCACGACGGCCGTGACCAAGACCTTCTATGAAGGCTTGTTCCAGTTCGACAAGGACCTGAAGGTGCAGAACGTGCTGGCCGAGGGCTACGAGGTCTCGAAGGACGGCCTGGTCTACACCATCAAGCTGCGCAGCGGCGTCAAGTTCCACGACGGCACCGACTTCAACGCCGAGGCCGTGAAGTTCACGCTCGAGCGCGTGCTGAACCAGGACAACAAGCTGCTGCGCTACAACCAGTTCAACCGCGTGGGCAAGGTCGAGGCGCTGAACCCGACCACCGTGCGCATCACGCTGAAGGAGCCCTTCGGCCCCTTCATCAACTCGCTGGCCCATGCCTCGGCCGCGATGATCTCGCCGACCGCGCTCAAGAAGTGGGGCAACAAGGACATCGCCTTCCACCCCGTGGGCACCGGCCCCTTCGAATTCGTCGAATGGAAGCAGACCGAGGCGGTCAAGGCCAAGAAGTTCGACGGCTACTGGAAGAAGGGCTTCCCGAAGGTCGACACCGTGCAATGGAAGCCGGTGCTCGAGAACAACACGCGCGCCGCGATGATGCAGACCGGCGAGGCCGACTTCGCCTTCCCGATCCCCTACGAGCAGGCCGAGCTGCTCAAGAAGAGCGACAAGCTCGAGGTCGTGGCCTCGCCCTCGATCATCACGCGCTTCCTGGCCTTCAACATGCTGCAGAAGCCCTACGACAACCAGAAGGTGCGCGAGGCCATCGGCTACGCCATCAACAAGGAAGCGCTGGCCAAGGTGGCCTTCGGCGGCTATGCGATTCCCGCGCAGGGCGTGATGCCCCAGGGCGTGAAGTACGCCGAGAAGATGGCGCCCGTGCCCTACGACGTGAAGAAGGCCAAGGAACTGCTGGCCGAGGCCGGCTACCCGAACGGCTTCGAGTCGGTGCTGTGGAGCGCCTACAACAACACGACCAGCCAGAAGACCATCCAGTTCGTGCAGCAGCAGCTCGCGCAGGTCGGCATCAAGCTGCAGGTGCAGGCGCTCGAAGTGGGCCAGCGCACCGAGCAGGTCGATGCCTGGCCCGACCCCAAGACCGCCAAGGTTCGCCTGTACTACACCGGCTGGTCCTCGTCGACCGGCGAGGCCGACTGGGGCCTGCGCCCGCTGTTCGCCTCCGAGTCGTGGGCGCCGAAGCTCAACAACATGTCGTTCTACAAGAGCGAAGTGGTCGACAACGCGCTGGCCAAGGCGCTGGTGTCGGTGGACGAGGCCGAGAAGGCCGCGCTCTACAAGACCGCGCAGGAACAGATCCGCAAGGACCTGCCGCGCCTGCCGCTGGTGACGGAGCAGAACCTGTCGGCGCATTCGAAGCGGCTGACGGGCGTGTTCGTGATGCCCGACGCCAACATCAACATCGACGCGATGTCGGTGGCGAACTGATCGCGGGTCTCTCCGTTTCCTGACTGACCGCGCGATGGCCGGCGGCACCCCGCCGCCGGCCGTTCGCGGCCCCTGCTCCCCATGCTGAACTACTTCCTCAAACGACTGTTGGGCCTGATCCCCACGCTGCTCATCGTGGCGGTGCTGGTGTTCCTGTTCGTCCACATGCTGCCCGGCGACCCGGCGCGCCTTGCCGCCGGCCAGGAGGCCGACGAGCAGACCGTGGCCATGGTCCGCGCGGAGCTCGGACTCGACAAGCCGCTGCCGCAGCAGTTCGCGAACTTCTTCACCCACATGCTGCAGGGCGACTTCGGCACCTCGATCCGCACGCGGCGGCCGGTGTCGATGGAGATCGCCGAGCGCTTCTTCCCGACGGTGATGCTGACCGTCACCAGCATGGTGTGGGCCGTGATCTTCGGCATGGGCATCGGCATCGTGTCGGCCGTGTACCGCAACCAATGGCCCGACCGCATCGGCATGACGCTGGCGGTCTCGGGCATCTCCTTCCCCGCATTTGCATTGGGCATGCTGCTGATGCAGATCTTCTCGGTGCAGCTCGGCTGGCTGCCCACCGTGGGCGCGGCCACCTGGAAGCACTACATCCTGCCCTCGATCACGCTGGGCGCGGCCGTGGCGGCCGTGATGGCGCGCTTCACGCGCGCCTCGTTCGTCGAGGTGATCCAGGAGGACTTCGTGCGCACCGCGCGCGCCAAGGGCGTGCGCGAGCGCAGCGTGATCATCAAGCACTGCCTGCGCAATGCGCTGATCCCGGTGGTCACGATGATGGGCCTGCAGTTCGGCTTCCTGCTCGGCGGCTCGATCCTGGTCGAGGCGGTGTTCAACTGGCCCGGCCTCGGCCGCCTGCTGGTCGACGCGGTGCAGATGCGCGACTACCCGGTGATCCAGACACTGGTGCTGCTGTTCTCGCTCGAGTTCATCCTGATCAATCTCGTGGTCGATGTGCTGTACGGCTTCATCAACCCGACCATCCGCTACAAGTGAGGCCGCCGCCATGACCCAAGCCACCGGCGTGCCTGCCGAATCCACCCTTCCCGCCGCCATGCCCGTGGCCGCGGTCCAGACCGCGGGCAAGGTCCGCACCCCCTGGGGCGAATGCTGGCGCCGCTTCAAGAAGCAGCCCGTGGGCATCGTCGCCGCCCTGTTCGTGCTGCTGCTGGTGTTCGTCGCCGTGTTCGCGCCGTGGATCGTGCCCTTCGATCCCGAGAACTACTTCGACTACGACATGCTCAACAGCGGCCCCTCGGCCACGCACTGGTTCGGCGTCGACCCGCTGGGCCGCGACATCTTCAGCCGCATCCTCGCGGGTGCGCGCATCTCGCTGATGGCGGGCTTCGTCTCGGTGCTGCTCGGCGGCATCGTGGGGACCGCCTTCGGCCTGCTCGCGGGCTACTACGAAGGCTGGTGGGACCGCATCGTGATGCGCATCTCGGACGTGCTGTTCGCCTTCCCCGGCATCCTGCTGGCGCTGGGCGTGGTCGCGATCCTCGGCAGCAGCATGACCAACGTGGTGGTGGCGGTGTCGGTGTTCAGCGTGCCGGCCTTCGCGCGGCTGGTGCGCGGCAACACGCTGGTGCTCAAGCAGCAGACCTACATCGAGGCCGAGCGCAGCATCGGCGCCTCGGACTGGACCATCGTCGTGCGCCACATCCTGCCCGGCACCATCTCCTCGATCGTGGTGTATTTCTCCATGCGCGTGGGCACCTCGATCATCACCGCGGCCAGCCTGTCCTTCCTCGGCATGGGCGCGCAGCCGCCCACGCCCGAATGGGGCGCGATGCTCAGCGAGGCGCGCGCCGACATGGTGACCTCGCCCCACGTGGCGCTGTTCCCCAGCCTCGCGATCTTCTTCACCGTGCTGGCCTTCAACCTGCTGGGCGACGCCCTGCGCGACGCGCTCGATCCGAAGATCGACCGGCAATGAGCGCGAGCGCCCTGCCCCGCATCGGCGACCTGCGCCCGGGTCCGCGCGACGCGATCAGCGACGTCGCCGGCGTGACCGTGGGCCACCGCACGCTCGCCGAGGGCCCGGTGCAGACCGGCGTGACCGTGATCCGCCCGCATGCCGGCGACCCGTTCCGCGACAAGGTGCCGGCGGCCGCCGTGGTGCTCAACGGCTTCGGCAAGAGCATCGGCCTCGTGCAGCTCGAGGAGCTCGGCGTGCTCGAGACCCCGATCGCGCTGACCAACACCTTCTCGGTCGGCACCGTGGCCGGCGCGCAGATCCGCGACTGCATCGCGCACAACCCCGAGACCGGGCGCTCGCTGCCGACCGTGAATCCGCTGGTCTTCGAGTGCAACGACGGCTTTCTCAACGACATCCAGCGGCTGGCCGTGGGCGAGGCCGACTACCAGCACGCGCTGGCCGACGCCGGCGCGGATTTCGCACAGGGTTCGGTGGGCGCGGGACGCGGCATGTCGAGCTTCCAGCTCAAGGGCGGCATCGGCAGTGCTTCGCGCCTCGTGCCGGTGGGGGCCGCCATGCATACGGTGGGCACGCTGGTGCTCGCGAACTATGGGCGGCAGCCCGAGCTGCGGCTGGCGGGGCACGCGGTGGGCGAGCGCCTTGCCGCGCTCGTGGCCGAACGGGCCGTGGCGCAGGAGCCCGAGAAGGGCTCGATCATCGTCGTGGTCGCGACCGACGCGCCGCTCGATGCGCGCCAGCTGCGCCGGCTGGCGCTGCGCGCGGGGGCCGGGCTGGCGCGCACCGGCTCGGTCTTCGGCCATGGCAGCGGCGACATCGTGCTGGCCTTATCGACCGCCTACACCGTGCCCGACCGCGCCGAACGCGCGATGCCGGCCGTGGCGATGCTGCACGAGACGCAGCTCGACGGGCTGTTCCAGGCGGCGGCCGATGGGACCGAGCAGGCGATCCTGCATGCGCTGTGGCGGGCCGAGCCGGTGACCGGGCGCGATGGCAATCACCGCGCAGCGTTGGGCGAGCTGCTGTCCCCTTCTCTCTTTTCTTGATTTTTCTTGCTGGGTGCCCCCATGAAAGTGCTGATCTCCACCGATATCGAAGGCGTGGCGGGTGTCTATCACCCCGAGCAGACGCGGCAAGGCAATCCCGAGTACGAACGCGCCCGGCTGCTGATGGCGCAGGAAGCCAATGCGGCGATCGCGGGGGCCTTCGATGCGGGGGCCGACGAGGTGCTGGTGAACGACTCGCACGGAGGGTTTCGCAACATGCCGCCCGATGTGCTCGATCCTCGGGCTCGCGTGGTGCAGGGGAAGCCGCGCTATCTGAGCATGGTGGCGGGGGTGGAGGAAGACGGGGTCGAAGCGGTCTGCATGGTCGGCTACCACTCGCGGGCGCAGGGGCGCGGGATCCTGGCGCACACGATCAACAGCTTTGCGTTTGCGGGTATCTCTCTTGGCGGGCAAGAGCTGGGCGAGGCCGGGCTTTATGGGGCGCTGGCGGGGGAATATGGGGTGCCGGTGGTGATGGGCAGTGGGGACGATGTGTTCATTGCAGAGAACCGTGGCTTGTTTCCTCAGGCTGTGTTCGTGGAGACGAAGAGGGCTACGGGGAATACCAGTGGCGTTTCTTTGTCGCCTGAGAAGTCGCGTGAGGCGATTCGGGCGGGGGTTCGAGTCGCGCTGTCTTCGCGGGCCAAGGTTCTTCCGCTGGTGCTCGAAGGGCCGCAGACCGTGACGCTGAGGACGCAGACTGCGGCGCTGGCGGATCTGTTTTGCCAGTGGCCGGCGTTTGAGCGGGTCGATGGAGTAACCCTGCGTTTCTTGGCTCCTGACGTCGAGGCTGCTGTTCGGATGTTGAACTGCTGCTCGGCGATGTCTTCGATGTTGCGCTGAGATCTGACCTTCTTTTTCTCTGCTTAGGTCGTTGGCCGGGTCTCGCCCCGGCGGGCGACTTACTTTTCTTGTCTCGCCAAGAAAAGTAAGCAAAAGAAGGCGACCCCACTGTCTGTGTCCCTCCGCTTCGCTACGGGCAACCTGCGGTGCTCGGAGAAAGCGGGGGTCCGCAGAACTCGCTTCGCTCAAACAACTGCGGCCCTTATCCCGCTTTCTCCTGCGCTCCTCGGCACAGCCAGAGGGGATGAGGGTCAACGCGCCAGGGCGCGTCCTTGTGTGGGGAGTGCGCGTGCGTAGGCCCTGGATCTTTCATTGATGCCGAGCGAAGCGACGGCCCGTTGGACCTTTGTGGCCGAGCGCAGCGATGGCCCGACCCACCCCCTCTGGCTGCGCCGAGGAGCGCAGCGTTTCGCGGATCAGGGCTCGCAGCTGTTTGAGCGAAGCGAGTTCTGCGAGACCCCGCGAAACGCGAGCACCGCAGGTTGCCCGCAGCTTCGCTGCGGGTCGCAGACAGTGGGGTCGCCTTCTTTTGCTTACTTTTCTTGGCGAGACAAGAAAAGTGAGTCGCCCGCCGGGGCGAGTCCCGGCCTACAGCCTCAACAAAAGCACGTCTTCAAAAAAGATCAGAGCGTATGACTCCGATCCCCCTCAACAAACCCAAGCGCCTCCCAAGCATCACCCACAGCAAACCCCACCACCTTGAACAGCTCCCCCATCTCATGCTCATGCACCAGCCGAGCCCCCATCGCCCTCTCCCCCACGGAAGCCGTCTCCATCAACGAAACCAGCCCGCAGTTCAACAGAAAGCGCGCCTGACTCGCATACCCCAGCACGGCAAGCCCCGCCTCCTGCCCCGCCAACGCCACCCCCGTGAAGTCAACGTGCGCAGTGATGTCCTTCAACCCCACGTCGGACAGCGGATCCCCATCCGAGAGATGCGCCCGATGGCACATCACCGTCCCCATGTGCCGCTGCGGGTGGTAGTACTCGCTCTCGGGAAAGCCGTAGTCGATCAAGAAGGCAGCCCCGCGCTCGAGCCGGTCCGCCAGCGTCGCGACGAAGGCCTTGGCCTGGGGATGGATCTCCGTCAGGTAGTCGTGCTCGCCCGGCACCTCGACCGGCGGCCTCAGCTCGGTCTCGCGGTCGGCCCAGGCCCAGCCGTCGCCTGCCGCATTGCGCACCACGCCGCGCTCGAACCAGCGCCCGCCATGGCGCGCGAGCAGTTGCACCGGCATCGCGTCGAGCACCTCGTTGCCGACCACCACGCCCTGCATCGCCGCGGGCAGCTCGAGCCGCCATTCGACACGGTCGCCGAAGCGCGCCAAGGCCTGCTGCTGGCGCGCGCGCAGGGTGCCCGAGAGGTCGACGATGCGGTAGTTCACGTCGCCGCGGCCCAGGGCATCGAGCGCATCGAGCAACTGGGCGGCGAGCGCGCCCGAGCCGGCGCCGAATTCCCACACCGTGGCGGTGCCGGTCTTCTCGAGCGCCTCGGCCAGCTGCGCGGCCAGCGCGCGGCCGAACAGCGGGGTGAGTTCGGGCGCGGTCACGAAGTCGCTGCCCGATTCGGGCATCTGGCCGAACTTGGCGAGGCTGTTGGCGTAGTAGCCGAGGCCCGGCGCATAGAGCGCGAGCGCCATGAAGCGGTCGAAGCCGATCCAGCCGCCGGCGCGCTCGACGGCACGGGCGATCAGGGTGTCGAGGGCGATGGGTAAACTGCTGTGGGTCTGTGTCGTCACGGGCACCGATTCTCCTCGCATCCTCCAGCCCCCACCTTCCGCATGAGCGCCGCGCCCTCCTCCACCGCCACGCCACCCGAGCGCCGCACCGTCCTCGTCACGGGCGCGGGCAAGCGGCTTGGGCGCGAGATCGCGCTGGCGCTGGCCGCGGGCGGCTGGCGCGTGGCGGTGCATTTCCGCCAGTCGCGCGCCGAGGCCGAGCAGACGGTGGCCGACTGCGCCGCGCTCGCGGGCGAGGCCCATGCCTTCGGCGCCGACCTGCTCGACGAGGCCGCCACGCGCGCGCTGCTGCCGCAGGTGGCGGCGCACTTCGGCCGGGTCGACGCGGTGGTGCACAGCGCCGCGCTGTTCGAGCACGACGACGCGGCCAGCTTCAGCTACGCGCTGATGGACCGCCATGCGCGCGGCAACACCGGTGCCGCGATCGTGCTGGCGCAGGCGCTGCACGCGCACCTCGCGCAACGCGATCCAGAAGGCACGCTCACCGGTGCGGTGGTCCACATGCTCGACCAGAAGCTATGGAACACCAACCCCGACTTCCTCAGCTACACGCTCTCCAAGGCCGCGCTCGAGGCCGCCACGCCGATGCTGGCGCTGGCTCTCGCGCCGCGCGTGCGCGTGGTGGGCGTGGCGCCCGGCCTCACGCTGCCGAGCCACATGCACGACGACGACAAGTTCGCGCAGCTGCACAAGCTGTCGCCGCTGGGGCGCTCGTCCACGCCGGCCGACGTGGCCGCCACCGTGCGCTTCGCGCTCGAGAACGGCTCGATCACCGGCACCACGCTGCTGGTGGACGGCGGCCAGCACCTGATGAAGTTCGAGCGCGATTTCTCGCACATGTGAGCTGACCCCGCCGACCGCCGCACCTTTTTTCGAGCACCACCCGATGTCACCCACCACCCCCCTCGGGCGCCAGACGCTCACCCTCAACGGCCTGCGCTTCGATGCCAACCTCGGCATCCTCGAGCAGGAAAAGGTCGCGCCGCAGCCGATCCAGGTCGATGCCGAGCTCAACCTCGGCCCGCAGCCGCTGCTGCCCAAGGACGACGACATCTTCCACGTGCTCGACTACCGCAAGGTGCGCCGGATCATCATCGACGAGTGCACGGCCGAGCACGTGAACCTGCTCGAAAGCCTGATCGGCAAGCTCGCGCAGCGCCTGCTGCAGCTGCCCGGCGTGCTGGGCGTGCGCGTGAAGATCGCCAAGCTCGAGATCTTCGAGGACTGCGAGGTCGCGATCCGCATCGAAGCCGGGGAATGGTGATCCGGGGCAAAATCGCCCCCTTCCCCCGTTTTTTGCTGCCCCGGGCAGCCCTTTTGCCATGAACGCCGTCTGGATCGACGAGGCGCCCGTCGCCGACGCCTCCGCCTCGCCCCCGCCCGCCAACTCGATGAAGATCGAGCGCGAAACGCACAAGCTCGAGAAACGCCTGTGCCGCGAGGTGGGCCGCGCCATCGTCGACTACAACATGATCGAGGAAGGCGACAAGGTCATGGTCTGCGTGTCGGGCGGCAAGGACAGCTACGGCCTGCTCGACATCCTGCTCAAGCTCAAGGCGCGCGCGCCGATCCACTTCGACATCGTCGCGGTCAACCTCGACCAGAAGCAGCCCGGCTTCCCCGAGGAAGTGCTGCCGAAGTACCTGAGCGATCTCGGCGTGGCCTTCCACATCGAGAACCAGGACACCTACAGCATCGTCAAGCGCGTGATCCCCGAGGGCAAGACCACCTGCGGCCTGTGCAGCCGGCTGCGCCGCGGCATCCTCTACCGCGTGGCCGACGAGCTGGGCGCCACCAAGGTCGCGCTGGGCCACCACCGCGACGACATGCTGCAGACCTTCTTCCTCAACATGTTCTTCGCGGCCAAGCTCAAGAGCATGCCGCCGAAGCTGGTGAGCGACGACGGCCGCCACGTGGTGATCCGGCCGTTGGCCTACGTGGCCGAGAAGGACCTGGTGCGCTGGGCCCAGCACCGCGAGTTCCCGATCATCCCGTGCACGCTGTGCGGCAGCCAGGAGAACCTGCAGCGCAAGCAGGTCGGCGAGATGCTGCGCGAATGGGAGCGCAAGTACCCGGGGCGCATCGAGAACATGTTCAGCGCGATGCAGAACGTGGTGCCTTCGCACCTGCTCGACGGAACGCTGCACGACTTCAAGGGTCTGAAGCCGACGGGCGTGGCCGACGAGAACGGCGACAAGGCCTTCGACACGCCCTCCTTCGACCCGCTCTCCCAGGCACCCGCCGCCCTGCGCATCGTCCAGGGCTGATCCGGCTACCCAGGGGAATTTTGGGCCCACCGGCCCGGAGACCCTCATGAAACGCGCCTTTTTTGCTCTTCCCGCTCTCCTTTTGGTAGCAACCCTGTCCGGCTGCGCCACCTCCTGGGTGGTCGACAGCGACGTGAAGAGCTTCTCCTCGATCGACACCGTTCCCGCCGGCGCCACCTACCGCTTCGAGCGCCTGCCCTCGCAGCAGGCCAACGGCGAGCGCCAGGCCTCGCTCGAGGCCATGGCCGCCGCCGCGCTCGAGCAGGTCGGCCTGCGCCGCGACGATGCCAACCCGCGCTACACGGCGCAGATCAGCGCCCGCGTGACCACCACGCTGTCGCCCTGGGCCGATCCCTGGCTCTGGGACGGCCCTTTCGGCTACGGCTACGGCTATGGCTACGGCCCCTACGGCTACGGCCGGCGCTGGTACGGCGGCGGCTGGTATGGCGCGCCGATGATCCCGCAGGCCTCCAACCCCTGGTACGAGCGCGAGGTCGGCGTGGTGCTGCGCGAGCTGGGCAGCAACCGCGTGGTCTACGAGACCCGCGCGCGCAACGACGGCCCCTACACCTCGAGCGCCGCGGTGCTGCCGGTGATGTTCCAGGCCGCGCTGCAGGGCTTCCCGAAGCCGCCCGAGGGCGTGCGGCGCGTCAACATCGAGCTGCCGACGGCGAAGAAGCAACAGTAAGGGCCCGCCTCGGGCCTGGAGCGGCGGCACGATCCGAAATGCCGCCCTCCTAGAATTTCGACCATGGAAGACCTCACCCGCCTGATCGCCGTTCGCCATGGCGAAACCGCCTGGAACGTCGACACGCGCATCCAGGGCCAGCTCGACATCGGGCTCAATCCCACCGGCGTCTGGCAGGCCCAGCGCGTGGGCCAGGCGCTGGCCGACGAGCCGCTGGCCGCCATCTATGCGAGCGACCTCTCGCGCGCCTGGCAGACCGCGCTCGAGATCGCCAGGCCGCACGGCCTCGAGGTCCGGCCCGAACCCGGCCTGCGCGAGCGCGCCTTCGGCCGCTTCGAGGGCATGAGCTTCGCCGAGATCGAGGCCGAGCTGCCCGAACAGGCCAGGCGCTGGCGCGAGCGCGATCCCGAGTTCGAACCCGAGGGCGGCGAGAGCCTGCTGGTGTTCCGCGAGCGCATCACGCGCGTGGCCGCCGACCTGGCCTCGCGCCACACGGGCGAGTTGGTGGCGCTGGTCGCGCACGGCGGCGTGATGGACGTGCTCTACCGCGCCGCCACGCGCCAGGAGCTGCAGGCGCCGCGCACCTGGCAGCTCGGCAACGCGGCCATCAACCGCATGCTGTGGAGCAGCGAGGGCTTCAGCCTCGTGGGCTGGAGCGACATCTCGCACCTCGCGGCCGAGGGCGGGCCGCGCGACGAGTTCGCCAACTAGCTCAGTGCGTCAGTGCGAGCCGGGCGCCACCATCCGGTGGCGCAGCTGGTCGGCCACCACCGCCACGATCAGCAGCGCGCCCAGCACCACCATCTGCAGGTACGACCCCACGCTCGCGAGGTTCATGCCGTTCTGCACCAGGCCGATGAAGATCGCGCCCATCACCACGTTCGGCACCCGGCCCATGCCGCCACGCAGGCTCACGCCGGCGATCACGCAGGCCGCGATCGACTCCAGCGCCACGGTGCCGCCGAGGTTGGCCTCGCCGGTCTCGACGCGCGCGGTCAGCAGCAGGCCGCTGACGGCCGCGAGGCCCGCGCACAGCAGGTAGGCCACGAGCAGCACGCGCCGGGTGTCGATGCCCGACAGCGCCGCGGCCTTGGCATTGCCGCCCACGGCCAGCAGGTGGGTGCCGGTCGGCATGCGGCCCATCAGCACGCCCATGGCCGCCACGCAGGCCGCCGTGACCCAGATCGGCACCGGCACGCCCAGCAGCGTGCCGAAGCCGAACAGCTCGCTGAAGCCCGCGGGCAGGCCCGACACCGGCACGCCGCCCGTGAGGTAGAGCGCCAGGCCGAAGCCGATCGACTGCACGCCCAGCGTGACGATGAAGGGCGAGACGCCGATGAAGGCCACGCCGATGCCGTTCACCAGCCCCACCGCGAGCCCGGCCAGCATGCCGCAGGCGCAGCCCAGCGCAATCGCCAGCCAGGCGGCGTCGGGCAGCGCGGCGCCGAAGAACTGCATGGCCAGCGCCGCCACCACCGAGGTGATCGCCATCACGGTGCCGACCGAGAGGTCGAAGCCGCCGGTCACCAGCGCCAGCATCTGGCCCATGGCCACCAGGATCAGGTAGACCGACTGGCGCAGCAGGTTGACCAGGTTCTGCACCGTGAGGAACTGGTCCGACAGGGTGCCGAACACCACGAAGGCGATCGCCAGCATGAAGGGCAGCACGCCCAGGCGCAGGAACAGGGCGCGCAGCAGGGCCAGCGCGCGGCCGGCGGGCCCCGGTGCCGAAGGCACGGCGGTGGCGACGGAAGAAGACGAAGTCATGGCTTGTTGTTCTCGCTGGAACCGAAGAAGAGATTGAGCACGGCGGTCTCGCCGATGGCGTCGCCCTGCAGCTCGCCGGCGATCTCGCCGCGGCACATCACGTAGACGCGGTGGCTCAGGTGCAGCACCTCGGGCAGGTCGGAGGAGATCACGACCACCGCCGCGCCGCCTTCGCAGAGCTTGCGGATCACCTGGTAGAGCGCGCTGCGGGTGCCGATGTCGACGCCCACCGTGGGCTCGTCGAACACGTAGAGCGCGGCGTCGCGCGTCATGCCCTTGCCGAACAGCACCTTCTGCTGGTTGCCGCCCGACAGGAGCGCCACCGGCCGCTCGAGGTTGCGCGGCGCGAGCTCCACGCGCTCGGCCGCGGCCGTCGACAGCCTTCGCCCGAGCCGCTTGCGCAGCCAGCCGCCATGGCCGCGCAGCGGGCCGTGCACCAGCGGCAGCGTGATGTTGGCGCGCGAGCTGAAGCCCAGCACCAGCCCCTCGCCCTTGCGGTCGGGCGGCAGGTAGAACAGGCCCTCGTCGAGCAGCCGGCGCACCCTGGCGCCGGTGCGCGGCTGGCCCTTGAACAGCACGCGGCCCGCGCTCACCGGATCGAGCCCGCAGACCGCGCGGAACAGCTCCGACTTGCCGCAGCCCACGAGGCCGGCCAGCCCGACCACCTCGCCGCGCCGCACCCCGAGGCTGGCGCCGCGCACGCCGTTGGGCGAATGCAGGCCCTCGACCTCGAGCACCGTCTCGCCCGGCGCAAAGGCGATGCGCGGATAGACCTGTTCGATGGCACGCCCGCTCATCAGCTCGATCAGGCGGTCGGCATCGGTCTCGCGCGCCTCGACCGTCGTCACCTGGCGGCCGTCGCGCAGCACCGTGATGCGGTCGGCGATGCGCGCGATCTCCTGCATGCGGTGCGAGATGTAGACGATGCCCACGCCGCGCGCCTGCAGCCGCGCCACCAGCTCGAACAGGCGCTGCGTCTCGGCATCGGTCAGCGAGGCCGTGGGCTCGTCGAGGATCAGCACCGAGACCTCGCCGCGCAGGCCCTTGGCGATCTCCACCATCTGCTGCTGCGCGCGCGTGAGGCCGGCCACGGGCGCATCGACGTCGATCGCGAAGCCCAGGTCGGCCAGCATCGCGCGGGCACGTTCGCGCAGCGCGCCGCGGTCGAGCAGGCCGCCGCGGCGCGGCTCCTCGCCGAGGCTCAGGTTCTGCGCCACCGACAGCGTGGGGATCAGCGAGAACTCCTGGAACACGGCGCTGATGCCGTGGCGCCGCGCCTCGTGCACGTTCGCGAAGCGCACCGGCTCGCCGCGCAGCCGGATCTCGCCGGCGCTCGGCACATTGGCGCCGGCCAGCAGCGAGATCAGCGTCGACTTGCCGGCGCCGTTCTCGCCGAACAGCACGTGCACCTCGCCCGCGCGCAGTTCGAAGTCCACGCCGTCGAGCGCCAGCACGCCCGGATAGCGCTTGCCGAGTCCGCGGGTCTGCAGCAGGGGTGGCATCGCGGGCCTTACTTGACCTCGAACACCGGCTTGAAGCCGGTCGGCGGCAGGATGTCGGCCTGCTTCACGCTCTGGATGTTGCTGCTGTCGACCACGAAGATCTTCGGGCCCACGTGCTTCGCGACCTCCTTGCCCTCGAGCAGGCGCACCGCCTGGTCGACCGCGATGCGGCCCTGGATCACCATCGAGTCGGCCGGCGCGGCCACGATGCGGCCGCGCTGGATGCCCTCGTAGACGCCCGGCGTCATGTAGAAGGACAGCACCTGCACCTTCTTGTCGAGGTTGCGCGAGCGCAGGATGCCGGTGGCGGCCTCGGCCGTGACCGCCGTGCCGGCCACGTAGGCCAGGTCGGGGTTGGCCTGCAGCACGTCCTCGATCAGCTTGCTCTGCGCCTCCTTGCCGGTGTCGCCGTACTTCGGATCGAGCACCACCACCGCGCTGCCCTTGACCGCCTCCATGAAGCCCTTGTGCGCGGCCTCGACCCAGCCCGCGCCGGCCGGGCCCGGGAACCAGCCGACCTTGACCGGCGGCGAACCGGCCGGATGCTTCTTCGCGAGGTAGGCGCCGGTCGACTGGCCCATGGTGTGGAAGGACACCAGCGACTTGGCCGAGAGCTCGGGCGAGTTGATGCCGTTGACCAGGTCGATCACCGGCACCTTCTTCGCAACCGTGGCCTTGATGACGTTGTTGAGGCCGTCGCCCGAGATCGCGCCGATGATCACCGCGTTGGCGCCGCGCGCCACGCAGTCCTCGATCTGCGACACCTGCTTGCCGAGGTTGGTGTAGCCGCCCGCGTCGGCCACCTGCAGCTTCACGCCCTGGCGCCGGGCCTCCTCGATCACGCCGTAGTCCACGCCGAGCCAGTAGGCGTCCTTCATGTGCGGGAACGACACGCAGAGGTCCCACTTCTTCGAGGCCTTGGGCAGCGGCACGTAGTCGATGGGCTTTCGCGTGCCCTCGGCCGAGAAGGCGGGCTCGGTGGCCTCGGCCTTGTAGGGAAACCAGTCGGCGGCCGAGGCACCGCCGTGCCACAGCACGGTGGCGGCGAAGGCGGCGGCGGTCAATGAAACGCGCAGGGGCAAGCTGTTCATGAAGAACTCCTAGGTGGCAACGGGGAAGGAAATGAGTGGGCGGCCGCGCCGCCCGGGCGCTCAGTCGGCGAGCGCGGCGCGCAGGCGCTCGATGCGCCGTCGTCGCTCGGCGCGCGCGGCCAGCGCCTGCGCCATGTCGACCGCGACGAAGCGCGCCTTGTGGTTGGGCTGCATCTGGGCGATCAGGTCCATGTCGGCGCTGATCACCGTGCCGACCATCGCGTAGCCGCCGCCCGAGACCGCGTCGCGGTGCAGGATGATCGGCTCGCGCCCGCCCGGCACCTGGATCGAGCCGTAGGGATAGCCGGCATCGACGATGTTCGACGGATCGGCGCCCGCGCCGAAAGGCGGCGTACGCTCGATGAACTTCAGCGGCGTGCCGTTCTTGTAGCGGTAGCCGATGCGGTCGGCCTCCGAGCCCACGCTCCAGGTGTCGGCGAAGAAGCTGCGCACCGAGTCCTGCTGCAGCCGGTGGAAGTAGATGCCGGGCAGCACGCGCAGCGTCACCTCCTTGGCGAGCACCGGCAGCAACTCCGCCGCCACGCCGCGCCCGGGCCGCGCGCGCGCCGAGGGCGTGCCCACGGGCAGCCGGTCGCCGGCCAGCAGCTTGCGGCCCTCGAAGCCGCCGAAGGCGCCGAGGCCGTAGGTCGAGCGGCTGCCGAGCACCAGCGGCACGTCGATGCCGCCGGCCACCGCGATGCACATGCGCGCGCCCAGCAGCATGAAGTCGAAGCCGAGCACGTCGCCGGCCTGCACCGCGAAGGCTTCGTTGCGCGGCCTCTCGGCGCCGTTGAGCTTGACCTTGGCCTGCGCGCCCGTCACCGCCACCACCGCGGGCGCGTCGAAGCGCAGCTCGGGCCCGAGCAGGGTGCTCTCGATCACGGCCGCGCCCTCGTCGTTGCCCACCAGCAGGTTGGCCAGCACCAGGCCCTGCTGGTCGAGCGCGCCCGACAGCGGGATGCCCAGGTGGTAGTAGCCGGGACGACCCGCGTCCTGCACGCTGGTCGCGAGGCCGGGCTTGAGC
>JAESGN010000202.1_pt1 | contig 62212 bp, 55 predicted proteins | sample 9269731 | NCBI WGS metagenome assembly JAESGN01 (sample SAMN15720683, study PRJNA650826) | algae metagenome | isolation source: Mojavia pulchra JT2-VF2 and co-occurring heterotrophs from desert soil | place: USA: Cadiz Valley, Joshua Tree National Park, CA | collected 1998-06-08
AACGGACGCAGCGGACGTCGCAATCCGAGCAGGACGGCTCCGAGGTCCAGTCGGTCGAACTTGAGAAGCTGATCGCCGAAGGGTTGTCGCTGGTCGAACGCCGCGACGCTTTCGAATTGATGCGCGATCAGGCGGCGGATCTGTTCGAACGCCACACCGGCACGCTCTGGCGGCCGCGCTCGGGCAGCCAGGTCAACCACCGCACGCTGACCTCAGCCATGATCGACAGCCGCGAGTTCATCGCCGCCAAGCGCCGCGCCGAGACCGAGCTGCTGCTGCCGAAGGGTCCCAAGATCGCGCTGACCGGCGGCATGGAATTCCAGGACCATGCGCTGATCTGGGACCGGCTCGACAAGGCGCATGCCAAACACCCCGACATGGTGCTGCTGCATGGCGGTTCGCCACGCGGGGCCGAGCACATCGCCGCGCTCTGGGCCGACAACCGCAAGGTGCCGCAGATCGCCTTCCGCCCGGACTGGACGCACCATGGCAAGGCGGCCCCCTTCAAGCGCAACGACGCCCTGCTCGATGTGCTGCCCATCGGCGTGCTGGTGTTTCCGGGCACCGGCATCCAGGACAATCTCGCGGACAAAGCGCGCAAGATGGGTATTCCGGTCTGGCGGGCGGGTGATGCCGGCGCCTGATCCGCATCAATCCTTTGCGCCTGCATCGAGCGGCGGTGGCCGCCGCTCGACCGTCCTTGCCTTGACCAGCGAGGTGTTGGTCGCGGCCTTGTCGGCGATCTCGTCGAGGATCGTGTCGAGTTCGGCCATGGATCGGGCATGCAGGCGCGCCACGAAGCAATCATCGCCCGTGACCTTGTCGCAGGACGAGATCGCCGGCGTCTCCTCGATCAGCTTCTGCACCACATGCAGCTTGCCGGGCAGGGGCCGGATGCGCACCACGGCTTCAAGCGTGTAGCCGAGCGCAGCAGGGTCGATCTCCGCCGTATAGCCCTTGATGACGCCGCGCTCCTCGAGCTTACGGATGCGCTCCGCGGCGCTTGGCGATGACAGCCCGGCATGGGCGGCGAGCGCCTTCAGCGACATCCGCGCGTCACGCGACAGGGCTTACAGCAACAGGCGATCGGCGGTGTCGAGCATGATCATGGTTCGTCGGATAGAGCTCTTGCCTGCGAAAAGCAGGCCAAGGCGCATTCATGCCTCAGACCGATGAAGGAATCCAGAGCCCACATCCAGTAATCTTGTCTCCTGAGAACCAAGGAGCCAACGCCATGACCGACCGCCAGCGCGGCATCCTCGAAATGACCGCCGCCATGCTGATCTCCGGCTCGATCGGCTGGTTCGTACTGATGGCGGGACGGCCCGTCCTCGAGGTCGTGTTCTGGCGCTGCCTGATCGGCGCCGGGGCGCTGGGACTGCTCTGCCTGGCCCTGGGTGTGTTCCGGCAGCGCCTGTCGCGCGAGCAGGTCATCCTCGCCGTCGTCGGCGGCGTGGCCATCGTGCTCAATTGGTTGCTGCTCTTCGGCGCTTACGCCCATGCCTCGATCGCGGTGGCGACGGCGGTCTACAACGTGCAGCCCTTCATCCTGCTCGGCTTCGGCGCGCTCCTGTTCGGCGAGCGGATCACGGCGGCGAAGCTGGGCTGGCTGGCGCTCGCCTTCGCGGGTGTGCTGGCCATCGTGCTGACCAAGCCCTCGGCGACCTATCTAGGGGAGGGAAACTATCCCCTGGGCATTGCAATGGCGGTCTTGGCCGCGTTGGGCTGGGCGGTGGCCGCCATCACCACCAAGCGCCTCAAGGGCGTGCCACCGCAATTGATTGCACTGATCCATGTCGTGACGGGATCGATCATGCTGGCGCCGCTGGTCGACTGGACCGCTCTGCCGCGGGGAACCGGGCCTTGGTCAGTCCTCGTGACGTTGGGCGTCGTGCACACCGGGATCATGTACGCGCTGATGTATGCCGCCGTGCAGCGGCTCCCGACCGATCTGCAGGGTGCGCTCTCCTTCATCTATCCCGTGGTGGCGATCCTCGTCGATGTCGTGGCGCTGGGCACGGTGCTGCAGCCTGAGCAGATCGCCGGCGTCGCCGCCGTCATCATCGCGGCCGCCGGCGCCACGCTGGGTTGGGGCGCCACGAAAGCGAACGCGTCCAGCGAGGCGGCGCGATGAACGGCGCCAGTCGCGGAAGCCGACGAAGCCATCGGCGAGGCATGGTCAGAACAGCCTGACGTCGAGCGTGAACGGTTCCGCCGCCACGATCCGGATGCGCGCGGCCTCCGGATGGCGATGGTTGATGACGATGTTGAGGTCAGGCGAACCGGCGAGCGGCACGATGGCGCTCGGCACCTTGAGGAGCGGTGTCTCGCGCCCGGCATGCCAGTCATCGCCGAGTGTCTGCGTCAGGCTTTCCTGCAGGCGCCAGTCATCGGGCAATCCAGTGACGCCGATCTCCCGGACATCCAGATCGTCAGGGACATCATAGCGGACCATGACCAACGCGGGCATCAACGCCGGATCCTCGATATGAACGAGTTTCTCCAGCACGCAGAGCGCCGGCGAGGTCGCGGCATAGGTCACCGCGTGGCCAATCGTGTTCCAGCGTCCGTCGAACAAGAAGCCATAGCCGCCATCGAAAGCGCGGGCATGGGTCTCGCCCGACAACCGCCACAGGATCATGGTGCGGAACCCTCCGCCAGACGCCGTCAGGCCGCCGCGCCCCAGGCGATCTTGCCGAGCAGGGTCTCGATGACGCGTGCGCCGCTCTCGGTCTGCGCAATCTCCAGCGGAGCTTCGCCTCCCAGCGCCGCCAGCGGCTTGCGCAGCCAGATGCGCGCCTTGTCGTGATCGCCAAAAGTCTCCTCGGCGATGGTCTGGACGCGCACGAGACGCACCGCCTTGTCGGATTCCTCGACCGTCAGCGGCTGGTTCTTCTCCTGCCGGTGTCGGCGCGTGCGCTGCGGAATGACGAAACGCTCGATCTCCTGATCGCTGAGGCCGGCCTGCGACAGGCCTTTCAGCGCAGCCAGCGGCAGCCGGCGGCGGACGGCCAGCGCCAGATCGGTCTGCGAGCGCATCGCGCCGCCCAGAACGGCCGCGCCGCCGAGCTTGCGGGTCATCTCGTCCAGAACCAGCGACATTGCGCATCTCCATATCCAACATCGGCAATATGCCAGAGATATAGCGGCGTTTTGCCGAAACCGCAAGCTTGGGGCCTGCCGTGCGGTGCCTGGCCGCGGCTTTCAGGGAGAGTCAGAGGAGGGCGGGCCTGGCCCGCGACGGGATCAAACGGAGGGCGAGAGCGGCTTGCCCCGGCCCGTCACGGGAGAACCCCCATGACCGACCCAGAACGCACCAACCAAAGCCGAACCAGCCGGATCGACATCCATGCCCATGTGACGAACGCCATCGTCGCGGCGATTGAGCGGGGCGGCACACGCTACCGGATGCCTTGGCACCATGACGGGGCGCCAACGTCACGGCCTATCAACGCCGTCTCAGGCAAAGGCTACCGGGGCTGCAATACGCTGTTGCTCTGGGCGGCGGCCGAGGCCAACAACTACGAAACCGGCCGCTGGGCGACCTATCGCGGCTGGGCCTCGCTCGGCGCGCAGGTGCGCAAGGGTGAACGCTCGACAACGGTGGTGTTCTGGAAAACGTTCCGGAAGGGTGGCGACAACCCGTCTGATAGCCGCATTGTCGATGGTGATGACGAACCGGGGCGGCCGCGTTTCATGGCGCGCGGCTATCCGGTGTTCAACCAATCCCAGGTCGACGGCTATGAGCCGCCCGTTCTCACCCCGCTCAATGAAGCGACGCGTCACGCCGGTGCGGATGCGTTCTTCACCAACCTGAACATTCCGTTGGTCACCGGCGGCGATCAGGCTTTCTATAGGCCCGCGACCGACACAATCCACATGCCGCCATTCCGGCAGTTCCGCGACTGGCAAGCCCACGCCTCCGTGCTCCTGCACGAAGCCGGCCATGCCTCTGGCGCCAGGCATCGGCTCGACCGTGATCTCTCCGGCCGGTTCGGCTCGGAAGCTTACGCCGGGGAAGAATTGGTTGCCGAGCTCACCGCCGCCATGGCGCTCGCGGATCTCGGCATCGCCCACGAGCCAAGGCCCGATCACGCGGCGTATGTGGCGAGTTGGCTCAAAATCCTGAAGAGCGAAACACGCGCCATCTTCACCGCCGCAAGCAAGGCGCAAGCTGCAGTCGACTGGATGCATGCGCAGCAACCAGGCGCAGCTGCAACTGGCCTGGATGAGGACGAAGGCGAGACGAGCGCTGCCGACGATGTGGCGCGTGTCTGCGCCGTCGCGGCAGCAGCGTGAGGGGAGGGCGGATCATGACCGACACGACCCCCACATCCACCATCACGGTGCTGCTGATCGATCCTGTCCGGGCCGAGGCGCAGCGGGTCGCACTGACGCTGAACGACGGCGAGCTTGTCCTGGCGGAACTCTACGCCCACATCGGCTGCGATCTGGTCGAACGCGCGCCGCTCGACGACCGCCACCTCGTCTGGACCGACGAGGAGGGCTGGGATCAGGCGACCGGCTTCACGGTCATCGACGATGGCGCAAATGCTATCGCGGGTCGCTTCCTCGTGATCGGAGAGAACGAGGACGGACAAGCCACCGATGTTGCGCAAGATGTCGCGCCGATCCTCGCACGCTTCATGTGCCACCGCTGCCTGTTCGAGGCTGAGTTCGTGACTCGCACCGGTGATACCGATCGCGGCTTTTTCGTGCAGACCCGGCTGCAGGGCGTCACGCCACGGATCGACAAGAGGCGGCCCACGCTGGTCAAGCCACAGCCCTGAGCCGACATCGAATTGCGGGCGCGGTCCTCGGTTCGCGTCCTTCATACAATAATGCTATGGCGGAATTGATCGTTGCCGCGGTGAAGCTCATGCGCCTGGTCGACAAACAACGCCCTGCCGTCGCCCTCGAACCCCTCGCCGCCGAGGAGGCGGCTGCACTGCGGCAATGGTTCGAGGGCAGTGCCGACAAGCATCAGAAACAGATTGTTCATGGCCTGCTCCGCAGCGCCAAGGCCCGCGCGGCCTGGCTCGAATGCGACTGCGTGAAAGGCGGCGGCAGCCAGCCGCTCAGCGCGCCGGTCCTCGCCAGTGGCGTCTTCACCGTGAGGCGGCTGGTCAATACGGAGCTCACCGGCTTCGGGCCCCGGCCGAACCACGATCCCTCGTGTCCCTTCCACTATGACGAGGCGCAGTTCAGGGACCGGCCCGACGTCCTCTACGTCGAGCGGCCGCACCTTCTGCCGTCAGGGTCCGTGGCGGCGCGGCGCGAACGCATTCCTCGACACGAAGCTCCAGCGCGTGACAACCTGCCGGTGCCCTCGACCGCCGTCACGCTCTGGCGACTGATGCATGCAAGCGGTGTCAACGTCATCGAACCGGAAGCGATTCTCGACGACATGTCGCTGACCACCTCGCTAACGCGCCTGCGCAAGGCGGCGGCGCAGATGGTCGTGTCGCACAACCTGCCATGGTCGACCGTGCTGAGCACCTATCCCGGCGACTTCGCCGATCCTGCGAGCCGCTGGCGGGCGACCTTCGCCCGGATCGCCCGGAACTGGCGCAAGGACGGGCGGGCCACGGCGTCAATGCTGGTCGCGGCGCGCGATGTCGGCGAGTTCTCCATTTCCACACTCCGGCATGGCGACATTCCCGTCCGGTCTCTCGTCCGCAAGCCCTTGCGCGGCGACGCAAGGGGCAGGGGCCCGTTCCTCGTGCTGGTTCTTTTCGGCAACGACGTTGAGACAGGCGCTCTTGCGGCCGAGAGAGCCTATGCCCAGCCCGCCCTGTCGCTCGACCTGCTCTTTCCGGTCGAGAGCGGCTTCGAACGGCAGGTGCTGGCGGCGATGCTCGAGGCGCGCGCCTGGCTGACGAACCATGACCCGATGGTCTGGCTGCAGATCGGCAAGCCGCTCTTCGACCTGATGACGCAGGCGGGTCCCTGCCGCCCGGATTTCCTGATCAACTGCTGGACGGCGGACGACCCAAGGCCGCGCCGCCTGATCGTCGAAGCGCGCGGCATGGAGACCGAGCGCTATCGATTGGCCAAGGCCGCGACGATCCCGCGGATGCGCATGATTGCTCCGGTGCACGAGATCACGCCCAATGCTTTTCAGCACGGGCCTGACAATGTCACGGCCTGGTTCACCGATGTGGTGCAGGAGCGCGCCCGGCAGCCAGCGGCGTGAGCCTGCCCGGCCTATCCGGAGCCAGGAGTTTCGCAGGCGAGCTATCGAGCCAGAGGCTTGGCGCATTCCAATAAATACGCTATAGCGTAATTGATAGAGACAGGAGCGACCCATGCGCCCATTTCTCTCAGCGGCTTTCGCCGCCCTCCTTCTCCCCGCGGCCAGCCATGCCGGGAGCCCGGATCGCTGCGGCGCGTCGGGCGCCGGGTGCCAACCGACCGCCGCGCGCGCCTTCTCCACCGTCGCGGTGCGGCACTTTCCGGGCGCGACCTCGCAGTTCTGGCAATCCTACGGCTACGCCTGCGCGAGGGCGAGTGACCAGACGCAGCGGCTCTGCCGCGACGATCCCGACGCCGCCGCGCGCCGGTTGGGGCTCGACTGACATGTCCGCGCTCCGCCGATTCAAGCGTCATCTCGCGACCGCTTTGCTGATCAGCGTGGCATTGATGGCTCCGGCCCCCACACAGGCGCAGGACGCACCCTTCGGCTGCAAGGTGCTGCTGTGCGCGCTCGCCCGCAACCCGTCCTGGGGCGGCATCCCCTATTGTGTCCCCGTGATGACGGTGGCGCTCCAGCTGCTGCGCAAGGGGCGTGGCTTTCTGCTCTGCCCGCAGGCGCAGGCAAGCTACGGCCATGAGCCTTACCAGCCCTGCGGCGCCGGCTTCACCCCTGCCGCCCGGAGCGGCGGGCCAGGCGATGAGGTCTGTGCCCGGCCAAAGCCCGTCCAGCAGGCTTGCGCCTCGGGCGGCGACAGCGCCTGTGGGTTTCCCCAGACCCACGAGATCCGCGAGCGCGTGCCGCGCGCCGAGCCGTATTTCGTCGAGACGCGCGGCGAAAACGGGCAGATCGACCGATCGTATTTCTCGCTGCGATAGGGGTGGCCGACAGGATTAGGCTGACGCTGAAGCTCGGCGCAATGCCGCAAATGATTCCCGGCTGATGTCATCCGAGTGTTGATCAGAATGCTCGCGCTGCCTCAGCGCACGCCGCCCATCAGCACGGCGAGGACCGACGGCTCCAGCAGCTTCTGGATCGTGGTGTCCTGATCGAGCGCCATCTGCTTCAGCCGCTTGCGCTGCTCGGCCGTGACGGAGATCGTCACGGTGACCCGGGCACCGTCCTTCTGGGCGCGGTCATCGTCGCGAAGATCGTCCCAGACCCGTTTGGCCGGCTGCGGATAGGCCGGGTTCGTAGGGTGGCTTTCCACTGATCCCCGTGGCGATTCAGCGGAATGTGTCGGTGAGGCAGGCCGCTCGCAAACAGCCGCAGATGCTGGTCGATCCGCCGGGCTTGCATCTGTTGGCGAAAACAGCGTCTCCAATGCGGCCAGCGGCGCCGGGGATGGCTTGTCTGCGCCCATGGTCACGCCGCCTTCCGGATCGCATTCAGCCGCTCAACGATCTCGGCGAAGAGCGCCTGGCTGTTCTTCTGCGCCTCGACGATCCCCGGCGTCTCACGCTCGAAAGCGTAGAGCGATTGCTCGGTTCCCGTGATCCGGTTGAAGGCCTGACGGTCCTTGAGTTCGCTCGCCGCGACCTCGACGCTTTGGCGCGCCATCACCTTGCGCACCTGCCCGTAAGCCGCGCCATTCATGGTCATCAACGACACCCGGTTCATCACCGCCAGCAGGGGATGGGGTCGGCCACTTCTCTGGCCAAGGCGCTGCGCAAATTTCGCCATGGTCAGGACGCCGATGATGTCCTGCTGGCTGACCTGGAAGGGGACAAGGGTCAGATCCGCCCGCGCCACAGTGATCTCGTTGACGTCGTCCTCCTGGCCGGCGCCGTCGATGATCAGGGCCTGCGTATGGGCGGCGGCCGCTTCGATCAGGGATCGGGCATCGCGGCCGCTCGCCTGGGTCACGTCGAACAGGGGAGCCTTGCCGGCGGACTTGAGCAACTGCACCCAGCGCATGACGTTGGCGCGCGGATCGGTGTCGACGATCGCCGTCCTGTAGCCAAGGCGCTGGAATTCGGTCGCGAGCAACAGCGACAGCGTCGTCTTGCCAACGCCGCCCTTGGGATTGAGCACGGCCAGGGTCACGCCCGCCATCAACGCCTCCACAGGCTCAAACAATCAAATACGCTATAGCGTGATTGTACTTCGGAAAGCGGCAATCCTATGGCGGCGATCGGCAACAGGATCGCGGGTCTGCGCGATCGCGCCTGCGCGTTCCGAACCCGGACGCCCGCGTTCGTATGGCTGCTTTCCAATCTCGCCCTTCCGATCTCGCCTTTCCGGTTTTGGAGCTCCGGTTCTGGACTTCGGACTGCCGAAGCGCAGGTTCCGCCATCGGCGATCATATCGCAGACATCGTGTTTCCGGGATGCGACATCCCGGATCGGAACTGGGTCATCGGCAAACGGGGATCGGAAGTCGGCATTCCGATGTCAGGGTCCTTGCATCCGATATCGCTCTCCGGGATCCCAACGCCCGGGATGCAGTTTCCGGTAACTGGTTCCGCGGTTCGGAAACCCGGCCTCGAAACCCCTGTTTCGGATGGTTGGCAATACGGGTTCGGATGCCGGATCGATCACCTTTGTGAATCCGAACGCCAATGTTGATTCAGACTTGTTGTTGGACCGATGCCGCGGCGGCTGGGACAACAAAGTGGTCCTGTTCTCTGACGCCGCTGGTTTCTTGCATGCCCAATATCGCCGCCTCCGCTGCCATGCCTTTGACGATCCGCCTTGAGCGGATCGACCCGGCGCACAACATGGCGCGCTACTACACGCTCGCCGTCGAGGTGACACTGTTCGAGGATTTCGCCTGCACGCGCAGCTTTGGCCGCATAGGAGCACGAGGCGGACGCATCATGATCGGCCTCTTCGACAGTCAGGCCGCGGCGGAAGCCGAATTGCATGCTCTCCTGTGCGCCAAGCAGGCGCGGGGCTATCGGCTAACGGAGTGCTGAGCGACTGGGCTGAAAGCTCGCCAAATGATCGCCTCGCACGGAGCGCGATGGGAAAGCCAGCAGCATCCGGAACCGACAGCTGTTTGGCGGCGCCGATGGTCGATCTCGGAACTGCGTCGCGCGGCTGCATTGGCGTGCGGCTGAATCCTTTGCGGTCGTGTTGGCGGCATTATGCAACATTCCCGGGTTAGCGCCACGTGACGGTCGTGCGGTCGCTGACCGAGGCATCCAGTGCATTCTCCCTGACATGTCCGCTCCGGCCTCATCACCGGTGTCGCCTGAGATCGAGCGCCGTGCGGGCAGGGCGGGTCAACCCGCAGCCGGTCCGGCCAAGGGGGTGTCCCCATCTTTGCCTTCAGCAAAGACGGCTATCGCCGCCCATGCGGGTGGGTGATCCCCCTCCCCCTTGGCCGGCCCGTCCGGGGTCGCCGTTCGGCGGCCGCAAAGGAAAGAAAGGGCGGCTGACCGCCCCGCGCCGCCGTCGCCTGTTCGATCGGCGTCCCGGAGATGGGTCCGGGATCAGACAACAGAAGGAGAGACCACCATGGCTTCCACGATCGCCAACCTCACCAAGACCTCTTCCGGCGGCTACAAGGGCACGCTGATGACGCTCTCGACCAAGGCCCCGATCGAGTTCCAGCCCAACGCCCGCAAGGCCCGGGACGAAGAGCCCGACTTCCGGATCGTCGCCACCAACAACGGCTTCGAGCTCGGCGCCGCCTGGATCCGCAAGTCCCGCTCCAGCGAAGGCGATTACGTCTCGGCTTCGCTCTCGGCCCCGGAGTTCAACGGCAAGATGTACGCCAACATCGCGCCCGCACCTGGCGGCAAGGAGAACGAGTTCGTGCTGATCTGGAACGGCCGCGACTGAGCTCTCGGACCGACCGCAGACCCGGCCCCGCCGTACCCCGGCGGGGCCGAAGCCGTGTTCGTAGGCACGACGCTGGCGGCAGTTTCTCCAGCACCTGCACGCTGCATCAGCGTTGCTGGGCGCGAGCCTCCCAGCAGGGGGTCTGTCTGGTCGTCCCAGGATACGGGCGGCGAGGCCGGGTTCAAGGACCCACGGTTCCCCCAAAATTGACGCGGGGCCGCCAAGGGTAGCGCCAGACGAACTGGCATCGTGCGGCCCCGCGACAATTTCGGCTCCCCCGCGCGCCGCCGCTGGCGGTCGGCTGCGCCGATCCTTGAGCCCGGCCTCGCACGTCCCGTGCCGCCGCTCCTGTCCATTCCGGACACCACAAAGGAGCAAGGCCATGTCATCGATCCTCACCATCGAGCAGCAGATCGCGGAACTCAAGCTCGAGCTCGCCCATTGCAACCTGACGAAGCGCGAGCGCGCCGAGGCGCTCAGCGAGCTCGCCTGGCTGAAAGAACAGCAGCGCATCGACGAGGAGGCGAGCTATTTCGCCTTGATCGAGCACGAGGCGGAGCGGTTGCCGCGACAAGCGCGGTTCAGCCTTGATCAAGTGCCGTTCTAACCGCGTCCAATACGGGAGGCCGGCGACGGTCTCCCGTTTTTCACGACTGGCCTGTGCAAAGAGACTGTGATACGACGTATGACACAAGCTAACCTGACACCGCAGGAGCCCATCATGACCGCCCCACGAGAGCTGTCCGAGCCTATCTCGCTGCGCCTGCCCATCGAGGTCCTTCAGGCGATCGAATCTGTCGCGATCGCATCCGACCGCACGCGCAGCTGGGTCATGGTGCGGGCGCTGAAGCGCTATCTCGCGACCGAAGGAGCGGAGATCCTGGCGGTGGCGGAAGGACGCCGGCAGATCGCCGCAGGCGATGCCCATGACATGGACGCCGTCATTGATGAGGTCGAGGCGCTGGTCAGGTCAGGCAAAGCCGCCTGATGAAGAAGGTTGTTCTCGCTGGCCAGGCCCGCGCGTTCCTGCTGGCCGAGGCGGCATATCTGAGGGCTCGCAATCCGCTTGCCGCCGATCGCTTTGTCCAACGGCTTCGCGAGGCCCGTGTCAATCTCGCCCGCTTCGAGGCGATCGGTTTCGAGCGGGACGCGCCACCGGTTCCCGGGACAAGACGTCTGGTGGTCGGCGACTACCTGCTTGATTATCTGATCGCCGAGCGCATCGAGATCGTGGCGATCCGCCACGGACGGCAGGCGGACCCCGACGTTCCGATCGAGGATGATTTCAACTATGAGGCGTAACACGACAAGCGGCGTTGTTGCGACCTTCTGGCGAGAGGGGAGACGTCTATGACGTCGAATTCTGCGACTGCCACTGAGGATAGGCTGATGCTACCGCATCCTGGCGAAGTCTTGAAGTCCGAGTTCATGGAGCCGATGGGTCTGTCGGCCTACGCGCTGGCCAAGGCCATCGGCGTGCCGCGCAGCCGCATCAACGAGATCGCCCACGGTCGCCAGAACATCACGGCCGCCATCGCGCTCAGGCTCGGCCGCTTCTTCGATGTGGATCCGCAGTGGTTCATGAACATGCAGAGCCGCTACGATCTGCGGCACGCGGAAGCCACTATTGACGTCTCCGGGATCGCGCCGCGGCAAGCGGCTTAATCAAGCTTGCGCTGATTTGCTTTCGATAAGCTCCGTCGCCCGCGAGGTGATCCTCATCAGCGCGTTCACCGCTTTGCTCTCCGTATCGCTCTCTTTCTGACCTCCATCGCCTACGGGTCCTCTCCTGATGTCCCCGTGCGCGCGAGGGTCTCGGCGAACATGCCAGTCTAATTTGGAAGAGGGTTTATTGGCAGGATACGCTAGCGCCGTAAACGGGCTAGCCAGACGCAATCAATTACGCTATAGAGTATATGAATGACTGAGCTGACAGACATGGAGCGGGGGCGAACCACGGAGCGCCAGGATGGAGAAGCCAGCGGTGCCGGTGCGCCGGATAGCCGGGACAACAGCGACACGGGTGATGGCGGTGCGGCTGTCCGAGGCTGAGTTAACCGAACTCACCCGCTTCGGCCAATCGGTCGGCGCCAGCGCCGGGCAAGTTCTTAAGTTGGCCGCGCAGGCCCTGGCGGACGGCAGGGTCGCGATCGGCGCCGTGGAAGCCGGTCTCTTCCGTGCCGTCGCCCATGAACTCAGGCAGGCTGGCGTCGCCCTGGAGCGGCTCGAGGCAGAGGTCCGCCGGACACAGGCTGTCAGCTCACCGGAGCTCGACAACGCCTTCGCCAAGCTCCTGGCGGTGCTGGCGGCATTCGAGATGTCGGCACGGATCTTCGCCGATCGTCGGCAAGGCTCCATGCGTATCGTCGTCGGTGCACAGGCTCAGGGCGCCGGCCATGGCGGAGCCGCTGCGTCATGAGCGCTTCTGCCATCAGCCAACGCGTCGATGCCTTCGTCGCCGGCGTTATCGGGTCGGGGCCGCTCGCGCCAGCCTTCGACGATGCGCTGCGGCGTCGGCGCCTGATCGCTGACGGCCAGCGCGGCCTGGCGATGGGTGGGATCCCTGGCGCAGGCCCCGGCGCGGCAGAATTTCCGGGCAAGCGCCGTGGCGGCGGCGGCGCCGAAGGCGGCCCGGGCGCCCTCGGCGCTCTCACCGGCGCCGGGCGTTCGACCGCCTCAGGCAGGGTCGCGCGCGCTTTCGCCGGCGAGCGCGGTCAGGCCGCCGTCATCAAGATCAAGAGCTATGCGAGCGGTGCCGAGCGGGTGAAGGCGACGGCGCGCTATGTGGCATCGGCTGCCGATGGCATCGCCGAGAAAGACACAGGCGAACACCTGATTGGCGCGGAGGCGATCAACGCTGTCCTCGATCGCTGGGAGCGAGAGTATTTCGAGACCGGCCAGCGCCGCGAAACCAAGGATACTGTGAGTTTCTCGCTCCAGCTGGCTGGGCCAACTGACGCTGTCGATATCACGGCTGGCCTATCGACAGTGCTGGACGGTCATCACTTCGCCTATGCGGTAGCCGAGCGGGATGGCCAGACCCGCATCGACGTGGTCGCGACGATGCAGAGTACGCGCGCCGTGACCTGCCGGTCACGCCCTAGCCTCGACGCGCCGCAGGGCGCGGAACGGACCACGCAATTCCGTCTGCAGCCCAAGGACAAGGCGATTGCAGAACTCGGTCGCGCCTTTGCGGCGACCATCCGGCACGAGGTCTCGGTCACTGGCATTGCGTTTCACCATGGCGAGCCCGGGACCCTGAAGGCGCTCGCGCGGACCGCCCAAGGCGGCGAGCGGGCGCTCCGCACCGAGACGGGCGTGATGGTGCGGTCTCAGGACGAGCGCCTCGCTTTGGTGCAGACCTGGCGGCGGATCATGCAATCGCGGCAGACACGCGACACGATGCATCTGATCACTAGCTCGAAGCCTGGCACGAACCGCACGGCGTTCGAGACGGCGACCCGGGCCTGGCTCGCCGAGAGCTTCGGCCGGCACGAGTACATCTTCACGATTCACGACAACACCGCGCACACGCATGTCCATGTGCTCGTCGTGATGCGGACACGCGACCGCTTCGAACGGCTCAGGACCTCGCCGGCCGTCCTGCTCGATTGGCGCGAACGCTTCGCGGAGCGGGCGCGCGCCAACGGCATCGCGATGTTCGCTGAACGGCGGATAGCCAAGGGGCTGGACCGCCCGACGACCTGGCGGCAAGGCAAGCGGTCGGAGCGGACGCAAGCGCCTCACCAGCCGGAGCAGGCCAGCGAGGCGCGGCTGATGTCGGCGTCGCGCGCCGAATGGATCGAGACGCTGCGTACGCTCGAAGCCTCCTACCGCACCGAACGCGGGTTCGAGGCTGCGCGCTCCTACGCGCAAGGCGTCATCGCCCGGCTCGACACAGGCCTTGCCGCGTGGTCGTCACAATTGCGCTATAGCGATATTGAAAAAGTCACCGCCTCGCGCAATGTGAATGGAGGCGGCGAACCGCATCTGCTCGCCAGGACCATCGGCGCGGTGGATGCCCTCATCCGCAAGGTGGAGGAGAACATGGTGACGGAAGCCCAGGCGCGCACGGCCCTTCGCGAAACCCATGGCCGGATCATGAAGCTCGCCGTGATGTCGCGCTCGGTCGAGACGCGGGCGCGGTTCGCCGCCATCGCCAACGACATCTACGAGCGCGGCAACAATGCCGTCTCGCACGCAGTCGAGAAGCGGCTGGCGGAACAGGAACGCGAGCGTGGCCCGGTGCGGGCCGCCGAACGTGACAATGAACAAAGCAGGCGCTCCCACGCAGAAGCGCGCGATGCCGAGCGCCGTCAGCAGGAACAAGAGCGGGGCCGGACCGATCTCAACCGGCGCAAGGGCCGGGAGCGCGAGCGGGAGTGACGCCATGACGATCGTCCATCGGCGCATCGACAATGATCTGCGCTCGCCGACCTATCTGTGCGAGGTGGAGGAGGTGATCGCGACGCGCCCGTCGCGCATGCCGGCGTGGCTCATCGCGACGGTGCTGCTGACGCTGCTCGCTGTCGGGCGGATCGAGGATGTGGCGGCATGGGCCGGCAAGCTGGATCAGGCCGTGGATTGGTTGGTCAGTCGCTGACGTTGCGGGCGGGGATGGTTTCAATTGATGTTGTATCGGGCATCATTTGATGCTATCTGATGGCAAAGGAGAGATCGATGCTCACCCTTGCCCGCGCCCCGCAGCCGCCCTCGAGGCCGCCTGCCGGCGTCCAGACCTTCGCTGCCGAGGCCGACCGGATCCGGCTGACCCCAGCCGCGCTCGCTGGATTCCGAAACCTGACCGAGGCCTGGAAGCTGACCGGCGATGAGGCGGCCGCCCTGCTGGGCGTCAGCGCCAGCACCTTCGACCGCATCCGCGCCGGAACCTGGCGCGGCCCCTTGAGCCAGGATCAGCTGATGCGGGTCTCGGCACTCATCGGCGCCTTCAAGGGCCTGCATCTGCTGTTCGCCGATGACATGGCAGACCGCTGGCCGCGACTCCGAAACAAGGGGCCGCTCTTCAACAACCTCGCGCCGGTCGAGCGGATGATCGAGGGCGGCATTCCTGCGATGATCGAGGTTCGCCGCCATGTGGACGCGCTGCGCGGCGGGCTTTGATGCCGGGCAAGACCGCGCCGGGGTTTCCCTATCCTGTCACGACCCTTGCCCTGGAGCGCACCGTCCGGCTTGTCGCAACCGCGCGGTTGCGCGATCCGGTCCTCCTGAAGCTGGTCGATCAAGCGTTGCTCGCCGATCTCGCCGAGATCGAGGGCGCGACCAGCGGGCGGCTGGCGGCGGAGGATCATGGCGCTGATGGCATCGGGAGGGCCGAGTTCGTGGCAGGTCTGCCGCACGCCGCTTTCATCAACGCGGCCTTCGCATACTTCCGGCCGCGCGAGCTGAATCGCTTCAATGGGCCTGGCCGCGGCGCCTGGTACGCGGCGCTGACGACCGCCACTTGCCTGGCCGAAGTCACCTTCCACATGACCCGCGAGCTCGAACGCGTCGACGACTTTCGAGCCACCGTCGACTATGCAGAGATGTTCGCGAGCTTTGCCGGCGCTTTCGTCGATCTGCGCGATCTCGAGACACGTCCCACATGTCTCGATCCCGATCCCCCAATCGCCTATCCTGAGGGCAACGCCCTGGCCGAGTTGACCCGTGCGCAAGGGTACAACGGTATCATCTATCCCTCAGTGCGCGACCCCGACGGCACCTGCCTCGTCGCGCTTTGGCCCCACGCGGTGCAGTCAGTGGCGCAGGGCAAGTTGCTCAGGGTGCAATGGAACGGCCAGCGAAGTCCGACTGTCTCGGAAGTCTCGGAGTCAACGTGAAGTTGCCGCAGTTGGCGGTTGTCAGCCAAGGATGCTCCTTGTGACCTGCCGCCATCCTGGTTCCGCCAATGTCGGCAATTGATGAGACGAGACCAACTGGGAGGTTGCGCCAGGAGCAGAAGTTCGGCTTTCGAGCGGCAAAACGACATTGCGGACGTTCATTTTGCTCGACGGGTAACGTCGACGGCAGCCCAAACCACATATCAAATCAAATTAAGCTGCCTTCTGCGAATGGGACATAATGCGAGCTATCTCTCCCGGAACGCTTTGGCGAACTGATCCTTGACGGGCTTCATCAAGTAAGAAATCGGGGTGCGGTCACCGGTCTGCAGATACACGTCTGCCTGCATTCCCGCGCTGAGCTGCAACGGAGCAATACGATCGAGCTCAATCAAAGGAACTCCGATCCGGACCGTGTAGTAAGTCAGGCCGGTTTGCGGCTCGCGCGTGATGTCTGGCGAAAGGCGCGTGACGGCGCCCGACAGCTCGGGGGTCGTCCGTTGATTGAAAGCGTGCAGGCGAATGCTTGCGCGCTGGCCTACTGACACCTGGTCATAGTCTTGTGGCGCTACACGCACTTCAAGGTGCAGCAGATCTCCTGTTGGCACGATCAACATCGTTGGTTCAGCCGGAGTGATCACGCCACCGACGGTGTGGACCTGCATATGGTGAACTACCCCGGTTGCGGGCGCACGAATATCCATACGCTTCAGCTGATCTTCAGCGGCAACGCGGCGTTCCAGCAATTCGCCCGTTCGCCCCTGGATCTCGCGAAGATCCCGCATGGCCTCGGCGCGCAGGTCGTCGACCAATTGAAGAATCTGCAACTCGGTTTCCGCGATTCGGCCTTCGACCTGGGCAATCTGCGCCGTGAGCTGACCGCGCTGTCCGGTGAGCGAAGCAGCCTCGCGCTCCAGCGCGGAGAGCCGGGTGATCTGGACAAGATTGCGCGAATACAGATCGCGCACTCCTGTCAGCTCGCGCTTGATCATCTCGGCCTCGCTCGCCTTGGCGCTACGCTGCTCCATCAAACCATCAATCTCGGAGCGTGACTGGCTGATGCGTTTGTTGAGTTGAGCGCGCTGGCCCTTGCGCGCGGCGGCGCGTATCGCGAACAGACGGGTCTCCGCTGCTATCAGAGCAGCCACCTCCGGGTCAGATGTCCCGCGGGTTGCAAGATCGGGCGGAACCACGACCGCGATGGCCTGGTCCCGTTCTGCTTCCAGCCGCGCTGAGCGTGCCGCGAACTGGTCAAGTTGCCTTGTGATGATTTGCAGGTTGGCACGGGCCAAGGTGTCATCGAGCCGGATCAGCAGGTCTCCTTCGCGCACAGGTCTGCCTTCGCTGACAAGAAGTTCGCCGACGATTCCACCTTGCTGATGCTGCACCTTCTTCACATTGTTTTCGACCACGAACTGGCCGGGCGCGATGACCGCTCCGGAGATCGAAGCGCCGGCTCCCCAAACACCCACTGTGCCGGCAAACACCACGAGCACGGCATAACCAGCGAGGCGGGCTCTCCGGCTCGCCCCCTCGATATCGGGCATGCTCTCGTTTCGAGCCGTTGCAGGCAGCTTAAGCGAAGACTGCAGTCGGTCATTGACTGCCGAATTGTTCATGGTTCGGTTCCAGTACGGACTGGGTGCAAGGGCTGGACAACCGCCGCGGCGGGTACCGAACGCCGCATGACCTTCTGCAGGACTTCATCGCGCGGCCCGAAGGCCTGCAAGCGCCCTTGTGCCATTGCGCCAACCAGGTCAACCGCAAAAAGCCCGGAGGGTCTATGCGTGATCACGACGCAGATGCCGCTGCGCGACTTCACGGTGCGGATCGCTTCGGTGAGCGCTTCGTCGCCTTCGTTGTCGAGGCTGGCATTGGGTTCATCCAGAACGACCATGAACGGATCACCGTAAAGTGCGCGAGCCAAGGCAATTCGCTGGCGCTGTCCGCCCGAGAGTGCGGCACCCCGCTCCCCGATGACGGTATCATAGCCTTCGCTCAACGCGACGATCATTTCGTGCGCCCCGGCGACAGTCGCTGCTTTCAAGACAGCGTCCGAGCTGATGTCCGGATCAAAACGAGCAATATTTTCAGCGACAGTGCCATCAAACAGCTCGACATCTTGCGGCAGATACCCCATCGCGCGGCCGAGTTGGTCTGGCTCCCATTGATCGAGCCGCGCGCCATCCAGCCGGATAGCCCCCCGCGCCAGTGGCCAGACACCGACCAGCGCACGCGCCAGGGTGGACTTCCCCGAACCTGACGGCCCGATAAGGCCCAGGACTTGGCCCGCTTTCATCTCGAAACTGACACCTTGGACGATGACATGCTGGCTGCCAGGCGCTGTTGCCGCAACATCGCTGACCAGAAGATTCTTGTATGGTTTTGGAAGTGCGATGCTTTTGTCGGATGCCACCAGATGCGGGCTCAGCAATTTCAAGCGCTGGTAGGCCTGACGCGCGGCAACAAGGCCTTTCCAGTGTGCTACCGCGAGTTCAATCGGGGCAAGCGCACGGCTGGTGAGGATCGACGCTGCGATCATCGCACCGGGACCGAGTTCGCCGCGGACCACGAGGAACGCGCCGAGGCCCAAAACTGCCGATTGCAGGACGAAACGCACCACCTTTGCATAAGCGCCGATGCCATTCGCAGCATCCGATAAATCCAGCCCATCCTTGACATGATCTGCATGGGCACGCGCAAACCGGTTATCGAAAGCTGCGTTCATGCCGAGCGCGCGGATGGCCTCGGCGTTGCGCCGCCCGCTTTCCGCGAGGCCCCCGCGTTCGGCTGCGCTCATCATGATTGCCCGTGTCGGCCCCGCACTTCTTCGGTCAGTCACCCACGTTAGGCACAGGATGACCACACCCCCTCCCAATGCCAGCCAGCCAAGCAAGGGATGCAGCAGGAAGCAGGCAGCGAGGAACAAGGGCATGAACGGCATGTCGATCAGCGCTGTTGGCCCAAGGCTGCCCAGGAAGCCTCGCAAAGCGTCAAGATCACGCATGGGTTGGAGTGCTTCCGCGGGCTTGGCCCCCTTTAGTGGCAGCGTGACTGCCGCACGCGCAGCCAGCGGAGCGAGATCGCGATCAACCTTGGCGCCGATGCGGCTCAACAGTTTCAGGCGGAAGGCGTCCAGTGCTCCCTGCAGCACGAACGCAGCGACAGCAATAAATGATAGCGCAATGAGCGTCGGGATCGAACGGCTCGCCAGCACTCGATCATAGACTTGAAGCATGTAAAGCGAGCCGGTCAGCATCAGCAGGTTCACCACTGCCGAAAACGCACTGACGTGAATCCAGTCAGCGCGCACCTTCCGAAACGCACGGCCAACGGGATCGTTGCCGGTCTCTTGCAGCAGCCGAAAACGTGAACTCATCATGGACAACCGGGCGAGGAGATAATCAGAACATCAGGATGTATCAGCGGCGCATACAATGCAGTGGAGTTTTTCAACCGCATCGTATCCGCGCAATGCTCGGTGCATGTTTCACGAAAACCGGAAGTCGTCCGCGACGAGCGTGGTGCGCGCGACGTTCTGCAATGTGATGGTATTGGCCACATCGATTGTGATGACCGTATTGGCACCAATTTGCGCCGAAACTGCCAATATCTCGGCGAACGTGTCAAACGCCGTGCCAAGCCCCTGGAACTCGATCACATCGCCGACCCCGGTCCCTGCAGCAAAATCTGACACGATGTCCTTGCCAAAGCCGGAAGCAAACACGAGTGAGTCATTACCAGCGCCTCCGGACAGCGTGTCGTCGCCGCTTGCACCAGAAAGGGCATCATCGCCCACCCCGCCGCTCAGCGCGTCCGTTCCCGCTCCGCCGTCCAGACTGTCGTTGCCAGCATCACCGTTCAGGGTGTCGCTGCCAGCGCCGCCTAGCAGAGTATCGTTGCCGCTACCGCCGGAAACGAACTCATTGTCGGAATTGCCAACGAACCGATCTGCGTTTGCTGTCAGGAGGAACCGTTCAATGCCGGTGAATGTGTCGCCTGACGCATCACCGGTGCTGTTGGCGGCAGTGACCCTGTCCAACGTCAGTGTGGCTGCTCCTGCATAGCTTGCCGTGTCGACGCCCGCCCCGCCGATGAGGATGTCAGCTCCAGCACCGCCGATGAGGATGTCATCGCCATCGCGTCCTTCAAGTCTGTCCGCAGAAGCGCCTCCTGAAAGGCTATTGCTCTCGGCGGTACCGTAAAGCTCGTCCGCAAAGGCGGTTCCGATGACATTTTCAATCGAAGCTGCCTCAGCAATGATGCGCCAGGATCCGCTGACGAGGCTGGCAGTGTCTTTGGTGTAGACCTCGGCACCACTCGTTGAAAGATCAATCCACGTGGCAAAGCCAAATGCTGACATGTTTAACGTGTCAGTTCCGGCACCCCCATCGATGATGTCCAGCTCACCAGTCACGCTTGTGCTCAACGTGACAGTATCGTTGCCGTCGCCGCCAAAAATCAAGTCGGATCCGGCACCGCCGTTTATTGTGTCGTTGCCGCCGTCGCCGCTCAGGAAGTCATTGCCCGCATTGCCGATGAGTTGGTCATTACCAGCCTCACCAAACAATCCATCAGCCCCGGTTCCGCCGGTGAGCGTATCGGCGTTTGCCGTGCCCAAAATAATGGCCGCATTGCTCGCAACCGCATTGATGCGGGCTAAATTCCAGATCGCTCCATTGGCAAACTCGAGTTCCTCCACACCCCAGTTGGCGGTCGTTGAATAGAAATGTTCGTCGATTTCGAGCGTCTCGTTGTTGGCATTGACACGAACCATCAGGTCGTTGCCAACCTTCGACAAAGTCACATCTGCCGAATTGAGATTGAGAAGGCGCAGGCGATCGACGTTGTCGATTGAACCATTGCTCTCGTCGATTTTGTCGGCGCCGTCACCTGCCACATAGACGTAGATGTCGGAGCCCGTTCCACCATCGAGCGTATCGCTGCCAAGCCCCCCAACCAAGGTGTCGTTTCCAGCTTGGCCGAAAAGGCTGTCATTTCCAGCCTGGCCGCGAATGACATCATGGGTCGTGTATCCCCTGATGACATCGTTTCCTGCGGTTTGCTGGTCCGTTAGCGCCTTCACGTTCATAGCTTCGCCAGTGATGATCGTGCCGTCGGCAAAGACGAACGACTCGATCCTGGACGTGCCTGAGAAACGCTCGGATATCGCGGCGTCGTACTCAAACTGGCGTGTGATGCGCAACGTGGCGGTCGATCCGGCGACTCTCAGCAACAAATCATCGCCCACCCGCGACGCGAGGATGTCCGAAAGCTGGATATCTGGATTGAAAACCACTCGGTCTTCCATGTCGGCCGAACCTTGTTCGTCGATCACATCCTGGCCGTAGCCTTGCCCGAACACGTAAGTATCTGCGCCCGTCGTGCCTCTAAGGAGATCATTTCCGCCCGCGCCATCCAGTTGGTCGGCGACATTGAACCCGGTGATGGTGTCAGCCCCCGATGTCGTCAGCGCGAGGAAGGCCTTCCTGTCAGCATCTGTCGCCGTCAGTTCGGTGCCGTCAGAAAATACGAAGAATTCAACTCGGTTTTGTCCGGAATTGGATGCCGAGTCGATGTCGCCAAACATGTAATGATTTTTGACGGTAAGACGATCCGACCCGCCCGCAATCAGGATGACCAAATCCGCGCCGGCACGCTGAAAACTGACATCCGAAACCGCGATGGTTGCATCGAACACGACCCTATCGGATAAGCTGCCATACGGATTGGAGTTCTCCTCGATGATGTCTTGCCCATACCCACGCCCGAACACGTAAGTGTCCGCACCCTTGCCCCCTCGAAGCAGATCGTTGCCTGCGCCACCATCAAGCCTGTCGTCGGTTTCATAGGCGGTGACTGTGTCTGCACCGGCTGTTTTCTGCTCGCGAAGAACACGCTCGTCAATCTGATTGGCAGACCAGATTGTACCATCAGCAAAATTGAAGAACTCAATGCGGTTCTGACCATAAGGACTTGAGGAATCCCTGTATAGAAACTGGCCGACAATGCGCAGTTCATCAGTCGCACCCGAAATTCTCAGCAGCAGGTCATCACCCACCCGTGACAAAACCACATCTCCCGGCGTGATGTCCGACTTGAACTGCACCCGATCTTCGTTGCTTCCGGTTGGATTGCTTTGTTCATTGATACGGTCACTGCCATACCCGCGGCCGAACACATACGTGTCAGCACCCTTGCCGCCTTGCAGCACGTCATTGCCTGCGCCGCCATCGATTGTGTCAGCGCTCTCATAACCAGTGATCGTGTCTGCGCCTGATGTTTGCTGTTGGCGAAGCACCCGATCGTCAATTTGGTCAGCTGTCCACGTCGTGCCGTCGGCAAAGCTGAAGAACTCGATGCGGTACTGGCCATAGACGCTTGTCGAGTCACGATCCCAGAACTGATTGACAATCCGCAGTTCGTCAGTCGTGCCTATGATCTTCAAAAGCAGATCATTGCCGACACGCGACAACGTTACGTCGCTCGGTTTGACGTCGGCACGAAACTGGATCTTGTCTTCGGTGCTGCCGGTCGGATTGCTTTGCTCATCAACGCGGTCGCTTCCATAACCTCTCCCGAAAATATAGGTGTCGGCACCCCTGCCGCCTTGCAGCACATCGTTGCCTGCACCTCCATCCAGGATATTGGCTCCGGTGGTCCCCGCGATGGTGTCGTTTCCAGGGGTGGATTGTGATGCAAGCGCACCTGCCTCGATCTGCTCGGCGGTCAGTTTGGTCCCATTGGAAAACTCGAAGAGTTCGACCGTGCCTTGCCGATCCGCCAGGAAGTGGCCTTTGATCAAGAGGACGTCGGGGAATGTGCTCGATGTGATCCGCAGATCATTTCCAACCCGGGAAAAAGTTATCTGTGCCTGTGTGACGCCAGCGGCGAACCGGACTGTGTCTGGAAAGTCGCCATAGATCGTCGTGAAACTTTCTTCGATCGTATCGTTGCCCAAACCTGGGCCGAAAAGGTAGACATCGCCACCTTCACCACCGCGCAAAATGTCATTACCAGCGCCCCCATCCATGAGATCGTCGGTATGGAAACCTTGAATCGTGTCGGACCCAGCCGTTTTGCCTGCAGTCAGCAAGCGCTCCCTGATTTGCTGATCGGTCCAGATCGTGCCATCCGCGAACTTGATCTCTTCGATATCAGAGGCAGGAGCAAACCAAGCCGCCCGCGCGAACTGACCTTTGACCAGAATTGAATCAGATGAGCCGGAGAACGTGATCCGCATATCAGCGGACCCTATGCGCGCAATCTGCGTGGTTGCGGCACTGATGCCAGCCCCGAACTCGATCACGTCGCGATCCGCGTAGGTTACGATGAGAACCGTTTCCTCGATGATGTCCTGACCAAATCCTGCACTGAACCGATAGACGTCAGACCCATCGCCACCGCGCAGTGTGTCATTGCCGGTTCCGCCAACAATGATATCGGTTCCTTCAAACCCCTCGATGACGTCTGCACCTGCAGTTGTCTGCTGCGCGATGTAGCGCAGCTTCAAGTCGTTCGGCGTCCAGACAGTGCCGTTCGCAAACTCAAAGCGCTCAATCAGGTTTGGGTTGAACTGGATGGTTGAGTACGAAAACAATCCATCAAATGTAACGCTTTGCCCGGTCGATCCAAAGCTCAGTCGCGCATCCCATCCGAAGGTGTTGAAGCGATCAACGCGAACAGTGTTGGGGTCTAGGCCTGCGCCGAAGACAACCTTGTCGTCCCACCCCGAAAAAATGCTCTCCTGCTCGTCACTGATTGTGTCAACCTCGTCCCCAAGATTGATGAGGTAGGTATCAGAACCATCGCCTCCGCTCAGGAAGTCGTTACCGAGTCCACCATCGATTGTATCGCCAAAATAAGCCCCATAAATGGTGTCTGCCCCGGTTGTCTTCGCGCGTGCGATGTAATCAGCGACGACCTGGTTCCAGGTTGTCGTCTGGCCGTTCTGCCACTGGAGGACTTCTATGCGGCTGACGCCGTTAACCCCAAACAGAATGGTGTCAAAGACGTTGAAGTAGCCCTTGATCGTGACCTTGTCAGTCGTTGTTCCAGAAAAGGCGATCTCAAGATCGGAAGAGCGGCCATTTCTCGTGAATGTGGCCTCCGAACGGTTGATATCCAGGAACTTCAAGGTATCCGTCGAGCCCGTCAGAAAGTTGTTCATCTGATCGTGGACAGTGTCGTGCCCATAGCCGCGAGCGTAGATGTACAGATCGTTGTCATCGCCACCAGACAGGAAGTCGTTGCCCAGACCTCCATCGAGGGTGTCCTTGTACAGTGCTCCATAGAGAACATCGTCCGCAGCCGTACCTTTGGTGACAGTCTTGATGACGTCTTCCCAGGTCCGCACTGTCCCATCTGCGAACTTGAATTTCTCAATCCTGTCGAACCACAAATCCGGGAAAAACCCATAAAGATCCGCAGGTTGGCCATCGAATTGCCCTTTGATCACAAGGCGATCTGTCGAGCCTGCAAGTGTAATCTCCAGGTCCTCGGCGGCCCCCAGCCGCTTGAAGGTCACATCTTCTGGCCGAATGTCTGAACCAAATATGAGCCAGTCATCATCATCGAAACTGGCGCCGATGACCCCGTTGAAGAATGGCAGATTGACCAACTTCTGTTGATCATGAATGAGGTCATTGCCAGACCCTCGCCCAAAGCGATAGACATCGCCGCCATCACCGCCGATGAGCGTGTCGTTTCCAGCACTGGCAGAGAAGTTGTCCCACAATCCAAACCCGTATGTGAGATCGTCTCCAGGCGTGATCGCACTGTTGAGCACCATGCTTTGCAGAGTGAGCCAGTCAAACGAACCGCCATCTGCGAGCATGAAGACTTCGATGCGGCTGTCGAGATCGAACATCGTGCCGATACCCGTGCCGGAGTAACTGAACTGGTTCTTGATCGTGACGCTGCCAGGGGCTGTGGCAAAGCTGATGGTGACATCGTCGCTCGATCCAACCCGCGAGAACCGCAAGTCTTCTTCACGGATGCCGCTCAAGAAAATCAGCGCATCAGAAGCCTTGACGGTCGCTGTCACCGGGTTGTCGTTGATGATGTCTGCGCCGTCGCCGAGAGAATAAAGATACGTGTCACCATCGTCACCGCCGCTCAGCGTGTCATTGCCTTTGAGCCCCTCCAACATATCCTTGCGCGATGACCCGGTCAGATTGTCAGCCTGATCAGTTCCACGCCCGACCAAGGCAGCGATATCTATAGCTTCGAGGATTTTACCGTCCTTGAACTGGATCTCCTCGATCACCTTGTCAGCCGACAGCGGTGAGCCGCCGAGGTCGCGAACGACCGGCTCGTACATGTCCTTGACGGTGACCCGGTCCGTCGTGCCGTTGACTGTAATGACCAGGTCATTGCCTTGACGGCGAATGGTGACCTGATCGGAATTCAATGTCGCAAAGCGGATGCGGTCGCCCGAAGCGAAACGGTTGTCGACGTCGATCACCGTGTCCTGCCCGAAGTTCGAGCCGAACACATAGACGTCCTGGCCCACGCCGCCCTGAAGCGTGTCGCTTCCGCCGCCGCCAACAAAAACCTGCATGGCGTCCCTGGGCGCTGACCGCGTCAATGTCTCGTTGCCCGCAGTCCCTACCAGTACGTTCGGCAAGGCCAGTCCCGTGATGATCTGTCCCAATGAGAGCGCGCTTGTCCGGCCCTCCAGACCAGTGATGATGCTCTGAACCACGAAATCGGTGAGCACCACGTTGCCGTCCGACCGGATCGTGTCGTTGGCCACTGCGGTGAGGACTGGAGCATAGATCGTCGCCCACTGGGTCTGCGCGGTGGAAGCTGTTGTCGACAAGGCCTGGAATGCGGCGCCGAACACATTTGCAAGCGCTGTCGTCGTTGCGGCCTTGAACTGGTCCGTGGCTGTGTCGTAGCTGATCCCGTTGAACAGCGACTTCATCGGCCCCTGCATCGCAAGGCGTGCGGTGGCCTTGTCGAGAAAGGCGTTCCAGCTGGCGGCAAGCTCAGGAGCTGCGGTCCGGTCGGGAATGCCGGCGTCCCGCCTCACCAGATCTTGCCCTGCGATCTTCTCGAGGAAGGCAAGTTTCTGACGATCGAAAGCTGATGTCATTGCGGTCGCGGCCACGCCATCGACACCCGCCCAACGAAACAGGATGTTGTCGGCAGCGTCGCGCAGAGTGGCCCAACTGCTGTTGGCGGCAAGCCCTTTGAAGCTGGTCACAAGGCCCTGAAGCGTTGCGTCAACGGTTATGGCGACACGCAGGTCGGTCGTGTTGCCGATGCCTTTCAGGTTCGGCAGCGCAGCCGCAGCTGTCGACACGGACGTATTGCCCAAGAACAGCGTGTCGCCCTGATCAACATCAAAGACAGCATCGACGATCTTGCGAGTCGTGCCATTGGTCAGGGTGAAGGTGCTTTCTGCGCGGATCGTCGTGCCGCGGATCTCCGCATTGGTCGGCGTGCCGCCGACAGCAGAGATCGACGTGATCCCTGCCTGCGCCAGGGTCTGCAGCTCGCCCGCATCCGTAACGCCGTCCTGATCGAGGTCGCGCCAAACGCGAAGTGTTCCGAAGGCCGCATCAGCCGATGTGATCAGGTTGTCATTGTTGCTGTCGAGCGTCTTAAGCGCCGTAAAGCCCGGTGTCGTGGCATTGCCGAACAGTTCGGTGACGTTGTCGATCTTGCCGTTGTTGTTGAGGTCGCGCACCAGAAGCCCATCATCGGGCCGGACCCAGGCGGTCCGCTCGGCGAAGTTGTCATTGTCCAGGTCGAAATAGGTGCTTGATTGCTCGAGCCGGACCAGCTCAACGCCGTCGCCGTCAAGGTCCAGCACCAGCGGATCGGTGCCAGAAGACGTAAGCCCGGAACTCGCCAGGATCGCCCGAATGGTCGCCTTGATTTCGCTGAAAGAAGCCTTATCGACATTGACCAAACGCAACGTCGTGATGTTGCCCACCGCGCCATCTTCGATTCCCGTATTGGGGCGGGCGTAACCTTCGATGACGGCCTGCCCTTTTCCGCCGGCCATCTGCACAATGAGCTGGCCGCTTTGCGTCACCCCGTAGCGGAACAGGCCGAGATCCGTGGTGAGCAGGGTGCCGGTCGTGATCAAACCCAGTGAGAGTGCGTTCTGCCCGATCCCCGGTGTGATGCTGGCCAACGTGTTGTAGGCCGAGGCCGAATAAGCCCAGCCGCCTTCCATCCAGGACTGCTGCACGCCGCCGGTCAGCAGATAGCCGCCATCCCAAAGAACGTAGTCCTCACGGGTTGCATCGGTGACAGTCGAATTGCGCCCGACCACAAAGATATCGGCATTGCTTCCGCCGGTCAGGACTGACTTGAGCGCGCCGCCGCCGAACAGGATATCATTGCCTTCGCCGCCGTTCAGGATGCTGGTAATGCCCGCTCCATAGAGCCGGTCGTCGCCGATGCCGCCATTGATCGTGACATTGCCTTGGGTCGGTGCGCTAATCCAGTCGTTGCCATTGCCGCCGTCGATCAACACCGTTGTGTCGAGCTTGCCGGGGGCAACCGCCTTCGCCTGGGTCCAGACACTCTGGAACATGGCATTCACGGCATTTGGATCGTTCGCCGGCGCACTGCGGGTCTGGTTGAGGATGTTGTCGAGCGCTGTCTTTTCTGCGGCGGTCAACGCGCCGCCGGGCGTCAAAAGATCGAGGACCATCCGGTCGTCGCCGCTGGTGCCGATGACCTGCTCGAAATTGGTGAAACGCAATCCGGTCGGGTCGACAAACTTGCGACCGATGGGCGCCGATGCATCGTGCCGGCCGAACACTTCAACAGCTTGCGAGCCATCTGCGGCGCGGCCAATGTTGGCTGCTGTGCTCAGGGTCGAGAAGTTGAGAGTGTCAGCGATCGCACCACTGCCGCCATCCACGGTCAGGTTCGGCTTGTTCGTGGAGGCATTTGCGAGAGCGGTGCGTCCCGCGTCATCAAGATTTACGCGATCAGCATAGCGGTCAAGTTCGATGCGTTCGATGTTGTAGGCGAGATCGCGGGTGACGGGACCCGATGCAAGAGCAAATGACTTATCGATCTGAGCGCGCCAACCAAAAACACCACCACCAGCGAAAGACACCGTGGCTTTAAATGCGAGACTATTGTCGAGCTCACTATACCTTAGTGTGTCGGTGCCTTCGCCACCGTCAATCATATCTCGACCCGATGAACCTTGGATCGTATCATTGCCGCGACCTGCATTGACCACGTCAGTCGAGCCAGGAACGTTTGTTACTCGGCTTCCATTGGGTGCAGCGTTGAGGCCAATGATGTCGTTGCCAGTTGTGCCGACCGCATAATTCGCCGACTTCCCAACGTTTGTGGCTACATTTAAGTACCCGAACGTGTCTGAACCAATCTTGATGTCCGGATCGGTTGCTATAAGCCCATAGGCAAGTCTGAATTTGGCGTTCGCTTCAAGCGCAAGCGCGTCGCGAACAGAATTATATTGGCTTAGTTGGTGCGCTGTACATCCTGCGTCCAACATAGCGCTTATCGACGTTAGACCGCTCGCCAAAGCCCATGTGCTGAGGTCCTGAATGCCTTGCGCGATCGAGATGATGTCATAGCCGCCGCTCTCAAGCGTTTTACCGCTATCTGCACGCGTATTGGGATTGTCGAGTGCCTTCAGAACCCAATCACGATAGAATGCGGGTTCCCCAAGGTTGGCGAACAAAAAGGTTCCCGCCCACGGCGCGTAGTCACCAGTCGCAAGATCTTTGTTAAAAATCTGTGCCGCTACGGGGCCCGCGTCGGTTGCGCCAGTCGTCTTTATGTCAGGCACCAGCGCGTTGGCTGCGTCCGCAGGGTTGTAGGGAATCCATTCCGCTATGAACCCGGCGGCGATGCCATTCGATGCGATGTTCAACTCAACGTTTGACATCGCCACGCCATACCGCAGCTTGTGCTGAACGTTGGTGTACTCACGAATTAGAGCGGCGAACGGCCCCTCGTCGGAGTTGACAAAGCGAGCACCGCGAAGCCAAAGCCATACATTGTGGTCAACGCCTGTAACCGGGCCTGTGTCGCCGCCAATAAAGCTATACAGTTCGTCGTAGACCGGTCGCCACTTGCCCGTGATGGATTGATCGCCCGCAGCGGCAGCGTCGCGAAGGACACGAAGTTCAGCAATCTGCGCCGCTGTGAGAACACTCGAAACTAATGCTCGCGCCATGCGTCTCTCCCCGCTCTTACTCAATCAATTATTTTGGTCGGTCGCCGTTCTGGCGGCGTCGCCAACCATTCGACGATCTTCTGTACCCGACGATCCATCTGGGGCCATGTTGCAGGATCGACGATCCGACCGGCCCAGCGATACTTGATCCGAACACCAGGCAATACGAGGCGCTGTACCTCACAGTAATCGAAGCCGTCGCGCCCGAAATACGATCTGCTGCAATTGAAATGCGTGTTCAGCGGCTGCCCATCTCGGACGTAGTCACGCTCAAAATCTGAACGGGTTAAGTTTGAGAAACCTGGGCTCAAGTCGACGAGATGAACATCCGTGAAACCAGGATCCCAAGGGCGTGGCCGGTTTGGGTCACCGTCAGGATTTCGAAAGTCCCTGTTGTCGAACCCCAACTGAACAACCCTTCGAGCATTGATAACTGTTGTAAGCGGCAAGCTCCTTTCGAACCTTGGCTCTTCGCCGCTGATAAACGATGCGATCATGCGATCCGGGATGTAGAGCATCGTTTCTCCGACCTTAACAAGGCGGATTTGGTCACTGGTTTGAGGCTGATTTGCTCCGGCACTCATAATAAATCCGATGAGTATAACGCCCGCAGCATACAATCGAGAATAGGTTTTCATGCCGCGCCCGCCCCAGCCGCCTTGCGCATCGCGTTCAGCAACTCCGACTCCACCTGCGCCGCTGCCACCGGGTGCACCGACAACTCGTCCGACGGCAGCACCTGCCTGAGATTGGCCAACACGACTGAGGCGAGCTGACGCGTCGGCGCGATCACGTCGAGTAGCCAGACCCTGTCGCCGCTCGCCCAATCCGCTGGCTTCAGCCGCACGGGGAAGACGCCAGCCGCGATCTGCTCGCGTAGGCGGGCCTCAGCCTCCTCCGACAGCGACGCCCAGATGGCGATACCGGCGAGGCTATCTTCCGCATCATCAGCCCCATCGGCTGCTTTCCCGGTCGCGATGGCTAGGCGGTCCTTCAGCAGCGGCTCGACCACCAGCGTGTGAATTTCTGCAAGCGTGCAATGACGGTAGCGCGGCACAACGGACAGCGTGAGCACCACCTGCCCGATGGCAGCATGCAGCTGATTTCGCGCCGATATCGGCAAAGCGCCTGCTCCAGCTGACGGGCGTGACGCTGCGTCCACCACGGCCCCAACTGAACCACCGTTGCCAACGTCAGCACGCCCATTGCCGACGGTCTTGCCGTTACGATCCACCCGCATCCCCCCATATCTCAAAGACTAGATGCATTTGCAGGAGCGGCGCAAGCAGAAGCTGCCATTGAGTCCTTGCTGATAACGCGCTCCTGATGAAAAAGATGTTCTATTTGCCGGCTCTGTTTGCAGCCTTGACTGAATTACACCGAGAAAAGCAGGCGAAAAAGGATCATGGCCTTATCACACAACCCGTATACGTGAATTTTGCGGCGTTCTGACGCAGATGCGCGTTCCATTTGTGAAGCAACGTGCGGAGCGCCCAACAAAGCAAAGCCGATAGGCCATGCACGCGAGAACTCCGGGCACGGCTCTCTGGCTGTTGTCGGTCACACTCAACGGCTCTCACGCAACACTCTGAATGACCACCGGCGAGGGCCGTCTACGGACACGATGACATTGGGCAACAAAAGAAGCGCGAACCATACCGGGTGTACAATTCGGTTGCTTTCCGCGATCCACGGACGAATGCAAACCTGCCAACAAAAGTCCAAGAGCCAATGGCAGATGAATGTCCGCTTCGAGTCAGCGCGAATGAGCCCGCGCCGTCCGACAAGGGTCATGACTCCCCGTTCGTTGCACCGCACCATCGGACATTCGAGGAGATAGGAACGGATCAAACTTGGCTGTGGCCGCCGCCGTTGGCAGTACCTGTCGGGCACGGGGCGGCACACCAAGATCAGGAGACCATGCTGCGGTCTGCAAGGTCTTCCGCCAGCGCCGACACTTCCTCGCGATCAATGCCCGGCTCGTTCATGAGGTCATCCAGCGCCTGTTCGAGCTCTTCGCGCTTCTCACCGAACAGATTGCTGATCTCCGCCTGAATACCATCTCCAATCTCAATGTCGCTGAAGCGGATCGCGGCAGCGTCTCTCTGCTCCGGCTGGTCGAACGCCGCCGCTGTATGCCTGCGATCAATGGCCGGCTGCTGAGGAGGCCCGACAGGAGCGATCGCCTTGTCATCCAGTCGTTTCCGCGGCGGATCGGCCAACTGGAACCGCTCTGGCGCCGTCGCTGCGAGCGGTACAGCCGGAACGCCCATGGCCGCACGCCGGCGGTATTGCCTCTCTTCGAAATACCGCACCCGCCAGACGAAGGCCGGCGGCGCGCCCTCGATGAAGAGTAGGGCGCGGGTTTCCGGCATCTCGCGGATTTTCTCCGGCGGCATGAGCGGTATCGGCGTCAGGCTTTCGGACTGGCTCTCCTGCCGGACCCGGTTCCATGTCGGTTTGGCGATGGTGCGGTTGCGCGTCTGGAAGGACGTGCGGCCGCACAGGTTGGCGTAGTGCTGCGCGGTGACGCTGTCGTTGACGCCGAGCACGAGCTGATAGGCGGCGCTGCCCAGCAGCGACTGGGCGACGTTCGGCCCGTAGACGTCGAAGAGCTTCGAGAGGTTCTGCAGGATCGCGACGATCTGCACGCCGAAACCGGAGATATAGGGGAAATTGTTGACGATGACGTCGAGCTTGCCGATGCGCTCGAACTCGTCAAGGACGACAAGCAGCTTCCTCCCGGCTTTCAGACCTTTCTCGCGCTCGATCGCATCGATCAGCTGCTGCAACAGGAGCCGCAGGAAGGGCGCGGCGAGCTCGTCGATTTCGGTGACGCTCATCTCGATAAAGAGCGTGACGGGCTTCGTCATCAGATCCCTCAACGTTACGTCGCTGGCCGCGGTGGCATTGCGGAAGAGCGGGTTCTGGAAGACGCGCAGCGCATTGGTGACCTGCGTCACCACCGAGCCTTGGGTTTTGTCGGAACGGATGTTGAGATATTCCTGCAGGCCGCGCAGCGCCGTGTCGGAAAGGCCAGCCTCTTTCTCGACCAGTTCCGTCACGTAGTCTGCGAAGCCGCCCTTGACCGAGAACAGGTCGTAGATGGTGGCGAGCGTCCGCCGCCCTTCGAAACCCTTGGCCTGCAGCACGTGAGCCGCGACGCCGATGAAGAGGCCGCGCGCGGTGTCGGTCCAGAACGGGCTTTCGCGCAAGGGGTAGGGGAGCAGGAATGCGGCGAGCTTCTGCAGCTCGGCCGCCTGGAATTGGGGATCGCGCGACACGAACTCCAGCACATTGATCCGGTGCGAACGGCCGTCCGCGCGGAACGGCGCAAAGCGGAACACCGGACCGATGGTGGCGCGGTGGCCGGCGGTGGCGGCATAGGCCTCCCCCTTGACATCTATGACCAGCGCCGCGCTTCGCCAGTCCAGCAGGTTCGGAATGATGACGCCAACGCCTTTACCCGAGCGCGTCGAGCCGACCACGACCAGATGCCGGCTGTCGCGGGCGCGGATGCTGCGGCCGCCGATCTGCCGCCAGTGCCAGAATCCCCGCGGATCGGTCGGCAAGGGTCGGCCAAAGGCGGGCAGCGGTAGACACCAGCCCGGCGAATACCTTGCGAGCAGCAGCCCAAATCTCGTGTTGATGGCGCGCTGGCGCGAAGCCTGGACCAGATCGGACCAGCTGGAAAAGCGGGCATCCCAGGGGCGGGGCAAGGGACGCGGCCAGAGCCAGATCGCGGTCACAAGGCTTGTGAGGGTCGACAGGCCAAATGCGGTCAGGCCGAGCGTCTGCGCAGTCGTGGCGAGTGCGGGCGAACGTATCTGCGCCTGCCATGTGCGCCAGGCCAGGAGCGGATCGCCAAGGAGCGCCGCCAGTTGCGCATTGATCCGCTCGAAGGTGCGGCCCTCACGGAGCATGTCGCGGAGCGTGAGCGACCGCAGCTCGAACAAGGTGAGATAAAGCATGGAGGCGAGGACGAGGGTGAGCGCCAGCGCGAAGACCGGGATGATGAGCATCGCGGCGCGCTCACGGTTCATGACGCCCGCCGCGCCCTCGGGGTTCGTGTCGGATGTTTCGACGCAAGCGCGACTTCCGGCCGGTATTTCGCATAGAAGATCTCTGTGACGCGCCGCGCTCCGCCGATTCGCGAGACCTGGATCACGATCGGGATGACGGATTTCACATAATCGACGATCTCGGCCTTGGTCAGCGGCACGCCGCCCTGCATCGTCATCAGCGCCACCTGCTCATAGGCCCCGCCAGGCGAATCCGCATGCACCGTCGTCAGCGATCCCGGATGGCCGGTGTTGACGGCGCGAAGAAAGGCGTAGGCTTCGTCGCCGCGCAGCTCACCGAGGAAGATGCGGTCGGGCCTGAGCCGCAGGCTTGCCATCAGCAGATCCTGCATGGCGATGCGCGCAATGCCCTGACCTCCCATTCCTTGGCCACCTTTCGAGGTCAGCAGCGGCACGTAGTTCTGATGCGGCGGATCAAGCTCGCGGGCGTCCTCCATGGAGACCAGCCGCTCCTCATGTGGGATCTCGCGCAGGATGGCGTTGAGCAAGGTCGTCTTGCCCGATGAGGTGCCGCCCGCGATGATCATCGACATGCGATGACGCACGGCGGCCGCGATGAACGCTTGCGTCTCGCCCGCCCGTAGCAGACCGACCAACTCGCTTTCGAGCCCGGTCAGCATCTCCGCGCCATAAGCCTCCACCCGGTCAAAAGCGCCGAGCCTGGCGTAATCATCGAGCGCGAGCTTCTTCACGACCTGCTTGCGGATGGCGATGACGCCGCCGCGTTCGGCGACGGGCGGCAGGATCGCCTGGAAACGCTCTCCGGTCGGCAGATGGGCCGAGAGGATCGGCGTCTCCTCGTTGACGGCCTGGCGCGTCGTGGTGGCGACGACCTGGGCAAGCTTGCGGATCGCCAGTTCGGTCAGCTCCGGCACGATATGCCGCTCCATGGCGAGCGAACCCAGCCTTTCGATGTAGACGACGCCCGGCTCATTGACGGCGATCTCGACGATGTCAGGGCTTTCTAACCACTGTCGGAGTGGGCGCAGCAGCATCGTCAGGAACGACCCGACGGGGCGCGCGTGCGGAGTCGGTGGTTCTGCCGTCTGTACGGCGAGGGTTTCGCTCATGGGAGCTCTCCGAAATTGGTCCAGAATTGGCTGGTTCAGGATAAAGGCGTGAAAAATCCAGATCGCGGTTGACGAAGACAAGGATGCGGCTCCCCTGATCGACATGGATCGTCGGCGTCACCTGCAGCGAATCCCGAAGCGCCTCCTGCGCCAACGTGGTCAGGGTTTGCGCGGTGGTCTGGGCCGCGATCTGGCGGGCATTGGCGAGCTGCTGGCCGCCGGTCTGGGGCAGCTGCGTGGTGGTGACGGCGCCGGTGAGGGGATCGACGGTCGTGACGGTCCGCTGGCCCTGCAGATCCTGGCTGGGCACGCCCAAGGTGCCGATGAACTGCGCCGCGCCGCCGGCGACCGTGAGCAGGATCGCCGAACCGAAGCGCTCCAGAACCTTGTTATCGACGTAACCCGTGAGGCCGCTGCGCCCCAAGGCGTCCGTGCCGTAGGAGCCGAGCGCCACCGAGGTCCCATCGGAGCGGATCATCCGCGTCCAGACGATGAAGACGCGCTTTTGGCCGCGGGCGACGCCGGCGCGGTACTCCCCGACAAGGCGCGTGCCAGAGGGGATGAGCACACGCCGGCCATCGGCGGAATAGACATCAGCTGAGGTGACGGCGCGGACCTGGCCCGGCAGGTCGGAATTGATCGCGGTCTCGAGGATGCCGGGAATCATCTCGCCCTGGAAGATGACGGCGTCGGTGCGCCGGTTGCGCATTGCGACCGAGACCTCGAAGGGGTTGTTGCCGATGCTGCTGGCGAAGGTGCGGTTTGGGTCGGTCTCTGGCGGTGTGACGCGGGCTGCATTCGATCCATCTCCTCCGGCTGCAGCCCCTTCGGCGCTGGCCACGATCATGCTGGAGCGCAGCCGCTCCTGCCGCTTGCGTTCGGCCTCCTCGCGTTTTCGACGTTCCTCCTCGGCCCGGCGCAACGCCTCCTCGTCGGGGATTGCGGCTGGCGGGGGCAGGGTGATCGGACCATCACGCTGGGACGGCAGAGGCGGGGGCGCCGGTGCGGGCTCGGTCGGCAGTTGCACGATGTTGTCGGGCGGCCGCCCCGGTGGGCGCACATCGGAAATGGGCCGGTCGAGGGCCGGCGGCGCGAATTCTTCCGTCGAAGGCGGCTGATTGGTGAGCCGTCCCCTGCCAAACTCCTGCCAGGCGGTGTAGGCGAGGAGCAGACCGCCTGCCACCACGAAGCCGGCTTTCAGCACCCGCGGCGAGAACCCGCCGCTGCCCGCCACACGATTCTGCAGCTCAGCCTCGCGCCGGAACTGTTCGTGGATGGTGGGACCTGAATCCGTCATCGGCTCGTCGTTCCCAGGAAACTGCCGAAGAATCCGGTGTCGAGCCGGCGCGGTGCGTAGGGCGCGAGCTCGTCCCGGCGCGGATCGATGATGGGCCCGGTGCGCAGGTTGTAGAGGCAGGTTGCGACTTCGCCATTGCGCAAGGTGAACTGCCGCGCCGTGCGGTCGAGCACGATGTACTCGCCCTCGCGCCGGAAGTTGACGAGCGTCTCGTTGCGGGCTTCATCCACGGCGAAGATGGCGGGAACCTCGCCGTGGAAGCGAAAGAATGTCTTCACGCCGTCGTCGAAGACGATCAGGGGGCGGTTCTGCTCAGCCCCCTTGAACCCGTAATCCCAGTTGTGGCTCTCTCGTCGGAGCGCCCGCAAGTTCGGCAGTGAGGTGTCGCGGGCGCGGCGCTCGCGGACCTCGTCCTCGGGATAGACGAACTGGATCTTGAAGTAGCCCTCGAAGCTCGTGGTCTTGGTGCCGACCATCCGGAAGGTGTAGGTGCCGCGCGAGGTCACGACATGCATGTTGGTGGCGCTGTCAGGCTCGAGCGGCTTGACGAAGAGGACTGTGCGCTGCGCGTCCGGCGCGATCTGCCAGCCTACGGTATCGCCGGCGGCGATCGTCCGGATCTGCTCGTCGCGCCCGAACTTGATCATCGTCGACATGCCCAGAGCCGCCTGGATCGTGACGATGTCGTCGGGTGTGTAGACAACTTTCCGCATGCGGGCATCGAGGCGCCCGGGTGTGGGCCGCCGTTCGGCCAGCGCGGGGTCCAGCGTCATCGCCGCCAGCAGGCTGCCGATCACCAGACTTGCGAGGACGTGACGCGCCTTCATGATCAGCCCGACCCCTGCGCGCCGCTGATGATGGGCTGGATCGATGGCTGGATGGATTCTTGGTCGCGGCGGTATTCGACGACCTGGAAACCGAGCGCGTTCTTGTGCAGCCATTCGTTGCGGATCGGCGAGCGCGAGTAAGCAAAGCGGATGATCGAAACCCAGTGGCGTTGCGTCACCGTCTTGTCGCGCCGCTCCTCGGTGAAGAAGCGGACCTGCGCCGTGCGCTCGTTCAGGAAGGAGATGTTCTTGATCGAGACGGTGACGGTGACGTCGCGGCCGTAGAGGCGCTGCGGGTTGTCGGGATTGGTCGGCGCGAAGAGGTCGTTCAAGTCCCGCGCCGCGGGCGAGGCGGATTGCGTGAGCAGCGCAGCCATGTCGAACATCTGCACGAGCGCCTTCGGGTCATAGCCCTCGCGGTTCTGGAGATAGGTCGCGAGATATTGCAGCGTGACCTTGGCCTTCTCGGCCTCCGGCAGCTTCTCGACGGTGGCGGGATCGACGACCTGCGGCCGGCCCGTTGCCGGATCGAGCGTGACGAACACCGGATAGGCGGTTTTCAGCGGCAACAGCAGGTAGAGCGCGCCGACGAGGCTCCCTGACAGCGCCAGGAAGAGAAGCGCCAGCATGCCGTTGATCCGCGCCCGCCAGCGCAGCGCCCGGTGCTGGTCCTCGGCCCAGGTCGCACCTTCCTGGAGGTAGCCCTTCGGAAGGACAGGTTCGTTGCTCGCTGCCATGCTGTTTCTCCTCCAGTTCCTTCTGGTTCACGCCGTCCGCGACAGATTGGCTTCGGCCTGCCGCGCCGTCGCACCTCCACTGTTCGCAGCCGGTCCTGATCTGCGGCCGGTGACGCCGCGCCAGACCACGCCGCCGGCCCGACCGACACCGCGCACCGCCATGCCGCCGCCGCGCGCGCCCAGACCTCTAAGCGAGCGGCCTGCGCCGGTGACCGTGGCGGAAGGACGATGAAGGGCCAGCGTGTAGGCTGTCAGCACCGAGCCACCCGCGATGACGCTCGCCATCGAGGCGATCGCCGGCACCGACAAAATCCCGACGATGAAGAGAACGACCGCCGGGCCGATCTCGGTAATCGCGGTCTCGAGCCCGCGGTTGGCGCTGGCGAGATTGGCGACGACGTCCTTGATGAGGGTGAGGAAGAAGGCAAGATAGGCGTAGACGAAGATCTGGATGAAGATCACCTGCACCAGCGCCCGGACCCAGCCGTCGAAGAACTGCGAGGTGTACTGGAATACGGCGAGCGCGATCAGGACGGGCGCGAGGCCCAGCAGGATGGCGAGGCCGATCTTGGCCATGATGATCGGCACGGCGCAGACCGCGCAGAAGATTGCGCCAATGATCCAGACCACCAGAGCCAGGAAGCCCATGATCACGGCGGAGGACCAGCCGGTGCCGCGCGAAGCAATGGCGCGGTAGGTCTCGTTGACGGTCTGGTAGACCTGCGTGATGCCGTTCTCGACGGACGCTGCCGTGCCGCCGCCGCCAGACAGTCCACCGGATTGTCCCAGCGCCTGGATCACCGTCTTGCCGAGCCCGTCCGGCACGGCGATCACGGCGTCATAAACGATCTTGAAGCCTTCGCTCCAGGACAGCGCGAACAGGGCGACGAAGGCGGCGCGGGCAAGGCGCGAGACGATCTCGTAGGCCGAGAGATTGCCCCGTCCCGCCGCCACCTGCCAGCCGTACCAGGCTATGGCGATCCCCAGCATGGCGATGACGATGGGCCGGATGTCGGCGGCGATGGCCTGGTAGGTCTGCGCCACGAAGCTCTGGGAGAGTTCGTCCACCCTGCAGAAGAGGCGGGTGAAGGCGTCGCCGCTGGTGCAGGCCATGGCGCGTGCCTCATCCGTTCGCGGGTTTCAGGGGGCCGCAATCGAAACTCGCTATGGCCGCAGGCGGCCATAGCGGGAAGAGAAAGGGAAGAACGGTTGCGGCGAGGGTTTGCGCAACTGGCCCGCAGGGCGCTTTCAGATCCGAGTGGCCGCAGCCACCGAGCGGAAAGACGATGAGGGCGGCCAGCAGCACTTGCCGCTGTCTTGCCCGATGTTCCGCTGTTTGACGTGCCGCCATTCCACTTTTCCTCAGTTCCCGAGCGTGCGCACGAGCGTGTTGCCGCCGGCTATGGTGGTCGTTGTTGCGGGCTGTTGGGGCGACGTGGGTGTTGTCGGCGCAGGTGCGCCACCAATGAACCCGGACCGGTTGCGGTCGAAGCCCAGCATCTTGGACATTTCGGAATCGGAGGTCAGCTCCTGCATGCGCTGGGCCTGGAGCGTGGCGAGGATGCCGTTCTGCTGGCCGATCACCTCGTTGAGGAGGAGACCATTCTGGATCTGGACCTGCGTGTTCTGGTCGATCGCGCCCTTGATGTCCCTGGCCTGCCCGATCTGTCCGCCCGCCTGCTGGTATTGGCCGACTCGCGATTGCGTTGCGCCTTGCGTAGCGGCGATCAGACCGGTGACGGCGGCGGCCGTCGAGACCGCGTTGCCATAGACCTTGTCGGACGAACCGGACTGGCTCCCCATCATGCCAGACAGGCTTTTCACCAGCATCAAGCCGTTGATCAGCGTCGAGGCCATCTTGATGGTGTCGCCGGAGAGGCCGCCAAAGGAGAACTGGCCGCCAGTCAGCATCGAGCCGAGGTTGGGCGCCTGCGCCATCGAGAACCCGCCGCCAAGCGCGGCTTGCGCGAAGGAACCTTGCGATTCCATCCTGCGGTCGCCCTTCACGGCCTGCAGGATGTCGTTGACGGTTTTGAGTGTGTCGCGGTTGTTGTCGAGGATGTCGCGGGTGATGCCGAGCGTCTGGCGCGAGACCCCGATATGCTGCGGATCGTTGACGATGACGCCTTGGGCAAGCGCGCCGGATGCCGTCAGCGTGGTGAGGCAGGTTATGACGATAGGTCGAAGCTTGCGGGAATTGATGATCATCGTGCGCCTCCTGTGCTGGCGGTGAGGGTGGATGGGTTGGTTTGCGCCTGGCTTTTCAGCGCAGCCAACGCCGCAGCGATCTCGGCATCGGTGGGCAGCGTCGAGGGTGTTGTCGCGCCGGCGGTCGTGCGGCTCGCGCCCGTCGTTGCGGGCAGGGTGGCCATTCCGGCCAGAATGTCACCCACATAGCTGCGAAGCGATCCGCTCGCCGGATCGAGCACCACGCGGGTGGTCGAATCCGGTACTGGCGTGGTTGGCAAATCCTTGGGGGATCCGGTGAAAACGCCGGCGTCGCTCGAGAAGGACAGCATGCGCGCCGTGTCCGAGGCTTGCGTGGTCCGTTCGATGACGCGGGCGTTCAGGAGCTGCGTCCAGGCGTTGAGCTGGAACAGGAACTCGTTCATGCGCACCCCGTTCTCGACGCCGACGGAGGTGTTGATCTCGTAGGCCTGCTTGGTGCGGTCCGCGCCGCCCGTGGTCTGGCTGGCGTCGCGGTAATAGTCGGAGATCTGGCGTGCGTTCTGGCCGCCGAAGTTCTGGATCGCGCCCTGGCTCGCCGAGACGGCGTTGAGGTCCAGCGTCGATGGGTTTTGCAGCGAGGCGTTCGTGCTCTCGCCCAAGGCATCGCGCCATTTCCAGATGTGCGAGCCGAAGATGTTCTTCACATATCCTTGCGTCTCCGGGATGTTGGGGATGCGGCCCGCCGCCAGCGAGGCGCGGTTCGGGCCGGCGTTGTAGGCGGCGGCCGCCAGCCGCTCGTCGCCGTCGAACTTCAGCAGCATCTGCTTGAGGTAGCGCACGCCGCCATCGATGTTCTGGTCGGTGTCCCATGGATTGACCTTGAGCTGGCTGGCGGTGCCCGGCATCAGCTGCATCACGCCGATCGCGCCCGCTGGCGACTGGCAGTTCTGGCTGAGCCGCGATTCCTGATAGGCCACGGAAAGCGCGAACTCCTTGCGCACGCCGTATTTTTCCGAAGCCGCGATGATCTTGCGCACGTTGTCAGGACGTTGCGCCATCACGTCTTGAACCGTATCCTTCCAGGTGCAGCGCTTCTGGTAGTAGCGCTTCTTGATCTCCTCGGCCGTCGTTTTCCGCCCCTCGGTCTGGCCGCGTCGGGCGCTGTTCGCACCGATATGGTTCGGATCCTTGATCATCACGCCCTGGGCAAGACTGACGATCGGCGCGAGGCCGAAGCTGATGATGGCCGCAAGCATCATGACGGCGCGGATCACGACCCAGCACACGAAACACTTCGGCAAGCGGCATGCGCGGGTCATGACGCCGCCTCCTTCAGAAATGCCGGCACCCAGGCCTCTGGGTCCGCGCCATGGGCGGCGATGGCGCGCTCCATCAGGACGAGGTTCTCCTCGCGCCCCGAGATCAGGTTCAGCCAATCCGGCATGCTCGAGAGATCGAGCCGGGCGATCACGGAATCCCGCTCATGCCGGATCAGGAAGGCGCGCGACGCCGGCAGCGTCGTCCTGATCCAGTCGAATTCCTTGGCGGAGAGCCGGAAGACCTCGCGGTGCGCGGCTTCATCCGCCTTGGGGTTGGGGAAGAAGATGTTGGTCTTTGTCTGCTCGACGATCGCATGCCAGCCCGGCACCTCCAGCACGTCCTGCGCCGATTGCGTGCCGAGGCCGATGGCGCCGTTCTTCTTCCGGATCGTCTTCAGCCGGTCGATGATGAAGGCGCGGAACACCGGCTGCTTCAGCAGATGCCAGACCTCGTCAAGGAAGAGCAGCACCGGCTCGCCGTTCATCTCCCGCTCGATCCGGTGGAAGAGATACATCAGGGCCGCACCGCAGATATCGTCGTCGCGCAGCACATGCGTCATGTCGAAACCGGCGAAGCGGGCCTCAAAGCCGAGGCCGTCGGCGGCATTGTCGAAGAGCCAGGCGCGCGGGCCCTTGCCGATCCAGGGCTGGAGCCGCGCCACCAAATCCGTGCGGTTGGCGCGCTCGACACCGCCAAGCACTGAGGGAAGTTCGGAGAGCTTGCGGGCGGAAGGATCGAGCTCGAAGACGAGCGCCACCGCCTCCATCAGGATCTGCTCTTCCGAGGTCGAGAGCTCCTGCCCATCGCGCGGTCGCAGCATGAAGCGCAGCAGGTTGAACAGGAACTCCCGGTCCTGGGGACTGCCCTCCAGCTGCAGCGGATTGAATCCCGTGGCTTCGCCGGGTGTGAGCCGCTCATACTGGCCACTGAGTGCGCGGAAGAGGATTTCTGCGCCGCGGTCCTTGTCAAAGAAGATGAACTTCGGCGCAGGGTCGAGGCGCTGCGCCTGCATGCCGAGCACCAGCATCAGCACCGTCTTGCCGACGCCCGTTGGTCCGAACACCGTGAAGTTGCCGACATCGCCAACATGCAGGTTGAAATGATAGGGCGTGAGCGACGTCGTCTGCAGCAGTGTCAGTGCCGAACCCCATTTGGCGCCGGTGCGCTTGCCCACGGGGAAATTGTGCAGGCTGACGAAGGAGGCGAAGTTCTTCGACGAGACCAGCGCGTCGCGGGCGATATAGGCGAAGTTGCCGGGAAGCTGCGCCCAGAAGCAGGGCTCGAAATTGGCGTCCTCGCGCACATACGTGAGCGCCAGGAGATCGAGCTCGGCGCCAATCTCGGCTGTCGCATCCGCCATCTCTTTCGGACTGTCGCCCAGCGCCATGATGGTGAGGTGGTGCGTGCCGAAGACGGCCGAGCCCGAGGCCAGCACATCGCGGGCATACTCGAAATCCTCCTCCACCGTGGTGCCCGCCTCGTCGGAATTGGTGGTGCGGCCCTTGTTGACGTTGATGCGGGTGTCGGCGATCGGCCGGTCGAGGATCTGGAAGGATTGCGAGACGATCATCTCGCGCGGCACGTGCAGTAGACCGTCGAACATGGCGGGCGACGAATCCGCCGGATATTCCAGCAGTGACAGGATCGCCCCGAAACGGGTCGCGGCTTCGTTGATCCCGTCGAACTGCACGGCGCGCCGGCCGAAGATCAGCCGCCTTGCGCCGATGGTGCGGTCGATCCCGGCGCGGGCGACCGCCACGGGCCGCGATATGCCGCCGGCGAGGATGCTGCCGAGGAACGACAATGGCTCGGACAGAGTCACACCATGCGCTGTCTTGCGGCATGCCATCAACTCCGCGCCATAGGGCTGCAGCGCCGCCGTGATGGCGTGCAGGCGCTCGCGGAACTCGGAGAGCACATCGGCGTCACGCTCCAGCGTGGCGCGCCGCTGGCCGAGGCCGAGCTTCGCCAGCAGGCCTTCCGAGGCGCCGTCGAGGGAGGTTGGCCGCCGACGCACGAAGGTCAGCACCATCTCGTTGACGAACATCTTCCGGGCCGACAGCGCCGCAAAATAGCGTTCGTCGAAGGCGGCCATGCGCGGGTTGGCGAAGTGACCGGGCAGATCAGGGCGGATGCGGCGGCGGATCACGCTCGCCTGCATAGCGTAGCGCGCGTCGCCCAGCGCCCTTACAAGCGTGTTCCTCGCCTCCATGAAGACGTTGATCTCGGCGAAATCCATTGTCTGGGCGCAGATGCCGCCGACCCGCACGAAGGCGGCGTAGGAGCCGTCCTTCAGCGCGAGGATGTGATCGTCGACATGGCGCAGATACGGGATGTGCTTCGCGGGCGACTGGTCGGCCAGCAGGAAGTCCGGATCGATCAGGTCGCGTGCGACCGCCCGAAACGAGGATCGGCGAAGGGCAAAGGAGCGGGCGTCCATTGTGTCCTCCTCATGCCAGATAGGAATTGCCGCGCCACATCATCCAGTTGCGCGCGGGCGGACAGGTTTGCAGCTTCAACAGCCAGACATCGATGCGGCGCTTGTCCCGGCGCGTGATCTGGAAGGCGATGACCCACAGCACCGGGAAGATCATCACCATCTTCTTGATGTCGTTGGTCCAGATCATCGCTAGCAGCGAGACCATCAGCACGGCGAGGAAGGCCGTGTGCGGGATCTTGAGCAGCATCGCCGGGCGGGTGAGCCCGATGACGACGGGTTCCTGATGCAAGCTATCTGTCGGGAGCGTCATCGCTGGCCTCCCTCAGATCCCGCCGCCGCCCGAGGCGATGGCGTCGATGATCTGCTCGGCCCCGAAAATGATGGCGGCGCCGACCACGACGTAGAGCAGCCAGGCGATCTGCATCTTGCCCGAAACCCAGCCGATGCCGCAGATCACCAGCGCGATCGAGGCTATGACCTTGCCGAAGGGGCCGGTCAGGAATTTGAGAAAGCCGCGCACGGCCGAGAGCACGGTCTGGTAGCCGCCCGAGGTCGTGCCTTGGGCGAGGGCAGGCTCGATGAAGAGGAGGAGGACCGCGCCTCCGGTCAAGGCCGCGACCGCGCCACTCGAAAAGCGGCGATGCGTAAGATGCCGTGGTTTGCAGTCCGTGGTCTGGCGCTTGTGCATCGCCATTATCCTTCCATCAGTCGAGATTCAGGACATGGCCCCCGATCCAGTTGAGCTCTGGCCGCTTGGGTGCGGTCGGCGTCGCGCCATCGATGACGCCTGCGGTCGTTATGACGTTGGTCTGTGCTTGAGGTGTGGGTCCGCCACGCCCGCGTCTGGCGAGCCGGTTGGAGAACCCGAAGTAATCGTTGGAGACGGACGCGACGTAGCGGATGGTCTCCGGAAATCGCGGCACGCCCTTCGCTTCGTAGACCGCGCTGGGACCGGCGTTGTAGGCGGCGGCGACCAGCATCGGATGGCCGAATTCGCGGAAGAGATCGGCGAGGAAGGCAACGCCTCCCCGGACATTCTCTGCTGGATCGCAGGGGTTCACCACCTTGTATCGCTCGGCTGTGCCAGGCATCAGCTGCATGACCCCGAGCGCACCTTTCTCGCTGATGCCGACCGCGCCGTATTGGCTTTCATCGCGTGCGATGAGGGTCGCGAACCGGGCGTCCACCTTGGCCGCGTTCGCTTCTTTACGGATCAGCGCCTCGACGACGGCCGGCGCAAGGTCGGTGCCCTGACAGGCATCTACTGCAACGCTGGCCGGCCAGACGCGGCGGGCGACGGCGATGTTCGTGGCCGGCACCGTGCGAGGGCGATCCCGCCACAGCCGCGATGGCACGGTCACAACGGTTAGTTCGGCAACGGGGTCCGCAGGGGTTGGGGCGGCAGGTGCCGGATCAATGGCGGCTGCGGCGATCTGGCGAGAAGACGTCCGCCGGTGCTGACGGGCGGATGCCGCCTCCCGCGCCGACGGGTCCCAGCCGAGACGAGCAGGCCGTGTCGGCGGCAACGGAACTGAAACGGGCCTTCCAGTTATCGCGCCGTCGCCTGGCGCAGGAACTGATCCGTTCGGGAGGGCTGCATAGCGGTGGAGATCGGATGCCTCGTTCGGGCCTTCGGCGAGCGCAGCGTCGGCGGCCATGACGATCCCGGCCACCGCTGCGGCTCCAAAAGTCTTGCCGAGACACTTGCCAAGACACTTGCAAGGATGAATCAATATCGTCATAACGTAATTGATAAAGACGTTGCTTCGAAGCTGTCAATGCGGAATCGTCGCAGCGTCTGAAACATTCACCTGCGACTCGCCGCCACGGGCGCGAGCGCGTAAGATATTGTGTGCGCAGAGGAAACGGAGCCGACACGAAACATGATGGAGAGATGGATGGCGCCTCGATGGATCGGTCTATCTGTGTTTGCCGCGATGCTGGCCACGGCAGCGGCGACGCACGCCGGTGCACAGGAGTCTGCCCCGACCAACGCTGAGCTGCATGCCTTGATGAAGCCGGAACAGCACCAGGTGCTGGTCGAGTTCTATGACCGCGAGCGCAAGCGCGTGAAACTCGAGACATTCAACCAAGCGACGCCCTTCGTAGGCGGGTCGGGCGTGAGTTTCGGGATCGGACAGGGCCGCTCCATCGCGCTCTACGGCATCGCGCCCTGCGCCAAGGCCACCCCGATCAATGATGGCGGCGACGCCATGCCTTGCAACGAAGCGGCGGGGCGGGTGCTCACCCGTTATCTACGCAACGCACCGGTGACGCTCTGCCGCGCATCGAGCGGCGTCATCGACCGGCCAGTGATCCCGGCTACCTGCTACGCCTATGTCTATCGTCCGCCCGGTCTCGTCGGCGTCTCGGCGCTCGAGGACGAGCTTGTCGGCGTCGGCTATGCTGTGCTGCAGCTGGACGCTGCCGGCAAACCGCTCCGGCCCGATCTTGTGAAGGCCGCCGAGACGGCCCGCGCCATGAAGCGCGGCGCCTTCGAAGAGTGATGCTTCGGCGGTTGGCCATGGCGGTTCTCAGCGTGGCTGTGGCGGCAGGCGCTCATCACGCGACCGCCCAGCAGCCCGCGCTTGAGGCGCTGCCGGCCTTCCGCATTCCGAACGACGCCGTCTTCGAGACCGGTGACAGCTTTGCCCATGGCGGCCGCCGCTACCGTCTCTTCGGCGTCCAAAGCTGCCTGCGCAGCACCGAGATCATCAATGAACGCGGCCTCAGGCGCGATTGCGGCGAGGTCTCGCTTGCGGGCTTCGTCGGCCTCGCCCGTGAACTCAATGTCGTCTGCCGCCTCGTTGGCGGCGATGGAACGCTGGTGCTTCCCATCGTCTGCACTGGCGAGATCAAAGGCAGAGCGCTCGATCTCGGCATCGCGCTGATTTCGGAAGGGCTGGCCTTCGCCTCTGTCGACGCCCGCGGCGAGCCCGCGCACATGGCGTACTTTCTGGCTGAGCAGGAAGCGCAGAAGGCCAAGCGGGGTCTATGGGCCTACCGCGATCTTCCGCATCCCAGGGAGGTCATGCGGCGGGCGAGATAGATTTCGACGAGGAACGCCACAGGCTTCAGTCTTTGAATGGTTGATCTGGCCATAGACCATAACCTATCAAAATCAGCGTCCGGTGAACGGTTTGTTCGTGCCACGATCCCAGAGGATCGCGAAAACGCCATCATAGGCGCGAACGACATCCGGCGCCGTGATCAGCACGAGGTCGTTGTCCTGACGCTTCAGGTTTGAGGTGGAGAAATTCGCCGCTCCAGTGCGGGCAACGCGGCTGTCGACGACATACGCCTTCAAGTACATCAGGTCCTCGCCCTCGGGCTTCAACCGGATGGCGACGTTTGGCATGGCGGCCAGACGCACAAGCGGATGCTCCGGCGAGAGGGAGAGTTTCCGGAGTTCACCTTCGTCCAGGTAGAGCCGGACCCTGACAGATCTGCGCGCCGCATCCACCAAGGCATTGAGAATGGCGTGATCGGTCTGCGCATAAGCCGCCATGTCGATCGAGCGCCGCGCCTGCGACATCACTTCGGCATCGATCCGTTCCAGATTGGTGAATGGCGCGAAGAAGGCCGTGATTTCGCGGCTGCTTTGTAGAGAAGTGGATTGGCTCGTTTGAGGCCAGGCTTTATACGACGAAAGTATAAGCCATCCGGCTGCGACGGCACTTGCGAGAACAGCTCCGACATAGCGAGAATGTCGACTGACGGAATTCAACGCAACCCGGCGCTTCCGGGCGCATCAAGAACAGCTGCCAGAACAGCCCGAGGAACAGTCCACGCATCATGTCGAAGACCAGACCGGAACCAACCTTCACCTTGTCGGTGCAGGCCGCCCAGGTGATCAGCCAAGGCCTCGGCCATCCCATTTTCCAGCGCTACAAGCCGAACCGGGTGATCCAGGCGCTCGGCATGTACGCCACGATTGCGCAGCTCTATGGTGAAGGCAAAACTGTCAGCCGCAGCGTGATCAGGGATCATTTTGGCGTCAACCTCGGCAATCTCGACAAGTACATTCAGATTCTCGAGGAACTCGAGATGATCGAGCAGCTGCCCGATCCCGTCCCCAAGCTGCGCACCAAGGTGCTTGCGCCGCTGACCGGCGCGCAAGCCAAGGCCAAGAAGCCGAAGATACCGCGAGCCACTCCGCCCGAGCAGCCCAAACCGACGCCCAGGAAAAAGTGACAATTATGCTATGGCGTAAATGTGTTGGAAGAGTTTGATGTCTTGCGGCGTCCGCTAGACCAAATCATTCCGTTCGTACCGCCAGCGCGGTAGCGGATAGGCCTGCCGCCACAACGTCAGGATCAGCTCGCCGAGCCCTGGATGAGGTGACTGGCGTTCTTCACTGTCGAGCCCGATATACGCGATCTTGAATGGGGTTTCGTGATCGGCGAGCGCCTGAGCGACATCGAAGCCAGCTGTAGGCCCTCGGGCAAACCTCCGGTAGCCCGGATGATTGCGAAAGCTCTCCGCGAACCCAAGCATCACGAACAGGCCCGATGACGTCGTCGCCAGCGCCGCCGCCGCGCAGATGCTTGCCGTCATCGCGCCGGTGCGGATTTCGGCGATGCGATCATCGATGCGATGGGGCTCATACTGGTCGATCAGCAGATCGTGCGTGAAGCCGGCGTCGTAGATGATCAGGTTGATCCTCTCAACACTCCGCAGCGCGCCGTTGAACTGAGCCATCAAGCGCTCGAGGCGCTGGACATCGGCATGTTCGATCCTGACTCCACTGTTCCGCTCGTCATCGCGCAGAATGTCGCCGCAGCGTGCAACGAAGCGGACGCAAAATCCTGCCTCGCGCAAAGTTGCAATCAGGGGTGCGTTGTGCGCACGCCCCGCGCCGATGATCAGTGCCGTGTCCTGCTCCATCTCGAACCCCTGATGTTGCTGGCCCCCAGCCCCATGCGGGTCATTCGTCGCACTGCAATCGCCTAATGCCCTTCATATTATGCACTTGCTGAAACTGTCGCCGAAAGCAGGCTCGGCGACGCCGTATCGTCCAAAATGAAGAATGCTGTGACCATACCAAATAATGTTGCATTGCACCAAAGAGAAAGAAGGCCCAGTGCCATGGCAGCGCCTTTCCTATCTAAGTCACTGATTCGCATAAGGAAAATTATAGAACCAGTGAATACCTACACCGGACGATCACCCTTCTGAACCTTGAGCGTCCTGTTGTCGACACCCGGTAGCATTCTGCCAGGATCGCGCGTGACCACCACGTCGAGCACCGTCGGTGTCGATGTGTTCGCCAGACCTTCGCTGATTGCGGCCCCGAGCTTGGCTGGATCGGAGACACGGATGCCGTGGCATCCCATGGCATTGGCGATATCGGCGTAGTTCATCTCTACGAGGTCTGACGACTGATAGCTGCCTGCCCCGTAAACGGCATGTTGCAAAGCCTTCACGTATCCCGATGCCGCGTTGTTAAAGACGATCGTGACGAAGTTCGCATTCAGGCGCTTGGCTGTTTCGAGATCGCCCATCGACATGTTGAACCCGCCGTCGCCAGTCATCGCAACCACACGCCGTTTGGGTCCGACCGCAATCTGCGATCCAAGACCGCCCGGCACGCCGTAGCCGATCGACGCGAAGCCACGATCGGCCACGAAATGACGCCCCGCCTTCTTGGTGTCGAAGAGCAGCGCGCCCCAATGCGCCGCGAAGCCCCCATCGGCGACCAAAACCCCATCTTCCGGCATGAGCTGGTTGAGTTCACCCATGATGCGGCCAATGTTGATGGGCGACTCGTCAGATTGCAGGCGGTCAGCGGCGCCGTTCAGCCATTCCTCCATGCGGACCGGAACTTCGGCCAGATAGGCTGCGCGCGCCGCCAGCCGCTTGGCGCCATCACCAAGAGCGGTCGCCATAGCTTCCAGCGTAAGTTTGGCATCGCCAGCGAGAGCGATATCGGTGCGCGTCGTGCGCCCAATCTCCTCGGGCCAGATCTCGACATGAATGACGGGCTTGCCTGCTCCGATCAGCGAGAATCGCTTGGTCGCGACCTCGCCGAGCTTGCAGCCGACGACGATCAGGCAGTCCGAGGCATCGATGAGTTCGTTGGCAATACGGGAGTAGCGCCCGAAGATGCCAGCGGAAAGCCGATGGGTGCAGGCGATCGCACCCTTGCCGGACATGGTATGGGCGACCGGGATACCTTGTCCCTCTGCGAGCCTCAGCAACGCATCATGCGCACCTGAGATGTGGATGCCGCCACCCACCAGCAGAATCGGCCGCTCCGCATCGGCCATCAGCCGCACCGCCCTGGCGAGGTCAGCGGGATCGGGCAGACTGCGGCGGGATTGCGCCGTCAGGGTCGAAGGTTCGACCCAGAAGTCCGAAGCATCGAAATCATACTCCGCATGGGCGATATCCTCGGGGATGTCGATCAGCACGGGGCCTGGCCGGCCGGAGGTCGCCACGGCGTAGGCCCGCCGCACGGCCTCCGGAATGCGTTTGATGACTTCGACGCGGATGATCTCCTTCACGACCGGGCGCAGGATCTCGAGCTGGCGCGCCTCCTGCGTCATGTTCTTCCAGGAATGCTCCCGGTTGGTGTTGCCAGTGATGGCGATGATCGGGATGCCGGCGTTGAAGGATTCCGCCAGCGCGGTGACGAGATTGGTCGCGCCAGGCCCGAGCGTGGCGTCCACGACCCCGGGCCGGTTGGTGATACGCGCATAGGCGTCCGCGGCGAAGGTGCCGCAGCGCTCGTCGTTGATCAGCGCATGCTTGAGGCCAAGCGCCCGGCAGGCCTCGTAGAACGGCAGCAGCTGGAATCCGCCCATGCCGAACAGCGGCCCCACCTCGTGGAGCTTGAGCATCTCGCCCAAGGCGCGACCGCCTTGCATCGTGCGAGTCTCGTTCGAGGCCGATGATGGATTCGTTGTCATGATCTGTCCCTTCCAAACTTTGCGAGCCAGGCTTCGCCAAAACGATGTGTGCAGGCCTTCATGGGCATGCCGACTTCGGCACCAAATCTGGCCGCGGTCGCGTTGATGTAAGAGACGATGCCGTCCTGAAGTGTGGACCGAGCGTCTCCAATGCGGGCGCTGGCGGCGGCAACTGTCACGCCAGCGATGCCCCGGTCTTCAAGTACCGCAAGCCGCGAAATACCGGCGGCGTCGATGCCGATACCGGCGTCATTGTAGGCGGCCGCAAAAACGGGGGCCTTTACGGCTGTTTCCGAGCGCCCTCCCAGCAAGCCGCCGTGGGAGCCAGTGATGATGATGCTGTCGCGGTCGCTGACGTCGACAAGTCCGTTCGAATCCAGCAAAGTGATTGGCGCACCCGTGACCTCATCCGTCCACAAGCTGCGCGACTCGGCCAAATCAGCCAACGCTGGGTTCACTCCCGGAGCAGAAGCATAGGAAGCCAGGATCTCCAACGCTTCCGCAGCGGCCATGCCCGGCGTGACGCCAAGACGATCCGCCGCCGCATTGCAGAAGGTCAGGATGCCCCGTTGCAGACAATCCGCCCCATCGCCGATACGCGCCGTGCGATGACCGATCGCGGCGGCGGGAACGCCGGCGCAATCCAAAATGGCCAATCCCGCAATACCGGCCCGAGCCAAACCGACGCCAGCGTCATGCAGGATGACGCCGGTAAGCTCCAGCTTGATGGCGATCCACCCGCAATAGATGCCTCCATGAGAGGCGGCGAGCACGCTTTGCCCAGCGTGGCGGTTTGTCAGTTGCGTGATGCTGTCAACGACGATGAGTTCTCGCGGACGGTTCGCAGTCCGAAGTTCTGGATCGTATTTGGCTGCTTCGTTCATGTCATGCCACCTTCGGCCGGACCTGATCGAGGAATGTATCGACAGCCTTCCGCAGCCGGTTCGCGTTGACAGCGAGATCGTCGGACGTCTGGAGGGCTTCGGTGGCGGATGCGCTCGTCTCGCGGATGACCGCAGAGACCCCGTCGATGTTCTGCGCGAGCTCCGCTGATCCCTGCGAGGTCTGGGTGACGGACCGGGCGATCTCGGATGTCACCGCCTGCTGCTGCTGGATGGCGGATGAGATGCTGGAGGTGGCGGCCTGGGCGTCTTGTGCGAGTCGCGACATTGCCTCGATTGAGGCGACGGCGGCGTTTGTCTGATCTTGCATTGCCAGAACCATCGCGCTGATCTCGTTGGCCGAGCCCGTGGTCTGGTTGGCGAGCGTCTTCACCTCTGAGGCGACGACGGCGAATCCCTTGCCGGCCTCTCCTGCCCGTGCGGCTTCGATTGTTGCGTTCAAGGAGAGCAGATTGGTCTGATCCGCCACCGCCTTGATCAGACCGGTCACTGCGCCGATTCGGTCCGCAGCGATGGCAAGCCCACGGACCGTCTCTTCGGTCTTTGCTGCCGCGATAGCCATCTGGTCGACCTTGGAGAAACTCATCCCGGTCTGCTGCGCGATCTCGGAGACGCCCATGGCGAGTTGCTCGACGGCGGAGGCGACCTGTGTCGCGCTTGCCGAGATCTGGTGCGAGGCCACCGCTGCTTGTCCGGCCTGAACCTCGGCAGTCGATGTGGCCTGCGAGAGCGACCGAGCAGAGGCGCGGGTCTGCTCAGCATGGGAACCGACAGCGGATAGCACGCTGCCGACGGCGTCACGGAACTGCGCAATCTGGTTCTCGACAGCCGCCTGCCGTTCCAGCTTTTCGGCTTCCTCCTGCTCCTGTCTGACTCGCGCGTCCCGGCGTGCAACCATGCTCTCGCGGAAGACCTCGAGGGTTCGCGCCATGGCGCCGATTTCATCACCGCGCTGCTTTTCAGGCACAGCAACTTGCAGATCGCCTGCGGACAGTCCGGCCATGGCGGTGCTGATTGCTTTGAGTGGCCGCTGCAGCGAGCGCAGCAGCCAGATGCAGGCGAGGATCGCCGCCAAGGACGACAGCAGCGAGCCGACGACGCCAGCGGTCCCGACCTGATCCAATGAGGTCCGCTTACGCGAGCCGAGTTCGGCCAAGACCTTGGATTGCGTTTCGATCGCCTGGCGAATGTGGTCCGTGACCGCATTCTTCAGCTTCAGGGTCTCGGCTCGCAGAATGACGGCCTTTACATCAATATCCGCCTGCTGACGCCATGCGCCATGTGCCTGTCTGAACTCATGTATCGTCCTGTCGGCGCGAAGGTTGGCGTCGAACGCTGCCGATATTGCGTCAAGCTTCCAGCGAACGGCTGTATCGCCTGCTTCAAAGGCGTCCTTGAGGTCCTTGTTCTCGGTCAGTAGATAGGATTCGAGGGCAGCGCCCTGCTGCAGAAAGACCCCGTGCAGCTCATTGAGGGCCAGCACGTAGGCGTAGCGTACCTGGGCCTGGGCGTCGTCGTCGCGAAGGCTCCTGAGGGCGACCCAGGAAAAGGCCGCCGCGCCGGCCACGATCAGGATCACGAGGCCGAAACCGAGCGCCAGCCTGCGCAGGATACTCAGGTTATCCAGTGACCGCAGTGGCATCAACCGGGCAAGTGATTCTTGCATCACGTAGCCCCCCCTGCTTGCGGCAGCGCGCGGGTTTCGGCATCGAGCGCATGGTCGAGCGCATCGATCAGGTGCCCTACCTCGGTCTCGTCGATCACGAAGGGCGGGCTGATCTGGATGTGGTCGCCGTCCTTGCCGAAGTTCGCGCCTGGAATTCCGGCGGCAATCAGAACGCCGTTGTCGCGCATGCGAGCAACCAGCCGCTGCGCGAAGTGATATTCCCTTGGCAGCGGCGTACGCGTCTTGCGGTCGGCTACGAACTCCACGCCCCAGAGGAAGCCACGCCCGCGGATATCACCGATGAGTTCATGCCGCTCCATCAGGCGCCGGAGACGCGCCTCGATGACTGGGCCGATTTCCGCGCCGCGCGTGAACAGGTTCTCACGCTGCATGATCTCGTGAACCTTAAGGCCGGTGAAGCAGGCTGATGGTGTACCGCTATAGGTAAGCCCGTGGACGAACCGGCCGGTTCCCTCAGCAAAGGCGTCTCGGATCGTCTGCGACACCACCATGGCGCCCAGCGGCGCGTAACCGGAGCCGATGGCCTTGCCGAGCGTGATAATGTCGGGCGTGACGCCCCAAGCGGAAATCGCGAAAGGGCTGCCGGTGCGGCCATAGCCGCACAGCACCTCGTCAGTGATGAAAAGCACGTCGTATCGGTCGCAGATCTCGCGCACGCGGGCGTAGTAATCGGGGTGCGGCGTCAGGCCGGTTGCCGTGGTGCCGACGATTGTCTCGGCGAAAAAAGCCGCCACAGTGTCCGGACCTTCCATGAGGATCGTGCGCTCGAGGTCGTCCGCGCAGGCCAGCATGCACCCCCCGCGGTCGGCGCAGAGCGGGCAGCGATAGGCATAAGGCGGCGCGACATGAGTGACTGCTGGCAACAACGGCGCGTAGATCTGTTTCCAACTCGTACGGCCCGATAGCGCCAGAGTGGCGAGGGTCACGCCATGGTAGCTCTGCCAGCGTGAGAGCGCCTTGTATTTCTGCGGCTTGCCCCGTTCCAGATGATACTGCCGCGCCAGTTTCCAGGCGGATTCGTTGGCTTCCGAGCCCCCTGAAACGAAATAGACTCCGGCCATCGCGTCCGGCGCCAGCGCCAGGATGTTGTCGGCGAGCTGTTCCTGCCAAGGATGGGTAAAAGAGGCGTTGTAGACGAAAGTGAGCCTCTCGCCCTCCGCCGCCATCGCCTCGAAGATCTCCGTCCGGCCGTGGCCGATGCCGACGACGCCGGCGCTCGCCGATCCGTCAAGATAGCGGCGGCCTTGCGCGTCCTCGAGATAGCATCCGCTACCGCGCAGGATGACGGGCAGAATGGCGTTCAGGTCGCGGTAGAACACGGCGGAATGATTGCGCATCAGAGGTGTTCCTGGACCAGATGACCAGGTCCAGCCGTTCGCCAGGACCGGACAGGCGGCGCATGATCGGGTGCCCGCATTGGGCTCGGCAGATCCTCCGCCGGCCCGAGCCGACGCGGTTTGCGCAATGCCGGATCGGGGACCGGCACGGCGGCGAGCAACCGGCGCGTATAGGCATGCTGCGGGTTCTCGATGATGGCGGCGCGTGGCCCGATCTCGACGATCTCGCCCAGATACATCACGGCGATGCGGTGCGAGACGCGCTCCACCGTCGCCATGTCGTGGGAGATGAAGAGGTAGGATAGCCCCAGTTCGCTCTGCAAATCGAGCATGAGGTTGAGGACCTGCGCCTTGATTGAGACATCGAGCGCGGAGACAGCCTCATCCGCAACAATAAGCTTGGGCGAGAGCGCCAATGCGCGGGCGATGGCGATGCGCTGGCGCTGGCCACCCGAGAATTCATGCGGCAGACGTTCTGCCATGTCGGAGGCAAGTCCCACCTTGCTGAGCAAGATCGCTGCGCGATCCTCGGCCTCGGATTGCCCCGCCAAGCCATGGACGACGATCGGTTCGGCGATGGCCTTGCCGACGGGGACCCGTGGATTGAGACTGGCGTAGGGGTCCTGGAAAATCATCTGCATCTGGCACCGTAGCGGCTTCAGCGCAGCCTTGCCGAGCGCCAGCACGTCCTGTCCTTCAAAGCGGACGCTGCCGCCGACAGGCTCGATCAGGCGGAGGATCGATCGACCGGTCGTCGACTTGCCGCAACCGGATTCGCCGACAAGCGACAGGGTCTCGCCGCGTGCGAGACTGAAGCTGACATTTTCGACGGCATGGACGCGTCCGGTAACGCGCCGCAGCAGGCCAGCCCGCTGATCGAAGCGCGTCGTCAGATTGGACACATCCAGAAGTATCTCGTCTGACGGCGCGGGCTGGCCGGGCATGGGTTCGGTGTCACCAAACTCCGCGATCTTGCGCGGCCCGGCTTCGTCCCGCATGGCGCCCAGCTTCGGCACCGCGGCGAGCAAGCGGCGGGTATAGGGGTCACGTGGCCGGGAGAACACCTCACGCGCCTCCGCCTGCTCGACCACGTCGCCGCGCAACATTACTTGAACCCGGTCGGCGATCTCGGCCACCACGCCCATGTCGTGGGTGATGAACAGCACCGCCATACCGAACGCGTCCTGCAGTGAGCCGATAAGATCGAGGATCTGCGCCTGGACAGTGACGTCGAGCGCGGTGGTCGGCTCGTCGGCGATGAGAACCTTCGGCTGGCAGGCAAGCGCCATGGCGATCATGACGCGCTGACGCATGCCACCGGAGAACCGGTGCGGGTACTCGTCGAGCCGTGCCTTCGCCGCTGGAATGCGGACAAGATCGAGAAGCCGCAACGTCTCGGCCCGCGCCGTTTGCCGTGTCAGTCCCCGGTGGCAGATCAGCGTCTCCGCGATCTGATCCCCAATGGTCAGCACCGGATTGAGGCTGGTCATCGGCTCCTGGAAGATCATGGCGATCTCGTTGCCGCGCACGTTCCGCATTTCGGGCTCGGACAGCGCCAAGAGATCGCGACCGCCGAAGAAAGCCTGCCCTTCAACACGGCTGTTGGCGGCAGGAAGCAGCCGCAGCAGCGACAGCGCCGTGACGCTCTTGCCCGAGCCGCTTTCGCCGACGATGGCGAGGGTTTCCCGTGGCGCGAGATCGAACGACACCTTGCGCACGACGTCGCTCCACCCGGCCGCGCCGCGGAACGACACCGTGAGATCCCGGACGGACAGGAGGTGCGCGTCGGTCATCTCAGGCCTCATTCTTCAGCTTGGGATCGACGGCGTCGCGCAGTCCGTCGCCCAGAAGGTTGAGCGAGAAGATGACAAGCAGGATCGCAAGGCTCGGCACGATGGCGAGCCAAGCGGAATCGAGGATGTTCTCGAAACCCGAACGGATCATCCCGCCCCAGGTTGGCGTCGGCGGCTTGATGCCAAGACCGATGAAGGCGAGCGACGCCTCGGTGCGGATGGCGTTGGCGAGCCAGAGCGACCCCATCACCAGTATCTCGGCCGCCATGTTCGGCAGGATATGCCGGAACATGATGCGCGCATCGGAGTATCCCAGCGCGCGGCAGGCCTCGACGAATTCGCGCTCCTTCAGCGCGATGGTCGGCGCCCGCGCGATCCGGGCGAAGGGCGGGATCGACGTGAGAGCGATGGCGAAGATGATGTTTCCGGCTGACGGCCCCAACATCGCCACGACAATGAGGCCGAGAATGAGCGCCGGAAAGGCCAGCAGGCTGTCCATCACCTGCATGACGACAGCGTCGAACGTGCCGCCGTAGTAGCCCGCCAGCAATCCGATGATGGAGCCGATGACCATGGCGATCACGGTCGACAGGATGCCGATCAGCAGCGACGTGCGCGCGCCGTAGAGCAGCCGCGCCCAGGTGTCGCGACCGTATTCGTCGGTACCGAAGATGTGCTGCGCAGATGGTGGCTGGAGCTGACGCAGGACATTCTGGGCCAGGGGATCATGACCGGACAGCAGGGGCGCGAACAGCGCCGCCAGAATGACCAGGACGAACAGGATCAGCCCGACCCATGAGGTCTTGTTGGTGTTGAAGGCACGAAGAAGCGCGGACATCCCCTGTCCTCGCTTCCTTCCGTCCAATGTGATCAGGGCGCTCATTGCAGCTTCACCCTCGGATCGGCGATGCCGTAGGCGATGTCGGTGAGCACGTTCACGAAGACGACGATGAGGGTGTAGATCACCATCATGCCCTGGAGCATCGTGTAGTCGCGCTGATTCAGCGCGCCGAGAATGAGCTTGCCGAGACCGGGGCGGCTGAAGACGATTTCTGTCAGCACCGAGTTGCCGATCTGGATGCCCATGAAGAGGCCGATCACCGTGATGATGGGAATTAGCGCGTTGCGTAGCGCATGGCGGCGGATCACCTGCCGCCAAGGCAAGCCCTTGGCGCGCGCCGTCCGCACGTAGTCTTCGGACAAGACCTCAAGCATGGCCGAGCGGGTCACCCGGGTGATGTAGGCAGCCATGATCAGCCCGAGGCTGAGCGCTGGCAGGGTAATAGAACCTGCCCAAGCCTGCAGGCTGCCGCTCTGGGAACTGATGACGGGAAACCAGGGCCAATGGATTGCGAAGGCGAGAAGTAGAATCACGGCCGAGACGAAGGCGGGAAAGGACAGGCCGAGCAGCGAGGCGATGCGCGTGACGTAGTCGATCCAGCGGTTGCGGTGAACGGCCGCAGCGACGCCGAGCGGAATCCCCACCAGTGCGCCGAGGAACAGCGAAAGTGCAGTGAGCTCGAGTGTCCACGGCAGGACGGCCATAATCTCCGCGATGACCGGACGGCCGGTCACAAGCGACACGCCCCAGTCGCCGGTGACGGCTGAAGCCAGGAACCGCGAGTACTGCACAAGGACTGGCTGATCGAGGCCAAGCCTTGAACGCAGAGCCTGAAGCGCTTCCTGCGTCGCGAAATCTCCCAAAACGACCTGGGCCGGATCACCGGGCAGAATACGCACGATCAGAAAGACAAGCGTCAGGACGGCGAACCCTGTGACTAGGGCGAGCGCTGTCCGGCGCAGAAGGAATGTGAGCATGATGGGAATCGTCTCTCATGGCCCGACACCCAACCGGGATGAATATTCGGCTGGGGTCAGGATCGATCGTCAGCGCGTGAACCGGGTCTTCTCGGTGACATGCGGCACGAGATTGAGCGAACCCTTCATCTCGTAGCCGAAATCCAGCGAGTCCTTCCAAGCCCACATCACCAACTGCTCCGAGAACGGGACGGCGCAGACTTCTTTCACGAGCTTGTCCTGAGCTTCCTTCCAGAGAGCCTTCTGCTTGGCCGGGTCGGTCTCGACCTTGGCCGCATCGATCTCCCTGTCCGCGACGGCGCAGTGCGTGAAGTTGGTCACCGCCGTCGGCGTGCCCACGATCGAGCGCGAGTGGAATAACTGCGTCAGGTAGACATCCGCCACAGGGAAGCGTGCTGCCTGGTACAGCGTGACCTGCGATAGGTCCTTGCGAATATTCGCGTGGTAGGTTGGGTGATCGACGGGCTCAATGTCCAGTTCGATGCCGGATTCCCGCAACTGGCCCTGCACCACTTCCATGATGCGCAGCAGCACTGGCAGTGTCGATTGCACGACCTTGAGCTTCACCCCATTGGGGAAGCCGGCCTCGCGCAGCAGCGCTTTGGCCTTTGCCGGATCATGGGCAGGCAGGCCGACATCCACGACGCCGAGATTGCCGTTTGGCACGACCGAGATCGCTTCTCGCGATACCTTGTCACCGGTGAACTGCACCATGGCCTTGCGGTTGATAGCATGGGCGATGGCCTGTCGGACGCGGATATCGTCCAATGGCTTCGATTTGGTGTTGAGGTAGAGCGCGTTGAGCTCGGCCGGCTCCATGGCCGCGACCGTCACGCCGCGCACTTCACGCACCCGTTCGACCCACTGGTTGTTCTGGCGGCCAAAGACCATATCGACTTCGCCAGAACGGAAGGCCAGATCGCGTGTCGCGTCCGATGGGATGTACCGGTAGGTGATCGTGTCGAGCTGGGGGGAGCCGCGGAAGTGCCCCTTGTGCGCGGCGAGCTTGACGAACTGCTGGGGCTGATATTCGACAAAGGAGAAGGCTCCGGTGCCGATTGGCTTACGGGCGAAGGCCTCGCCCATTTCGACAGCGGGCTTTTTGCAGACCATCAGGCCGCCATGATAGTTCGAGACGAGACCGAGCAGGCTGGGGATCGTATTCTTGAGCGTGATGCGCAGCGTATGCTTGTCGACGGCTTCGACCTTCTCCAAGACGGAGAAATCGCCGGAGAAGGCTGATGTCTCCTTGGTCGCGGCGCGCTTCAATGAGAATTCCGCGTCCTCGGCGGTGAACTCGCCGTAGTTGCCGTGGCACTGCACATTCTGGCGCAACTTGAAGGTCCAGACCTTGCCAGTTGGGTCGGAGGTCCAGCTCTCGGCGAGGTCCGGTTCAATCGCTTCGGGACTTGCCGAGCCCGGACGAATTCGCACCAGCGCGTTGAACACCCAGTTCAGCATGCCCTTGTCGGCGCCGGCTGACGCCAGATGCGGGTCGAGCTTGCCGGCGTCGGCCTGGGATGCCGCGACCACAAGGTCGCGCTTCTGGGCCTGCGCCGGAAGACTGAGTCCGGCGACCGTCGTCGCCAGAATCGTCGATGCCAGAAGCCGCCTTGCCGTTTGGTTTGTCATGGTATGTCCTCTCCCTGCTTGTGACGGTTCTGTCCGATTGTCTGCGTTCACTGCGCGGCCGCCAGCGCGGGCGCGAATGGCGTGCCCGAACCATCCGTGTCGATCATGTGCTGATAGGCCGCTGCGAGGTCGTGGAAAGCAGGTCCTGGTGAGCCTTCACCAACCTTGCGCCCGTCGATCTGCGTCACGGGTAGCAAGCCGCCCGCGGTCGAGCAGATCATGATCTCGTCGGCGGTATAGGCGTCATAGAGTTCAAGGTCCGCCTCCTCCACCGTATAACCGCGCCCAGCTGCAACCTCCATGACAGCAGCGCGGGTAATGCCTTCGAGGATGTCATGATGGGGCGTGCGCAAGCGCCTGCCATGCAGCACGAAGAGGTTGCAGCCCGTCGCCTCGCAAAGCCTGCCATGCAGATCGAGCAGCAGGGCCTCGTCCGCGCCAGCCGCTTTCGCTTCGATCTTCGCCAGCACGAGGTTGAGATAGTTTAGGCTCTTAATCTTGGGATCGAGAACCTGACCGGAGGGTCTGCGGATCGATACGGTTTTCAACCTGAAGCCGGCGGTGATCCGCTCCGGCGTTCCCCGATTGATGTAGGGCTGCACAAGGATGATGAGATTGGCGATACAGCCCGTTGGGTCCATCAGAGGACGGCCATTGGAGCCGCGCGTCACCAGCCACTTGATGTATGCGTCCTGGAACCCGTTCCGCCGCGCCGCCTCGACCACGAGTGCGCTCATGGCCGCGGGCGACATCGGCGGCTCCAGCGCGATTGCCTTCATGGAGCGGAAGCATCGGTCGATATGCTCCTGCAGTTTGAAGATGCGTCCCTGCCAGGCGAAGACCGTCTCGAAGACGCCGTCGCCGTAGAGCACCGCGTGATCGAGCACCGAGATCTTCGCCTGAGACTCGGCGACAAACTCCCCGTTCACATAAACGATCGGCTCAGCCATGAGAAAAAACCCAAAAGTTCCGTTGTTATTCACAGAAATGACGTGAATCGGAACTTTGTCAAGCAGGAAAGTTCCGAATATGTGCTGCAGACTTGTCATTTTCGGAATTATTGGCATGTTGATTCGATCAACTGAGCCAAGCACCGATATGAGCGTGCCCTTTTGAGAGTAGAGATCAATCGAAATGGAACCTGACGACAAGCCATCGGAACACCGCAATATCCAGCGCCTCCTGACAGTTCTCGACGCCTTGTCACGCTCGGGCGCGCGCGGTTTGCGGCTGACCGATGTCGTGGATGCAACCGACATCGGGAAGACCACCACGCACCGCATTCTCAGCGGTTTGGTGTCAAACGGCCTCGCGGACCAGGACGAGGAGACAGGTCGCTTCTTCGTCGGGCTGCGGATGCTAAGCTGGGCCAACGCGGCCCGCGAAAGATTCAGCCTTGCGCGCCTCGCCGAACCAGCGCTGGCCAGGATTGCGCGCCAGACCAAGGATACGGTCTATCTCGTGGTGCGATCAGGCGACGATGTCGTCTGCATCGACTGCCGGGAGGGTGCATTCCCGATCAAGGTTCTCACACTGAACATCGGAGACCGCCGACCCCTTGGCGTCGGCGCTGGTAGCCTCGCGATCCTGTCAGGGCTGAACGACGCCGAGATCGACCGTCATTTCACGGCGAACGCCGAGGCTCTAGCGAAGTACCCCTTCGATGAAGCGAAGCTGCGCGCCATGATCGCCACGACGCGCGCCAACGGATACGCCTACAACAATGTGCACGTGTTCCAGGGCTTGGAGAATATCACGGACATGGCGGGCATCGGTGTGCCGATCCACCGCGCTGACGGTGCGCCGGTGGCGGCCTTGCACCTCACCGGCATCACGTCGCGGTTTGACCCACCACGCCGCGACAATCTCGTCGCTGTTCTGCGCGGAGAAGCCCGCAAACTCGAAGCCGAATTGATGCCACTGCTGCAGTCGGTCGCCTCCTAGATCATTCTTGCTGGACAGTAAGGCCCCGTACAGGACGACCATTCTCCCATGAGCAGGGTCATATGAGACCACCCTCCCCTGCGCTCAGCTGTGACGATCAGATTGAAGAAAGCCTGAACCGCACTCCAAAAACCGTGTAGGTTTTGACCCGGAGGGACGAACGCGAAAGAAATTGAGGTTGGCATTCTTAACTGGATCGAGTGCTACCCACTTGATAGCGCTTACGCGGCTTGATGTAGAAAACAGATCTGAGGTTGACGTTCACGAAGTTGCCGGACGGCAACTTCGACTTATGGGCACAGCGTTAGGAACTCGTTAACTTTAAATTCGTTGCAAGACGGAAAGGAATCGGGCTTACTCAACACGGTTCAAAGCGTGTGTAGCGCTGAACTTCGTGTTTGGAGGAGCTTTTCGTGCCTGCGTTGGCGAAGCCACACATTGAGAACGTCCAAGCGATCCATACCTTGATCGCAAGGCATGCGCACGAGCTTTCTGGGAAACTCCAGCAGCATCGTCATCAACTGTTCCCACCTACCGCCCAGAAGGACATCAGGAAGTTCTCATCCGGTGAGGTTGCAGCGCTAATTGGCATCGACGACGGGTATCTTCGGAAGCTTTCCCTTGAGGGCCGAGGCCCCTCCCCTCAAACTTCACCGTCAGGCCGGCGTCTTTACTCCGTTTCCGATATTCGAGAGCTAAGAACCTACCTGGAAGAAGGCGGCAAAGGTGACGGACGATATCTTCCGGTACGTCGGCTGCATGAACATCTGCAGGTGATCGCGGTTGCTAACTTTAAGGGTGGAAGCGGCAAGACTACGACCAGTGCTCACCTTGCTCAGTATCTTGCGCTGCAAGGCTACCGAGTTCTTGCAATAGATCTGGACCCGCAAGCCAGCCTGTCTGCACTCCATGGATATCAGCCAGAGTTTGATATCCAGGACAACGAAACAGTTTATAGCGCACTTCGCTATGATGAGCGGCAACGCAAATTGCAGGATGTTATTAGGCCAACATACTTTCCGGGCCTCGACATCGTGCCCGCCAGCCTTGAGTTGATGCTTTTCGAGCACGAGACGCCGAAAGCGCTTCTTGACCGCGTCGATACCGCATCTTTGTTTTTTACGCGGCTTGATACTGCTCTCGCAAGTGTCGCGGACCGCTATGATGTCGTGGTCATCGACTGCCCACCACAGTTGGGGTTTCTCACCCTGTCAGCTCTTTGCGCGGCTACTGCGGTGCTTGTTA
>JAESGN010000315.1_pt1 | contig 61857 bp, 60 predicted proteins | sample 9269731 | NCBI WGS metagenome assembly JAESGN01 (sample SAMN15720683, study PRJNA650826) | algae metagenome | isolation source: Mojavia pulchra JT2-VF2 and co-occurring heterotrophs from desert soil | place: USA: Cadiz Valley, Joshua Tree National Park, CA | collected 1998-06-08
AGCGCCAGACCATCCAGACAAGACGCTTGCAGCACCACCTGCAAGCCGCATAGCCTTAAACCCAGATGAGCCAGAGCCTCCCTTCCTGAGGCCCGAAATCAGTCTCAAATCATCTGACGACGGACAGGTCTCCGCACGCTCGCGGCGACCTCTGCGATCCTCCTGTCCGCGTCCGAGAATCGCACGATCGTTCCTGAGCAGGGCTGAGCCGTGCGTATCGCTCTGAGGCCTAACCTGACAAAGGCGCGCTTTGAGCGAACCACGCGATCTCGATGCCGTGACAGTACGGCGCTTCCTGGGAACGAAGCGGCTCTCCGCTCGGGAGTTGCTGCAGAACCGCGCGCCGGATGGACTCAGTCGATCCTGCCGTCAATGCCATGCGGGCGGAGATGAATCTCACCTCCGCCCGCGGCAACCATTATACCAGTTCGGCCAGGGACGCGGCATCGAACCCCTTCAAGGCCCCGTGATCGCCTCGTTCGACCTTCGCCACCCACTGGGGATCGCTCAGCAGTGCCCGGCCTACAGCGATCAAGTCGAACTCGTCCCGCTCCAGTCGCTCGACAAGGCGATCCAGGCTGGCCGAAGTCGATCCCTTGCCGGCGAAGGCGCTGTTCACAACATCGTTGTCGAGGCCTACCGATCCGACACCGATCGTCGCGGCGCCGGTCACCTTCTTGGCCCAGCCTGCGCCATTGAGCCCGTTCTCGCCGTCAATCTCCGGGAATTCCGGCTCCCAGAAGCGGCGCTGCGAAACGTGCAGGACATCGACCCCCGCCTCGACCAGCGGCCGCAGCCAGTTTTCCATCTCCGTCGGGGAGGCGGCGAGGCGCACGCTGAGATCCTGCTGCTTCCATTGGCTGACACGCAGGATAATCGGGAAATCGGGCCCCACCGCTTCGCGCACCGCGCCGACGATATCCACCGCGAAGCGTGAGCGGTCCTTTATCGTGAGCCCGCCATAGCGGTCGGTGCGCAGATTGGTGCCCGCCCAAAAGAACTGATCGATGAGATACCCATGGGCGCCGTGGATCTCGACCGTGTCAAACCCCATCCGTTTCGCGTCCGCCGCAGCCTTGGCAAAGGCTGCAACCGTGTCGGCGATGTCCTCCTCGCTCATAGAGACGCCGCGCGGGTCGCCCGGGGAATCAAGACCGGAAGGGCTCTCCACCGGCGCATCGGGCTCCCAGCCGTTGATGTAGCGGGTTGCGCCAGTGTGCCAAATTTGCGGGCCCATGCGACCACCCGCATCGTGGACAGCATCGATTACATTCTTCCACCCCGCCAGCGCCTTGTCGCCGTGAAAGAAAGGAATTCCGGCATCGTTACGCGATGCCGGGCGGTCCACCACCGTTCCTTCGGACAAGATCAATCCGACATCGCCTTCCGCGCGCCGGCGATAATAGGCAGCGCTCGCCGGCCCCGGAATGCCTTCAGGGGAAAAAAGCCGTGTCATCGGCGCCATGACGATGCGGTTCTTCAGTTCGAGCGACCGGACGCTGAAAGGACGAAACAAGCTGCTGGTATCACGATGAGGCATGTCAGGGACTCCATTTCCAACTATGAAGCGCCTAAGTATAACTCGTATACCTAGCGTCAATTAGGCACTTGAAGTCGCCCTGGTATATCGAAGGAAACCTGGATGCTCGAATTGGAACCCCTCTGCTTCTCGTCGGCATGTCCTAGCCGGGCCTTGTTCGATCAGATCGCGGACAAGTGGTCGATGATGGTGTTGGTTGTGCTCGACGATGGACCGCAGCGGTTCAACGCCATCCGTCGCCGGCTGCAAGGCGTCACCCAGAAGGCGCTTACCCAGTGCCTTCGCCGGATGGAGCGCAACGGCTTGATCTCGCGGGAGGTCATCTCGCTGTCCCCAGTGGCGGTGCAGTATCAGATCACGCCGCTTGGTCGCACATTGCAGCAGCCGTTCCGGGCGCTGCACGAATGGACGCTCGAAAAGCTGCCGGAGGTCGATGCCGCGCGACAGGCGTTCGATGCCATGAACGGCCGACCGGCGCCGCACGAAGGAGCGTCGGCTTCCCGATCTGTCTGATCTTCCAACCTCGGCGTTTATACCCCCGACCGCGACCGGCGGCATGGCAATCAGGGCTTTCGAAAAGCCGCGATGTTCTCACGCAGCCACGCGCCGACCGATCGTGGAGCCTTGCCCGTCAGGTCTCGAAACGTCGCCGTCGTCTCGGCAAGCACCGACGCCAATGTCGCGCTCGTGCTTTTGGCCTGCGCGACACTCGCGCCAACTGTGGAGGCAGCTTGCCTGCGCGCGGTGGCTGGCGTTGGTTGTGGTGATCAGTGCGCCGCAGCCGAGCTGCCCTGCCCTTTTCGGGCGAACAGGATCGCAACCGCCGCGATGACCAGGATGACGCCGATGATCGCGAAGGTGTCGCTGAAGCCCATGACCAACGCCTGCCGCTTCACCGTTTTGCCCAGCGTGATGACCGCCTGACGCTGGGCCGCCGCATGATCGGAAACGCCGTGCGACATGAAGTAGCCCGTCATCTGGTCGAGGCGGCCCCGGACCTCGTCGCGGAAGGGGGTGACGGCCTGTCCGATGATGTTTGAATGGAACTGCTCCCGCTTGGTGATGATCGTCCCAAGCACGGCCGTGCCGACCGCGCCGCCAAGATTGCGGAGCATGTTGAACAGGCCCGATGCATTTGCCGCGTCCCTGGGCTGGATGCTCATCATCGCGATCGCCGTCAACGGCGTGATCACCATCGACTGGCCGACGGCACGGACGACATTGGGCCAGAACAGCTGGTCACCGGAATAGTTCAGCGACATATGCGTGTTCATGAAACATGAGCCGGCAAACATGGCGATGCCGACGAAGGTGATGTAGCGGATGTCGAAGCGTTTCATCAGCATCGGGACGAGCGGAATGAGGAGAAGCTGCGGGAGCCCGGTCCACGCCAGGACCATGCCGATCTGCTCGGCGTTATAGCCCTGCACCTGGCCGAGATATTGCGGCAGGACATAGACCGAGCCGAACAGGCCGAACCCGACCAGGACGTTCGACAGCGTGCCGACCGTAAAGTTGCGGTTCTTCAGCAGCGAGAGATCGACAAGCGGCTTCTTGACCGTCAGCTCGATCCAGACGAAGGCCGCCAAAAACGCGGCGGCGATCGCGGCGAGACGGACGATGAAGGTCGACTGGAACCAGTCCTCCTTGTTGCCTTCCTCGAGCAGGGTCTGCAGCGCCGAGAGGCCGATCGCCATCGTCGCGATGCCAGCCCAGTCGCCCTCCTTGAGAAGGCCCAGCTGTAACGGCTGCTTTTCGAGCGTCAGCGAGAGCGCAACCACCATCGCGACGCTGGGCAGCGTGTTGATGAAGAAGATCGTCTGCCAGCCGTAGTTCTCTGTGAGGTAGCCACCAATCGTCGGCCCGATCGCCGGAGCGAATGTCACCGCCAGCGCGAACATGGCCAGGCCCATCGGCTGCTGCGATTTCGGCAGGCGGGTCGCGACCATGGTGAAGGCCATCGGGATGAGCACGCCGCCGGCAAAGCCCTGAAGGCCGCGCATGGCGATCATCTCGCCGAGATTGCTGGCGAAGGCGCAGGCCATCGAGAACAGAGCGAACGCGATCGTGCTCCAGATCATGTAGAGCTTGAACGAGAAGACGCGGCTGAGAAAACTCGTCAGCGGAATGACGATGATCTCGCCGATCAGGTAGGAGGTCGAAATCCAGGCGCCGTTGTCGATGCCGGTGCCGATGCCTCCCTCGATATCGAGCAGCGAGGCATTGGTGATCTGAATGTTGAGGATCGCCATGAAGGCGCCGATGGCGCCCGCCGTGATCGCGATCCAGGTCGACAAGCTCGCCCTGTCCCCGGTTGACGGGGTCGATGGGGCAACGGCCGGCGTTTGCGTAGACATGGCCCAGCTCCTCGCAAGCCGGGCGCGCGGATTACCGCGCGTCCGCCACTGAATTGTTCTTGGAAACCTTGGTGTCGATCGTCGGAACGACCGACATGCCAGGTCGCAGGCTGCCGGCAAGGCTGTGGTCGGGATCGAGCACGATCTTGACCGGAACGCGCTGGACGACCTTGGTGAAATTGCCGGTCGCATTGTCGGGCGGAAGCAGGGCGAATTCCTGGCCGCTGGCCGGAGCGATGCTGTCGACATGCCCCTCCACCGTGACGCCCGGGAACATGTCGACCTCAATCTCGACCTTTTGACCGGGCTTCACATTGGTCAGCTGTGTTTCCTTGAAATTCGCGACGACATAGGCGTTCGCGACCGGAACAACGGCCATCAACTGTGTGCCTGCCTGGACATACTGGCCGACCCGAAGCGTCCGGTTCCCGACAATGCCGTCCACGGGAGCCAGAACGGCGGTATAGGACAAGTTGAGTTCGGCCTGGCGCTGAACGGCTTCGTCATGGGAGACCGTGGCCCTCGCCTGCGCCAGGTCGGCCTTGATCAGATCAACCTGCTTCTGGGCCTGGGCGAGCGAAGCGACATCGCGGTCGATCGCGGCGCGTGCCGCCGAAATCTTGGCGACCGCCGCCTGGGCGTTCTGCACGGAGCCATAGCCCGTCCTGGCGAGGTTGGCGTAGCGCTCGTTGTCCTGCTCGGCGAAATTCGCATTTGCCTTGTCGACCTCGACCGTCGCCTTGGCCGTATCGATCGCAGATTGCTGGGCCTCGAGCTGGGCCAGCTTGCTGACGACGGCGGCTCGGGCCGCTTCGACATCGGCCTTTGCCTGATCGAGCGCGACGCGGAAGTCTCGATCGTCGATCCGGGCAAGGGCCTGGCCGGCCTTGACCGGCTCGTTGTCGCGAACCAGCACCTCGGCGATATAGCCGGAGACCTTTGGAGCAATCGTGGTGCTGTCGGCCTTCACATAGGCATCGTCCGTCGAGATCTGAAAGCGACCGACGGTCCAATACCCGTGCCCCCAATAGCCGATGCCCACGAGCGCGATCAGTGCGACACCTCCCAGCGCCAGGCGGCGCAGGCCGTGCTTACCGTGAGCTTTTTCCCCTGGCGCCGATGACAAAGCAGAATCGGCCGGCTTTTCAACCGTGGTTGCCGGGACAACCCGCTCGCCAGGCACGGCCCGCTCGGCCTTGACGCGATCTTCATGTGTGCTCATCGATCCAGCTCCTACTGGGCGTCGCGATCGGGCGCTTCGTCATTTAGAAAATTGCTATTTTCCAAATAATCCTTACATTGCACGTGTCAACGAAATTTTGGAAAATAGTCATGCGCCAAAATCACGAGACGGTGAAGCGGTCCCGCGGACGCCCCCAGAAGCGGTGCGATGCCGACACGCTCCATCTCATCGTTGAAGCGGCCGATCGCGAATTTCAGTCGAAGGGCTATGCCGGCACGAGCATCATGACGGTGGCGCAGCGCGCCGGCGTCTCGACCAAGACGCTCTACAAGCTCGTCGCCACAAAGGCGGAATTGTTCGAGCGCACGATCCAAGATCGCATTGGCCGCTTCCTGCTCGACGTGGTCGACGACGTCAGTGACGATCCGCGGGCCGCGCTCGAGCACATCCTGTTTGCATTCGGCGTCCTGACGCTGAGCCCGGAGACCATCGCGATCACGCGGCTCGTCATCAGCGAGTGCGAGCGGTTTCCCGAGGTCGCACGGGCTTTCTACCAATCAGCCATCATGCCCGTGAACGGGATCATTGAAGCCTGGCTGACGCGGCAGAAGGACAAAGGTCTCCTGCGCTTTGACGATGTCCATATCACCTCGGGCCTGCTGCGCGGCATGATGATCATGGAGCCGCAGCGCACTGCGATGATGGGGCAGCGAAGCGCTCCGCATCGCGATGAGATTGCACTGCGGGCGAGACAATGTGCGGATGTCTTTTACAATGGCTGCAAGGGGCCAACTGCAGACATCCGATAGCTGCCATCTGGCGGACGTAGCACGCCAGCTACATTATGATCTCTGAGCGCCACGCGCAATGGCTGCTTATCACGGCAGGTTCTCGCGCAGCACGATCTCGATATTGGGCCGTGCCGTCCCCTCCGGCGGGTGGCGGCCCGCCCGGATGTTGGCGAAGATGGAGACGCAATCCATCAGCGCCGCCTGCGGATTCTGGTTGATGACGGCATCCATCACCCCGTCGATCAGGAGGCTACGCGTCTCCGGCGTCAGCCCGTGGCCGACGAAGACCACGTCGTTCTGCCGGCCAGCCTCCTTCAGGGCGCGTGCAATTCCCTCCGGCCCGCCACCGATGTTGTAGATGCCCGCCAGATCGGGATGCCGGGCGAGCAGCATCTTGGTCTGACGGTAGTTGCGCGCCTCCTCGTCATGGCCCTCGCGCAGCCCGACGACCTCTATCGCTGGGTAACGTTCCCGAAAGAGGTAGAGAAAGCCCATTTCGCGCTCTTCATGGGCGCGGTAGCTCAGGCTGCCGGCGATCATCGCCACCTTCGCGGGCCGTGATCCGATGAAGCGCGCGATGAGCTGCCCGGCCGTCCGCCCGGCTGCGCGATTGTCCAGCCCGACATAGGCGACGCGGCGCGTATTGGCGATATCGGAGATCAACGTCACAGTTGGCACGCCGCGCTCCGCGAGCCAGTCGACGGCCTCGCGCACCATGGGATGCTCGATCGCCATGAAGGCGATGCCTTCAACCTCGCGACCGACCGTCCGAAGATGCTGTGCGAGCAGCTCGGGATTGAAGCTGTCGATGTGGTCAAGCCGCGCGCGGATATTGAAGGACGCGAGTCGCTCGCGCGATTCCACCACGAGCCGGCCGAGCCCGGCGAGAAAGCGGTTACTGCCAGCCGGCAACAGGAAGGCGAGGCGCAGCGGTTTCAGCGCACCGGCAGGCAAGGCCGCATCCAGTACATAACCGAGATCGGCGGCCGCCCTGAGGACCCTCTCGGTCGTGACCGGCCGGACGCCCGGACGCCGGTTCAGCACACGGTCCACGGTCGCGGTCGAGACGCCAGCGAGCCGCGCCACATCGACGACCGTGGCCAGCTGACGCCGCCGATGCGGATCGACCACGGTCACAGTCGGTTCGGGTGGATGCTTAGCGACATCCGAATCCATCAAAAACCATCAGTATTTGAGTTTGACGACGATCATTCTGCCTTTCTATCGTTCCCCCCAAGATCAAGACAAGGCTCATCGAGGGCCATTCGGGAGGATGACATGACCAAAGTGACTCGTCGGACGATTCTGCGCGGCGCCACCATCGGCGCGGCTTTGCCGCTGATTGGAGCGCCCCTCGTCGCCCGGGCCGCCGAGATCGAGCTGAAGTATGGCAACAACCTGCCCCTGAGCCACCCGCTCAACATCCGCTCGCAGGAAGCCGCTGACCGCATCGCCAAGGAGACGAACGGGCGCGTCGAGATCAAGATCTTCCCGAACAATCAGCTGGGTGGCGACACCGACATGCTGAGCCAGGTCCGCAGTGGCGGCATCACCTTCTTCACCCCCTCGGCGCTTGTCATCGCGACGCTGGTGCCGGTCGCGGCGATCAATGCCGTGGGCTTCGCTTTCTCCGACTATGATCAGGTCTGGAAGGCGATGGACGGCCCCGTCGGCGCTCATGTCCGGCAGGCGATCGAGAAGGTGAACCTCTACGCTTTCGAGAAGATGTGGGATAACGGCTTCCGCCAGATGACGACCTCGGGTCGGCCGATCGAGAGCGCCAAGGACATGGCCGGCCTCAAGATCCGCGTGCCTGTCAGCCCGCTGTCGATCGCGATGTTCAAGGCGCTCGATGCGTCGCCGGCGAGCCTCCAGTTTTCCGAGGTTTATTCCTCGCTTCAGACGAAGATCGTCGATGCGCAGGAAAACCCGCTGCCGATCATTCAGGTCGCCAAGCTCTACGAGGTGCAGAAGAGCTGCGCGGTCTCCAACCACATCTGGGACGGCTTCTGGTTCATCGCCAATGGCCGCGCCTGGCGCGGCCTGCCGCCGGACGTGCAGAAGATCGTGGCCGCCGCGATCAACGATGCCGGCGTGGCCCAACGCAACGACATCAAGAAGCTCAACGAGACCGTCCAGGCCGATCTGCAGTCGAAGGGTCTCACGTTCAACAAGACCGACCCAAACTCCTTCCGTGCCAAGCTGCGCGACTCTGGCTTCTACAAGGATTGGCAGGAGCGCTTCGGCAAGGAGGCCTGGGACCTGCTTGAAGGCTCCGTCGGCAAGCTCGCCTGAGCACCGCGACCCGATCGAGAGGCTGACGAATGGATGTGCACAGCGCAACGCTGCAGGAGCCTGCGCGCCTGCCCCTGACGGGACTGGCGCGAGCGGCCGACAGGTTCGAGCGCGGCCTCGGCGGACTGGTCGAGCTCGTCGCGGCGGTGATCGTGCTCGCCGAGATCGTCATTCTTGGTGCCGGCGTGACCGCCCGCTACGTCTTCCACGCGCCGCTGGTCTGGGCGGACGAGCTCGCCTCGATCCTGTTCCTGTGGCTGTCGATGCTCGGCGCGGTGATCGCATTGCGCCGTGGCGAGCATATGCGCATGACCGGCCTCGTCAGCCGCGTCTCGCCCGGCACCCGCGCGGTGCTCGAGGCGCTCGCCGTCACCGCCGCGATCGCTTTCCTGCTGATGATCCTGCCGCATGCGCTGGAATGTGCCGAGGAAGAGCATTTCATTGTCACGCCGGCGCTTGAGGTGAGCAATGCCTGGCGCGCCGCCGCCTTGCCGCTCGGCACGAGTTTGATGCTGATCGTCGCCTGCCTGCGCCTGATGCGCCTAGGCGCGCTCAAGCCCATTCTTCTGGCCATTGCGGTCACGGCGGCGTTCGTCGCCCTGTTCTGGCTCGCCGGCCCAATGCTGAAGCCGCTCGGCAAGCTCAACCTGATCGTCTTCTTCGTCGGCGTCGTCGCCCTCAACGTCTTCTCCGGCGTGCCGATCGCCTTTTCCTTCGCCCTCGCCACCTTCGGCTATCTCGCCTGCACGACCTCGACACCGATGCTCGTCATGGTCGGACGGCTCGACGAGGGCATGAGCCATCTCATCCTGCTCGCCGTCCCGCTCTTCATCTTCCTCGGCGCCCTGATCGAGATGACCGGCATGGCGCGCGCCATGATCCAGTTCCTCGCCTCGCTGCTCGGCCATGTCCGCGGCGGGCTGTCCTATGTGCTGATCGGCGCGATGTATCTGGTCTCCGGCATCTCCGGCTCGAAGATCGCCGACATGGCCGCGATCGCCCCGGTGCTCTTCCCGGAAATGCAGAAGCGCGGCGCCAAGCCCGGCGACCTCGTCGCGCTGCTCTCCGCCACCGGCGCCCAGACCGAGACCATCCCACCCTCGATCGTGCTGATCACCATCGGCTCGGTCACCGGCGTCTCGATCGCCGCGCTGTTCACCGGCGGCATGCTGCCGGCGCTGATACTGGGCATCGCGCTCTGCTTCGTCGTCTGGTGGCGCTATCGTGGAGAAGATCTGAGCCATGTGGTCCGGCATTCGAGCCGCGAGATCGCCAAGCTCTGCCTCATCGCGCTCCCCGCGATTGCCTTGCCCTTCGTCATCCGCGCCGCGGTCGTCGAAGGCGTTGCCACCGCGACCGAGGTTTCGACCATCGGTATCGCTTATGCCGTGCTGGCGGGGCTCCTGATCTATCGGCAGTTCGATGTCCGCCGCCTCGGCAAGATGCTGGTCGACACGGCCTCGCTCACCGGCGCGATCATCTTCATCGTCGGCTGCGCCACCGCGATGGCCTGGGGGCTGACGCAATCGGGCTTCTCGCAGGATCTGGCCCGCGCCATGTCGTCGGTGCCCGGCGGAGGCTGGGGCTTCCTGGCGATCTCGATCCTGGCCTTCATCATTCTCGGGAGCGTGCTGGAAGGCATCCCGGCGATCGTGCTGTTCGGGCCTCTGCTCTTCCCTATCGCCAAGCAAGTTGGCGTGCACGAGGTCCATTATGCCATGGTCGTGGTCTTCGCGATGGGCATCGGCCTGTTCGCCCCGCCTTTCGGCGTCGGCTATTACGGCGCCTGCGCCATCTCCAAGGTCAATCCCGACGACGGCCTCAAATACATCTGGGGCTACATGCTGGCCTTGCTGATCGGCCTTGTCGTGGTCGCCGCCTTCCCTTGGCTCTCCACCGGCTTCCTGAAATTCTGAACTGCTTGCATCGAGGTCATCACCATGAGCCGCTTTTTCGGCCAGATCCGCCAGGCCGGCTATGTCGTGCCTGATATCGAGGCCGCGATGGATTACTGGAGCCGCGTACTCGGCGTCGGCCCCTTCTTCTACAATCCCAAGGTTCCGATCCGGAATTACCGCTACAAGGGCGAGACCCATGAGCCGCACAATTCCGTGGCACTCGCCAATTCAGGGCCGCTCCAAATCGAACTGATCCAGTGCCGCAACGACGTGCCGTCGATGTACAAGGACTTCACCGATGCCGGCCATAGCGGCCTGCAGCACGTCGCCTACTGGACGTCGGATTACGACGCGGATCTTGAGCGGCTGCTGGCGGAAGGCTTCAAGCCGGTGATGAGCGGCGAGGTCGGCGAGCGCGGCCGCTTCATCTATTTCGATACGCATTATCACCCGGGCACCGTGATCGAGCTGTCGGAAGTGGCGGGGCCCAAGGGCGAGATGTTCCGGTTGATCCGCGAGGCGTCTGAAGGCTGGGACGGCAAGGATCCGGTACGGCCCTTCCCCGATCTCACGAAGCTTGCCGCAGCAAACCGGTGACGCGGGCATGATGAACCATGACCGTTTCGAAGCCAGCTACCTGATCGAGACGCCGCTCGATCCCGCGCGCGTCGCCGAGATTATGGCCGGCGAGCAGTCAAGCGGTACCTTCACCCGTGTCGCTGGCGAAACCGACGAATTGCGCAATCGTACGCGGGCCGTTGTCACACAGGTGGAGGAGTTCGCGCCCGCCGCGACGCCGAGCCTTCCCAATGCCTGGCTCGCCCGCAAAGGCGTCTCTGGTCCTTATCGGCGGGCTCAGGTCTCCATCTCGTTCCCGGTCTCGAATGTCGGCGCCAATCTGGCCACGCTCGCCTCGATCGTCGCCGGCAATCTCTTCGACCTCGGCGAGACCACCGGGCTGCGTTTGGACAGCATCCGTCTTCCTGAGAGCTATCGCCGGCGCTTCGCGCTGCCTGCGCAGGGCATCGCCGGCACCCGTAGGCTCACCGGCGTGGACGCGGGCCCGCTGGTCGGCTCGATCATCAAGCCCAATGTCGGATTGAGCCCGGATGAGACCGCCGAGCTCGTGTCGAAGCTCTGCGCCGCCGGCCTCGACTTCATCAAGGATGACGAGATTTCAGCCAACCCGGACCATGCGCCACTCGCCGAACGCATCCCGGCGGTGATGGCGGCGGTCCGCCGCCATGCCGACCGAACCGGCAAGCAGGTCATGATCGCGTTCAACATCACGGACGAGACCGACGCGATGAGGCGCCATGCCGATCTCGTGGCGCGCGAAGGTGGCACCTGCGTGATGGCGAGCCTGAACTGGTGCGGCTTCTCCGGTATAGAGACCTTGCGCCGCTCGACCGATCTTGTCTTGCACGGCCATCGCAATGGCTATGGCGCGGTCTCACGCCATCCCTGGCTCGGCATCTCCTTTCAGGCTTATCAGACGCTCTGGCGACTGGCTGGCGTCGACCACATGCATGTCCATGGCGTGCAGGGTAAATTTGCGCAGGAGGACGAAGAAGTCGTCTCCTCAGCACGCGACTGCGTGACGCCGCTGACCGGAGATCTAGATGACCGGGTCCTGCCCGCCTTCTCCTCCGGCCAATGGGCCGGAACGGCGCAGCCGACCTGGGATGCGATCGGCCATGCCGATCTCCTGTTCATGGCAGGCGGCGGCATCCTGGCGCATCCGGGCGGGCCAGCCGCCGGCGTCGCCAGCATCCGCCAGGCCTGGGCGGCGGTGGCCGCGGGCGTGTCGTTATCCGAGGCAGCCCAAAGGCAGCCGGAACTGAAGCAGGCACTCGATACTTTCGGCGCCAAACCGTGCTGACCCCGAGATGACAATCCCGCCCTTCTACGGTTGGTTCGGTGACGACTTCACCGGCGCAACGGACACCCTCGCCATGCTCGCCGAGCGCGGCTTTCGGGCGCTACTCTTTCTCGGCATTCCCACCCCGGAGCAACTGGCCTCTGCCGGACCTCTCGACGCGGTTGGTATCGCGGGTGCGACCCGCTCGATGCCTCCAACCGAGATGGGCCCCGTGCTCGACACTGCCGGCCGCTTCTTCGCGCAGCTCGGCGTGCGGATCATGCACTACAAGTGCTGCTCCACCTTCGATAGCGCCCCTCACGTCGGCAACATCGGTGCCGCCGTCGCGGCGTTGAGGCCGCATTTTCCGGAAGGGCCAATCTCGATCATCGGCGGGCAACCCAATCTCGGCCGCTATTGCCTTTTCGGTCATCTCTTTGCTGCGGCCGGCGATGGTGAAGTCTACCGGATCGACCGGCACCCGACGATGAGCCGTCACCCCGTCACGCCGATGGTTGAGGCCGATCTGAGGCGGCATCTCGGGCTTCAAGGCTTCGGATTGATCAGCCTCGTGGACTACAGGGCCCTGGAAGGCGCAGGACCAGCGAATATTCTGGATCGGGACATCATCCTCTTCGATGTGTCACGCGAGAGCGACCTCACAGTGATCGCCGATCGGCTTCGGAAGTCTCTCGATGCCGCGCCTGGACTGTTCGTAGGTGCGAGTTCGGTTGCGCGGATGGCGGCGCAACTCTTGGGGGGGACGGGGGAGCCGGCTGCGTCACAGCCTGTTGCGCGATCGTACGGCCCTGTGCTTGCGCTGGTCGGTTCCCTCTCGCCCGTCACGCGAGCCCAGGTCGAGACCGCGAGCGGCTTCGCGCATCTGCCTGTCGATGCCGACCGGCTGCGCGATGAGCCATCCTATGGGCAGAGGCTCTCTCAGCAAGCCCTGGAACTCCTCGCCGTCGGCGACACCATGCTCGTCACGAGACCACCTGACGGCGCTCCGGGCGATCCGCGCTCCGTCGCACGGGAGACCGGCCGTCTGATGCGCAGAATCATGGACCGTGCCCGCATCTCACGCCTCGTTGTCGCCGGCGGAGACACCTCCACTCTCGCAATCAAAGCGCTCGACATCTGGGGCCTATCTTACCGGGCCCCGCTGGTTGATGGAGCACCGCTTTGCCGCGCCCATAGCGCAGTTCAACAGTTGGATGGTTTGGAAGTTGTCTTGAAGGGTGGTCAGATGGGTCCAGTCGATTTCTTCCAGTTGGCTTCAAATTGAACGCCCATCTGCATCAGTCGCCTTCACACGGCGCTTCACGAGCAACTCCAGGACTGTTTTTGGTTTGAATTGGCTGGCGAAGTCACAGTGCCACAAGCTGACGTTGAAGGACCGCCCGGCAGCAGACGGTCTCAGCTTCAAGTCACCGGCGATGTTTTCCGAACGTGATCGATGAACGCGTGTAGCGGGCCCGGCACCGGCCGGCGGCCGGGACAATAGAGCAACGAGCGCTCTCCGATCGACCGCAATTCAGGCGGAGATCGGCAGCGTTTAAGTAGTGAAAGTGGAGTTTGGCGTGCCGTCTCGGGCGATGATGAGAACTATGTCTGCTCCATAGTCCTCTACATTGAGAGCGGGGACATCGGCACCGCAGGAACGAGATCACTTCCGTCTGCCCAGACTATTGGATGCGAGGCCGAGGTTCGCGCAAAGCCCGGCATGGAAGACGAGCTGCGCAAGGCTACGCTCCCGCTCGTGGCGCAGGTTCGCAACGAGCCCCACAACCTGATCTACTTCCTGCACGAGGATCGTACCGCGCCCGGCCATTTCATCTTCTACGAGATCTTCGCCGCCGAGGCGAATTTCCGGGCGCGCAACGCGACGCCGCACGTGCAAGCCTGAGTTCGCGCGCCTGCCCGAACTCGCAGCAGGCGGTGTCGCGGTCACGCATATGCAGATGCTCTCTGAAGCAAAGCGAGACCAGAACGACAAAGCATCGATTGGGCAGGAAAACGGGGCCCGCTCTCCTGTCCACCGAGCAGATTTGGCGCAGACTCACTGTCTGTTTCCCATTCGGCGCGGTCATTCGAAAAGGTGGAATCCTCAGGGCCGCCTCGCGCCACAACGCGGCCTGCGTCCTCTCAGCAGGCGCGCGCTGAGGGACTTTGGCGCATTGAGATCAACTGGCGTAGGCCGACCGCTCTCGATCGCCACGCTTGCAGCCGAGCATCTGGAATGCTAGTGCACTTGTATACAAGAAGACGTATCAAAATGATCTAGGGTGGATATGGAGTCTATTGCCGTCAGCGTTGCGCGGCCGCACGCGCTCAGCCTGGTTTCAGGCTCGCGGCCGAATCCCGGACCGGGTGAAGTGAAGCTGCGTGTCCGTCGCGCCGGAATCTGCGGCTCCGACATGCATATTCTCCACGGCTCCAATCCCTTTGCCCGCTATCCCCGCATCATCGGCCATGAATTCGCCGGCGAGATCACCGCGATCGGCGAAGGCGTCTCGACCCTCGCAATCGGCGACCATGTCGTCGCCGACCCGGTCGTCTCCTGCGGTCATTGCTATCCGTGCCACCGCGGCCGGCCCAATGTTTGCGCCACGCTCGAGGTCATCGGCGTCCATCGCGACGGCGGCTTCAGCAGCGAGGCGATCCTGCCGGCGAAGAACGCAGTGAAGGTTTCGCGCAACCTGTCATTCGCCGTGGCAGCCTTGGCCGAGCCGCTTTCGGTCGCCGCCAACGTGCTGACCGCGACGGGCTGCGACGCCGAGGACACCGTGCTGGTCTATGGCGCGGGTACGGTCGGCATCACGGTGCTGCAGGTCGCCAAGCTGAAGGGCGCCCGCTGCATCGTCGTCGATATCGACGAAGCCCGGCTGGAGCGTGCCAAGGAATTCGGCGCCGATCACACCATCCACTCCCCTTCCCGCTCAGTTCCCGAGGCCGTGAAAGCGGAAATGGACGGCCTCGGCCCTTCGGTGGTGATCGACGGCGCCGGCATTCCGGCCTTGCTTGAGGAAGCCTGCCGCGTCGCCAGCCCCGCCGGCCGCATCGGACTGCTCGGCTTCTCGCCGGCACCCTGCAATGTCAGCCAGCAGGAAATCGTCCGGAAGGAGCTGTCGCTCTTCGGCTCGCGCCTGAACCGGCGGCTCATTCCCGAGGTCGTGAGCTGGCTTGAAAGCGGCCGCCTCGATCCGGCAGCCATGATCACGCAGACCTTCGCCGCGCGCGATGCGCGAGCGGCCTTCGATTTCGTCGAGACGCACCCCGATCGCTTGCTCAAGGTCCAGCTCGCCTTCGACGAATAAACCCGGCCTGACCGGGCCCCGCTTACAGGAAAGGGAGAGAAACAATGTTGTCCAAGCGCGGAATGATGAAGTCGCTTTGCGGTATCGCGGCGGTGGGGCTGTTCGGCATGGCCACGCTCGCCTCCGCACAGGCGCAGAACGCCCCCGGCATTCTCCAGAGCATCCTTCAGCGCGGCACGATCCGCATCGCGGTTCTCGGCAGCCTGCCGCCCTATAGCCGCGTGATGCCCAATGGCGAGCCTGAAGGCTACGATATCGACATCGCCAAGCGTCTCGCCGAGGCGCTGAAGGTCAAGCCGGAATTCATCATCTCGGACATCCCGGCGCGCGTCACCGCCCTGCAGACCCGCAAGGCGGACGTCACGATCGCGGACTTCACCCGCAACGTCGAGCGCTCCACCTCGATCGCCTTCACCAACCCCTATCTCGTCACCACGATGCGCCTGCTCCTGCCGGCGAACAGCCCCTACAAGACCATCGCCGAGGCCAACGAGGCCGGCATCCGCGTCGCGATCTCGCGCGGCGGCACCGCCGAGCGCGCCGTCCCGGCCAATATGCCGAAGGCCCAGATCATCCGCTTCAACACCCAGGCCGACGAGCTCAACGCCGTGCTGACCGGCCAGGCCGATGCGATGGCCGAGGACAATTTCTACAACGGCAACGCGATCAAGGAGAATCCGGGCAAGCTGCGCGAGGCCGAGGGCGACCTGGCCCGCGCCGAAATCGCCATCGGCCTGCCGGCCGGGGATGCGGACTGGCTGCGCGTGCTCAACCTCTTCGTCGATCAGTTCAATGCGTCGGGCGACAACAAGAAGCTGTTCCAGAAGTGGTTCGGCTTCGAGCAGCCGCCGATCCAGGCGAAGTACTGAGTTCGACATGCGGCGACGCCCTCGCGGGCGTCGCTCTTCCGCCGCGGAGTGCATCGGCGCCAGTTGAGCCGATGCCGGACAGGAAGGCCTGATCGGTGCCTTATTATTTCTCATTTCGCAGCATCTATCCCTATCTCGGCGATCTCGCTGCCGCAGCTCAGGCGACGCTGCTGCTCTCCGTGCTCGCGATCGTGCTGAGCGTCGCCATCGGCTCCGGGGTCGCGCTGATGCGCCGCTCGGATTCGCGCCTCCTGCGCTTCGTCGGCGGCCTCTATGTCGAGGTGATGCGCAACACGCCGCTGCTGGTCATCCTCTACATCGTCTATTTCGCGCTGCCGCAGCTCGGCCTGCGCATGTCGCCCTTCAATTCCGCGCTGATCGGGCTGACGCTGAACAGCGCCGGCTATATGGCCGAGATCATTCGCGCCGGCCTCGTCGCCGTGCCGCCCGGCCAGTTCGAGGCCGCCGCCTCGCAGGGCTTCACCCGCGTTCAGCTCTATCGCCACATCGTGCTGCCGCAGGTCTTCCGCACGATCTATGCCCCGCTCGGCAACCAGTTCATCGCCGTCATCCTCGCGTCGTCGCTGGCCTCGGCCGTCGCGGTCGAAGAGGTCGCGTCCTGGATGCAGACGGTCGGCTCCTCCTCGTTCCGCTTCTTCGAGACCTTCGTCATCGCGGCAGTGGTCTATCTCGTGCTCTGCCAGATCGTGAACCTCGGACGCATCGCCATCGGGCGCTGGCTGTTCCGCCAGCCGGAGGCCTATCGATGAGCGCGCAACTGCTCACCTACATGCCGCTGCTGCTGAAGGCGGCGCTCGTCACCATCTGGCTGTCCTGGCTCGCCCTGCTGATCGGCGCGGTCGGCGGCACGCTGATCGCGCTTGCCAGGATGTCCACGCTTCTGCCGCTGCGGCTGCTGGCTCTGCTGTTCACGGAGTTCTTCCGCTCGATCCCGATTCTGATCGTGCTGTTCTTCGTCTTCTTCGGCATGCCGCTGGTCTTCGGGATCGATCTGTCTCCGTTCACGGCCACGACCGTCGCGCTGGCGCTCCATGCCAGCTCGACCATGTCGGAGGTCATCCGGGCCGGTCTCGAAAGCGTCGGCAAAGGCCAGTGGGAAGCGGCCCGCGCGGCCGGCATGACCTATTGGCAGATGATGCGCCACGTCATCGTGCCTCAGGCGCTGCGCGTCATCCTGCCGCCCTCGGTCGGCGTCTATATCGCGACGCTGAAGGAATCCTCGCTCGCCTCGATCATCGGCTATGTCGAGCTGACCAAGACCGGCCTCCTGATCCGTGAGACCATGGGCTCGAGCTTCGTGCCGCTGCTCCTGCTCGCGCTGATCTACTTCCTCATCAATTACGGCATCTCGCTCGGCGGGGCTGCGCTCGAACGGCGCTTCCACGTCAACACCCGCCTCATGACGGCCGGAGCAGGACAATGACCGACACCGTTCTCAAGTTCGACCATGTCGTGAAGCGCTTCGGGGACAGGACGATCCTCGACGGCGTCTCGACCACCGTGCAGGCCGGCGAGATCGTCTGCTTCATCGGCCCCTCCGGCACCGGCAAGTCGACGCTCCTGCGCTGCGTCAACGGGCTCGAGACCATCGAGGGCGGCAACATCCTCTTCGAGGGCAAGGCCGTGCAAGCCAAGCAGCGCAGCATCATCGACGTGCGCCGCCGCATCGGCATGATCTTCCAGCACTTCAATCTCTACCCGCATCTGACGGCGCTGGAGAACGTCATGCTGGCCCCGGTCGTCGTCCATGGCGAGGACCGCAAGACTGTCGAGGAACGGGCGCGAGGCCTGTTCGAGAAGGTGCGGCTGTCCCATCGCATCAACGCCTATCCGGCGCAGATGTCCGGCGGCGAGCAGCAGCGCGTCGCGATCGCCCGTGCCCTCGCGACCAACCCGCATATCCTGCTCTTCGACGAGCCGACCTCGGCGCTGGACCCCGAGACCGTCGGCGAAGTGCTGGCCGTGATGCGCGACCTCGCCGTGGAAGGCCGGACCATGCTGGTCGTGACGCACGAGATCCGCTTCGCGGCCGATGTCGGCACGCGCATGGTCTTCCTGGACGGCGGCAAGATCGTCGAGGAGGGCAACCCGCGCGAGATGCTGGCCGCCCCCAAGAGCGAGCGCGCCAAGCGCTTCCTCAGCACCATCAGCAACGCCGCGCATTGACGCCCGATGGTCGTGGTCCCGAAAGCCGAGAGCCGCTGGACCGTCACCCAGGTCTATGACGACCTGAGCGGGCGCATCCTCACGGGCCAGTTGCGGCCGGGAGAGGCGCTGTCCGAGATCAAGATGGCGGCGCATTACGGCCTGAGCCGGACACCGGTCCGCCAGGCCTTTCACCGCCTTTCCGTCGAGGGCTTGCTCTCCATCGTCCCACAGGTCGGCAGCTTCGTCGCGCCGATTCAGCTATCGGCCGTTCGCGATGCGCAATTCGTGCGGCAAACCGTGGAATGCCGCGCCGTGCGCAGCGCCGCCCTCGCTACTGGCCACGAGAAGGAGCGTGTGCTGAACGGTTTGCTCAAGGAGCAGGCCAGGATCATCACGCGCCGCGACCATTACGGCTTCTTCAGCTCCGATGAGGATCTGCATCGGGCGCTCATGCTGATCGCCGGGCATCCGCATGTCTGGGATTTCATTCTCTCGATGAAAACCCAGCTCGACCGCCTGCGCTATCTCTCGCTGGAGAGCCAGGAATGGCTCGAAATGATCTTCCACCAGCATGAGCAGCTGGTGAAATGCGTGCTCTCGCATGATGCCGATGGAGCCGTGGCGTTGATGGAGACCCATCTGCACAGCGCCTCGCTGGCGCTCGAAAAGATCGCCGTCGAGCACGCCGAGTTTTTCGAGGATACGCCGCCCCAGCCCGGCGGCACGCCGCCGAAATCCCCTTGAACATGCCTATCTGAGAAAGCGCGAGACCATGGAACAGACCTGGCGGTGGTGGGGCCCCAACGACATCATCCCCCTCGATCACATCCGGCAGACGGGCGCGACCGGGCTGGTGACGGCACTGCACGAGGTGCCGGCGGGCGAAGTCTGGACACGCGAGCAGATCCGCGATCGGTTCGATGCCATTGCCGCCAGGCCCGAGCTTGGCCTGCGCTGGAGCGTCGTCGAAAGCCTCTGGATCCACGAGAAGATCAAGCTGGCGGCTGATGATGTCGAGCCGCTCTACGAGCGCTTCCGCCAGTCGATGGTGAACCTCGCCGAGGCCGGCGTGCACATCATCTGCTATAATTTCATGCCGGTGCTCGACTGGGCCCGGACCGTGCTGCGGCACAAGCTGCCGAGCGGCGCCATGGCCCTGCGCTTCAACGCGCATGAATTCGCGGCCTTCGATTGCTTCATGCTCCGGCGCGAGGGTGCGGAGGCCGACGTCTCGCCCGAAGTGATGGCCCGCGCCAAGGAATGGTACGACGCCTCGACGCAAGCCGACCGCGACCGCCTTCTCGCCACGATCATGGCCGGCTTGCCGGGCGCCTATGACCGCTACGACATCGAGGGTCTGCGCGTCATGTTGAAACGCTATCACGGCGTCGGCCGCGAGCAGCTCCGCGACAACCTGATCCGCTTCCTCAAGGCGATCATCCCGACCGCCGAAAAGGTCGGCATCCGCATGGCGATCCACCCGGACGATCCGCCTCGTTCTCTGCTGGGCCTGCCCCGCATCGCCGGCTCGATGGAGGATTTCGAGGCGATCCTCAGTGCGGTCGACAGCCCCTCCAACGGCCTGACCTTCTGCACCGGTTCGCTCGGGGCCAATCCGAAGAACGATCCCGTCGCGATCGCCGAGCGCTTCGCCGATCGGATCCATTTCGCCCATCTGCGCAACGTCGCCAACGATCCCGACGGCTCCTTCATGGAAGCCGACCATCTCGGCGGCGATACCAACATGGTCGCGGTCATCCGCGTCCTGCTGCGCGAGCAGGCCAGGCGCAAGGCCGCCGGACAGGCCGACTGGCGCATCCCCTTCCGCTCCGACCACGGCCATGAATTGCTCGACGATATTGGCAAGCCGACCTTCCCGGGCTACCCGGCGATCGGCCGCATGCGCGGCCTCGCCGAATTGCGCGGCGTGATGACGGCGCTGGCCGACGAGCACGGGTGGCCGCTATGAGCGCGAGCGGGAAGATCCTTGCCGGCAAGACCGCCTGGGTGACGGGGGCCGCCAGCGGCATCGGGGAGGCCACGGCGCTCGCCTTGAGCCGAGCCGGCGCGACCGTCGCGCTGACCGGCCGGCGTCTGGAGCCGCTAGAGCAGCTTGCCGCGCGCATCGCGAGCGAAGGCGGCGAAGCGATCGTCGCCCCCGCCGACGTAGCCGATGTCGCGGCTATCGAGCGCGCGCTCGCGCTCCTCGTCGGCCGCTCGCTGGACATCGTCGTCAGCAATGCCGGCACGAACATTCCCGACCGCTCCTGGTCCAAGCTGACGCCGGATTCGGTCGACCTGCTGCTCGATGCCAATCTGCGCGGCGCGCTCCAGCTCTCGCGGGCGGTGCTGCCGGTGATGCAGGCGCAGGGCGGCGGCGTCCTCATCCATATCGGCTCGCTGGCGGCGCATGTCCTCAGCGCCGGCCCCGGTCCGGTCTATACGGCCGCCAAGAGCGGTGTCGTCGCCATGAGCCATGCGATCAATATCGAGCACGGGGTGCACGGCATCCGCTCCTGCGTACTCTCGCCGGGCGATACGCTGACGCCGTTGATGGACAAGCGGCCAGTCAAGATGAGCGACGAGGTGCGGGCCCGGATGCTTCGCCCCGAGGATATCGCCGGCCTCGTGCTGCACGTCGCGACACTGCCGCCGCATGTCTGCGTCAACGAGATCATCGTGACGCCGACATCGCTCGTCTGACATCCGCCGAGCGCGGAGGGGCCGATATGGCCCGCTACAAAGCAGGTAGCTTGCGCCACTTCTGGACATTGGCTTCCTGTCCGAAACCGGACGTTCACAAGCCCTGCGTTCTGCCGAGAGGGGCCATGCCGGCTGGATGTCCGACGCGGAACGAGACGATCAGCTATTCCGGCCGCCCGGACTTCGCCAACGCCGCCAACTGCACCTAGGTGATGCCAGTGCGGGGTTAGCCTGCACGGACCTGTAGGCGGCATTGCAGGCTTCGTCATGGCGACCGCGCGCAGCAGATGGCTCATGGCCTGGTGCTCAAGGGTCTCTTCGGGCCTCGATATCGCAAGATCGGTCGAGCATGGGCTGACTCGATTTGATGAGATGGTGTCGCCACGGAGCGAGGGAGCGATGACGGCGGCGCTTCAAAGCTACCATGCCCGGATGCGAAGGGTACTGGATCATATCGACCAGCACGTCGACGGCGATCTGGACTTGGACGCGCTCAACTCCGTCGCAGCCTTCTCCAAACTCCACTTCCACCGGCAGTTCACGACAACCTTCGGGCTGTCCCTGCATCGCTATTCCAGCTCGTCCGCATGAAGCGCGCTTCCTTTCGGCTCACCGACGGAGTTCGCCGGGCTGATGACGACCTATGAGGAACGGGCGTTCAAGGCGTTGTTGACGCGGGAAGAATGGAGCCGCGAAGCATTGCGGGCAGTCATCTATCAGGAGCCGAACGAACGCGACCTTCCCAAAATCAGCATGGTCGACGTCCTCATTTGCAAGATGCGGCGGAAGCTCAAGCCCCTTGGCATCGAGATTGGGACGCTAGTGGGCAAAGGCTTCTTCATCGGGGCAGCAGGTCGGCGGCGAACGAACGAAATCATCGCCGCCGAGCGCAATCGAGAAATCGCCAAGGCCAATGAGGTTCTCCGCGGCCAAACCGCGGCCTAACGTTCAGGCGGCGCCCTCACGTCGCTGTGCGGCTTCGTACGCCTCGATATCCCGCAGAGCGTAGACGACCCGCCCGCCGAACTTCGTCCATGCCGGCCCGGTCTTACGCGACCGCCACTGTGCGAGAGCCGCCGGCGTTACGCGCCAGCGGCGGCTTACCTCGGCGGCTGTGAGGTAAATGTTTGGCTCAGCTTCGGCCATGGCGAACCGTATCCCACACACCATCGCAGAATGTGGTCAGCCATTGCGAAACGGCCTCATGAGAAAAGCCCTGCGTCGCCTGATAGCAAAGTTCTGCGATTGACGCCTGGAAACCCTCAGCCGTCGTCGGCACCGTTCTCGTGACCGCCTCCAAATCGCTTTCAAATCGGTCGTGCCACACCTTATCTGCGTCGTCGGACGGTCCGTCTCGGCGAAGATATTGTTCAAATGCATCGCGCGTTTCGTGGAGCCTCGCGAGAGCAATCAGCGCTGGATCGGCGCGCTCAATGATATGCTGCATTTCTGAGCCTCGTATTTTAAGAACGAAACCAGTCTTGATCGGAAAATAAATTCTGTCAAATCAATGTGTTATCTTTGCTATATGCAAATTATTGTTTGCATTAACCGTCGCTCGGATCAATGACTTAGATTTCGGCGGATTGAATTTACGAAATGCTTTGGTGTAAGGGACGCGCCAGCCCACCAAGGTCCTCAAATGTCCGCGACGTCGTGCATCGTTAAAATCGACGGCCAGGATAGCACTGATCGTAGCAGCGGCGGCGGCTCAGCGGTCGCGTGAAACGCTAAGCGCTCATCTTCTCATACTCGGATATATCCACGTCAAAGGGCTCCCCACGATGGACGCCACCGAGGCTATCTTCAGCCACCGGAGTGATCTTCACATTGTTGCCACTTCCAATGCCGCGCAACGCTGCGGCGATGTCACCGTAAGACATCACAGTGATTGCCGTTGCACCGTCTGAAAGAACGGCGGGCAAGGAAGTGGATTTGTAGCCGGGGAATCCCCCCCTCATGCATAGGGAACATCCGGCGACCATCCGATAGCATGAACGTTAGGACATTCACGGTAACCGGCCGGGCTCCGCTATTGGTCGCCTCGATGCATGCAGACGGCGGGCCGAGACGAGATCCGTAGGTCGGCATCACAGTTTTCACCCGGATATTCAGTGATCGCCTGTCCCGCTTCACCGCCTGCCGCCAATTGAACGTTGATAGGGCCGCGCCGTACACAGCTATCGCGAAAAGCCCAACGTCTTTTGCGATGCCCCAATCCCAAAGCTGCGGCACAATCAGTATCCTCCGAACGACGAAAGTGCGCGAGGATCATAGCTGACGCTGCAATTTGATGGCAGCAGCCTTCATCCACTCGGGAATAGATTTAACGACCTGCGCACCGTAGCGACAAGGTTTGCCCCAAAGCCTTCTAAATCGGCGCTGCTCCACATCACGGTTGTACAATGGTTTGTGTCGAAATGCGTTTTCGCGTCCGCAAATTTTTGCTGCTCGCAAAGGTAGATCACGGGCTTGCCCAAACCTTCAGCATAGCCGGATTCCCAATAGGCGCCTGCATTTTCATGTGTAAGATCGGCCAAAATAAATGCGGAGTCCCGGATTTTCTCACGAAGTAGGTTGTCGATAACTCCGGCGCGCGCCACATCGCGTAGATCTATAACGCCGTAGCCAGTTGCTGCTTTGATGGACGGCCGAATAGTTTCCTTTAAAAGCGCTTCCAACTCGGGATCGTTAAATTTCATTGCCATGAAACCATAGCTACCGACAATATGTCCTCTTTTTTCTTTCTCGTAGATTTCCCAAACCTTGAGGGTAAGCGAGGCGCCATCAATTAGAATTTGAGTGCCGCCCCTAGTCGCTCGAACATTGGACCAGAGCCGCCAAAGGCCGCGGTCCGACATTTCGCCCTTGATTTGGCGCCAGGCGAGGGGACCCGTGCAGCCGACGCGCGACACAATGGCGGGATCGATTATAGGGAACGGTGTGCCCGTTTCGCTTTCATGGTCCCCGATCAGACGAATGAGATTCACCATTTGCGCGGGGGGATTTGGGGTCCGAAGGTCCGGTATCAGCCGCTGAATGAGATCGGACGTCAGGACTGATAGAGCACCGTCATTGCGAGACGTCGCGAGTCGATGCGACAGCGCCCAGCGCTGCATGGGCGTCCATTGTACAGCGCCATCGAAATATCCAGCTTCCGCTGAGCCGGTGAGGATGAATTTGCCGCAAGCTTCACAATCATAGCCAGCCGCATCGCGCCCCGTCTGGAACTTGGAACAAAGAGCATCGCTATCGCTAAGGTAGATTGGGCAATTTATCATAGGGCCGTGCTTCGCGTTGGAGCAGTTGAGTAAGCCGTAGTCGACTTCTTCATAGCAAGTGACAATCGCTGAAGAGAATCATATGTGCGCCCCCGCTATTTCATCGCCGGTGTATAAGGCAACTGTCGAGCGGTACGACCTTGAAATTCTTAAGGCGCCCGGCGATTTCACGTTAGTTATGGCGACCTTGCCATGACTAAAGACTGCGACATCATGATTGGTGATGTCGTCTATAACGCGCTCTATCGGTTGGTTGAGACCTGGCGCCACAACACCCCGCACTTGGCGCACCTGTATTCACTTGCTGAGCTTATGGCTGTTCGTAGAAGGGAGGCGGACGACCGCCTTGAGGCTGCCTTTAGGAAGGAAGCTGGCAAGGGTGGCATGAGCCGGCAGCCTCATTCGCCCGAGTTCCTTGAAGCTTGGCACGCGCACTATGGAGAGGAAGGGGCGGCAATTTCGGGCCAATACCTTTATCCCGGCCTGCTCCTTGTTTTTGCTTCGAATGCTCTGAAGCGCTTTCGTGACGATATGGATGCATCGGGAGACGAGTGGAGAAGCGGGATCCTGTATGGTGGGCATTCGGTCGGTGAGTTGATCGCCGCTGCTGCTAACGGATTTCGTCACGAGGATGAATGGTCGAAGGTTCGTACGCCATCGTCTCGACAAAGGCAGTCGCAAGCAGTCCTTACCTCAGCGCTTGGGGATCCTATCGATGGCGAGTGAGGCCCGCTTGGCCGGTGCCCGCAGGTGTTGAAGTTCCTATCAGGCGACGAGGGCTTTGAGGGCTTCTCTGCGTCCGTGCTGCAGTTTGCGCACGCTGTCGCCGCTAGCCGCCGTTCCCGGCAAGCTCCCGTCGCTCAGACAGACGAGACTTCACGCTGAGCGTCATTCAAACGCTCGCGGGCAGTTGCGTGGCTCCGCTCGTAATCGATCTGTGCCTATGTCGCCAATTTAGCGAGCAGAGCGCCGTATCCGATCAGCAGAATGGCAGCGAGCACTCCGCCGGCTGCGAATACCCATGGCGGCGAGCCATGGTGCATATGCGGCACCCTCTCGAGGACCGCCCGAGACAACGCACAGCGTTCATCCACGAACGCGCGCACTTCCGCCTGCCGGCGTTCTATGCGGGCGATTTCAGCTTGTAGATTCATGTTGGAACTCTCCCGCTTGCTCCTTTGAATCAAGGCCCGGCTTATGGTTTGGCGACAGGGGCACGCAGCGCATGCTCCCAGAACTCCTCGCCATGGTCGCGGTAGATTTCCTCGATATTAGAGAGATCAGCATTTTGCCCATCAATAGCGAAAAGAGCTCCCGACACGACCTCCTGAGCCGCATCAGCAAGACGGAAAAGCTCATTGTAGGTAGGCATGGCGATAAGCACTTCCTCCATGAAGCTGTGCGCCAGCACCTTGTTACGCATATCATGGAGGCGGCGGATACCACGCCTGCCTTTGGGATCTCTGCGCACGGCATCATACGCCGCGATGGCATCTGCGGCCGCCTTGCGGCAGGCGGCTTCTTGCTGATCGGCAAGCCGCGGCATGTGCGGAATCCACTCTCTCGCTTCTCGTCCTAAAGCGTCCTGGCAGCGTTTTTGTCGCAGCAGCCTGACGATGAGAGGGATTGAGGCGAGATCGCGCTGATTGGGTTTGAAACGTTTCGCCCCTTCATCGAAAAGCCGAGCCAAGGACATGGCTAGATTAAAGCTGAGACTCTGAACGACGACATTATAGGTGTGAGCGCCGGGGCGCTTAACACCCGGCGTCGCCTTTACAGTGGCATTGGCAGTCTCAAGCGCGGCCTCGGTCGCCAACACCATGTCTAGGTCAGCGTGAATGGCCTTCAGCATTGCGCCCAGGCGACGCACGGCTTCGGAGCGCGTGATAACCGCGCGCTTCTTCCGTTTTTTCGGTTTTGGTAGAGTGGATGCGCTCTTGCTCAAGGTAGCACCAAACCCAAGCGTAGGCCGTTTAATGGTCGACCGGATTGATCGCCGTGTTCGCGACGCATATTTGATGGATATTTGATGTCCTGGGGGGAAATCAAGCTAAGTGCCTGATTTTATTGGCGCGCCCGACACGATTCGAACGTGTGACCTTTGCCTTCGGAGCAATTTAGCCTGCCTATCCTAAATGCACGACAGGGCACGCTACAATGCGATATGTAACTGAAGATACTAGACAATTCGTATTTCCGCGCCGAACTGTCTATCCAGAATTTCGCTCCGATATCCATCCGGTTGCTTCCGTGGTGCTTCCGCGGAAGCAGCCCCTCACTAGCGAGGGGAACACCTCATGGCAAAGCTGACCAAGCGGATCGTGGACGCTGCCGATGTTCGCGAGAAGGACTATTTTATCTGGGACGACGAACTGCCCGGTTTCGGCCTCCGCGTGTTCGCCTCCGGCAAGCGCAGCTACCTCATCCAATATCGCGCTGTTGGACGCACGCGACGCTACACCATCGGCCTGCATGGCGTGTGGACGCCGGAGACAGCCCGGCAAGAAGCGAAGGTCCAACTCGGGCGCGTCGCGCGCGGCGACAACCCTTCCGAAGAACGTCAGCTCGATCACAAGGCCATCACGGTCAAGGAGCTTTGCGCCCTCTATACCGCTGATCTGAACGCGGGCCTCATTCTGGGTAAGGGCGGGCGACCGAAAAAGCCCACCACCATCGTCACCGACACTGGCCGTATCGAGCGGCACATCATCCCGCTGATCGGCGCGCGCCGGGTCAAGGATCTCACCAAGGCCGACATCAACAAGGTCTTGAAGGACATCATGGCCGGCAAGACGCGCGTCGCCGTCAAGACGAAAAAGCTGCGAGGAAAGGCCATTGTTCGTGGTGGCGCGGGCACCGCCACGCGCACCGTCGGCCTATTGGGCGGAATCCTCACCTACGCTGTCGATGCTGGGATTATAGAGGTCAATCCGGCGCACGGCATCAAGAAGCCCAAGGACAATGTTCGGAATCGTAGGCTGACCGAGGCGGAGTATCGCACCCTCGGGCAAATGCTTCGCGATGCCGCGGCGAACGAAAAATACGCCATGACCGTGGACATCATCCGGCAGATCGCGCTCACCGGCTGCCGCCGCTCGGAAATGATCTCGCTAATGTGGATCGAGGCTGACACCGACGCGAGTTGCATGCGCCTGGTGGACAGCAAGGAAGGTGAGTCCATTCGTCCAATCGGATTGCCCGTCGTCGAGTATCTGGAGGAACGGCGCAAGACCGCAGCGGGCACCTATGTCTTCCCAGGTCAGGGCGAGGACCATGCGTTCGGCAGCTTCCCGAACCATTGGGAACAGATTTTCAGCGACAGTCCGCTCGCCGGCGTCACCCCGCATGTCCTGCGTCACAGCTTTGCCAGCATCGCCAACGATCTCGGTTTCACCGAGGTGACCATCGCGGCGCTCGTCGGCCACTCCAAGGGCTCGGTGACGAGCAAATACATTCACACGCTCGACACTGCGCTCATCATGGCGGCCGACACGATCTCGGGCTACATCAACGGGCTGCTTGAGGGCATCGAATTCAAGCAGACGGCCTACGCGCTGGATCGCGATTCCCGGCGCGCTGCACTCGATCTCTTCCTGAGCAAAGCGGTGGGAGAGCCGGCGAACGAAGCGGAGGACGAGGAGCGTCGTCTGGCTGCCTGAGATCTCTGTGCGGAGCGCCATTAGGACTAGGAGAACATCCGATCCGCGAAGTCCGCCGGGATATGCGGAACACCCAGCGCTTCGAGCAGGCGGGTGCTCATCACCAGGTTGATGCCAGTCGCTTGCATCGGGTTGCCGGCGTCGATCATCCGGTGGAAGACCTCGCGGAGCGGCTTTTCGATGCGCCCCTTCCGCGCCTTGCCGTCCCGCGCGAAACGCATCGCGCAGCCCGCAAGGATGTCGGCTGCCTGGAGGCAGGGTTCGATCTTCCCTGTCGCAAAGATGAGATCGCCACGCCCTCGCAAACGATAGTCGGCGAACGGAACGATCGGCAGAGCCGCCTCAGCCGCGAGTTGCTCCATGAGCGTCTTGGAGTCCTCGAGTACCTTTGCGTACTGCATCTGCCCGTCGTGAACGAGTTGGGCGCCGTCGAGGCTCGCAGGGCGGGACTGGTTGAGACGAGCGTAGATGTTCGTGAGGCACTGGAGGTTGGGCAGCATCCAAACCTTCTTCCCGGTGGCTGACTCATCAGCGATTGGCAGAAATTCCTCGGCCTTCGCCGACGATTTCCGCACGCGGTCCCGCGCGAACATCGTCAGCATCTGTGCGGTTCGGGCGATCTCGGCGTCGGAGCGATCCAGCCAGTCCCAGAGCAGATCGATGACGGCCGCCACGGATGTCACCGAGAGTGTCTCGCAGGCGTTAATATAGGCCAGCAGCACCGCGTCGGAATCCTCGTCCGAGAGGAACTCGGCGATCATATTGCGGCTCGCCATGTCGACATCATCGAGTCCGTAGGAGCCGCAAAGCAGGTGGTTAACGATGTGGATCGCGACGAAGAACCGCTTGTCCACCAGCTTCACGAAGAGCGGCCATCGATGCCGGCCAAGGAAGGTGATCAGCTCACCCGCGATTGGCGTCAGCTTCTTTCCCAACTTGGTCGATTTCAGCTCGCCTTCACCGCAGGCGTAATGCACACGCAGCCGATCCAGCTCCGCGGCCAACAGCGCAGCATCCGCAGCGCCGACACAGGCCAGCGCGAAGAATGGTTGCCCAGCGAAATCGGGCGCTTTCGCCGAGGCTAGATCGCCGCTATGGCCGCTTTCGTCGAGGAAATAGCGGTCTACAGCAACGCTCGATGATGGGTGTTTGCTGTCGTCGGTCATCGGCCGTGACACTGCTTGAAGTTCCGGTCTGACTGGCACTGACACCGCTGGTTTCGACCGACCTTGGTTCGACTTCGTGGGGGCCGCGCCGCTCGATACGAGTAGTTCGTCAAGCAGCACCATCCTCCCAGCGGACGGCCCGCAAAAACTCATCGCGTGTCAGAGCGCAAAGGGCGAACTCGCCACGCTTCAATGGACTGCCGAGGCGGGCGGCCACGCCAGGACCGGCGAGGTAGAAGATGTATGGACCGGCATGGAAGAAGACGTGGGCAGCAGCGCGCTTCCATTTCTCAATGAACTGCTTGTTCGGTCCCATCCACCGCATGATCGCGAATTCCTTGCCGTCGAGATTGACGACACGCGATTTGAAATCGAGCGACATGCCGAAATAGGTTCCCAGGAACGAGCTTTCGCTATGGATGTGGACCAGCCAGAACATCCGATGCCCGCGGCGATAAAAAGCTTCCCGCGCGTTGCGCTCGTCCTCGCTGATTGAGGAGTGCTGCAGCTCCAGCACCGTCGCCCTGGGGGTGCCGCTACCGACCAGAACATCGGCGCGATGCAATTCTCCGGTCGCCGGATCGCGCAAAGCGATCTCACGGCACGCCATGTCGAAAAGTTCTTTCCAGCCGAGGTGCCAAGGCCCCTCGGGCTCGCTCCAAGGATCGCAGTCACCCGCCTTGTGCCGCCAATGGGGCGTGTTCTCGACAGGCATGACAGCGGTGAGCAAGCCGCCGCAGTCGCGGCAGGTCGTGCGCTCTCCCTTCGCGAAGGGCGCGCGCTTCTGGTCGTCGACCCAGGCATAGAGCATAGCTACGGCTTCCTTTTACGCATCGGCTGTCGGCCAGCGCAGTTTCCCGCGGCCGACACGCAAGGCCTCCACCAGCCTGGTGCCGCCGGGCAATCGGCCTGAAAAGAGGCTGGGCTTGGGATCGACCGCTGGCTTCTTGAAAGCAGCGACCCGCTGATAGTCGGGCGTCGTCAGCCAGGTTCGCCCGTCGCCCTCGTCGGTGACGATCCGATAGAGGCCGGAAGGCGGGGCGGCCGCGACGTCGAGCAAGCGCTTGTAGTGTTCGACCGACCACTTCTGGATGCCGCCGCTGAGGGCTTCGGTTCGGAACCGTGCCCATAGCGCGGCGGTGTCGGGCGTCGGCCAGTCGCCGGCATCCGTGTAGGCTGTGATCTCGTCGGATTCGAGCCAGGCCCTCATCTCGGCGGGCGTGACGAAAACCGGCTTGGCATCCTCGATCGCCGCCATGGCCGCGCGCCGTGACGGAAGGCCCGCGCGGATCAACATCGACATCATGAATTGCGGGACGCCGGTTTCGACCGCCGCCGCGGCGCCACCCGCCACCGTTTCCGGTGACCAGCCGAGGGACATGCGACGAGTGCGGACAGCTTCCAGCGCCCAGACCAGGCGATAGGTGAAGGCCTCTTCCACGGCCCGCATGTTCTGCGGTCCGATCTTGGCCACATCCTCGCCGGACACCCAACTGCGCAGAATAGCCTTCCAATTCGCCGGCAGCGCGTTCGCCTTGTCGGGGATGAAGGGCCGCATGAACAGCAGGCGCTCGCCAAGACCGCCGAGCGCCTCGACAAGTGCGTCAACGTCGCCGCTCAACGCCGCATCGTCAGCCCGGTCCAGAAGTTCGGCCAGCTCGTCGGCCATGGCGTCGATGGTGAGTCCAGCCTCAAGCCCAACGCCCATGGCGAAATGTCCGCGCCGCGCCTGCGCCGTGGTGGTCCTCCAGATGAGATCCGCACGCGCCTCGAACACCTTTTTGTGCAGCGGGGCGACATCCTCGTCTTCGCGGGCGATCTGGCGCGCCCAGAGCGATCCCTTGAGCGCTTCGTCCAAGAGCTTCGGCAGGTCGGCGCGATCGGAATCGAGTGCTTCGATCAGACCGAACACTGTCGCGTCGAGGCGTTCGACGATCTGCGACAGCGGCTCCTCGTCGATGGTTTCTTCCTCGTCCTCGCCGCCGCCTTCATCATCATCGCCGTCAGCGTCGTACTCCGCGCCGGCCGCCAGGCGCTCGGCGACCGCGGCTTCCTCCTCGGGCGATCTCCAGGCTTCACGGGCGTTGGCCAGATATTCCCAGGCATCGTCGCGATCCAGGACACCTTCGCGGGACAGGCGCTCAAGGATCTCGGCGACGATCTGGATGAGACCGCTCTTCAGCGTGCGGGCCTTGGCGGAAGCGACCAGCTTCCCCCATTCCTTCTTTCGCCAATCGACCTTATCGAACATGACATGGACGATGAGGCCTTCGACGTCCACGAAGGCGCGCCCGGCGCGGCCGGCGACGTTCGCAAACTCCTCGCCTTTGATCTTCTCGGACGCCCGATATAGCGCCGGCACCAACAGGACGGCGGCGTTGAGGTTGAGACCCTGCGAGAGTGTCGGCGACGCGACGATGACCTTCAGGACACCCTCGGACAACAGGGCTTCCAGCTCACGCAGGAACGGGCTCGGCAGCCGGCCGTGGTGGATGGCAACGCCGGCCTTCAGGCAGGCGACGGCGGGATGGTCTTCGCCCAACCATTCTTTGCCGACCTCCAGAGCGCGGGCGATGGAGGCCTCATCCTCCAACAGTGAGTCCAGATAGCCGCGCTTGCAGAGGTCCACGACCTGTTTGCCGTAGCTCTCGACCCAATTCGCCTGGGTGGAGAAAATCAGCGTCCGCTTGCCCTGGCCCGCGAATTCCCATGCCGCGAACAGGGCGAGATGTGAGTTCTTGCGCGGATAGGGCTTCTTCTCTTTCCCCCGCGCAGGTTTCTGCACGACGAATTTGTCGAGGAACGGACCATCATCGTCGAGATCCAGTCGCAGCCGCGCGTCCTTGCCCCGCCAGGTGAGTGCGCCGAACCGCTGGCGCGTGGGGCGCCAGTCGGAGCGCACCGGCTCGCCCGGTTCGTCAGAGCGTATCCACGCGGTGAGATCATCGAGTTCGTCGCCGCTGGGCAGGATCGCGGACAGACAGACGATGCGGCGTTCGCCCGCGTCCGCACGTCGAAGCAAACGCTGCACCAGCGTCTCGTATCGGATCTCGCGTTCGCTCGGGCCGATCATGTGGCCTTCGTCGAGGACGATCAGGCCGACATCGTCGATCAGCGACGGGTCGCTTCTCAGCGCGAAGTCGAGTTTCTCGGGCGTCGCGATGATGATCTCGCGGGAGCGCAGCGCGTCTTCATCGCCAGCCGAAAGGCCGCTGGCGCCGTAGAGGGAGGAGACGCTGAAGCCGAGCGGCGCAAACGTCTTTCTGAACGATCGCTCGGTCTGGGCGGACAGCGCGCGCAGCGGCGTCACGATCAGCACCCGGCGCGCCGACGACAGGGTCATCAGCGCGGCGATCTCGGCCACGCGGGTCTTGCCGGCACTGGTCGGCAGGGCGACGACCAGATCGTCGGTGACGTCCGTGGAGCGCCGGGCCGCTTCGCGCTGCGATGGCCATAGCTCCACCTCGGACGTCTTGCGGGCGTAGAGCGACGAGATGAATAGACGGCGCAGGTCCGGGTATTTTTCCTCCGTTCCCTCCGGCGGCTCGGTGGGCAGGTTCTCGTGCAGCGAATGCTGCCAAAGGTCATCGATCAGGTGACGACAGAGATTCGAGATCCACCACAGCGGAACATTCTCGGCGTTGTCCGCCAGGCTGACCGCGGTGCCGAGCAGCATCCGCGCGGTTTCGATCGGCTCGGGTTCGCCCGTCTCGAGCGCGAAGTCAAAATGCGCGAGAGCTCGGCAGATCGTCGTGTTGAGGATCGTCGATAGGGCCTCGTCGATGTCCGGCTCTTCGCCCGTCAGCGCCTCGGCGATCTGCTCATCTCTGTGAGCCTCATCGTCCAACCACTCGCGAACGAACCCGCGCAACTGGCCAAGATCGCGCAGGATCAGATGCCGGATCGCCGTTTCGCCGGGTGAGGCATTGAGATCGTCCGCGGTCTCGTTGAAGAGCGAATAGGCGACGGCCGAGAAGCCGGCCAGGTGATAGGCCGCTGCGGCGATCGTCCGGCGGAAACCGCGATCGGGAGACTCAGGATCGCCGTTGCGCACCAGGGCTTCGAAGGCGTTGGCGGCGCGCTCGAACGCCTTGCTGGTCAGATCCGACGCACCGGCCTGAGCGCGCAGGGCCATCGCCCCACGAAGCAGGGCAAAGCCGTGTTCGGCAAGATCAGTTTCGATCGTCGCACCGAGCGGCGGCGCGTTCGCCGGCAACACGCCTTCCTCACGCATCAGCGACCAGGCGGCGCCACGATAGAGCAGGCGCCCGAGGATGCCGTCGACGGTCGCGGTCGCCAGGAACGCGGTCAGTTCGTCAATCGTCTCCAAGGTCTTCCGCCTCCTGATACATGGCTGCGATGAAGTCCTGATGGTCCTCGACGTGGACGTTCACGACATAGTGGTCCCGGTTGGTTCCGGTGGCGTCGAGATCCTCCTTCAGCAAGGCGTGCGGGCCGTTGCCCGACACCGTGAAGAGCATATGGTCGATGCGATCGGCGCGGAGGGACTTCAGGCCCACTTCGTCACGCAGGCTGCGGCCTAGCGCGTTGTCGTCCGGGTCGTTGCTCTCCAACAGGCGGTTGGCGACGAACAGCAGGGAATCGGGCGTGCAACGGCCGCTATCGCGGTTGAGCACCTTGCGGGCGCTCGTGACCGTGGCCTTGCCGAGCACCTTGTTGCTCTTAGCTTCGCCCTTCAGGAGCCAGAGCTTCTCGCCGGCCGCATCGTATCCAGCGCCGATGAAGTCGTCGCCGCGCATGGCCATGTTGCGGCCGTCCTTGTAGCGGAGGCGGCGCACAGGGACGCGCAGGCCGATCTCTTCCTCGACCAGCTCGGTCGCGAGAATTTCACCGAGATCGCCGGAACGGCCCTTTGGCGTCTGGGGCATCGCCTCGCTGAGGATCTTCGCGGCGACCTTGTAGCCGAGCCGCTCCACGTCCTCGGCGATGCGTTCGAGCCGGTCGTAGTGCGAGCGGATAGTCTCGGCGAGGTCATCGCGAATCTCGTCGCGGCCGCCGTCCTTCTCGACATAGGTCCAGTAGCGCTTGCGCTTGTCCTTTTCCCTGGTGGCATCACACCACTTCTTATACAGCCCCACGCTTTCCCCAACTCCTGTTATTCCGCCGCGCGGTTCGCCCGTTCGGCGACGTCTGCGCATCGCTCGATCAGCGCCTCGAACGGCTCTGCGTCTTCCAGCAGCAACCCGTCTTCGACCATGCGCGCATAGTCCGTAGCCAATGCCGCGCGCGCCTCACCACTCGGTGCGAGCTGTAATTTCCCGCCGACGGCGGCTTCGTAATCGATAGTCTCGCCATCGGCCGCCTTCTCGGCGAAGAACATGCTCTTATGGCGGGCGACGGCGTTGGCGAGGTCGCGGTCGGCCAATGCGGCGGTGGCGATCCCCGCATCATCCAGTCGAACAACATCATGCCAGTGGCGGGCGAAGCGTTCGCCACGGAGCCGTTCCTGCAGGCAGAAGACGTGCATGGCCGTCGCCTTCTCCCAGAAGGTCCGCTCGGCGTGCATCACGCGCGGATGCGCCGTTGGAAATTCGACACCTTCGATCAGCCCGGCCGCGTCGCACACGACATTCCGCGGACTTGCCGGCTCGCCGGTCGAGCGGGCGCCGAACTCCAGCATCACGCTTGGAGCCACATAGCCCGACCCCGCCGAGGTCGCCTCATAGTCGACGAACAGCTTGTCGCCTTCGACCCGGAGCGCTGCGGGGAGCGATAGTGCTTTGATCGCGCCGGCAAGAAGGGGCTGGACCGTTCCGTCGACCCACTCGGGCAGGCGGTGCCGGACAGCCTTCGACCACCGCTTCTCCTCGCTGCGATTTTTCGGCAGGGCCTCGCCGTTCTCGCCCACCAGGTCGGGGGCGATGGCGCGGATGTCGTAGGTGAGATCCACGTCTTCGGAAAACCGCCGGATGACATGATACGCTTTCGACAGCGACGTGCCGCCCTTGAACACGAGATGCACGCCAAGGTCGGACCCGAACAGCGTCGCGAGGGTCCAGACGATCCAGACATCCTTCTCCAGCAGATGGAGCGGTCGCCCGGATCGATCGGCGGCGACGGCCAGAGCCTCGCGCCGATCGTCCGCCGACAATGTCAGGAACGCCTCAGCCATGCGCGACTTTGCCCACCGTCCTGGCGAGCCAGCTCGGAAGCTGGGGCGCGGCCGCGACGAGTTCGCCGAAGGTGGAAGACGGCAACTTGCGCTTCAACGTCTTCAAGGCGGCTTCCGCCTTCTCCGGCCCCAACCAGGCGAGCGCACGTACGGCCTGACCGGCGGGCCGATCGGCCAGCGCCAACTGCCAGCGCGGCGCATGCCGCAGCTCGACGACCTGCTGACCGAGATTCATCGTCCGGCTACGGCCCGATGTCAGATAGACCGACCGGACCGGCACCTGGGTCGTGAGGCCGAGCGCGTTGGCGGCGGCGGCGCCGTTCGACACGATGGTTTCGCCGCGCTGGAGCGCGAGGGCTTCGACGGCCTTCTCGACGGACGGCGCGCGAGAGCCGAACCGGCTGGAAACCGGGCGCAGATAGACGCCGCGCCCGGCGCGCATCAGCCGGCCACGTTCAGCCAGTCGCGACAAGGCCTGGTCCACCGCGGCGCGATTGCCGAGATGGAGTAGGCTCTTCGCCGCGATCGGAGCGCCCTCGGGCAAGCCCTCAGTATGCGCCAGAATCTGTTCGGTCAGTCGCTGCACGATAATCTCCTGTCAGAAATATACGCAGTTTTCTGACAGTTTTCAATCTCCCCAAAACCGGCTGGAAGGGCCAGCGATTGAGAGGGGCCTGGAGGGGAAAGCCTTCCCCTGCGGCCGAGCCCAGGGTCTCGGCCGACCCCTTCTGCGGGGAGACCCCGCAACGCCCCCATTAGAGTGAGAGTGTGGACCGGATTTCCGTGACGGGTTGAGGGTCGGGAGAGAGTCTTCCGGCGCCCGTCATGGAGTTTGATCCCATGAACATGCAGGTTCTCGATGCCCGGCGCGACGTGAGTGGCGGCTGGAAGGTGGACATCAACCGCGGCGAGCGCATCGGTCGGGTTTCCTCGGAGTGGTTCTCGCGACCCGACGACGAGCGCTATCTCTCGCTCGCCGAACTCGGCCGGACCGTCCGCGAGCGCACCGAGCGCAGCCGAACGCGCGTTGTCGAATCCGCGCTTATCCATGTCGAAGCCAGCCGCACCGATCCCGAACGGCTTGCCCTGATCCTACCAGGCGCCGACAAGCCCATCGCTCCGACGCACTGGAGTTTCGGTCAGCTCGCGAGCCAGGTCGGCGCGCCGGCCGCCTATCTGCGGCAGCTCCCCGCCGCGCTCGCCGGCATCAACCTGCAATATGGGCTGACCGCCCACCGCGCCGAGCAGATCAAGACCCTCGAGACCGACGACGGCCGCGTCGAGCTGCGCGCCGTGACCGGCCCCGACTACGGCCGGATCTACGACCACGAGCTGGTCGAAGCCGTGCAGCGCATCGCCGGCAACGGCACCGGCGACACCCGTTGGAAAGTGCCCGGTGTCCTCGACTGGTCGACCGGCGTCTATAATCCGCGCGTCGACATCACCAAGGACACCACGACGCTCTACGCTTCCGATCGCGACGTCTTCCTTTTCCTCGTCGACGATCTGAATCCGATCGAAGCCGGCAAGCTCGCGGATGGATCGCCCGATCTCTATTTCAGGGGCTTCTATGCCTGGAACAGCGAAGTGGGCGCCAAGACCCTTGGTATCGCGTCCTTCTATCTCAGGGCCGTGTGCCAGAATCGCAATTTGTGGGGCGTCGAAGATTTCGAGGAGATCTCCATCCGCCATTCCAAATACGCCGCTTCGCGCTTCGCCCATGAGGCGGCGCCGGCCTTGCTCAGCTTCGCGGACTCCTCACCGCAGCCGTTCATCACCGGCATCAAGGCGGCGCGCGAACGCATCGTCGCGCACAAGGACGAAGAGCGCACCGAATTCCTGCGCCGCCGCGGCTTCTCGAAAGCCGAGACGGGCAAAATCATCGACGCGGTGCTGGCCGAGGAAGGCCGCCCGCCGGAAAGCATCTTCGATTTCGTCCAGGGCATCACCGCCGTCGCGCGCGACAAGCCCCACCAGGACGCGCGGCTCGAGCTCGAAGGCAAGGCCAAGAAGCTGCTCGATCGCGCCGCCTGATCCCCGCAATGCCGGAGATGCGGTTGTCCGTGTCTCCGGCTTTGCGTCCCCTAGCCATACTGTTTCCGGGCTGTCTTGTGGCCCAGATCCAGGTCACCTATTCAGTGGTGCGGCATGGAGCACAATCGCCAAACGAGCGACTGGATACAGAATGCTAGAGCAGGCGCCTGCGGAATATTACATCGATGAAAGCGGCAATACCGGCGACCTGAGCACGGTCAAAATCGACTCCTACTTCGTCGAACAGCGCATGTTCGCCTTGGCTGCATTCGGCTGCACGCTCGACCAGGACTTCACCGATAAATTGGGCGCACTAAAAAAGGCGCACCGCATCCAGTCGTCGGAGCTCAAATCAAAACAGGCTTATGACAAGCCGCGCTTCATCTTTGATCTTCTGGACCTCCTTGAGACGCGCCGCGCCCCAATCTTTATCGAGCTTGTCGACAAGCACTTCTTCGTTGTCGTGAACATCATCGAGCGAATGGTGGTGCCCTATGTGGGGGAATGCGACACTCAACCTGGCGCCCTTTGGATGAAGGGCGTTATGGCGAACTACATGGCGCTATATGCACCTCCCGAGCTGGCTCACGCCTTTGCCGCATGTTGCCAAAGCAGAGACCACGCGGAAATACGCGAACTTTACAAGCAAATAATTCGGTGGGCGCAGGGAAGCGGAGTTCCGCCTACTGACGTGGCGGCGGGGATCATCCGTTTTGCGCGCGACAGCTTGAAGGACTTCCGCAAGCTGCCGAAAGCCAAGGCCGTCGAGCGGGCATTACCGATTCCCGACAAGAATCCCGCCGGGAAGCTGCTCTGGGTTCTGCCGAACCTGACATCGTTCACCAACATCTACGCCCGGATCAATCGCTTCGCGCGAAAGCAGGTTTCCGGCGTGACGCTGTTCCACGACGAGCAATTGCAGTTCGGAGACATTCTTCTGCACAACAAGAAGCTCGCAGAGGACCTGGCGCAGCTTGGCGTGAAATTGCCCCTGCAGACGGCCGACTTCGAATTCTCGCAGGCGGCCGACCTGCAATTCCAGCGATCGCACGATTCTATCGGCATTCAGGTCGCCGACGTCCTCGCCGGTTTCATCGCGCGATATGTACAGGACGCTGTGTGGGGCGGCGCCCCCATGCATCCTGACAAGGTAGCGATTTTCCGCCGCCTCGTCGCAACAGGCGACCGCAGCTTGGGTTCGGGTGTCAACTTCGTCGCGCCCGACAACATGATCCGCTTCCTCGGCATCGAACCGCGCTCGAATTTCTAGGGCGGCATCAAGCCGTCATGGGCGAATACGAAGGACTGGCGCGGGATCATCGCCGGTTCTGGCAGTGACCTTACCGATGGCGTTTGATGGTGTCGCTGCCCTCCTAGAGTGAGAGGGCGGTGCTTCGCTTCGTGACGGGTTTAGGGTCGAGAGAGAGGCTTTCGGCGCCCGTCGCGGAGTAAGTCTCATGGCAACTGCCATTCAGAAGATCACCCTGTCGTCGGCGCAGGACATCCCCTTCAACAAGCTGGTGCTGAGCCAGTCGAACGTCCGCCGCGTCAAGGCTGGCGTCTCGATCGACGAGCTGGCCGAGTCGATCACCCGGCGCGGTCTCATCCAGTCCCTCCACGTCCGGCCGGTGCTCGATGCCGACGGCCAGGAAACCGGCATGTACGAAGTGCCGGCGGGCGGGCGTCGCTTCCGCGCGCTGCAGCTCCTCGTCAAGCAGAAGCGCCTCACCAAGACCTCCAAGGTGCCGTGCGTGGTGTCGGACGCCAATGCCGACATCCTCGTCGACGAGGTGTCGCTGGCCGAGAATATCGAACGCGCCCCGCTGCATCCTCTCGACCAGTTCCGCGCGTTCCAGGCGATGCGCGAGAAGGGCATGACCGAGGAGGCGATTGCGGCTGCATTCTTCGCGTCCGTCCAGGTCGTGAAGCAGCGGCTTCGCCTCGCGGCCGTCTCGCCGTCATTGCTCGATATCTATGCCGAGGACGGCATCACGCTCGAACAGCTCATGGCCTTCACCGTCACCAACGATCATGCGCGTCAGGAGCAGGTCTGGGAGTCGGTTCGCAATAGCTGGCAGAGGGAACCCTACCAGATCCGGCGCATGCTGACCGAGACCGCCGTCCGCGCATCCGACAAGCGGGCCGTATTCGTCGGCATCGATGCCTATGAAACCAACGGCGGCTGCGTGCTGCGCGATCTCTTCCAGGATGACGACGGCGGCTGGCTGCAGGATCCTGCGCTGCTCGATCGCCTGGTCGCCGACAAGCTGAAAGCCTCCGCCGAAGCGATCGCCGGCGAAGGCTGGAAATGGATCGAGGTGGCGATGAGCTTCCCCTATGGCGCCACCCACGGCCTGCGCGAGATCGTGGGCACGCCGCTCGACCTGACGGCTGACGAACAGGCGACCATCGAGGCGCTCAACGCCGAGTGCGCCAAGCTGGAGGCCGAATATGAGAACGCCGACGAGTTGCCGGACGAGATCGATCAGCGCCTTGGCGAAATCGAAACCGCGCTCGCCAGCTTCGACGAGCGGCCGGTCCACTACGAACCCGCCGACATCGCGATCGCCGGGGTCTTCGTCAGCCTGGACGCCGACGGCACGCTGTCGATCGACCGCGGCTATGTCCGACCCGAGGACGAGATCGCCAACCAGGCGGGCGATGGCGAGGGTGAAGAGCAGGATGGCGGCGACGATGACGCTGACTATCCGGCGTCGCCTTCGGTCCAGCGCGCGGTCATCACCATCTGCGGCAAACCTGCCGAGCCCGAGGAGGAGGACGAGGACGACACGATCAAGCCGCTCCCCGATCGACTGATCACGGAGCTGACCGCCGATCGCACCCTCGCGCTCCGCGACAAGCTCGCCACCGATCCCTCGGTCGCCTTCGTCGCCGTCCTGCACAAGTTCTGCCAGGACGTGTTCTACGGCGGCAGCCAGTACGGCTTCGCGATGGAGGTCAGCGTGCGGGGCACGACCTTCCATTCGCAGCCCGAAGGGCTTCGTGACAGCGTCTATGCCAAGGCGATCGAGGCCCGGCACGATAGCTGGCGCAAACGGCTCCCGGCCAAAGTCGCTGATCTCTGGGATGGGCTGGCCGCACTGACTGGCCCCGAACAGGCCGAACTCTTCGCCCATTGCGCTTCGTTCGGCGTCAATGCGCTTTATGAGCGGGCCGATCGCTACGGTGGCCGTGTCTCGGCGCATAGTGTCGAACAGCGCATCGCCGAAGCCGATCGCCTGTCGCTGGCGGTCGGGCTCGACATGGCCGAAGCCGGGTGGCGGCCGACCGTCGCCAACTATCTCGGCCGCGTCACCAAGCCCCGCATCCTCGAAGCGGTGCGTGAAGGCGCCGGCGAGCGCGCCGCCCAACTCATCGCACATCTGAAGAAGGGCGACATGGCGACCGAAGCCGAACGTCTCCTCGCCGAGACGGGCTGGCTGCCCGAACCGCTGCGCAATTCCGGCGCCGATGCCGAAAGCACCGAGGCGGACTCTGGCGAGGGCGACGAGGCGTTGCCGGACTTCCTCGACGGCGATGACGAGGAGACCAACACCGATGATGAGGAGGAACGGCACCTCGCCGCCGCGGAGTGACGGCGGTCCTCATCTGACTTGACGAGCCCGGCGTCCCTTCGGGGGCGTCGGGCTTTTTTCATGCGCGCCGATCGAGAGGGAGAGTTTGGCCCGGACGTGGCGAGCCGGACATGGAGGAGAGAGCGCCTGCCGGCTCTCCCGTTCCCTGCTCTCCGGGAGTGGCCTCATGGCCGACTATTTCACCCATTTCTCATGCCTGCTCGATGTCGGCACGCCCGAGACCGCAGCCCGCGCGCTCGATCTCTACAACCAACTGTCCGAGGACGGAGCATCCGAGGAACCGCCGTCCGATGGCTTCCTCCTGTCCATCCAGCCCGAGCATGGCGGCTCCAAACTCTGGATGCGCGACGATGTCACCGGCGATCCCGAACGGCTGATCCAGTTCGTCATACGCTGCGCCGCCGAATTCCACCTCACCGGCCGATGGGGCTTTCAGTACGCCAACACCTGCTCCCGGCCGCGTCTCGATGGCTTCGGTGGCGGCGCGCATGTCCTCGATCTCGCGACCGGCGAAACTGTGGCGTGGATCTATACCAACGGTTGGCTCGCCGAGGTGATCGATGGCGGCGATGGTGCCTGACATCATCGAGACCATTGTCTGTCGCTTGATGGCGCGGCCGGGCCGCGCCCCTTGAGAGCGAGAGGAAGGCCGGGACGGGTTTGAGCCCGTCCGGTCCGAGAGAGAGCGCCGGCGGGCTTTCCCGCTCCGCTCTCCCGAGGACGTCTCCCATGAATGCTCACACCCTTGCGGCGGCGCTGCCGACCGCCGCCGATCAGCCGACCGACGCTGCCGCCATCCATGCCGCGGCACTTCTCCTCCTTCCTCACATCGAGCGCGGCGAGCGCATCGACGCCGCGGTCTTGCGCACCGCCATGGAGACCGCCTTCGGCGCGTCCGATACTGCCGGCGCCTGGGACTGGAAGGACGCCTATGACGCCTGCGAAGCCGCAACCGTCCTCATGCTCCGCAAATACGGAAAGGCGCTTTTGCGCAAAGCCGGGTCTCCGGCTGCGGCGGTTCCTCTGTTCGGCAAGATCGCGGGACTTCTGCCCACCCACACGCGCCGCTCCGAGGAGGCGCAGGCCTTCCAGCAATTCTCGACGCCGATCCCGCTCGGCCTGGCCGCGATCACTGCGGCCGCCATCACACCCGCCGATCGCGTGCTCGAACCATCGGCCGGCACCGGCCTGCTCGCCATCCTCGCCGAGATCGCCGGCGGCACGCTTGTCCTCAACGAACTCGCCGAAACCCGGGCCGCACTCATCTCCTCCCTCTTTCCGGCCATTCCCGTGACCCGCTTCGACGCAGCCCAGATCGACGATCATCTCGACCCGGCGACCGTCCCAACAATCGTGGTGATGAACCCGCCATTCTCGGTCCTCGCCAATGTCGAGGGGCGTGTCGCCGACGCAGCCTATCGCCATCTCGCATCCGCGCTCGCGCGGCTCGCCGATGGCGGGCGCCTGGTCGCGATCACCGGCGCGAATTTCGGCCCCGACATACCGGCCTGGCGCGACGCCTTCGTCCGCCTGCAGGAGAGGGGCCGCGTCGTGTTCACCGCCGCCGTCCATGGCTCAGTCTATGCCAAGCACGGCACGACCGTCGAAACCCGGCTGACCGTGATCGACAAGATCCCGGCCGACGAGCCATCCGCATTTCCGGCGTCCCCCGGCACCGCTCCCGACATCGCCACGCTGATGACGTGGATCGCCGAGCATGTGCCGCCGCGCCTGGCTGTCGCGCCTGCTGTTCAGGTCATGCCGACCGGCGCCACGCCGCGCACCGTTCGCGGCTATCTCGCGCGCACCGCGGCGACATCGGCGACCCGCGTGGGCCTCGCCGATCCCGAGGGCGTGCCGCTCGCCTATGAGACCGTCGACTGGACCCCGGCCGAGGGCGCCCGCCTCAGCGACGCGATCTACGAGCAATACGGATTGCAGACGATCCGTATTCCCGGCTCTCAGGCCCATCCCACCAAGCTCGTGCAATCCGCCGCCATGGCCTCGGTCGCCCCGCCCAAGCCGAGCTATCGGCCGACGCTGCCAGCGACCATCATGGACTCGCTCTCAGACTCCCAGCTCGAAACCCTGATCTTCGCGGGCGAAGCCCATTCCGATTTTCTCGCAGGTTCCTGGACCATCGACGACACTTTCGATGTCGTGGCGGCCGCCGCCGATGATGCAAACGGCGTCGTCCGCTTCCGCCGCGGCTTCTTCATCGGCGACGGCACCGGCGTCGGAAAGGGGCGCGAGTCGGCCAGCATCGTGCTCGACAACTGGATGCAGGGCCGGCGCAAGGCGGTCTGGATCTCCAAATCCGACAAGCTGATTGAGGATGCGCAGCGCGACTGGTCCGCACTCGGCATGGAGCGCCTGCTGGTCACGCCGCTCTCGCGCTTCCCGCGGGGCAAGCCGATCGCTCTGCCGGAAGGCGTCCTATTTACAACCTATGCCACGCTGCGTTCCGACGACCGCGGCGAGAAGGTTTCGCGGGTCAAGCAGATCGTCGAATGGTTGGGCTCCGATTTCGACGGAGTGATCATTTTCGACGAGGCGCACGCGATGCAGAACGCTGGCGGCGGCAAGGGAGAACGGGGCGATGTCACGCCCTCGCAGCAAGGGCGCGCGGGGCTTCGCCTGCAGCACGCCTTGCCCAATGCCCGCGTCGTCTATGTCTCCGCCACCGGCGCCACCACGGTCCAGAACCTTGCCTACGCGCAGCGCCTCGGTCTGTGGGGTGGCGACGATTTTCCCTTCTCGACCCGCGCCGAGTTTGTCGAGGCGATCGAGGCCGGCGGCGTCGCGGCGATGGAGGTGCTTGCCCGCGACCTTCGCGCGCTCGGCCTCTACACCGCCCGATCGCTGTCGTTCGACGGCGTCGAATATGAGCTGGTCGAGCACGAGCTGACCGCCGAGCAGCGGCGCATCTACGATGCTTATGCCGGCGCCTTCGCCATCATCCACAACCATCTCGATGCGGCCATGCAGGCGGCCAACATCACCGGCTCGACCGGGACGTTGAACCGCCAGGCCAAATCCGCCGCGCGCTCCGCCTTCGAAAGCGCCAAGCAGCGTTTCTTCGGTCATCTGCTAACATCGATGAAGACGCCGACGTTGATCCGCTCGATCGCGGCGGACCTGGAGGCCGGGCATTCCGCGGTCATCCAGATCGTCTCGACCGGCGAGGCGCTGATGGAACGGCGCTTGGCCGAAGTTCCGACCGAGGAGTGGAATGACATTCGCGTCGACATCACGCCCCGCGAATATGTCCTCGATTATCTCGCCCATTCCTTCCCGGTGCAGCTCTACGAGCCCTTCAGCGACGGCGAGGGCAATATGTCCTCGCGTCCGGTCTTTCGCGACGGCCAGCCGGTCGAGAGCCGCGAGGCGGTCGCCCGCCGCACCGAGCTGATCGAGAAACTCGCGAGCCTTCCGCCGGTGCCGGGCGCGCTCGACCAGATCGTCCAGCATTTCGGCGCGGACGTGGTGGCCGAAGTCACCGGCCGCTCGCGTCGTATCGTGCGCAAGGGACAGCGCCTTGTGGTCGAGACCCGCGCGGCGTCCGCCAATCTCGCCGAGACCCAGGCCTTCATGGACGACATGAAGCGCGTGCTCGTGTTCAGCGATGCCGGCGGTACGGGCCGCAGCTACCATGCGGAGCTGTCGGCACGGAACACGCGGCTTCGCGTCCACTATCTGCTTGAGCCGGGCTGGAAAGCCGACGCCGCGATCCAAGGCCTCGGCCGCACCCACCGCACCAACCAGGCGCAGCCGCCGCTCTTCCGTCCGATCGCGACCAATGTGAAGGCGGAGAAGCGCTTCCTATCGACCATCGCGCGCCGGCTCGACACGCTGGGCGCGATCACGCGCGGACAGCGCCAGACCGGCGGCCAGGGCCTGTTCCGACCCGAGGACAATCTGGAGAGCCACTATGCGCGCGATGCGCTTCGCCAGCTCTACATCCTGATCGTCCGCGGCAAGATCGAAGGGTGCTCGCTCCAGCGGTTCGAGGACACGACCGGCCTGAAGCTGATGGACGACAACGGCATCAAGGACGAGCTCCCGCCGATCACAACCTTTCTCAACCGCCTGCTCGCGCTCACCATCGACCTGCAGGACGTCCTGTTCGCCGCCTTCGAGCAGCTTCTGACCGCCAAGGTCGAGGGCGCGATCGCCGCCGGCATCTACGACATCGGACTGGAGACGCTGCGCGCGGAGAGCTTCGTCGTCACCGATCGCCAGACCATCTACACCCATCCCGGCACCGGCGCGGAAACCAGCCTGCTGACCATCCAACAGCGCGAGCGCAACCGGCCGATGACCGCCGAGGAGGCGATGGCTTGGCTCGACGATCCGGTCGCCAAGTTGCTGGTCAACGAGCGCTCCCACCGCGCCGCGGTTCAGCTTCCAGCGCCTTCGCTGATGCTCGACGACGGGGAGATCGAACGCCGCGTGCGGCTGATCCGGCCGATGGAGCAGCATCACGCCTCCATCCGCATGATGGACGAAAGCCATTGGATCGCCGCCAGTCGCGCCGAGTTCACCGCCGCCTGGAACGCCGAGATCGCGGAGGTGCCAGCCTATTCCGATTCCACGATCCACATCGTCGCTGGCCTGCTGCTGCCGATCTGGAAGCGGCTGCCCAACGAGTCGAGCCGTGTCTATCGGCTCCAGACCGATGACGGGGAACGGATCATCGGCCGCCGCGTGTCGCCCGCATGGGTCGCCAACGCCACGACAGTCGGAACGACGAACCTGTCCGCCGACCATGCCTATGCCGCGCTCATCGAGGGCAAGACAATCCTCGATCTCGCCGAAGGCCTCCAACTCCGTCGCGTGCGCGTCATGGGCGCCGATCGCATCGAACTCTCCGGCTTCACCGACGCGATGCGCGAGCGCCTGCGCGCCTTTGGCCTCTTCAGCGAGATCATCTCGTGGAAGCTCCGCTTCTTCGTGCCCGTCGGCGCGGACGGCGCGACCATCATCGGCAAGCTGATCGGCACCTACCCGATCCAGCGCGTCGGCGAGCGGGAGGCAGCGTGATGGCCCGTCTCGACGCATCCGATCTCGCGCAACGTCTCGGCCGACAGGCCGAGGCGGTGTGCCGCCATTATCTCAGCAATGGCCACCGTCAGGGCAACTACTGGCAGGTGGGCGACGCCCGTAACACTAAGGGCCGCTCGATGTACGTCCGGCTCAAGGACTCGCCCAAAGGCCCCGCCGGGAAATGGACTGACGCCGCTACCGGCGAGCATGGAGACCTCCTCGACGTCATCCGCGAGAGCTGCGGCCTCATCGACTTCAAGGATGTCGCCGACGAGGCTCGGCTCTTCCTCAGCATGCCACCACCAGCGCCGGAACCCTCCGCCTTCCAGCCGCTGGCGCCCGCACCACATGGATCGCCCGAAGCCGCACGGCGCCTCATCCGCATGTCGCAGCCGATTGCGGGCACAATCGTCGCGGCGTATCTCCGGCAACGCGGCATTACGGATCTCCGTGGAGCCGGAAATCTGTATTTCCACCCGCACTGCTATTATCGCCCGGACGAGCATGCGCCGACCGAGACTTGGCCGGCCATGATCGCCGCTGTCACTGACCTCGACGGCATGATCACCGGGGCGCATCGCACCTGGCTCGACTCACGACGCCACGACAAGGCGCCATTCGAAACCCCGCGCCGGGCGATGGGCGATCTCCTCGGCAACGCGGTCCGCTTTGGCGCTGGTGGCGAAGTGATGGCAGCCGGCGAAGGCATCGAGACGGTCCTTTCAATCCGCCAGGTCGTGCCCAACATGCCGATGGTGGCGGCGCTCTCCGCGGCACATCTCGCCGCCATCCTGTTCCCGGACACGCTGCGGCGGCTCTACATCCTGCGCGATGACGATCCGGCAGGCGATGGTGCGCGTGACAGCCTGATCGAACGGGCGAACGCGGCCGGGATCGAGGCGATCGTGATCTCTCCACAGCTCGGGGACTTCAACGAGGATCTCCGCACCCTCGGCATCGCGACATTGCGCAGTCAGACTCGGGTACAGCTCGGGCCGCAGGACGTCGCACGCTTCATGGCGCTGGCGGCATAGCCGGTAAGGAAGCGGCAGCGGCCCCGCCGCCGTACTCGCTCAGACGCAGCGGATCGGAGAGGACCGCGCCTCGGCCTTCGAGAGGGCGATCGGCCCACAGGCAGGCCGGCCCGGCAATGGCTGCGGCCGACTATTTTCCGGCGCGGCCCCAAGGGGCCGCTTTCCATCGCGAAACAAAATAGCCGGCCTCCGCCATCCTCCGCTGACGCTCCGGCCCTCGCTCGCGCTCCGGGTGCAGGGCCGCCCCGCCGGTGTGCTTCGTCGCCATGAAGGCCGCGACGGTCGCGGTCCATCCGACGGAGCATCCGATGCGCGATCTCGACGACTACGAACCGCACCACGAATCCTCACCGACTGACCACGTCCTCAACGAATTGCAGCTCCACGGCTACCGGCCTTTCGCCGACGAACCCGATCAGCGGCTTCTGCCGGACGGCAACGCGGTCGCGGGCGCGGTCGCCGACATCTTCGACGCCCTGATCGTGACCCTGGAGGACACGCGCCTCGAACCCGACCTCGACGATCTCCTCTGGTCGACCGTGAACGTCTTTCATCGCGCCGCCGAACGGATCAACCGCGAGCTCGACGACAACGAGCAGGCCCAAAAGCGCTCCCAACGCGAACAGGACGGCAGCGAGGTGAAGTCGGTCGATCTCGAGCGCCTGATCGCCGAGGGCAAGACACAGGTCGAACGCCAGACCGCCTTCGAACTGATGCGCGACCAGGCCGCCGAGCACTACGAACGCCAGGTCGGCAAAGCCTGGCTCCCGCGGTCAGGATCGAAGGTCAATCATCGCAACCTCACCTCGGCGATGATCGACAGCCGCGACTTCATCATGGCGAAGAAGCGTGCCGAGCAGGAAGTGCTCCTGCCGCCTGGACCGAAGATCGCCGTCACCGGCGGGCTCGATTTCGACAACCATCACCTCATCTGGGCCAAGCTCGACCAGGTTCACGAGAAGCACCCCGACATGGTGCTGATCCACGGCAAGTCGCCGAAGGGTGCCGAGAAGATCGCTTCTCTCTGGGCCAGGAATCGCAATGTCCCACAGATCGGCTTTGCACCCGACTGGACGAAGCACGGCCGGGCAGCACCCTTCAAACGCAATGACGAGATGCTGCAAATCCTGCCGAAGGGCGTGCTGCACTTCCCCGGCACCGGCATCAATGACAACCTCGCCGACAAAGCCAAGAAGCTCGGCATCCCGGTGTGGAAATTCGGCGGCGCGTAAGCGCCGCCGCATCGGGCACCTGCTAAACGGCCAAGCCTATGGCATAACGCAACGAATGCAGCGACTGAAGCCACTCCCGAAACCGGCACGTTCGGACGCCGTTCTCGCTGCGGTTTTCCTGGAGAATGCCACCGTGAAGGCTGCAGCCGCCGAATGGGCGGCGGATCAAGGATTCGACAATCAAGCCCTTCATGCGATTGCAATTGCCATCGAACTCCTCCTCAAATCCTATCTGCTTAACGTCGCGACCGATGATGTTTGGAACCGCGCGAACATCGGGCACGATCTCGCCAAGGCACTCCATTATTCGGCTCAAGCCGGCTTGGTGCCTCCTTCACGCATCGAGTGGATTATCAGCCACCTCCATCCGCATTTTCAGCGTGGCGGGTTTCAGCGCGAGCCGTCGAGGAAATGGCCACCAGGCTTTGCGGATGACGCAGGTGAGGTCGCACGGCAGCTCGCGCAGACAGTACGGCTTCACCAACGTCACGGCCACATCGACTCGGCTTCCAGCCCGGAGAAGACCACTCCCCGCTGAATGGCGCTGGTCCTTGGTCCAGCCGATGGCCTGACGCCATCAACCCGTAAAGGGTCGGACTACGCATAGCGTGCCGCCGCGCCGGCGTTGCCTGCGCGGTGATTGCGGCCATCGGCCGAACACATCGGGCGCCTGTCAGCGGGGGGATGGTCCTCCGCTCGAAACAGGAGCCGGATCGATGTCCTTCCCCGACGCACACGCCTTCGCCTTCAGCCTCGCCACCACGCTGATGGCCGTCATCGTCATCTTCCGCGCGGGCGACGGCACTCTCTCGGTGACACCCGCAAACGAATACGACGGCGACGTCTCGGAGATCGTCCACGAGGTCGATCCCTTCGCGCCATGACGGCGCGCCACCCTTCCAGGCGACGCGGAGACCCCTGCGGTTTCCGCTCCCGACGGAGCACAGCTTTTGCTATGCTCCCGAATGCGCCGTGGTGGTGGTGGAAGGCGCGACCGTCAGAATTTGCTCTTTCGGAGACACCACCATGATTATCCTCGGCATTGTCCTATCCTTCGCAGCCATCGGCATCTTGTGCTGGTTGCTGTTCACGCTCGCGGTGTTCGCACTGCCATTCTTCGCGGGCGTGACCGCCGGCACCTGGGCCTATGACACTGGCGCGGGCTGGCTCGGCGCCATCCTTATCGGCATGCTCGGCGCCGGCCTGACGTTGGGCGTGGGGCAGCTCTTGCTTGGAATTGTCCGCCCGCTCTGGGCACGCCTGCTGATCGCGCTGGCATTTGTCGCACCCGCGGCGATCGCCGGCTTCCACGCCACGCATGGCATCGTGAAACACACCATGCCGTCGGAGACCTGGCAGCTCGTGTTCTCCGTCATCGGTGCGGTCGCGGTCGGCGTCACCGCGTTCGCGCGCGTCGCTGGGATGGCAAGCACCGGCCCGTCCAGCCAGGGCATTGCACCAGCCTGACACCACGACGGAACCGTCGCCGGGACGACCAGTCGGGGGTTTCAGCCCTCAGCGTTGTGCAGTTGGAGAGGGAGCCGCGTCACCGGAACCTGACTGAAGCCCATCGTGCGGCCGCCTCAACAGCGCCCGGATTTCTGCTCGGCGCCTCTGTGCGCGGGAACGGTGCAACACGAAGTCGAGGGCGTCATCTCCACTGGCCGACTTCGAAACGAAAGCTCGACCCTCGCCTGTACAAGGGGAGGACGGGTCGCAGATGATCTTCAGCTTGCGCCGTCTGCTGGTTGCGACCGGGTCGCCATGATCTTCCGTTCCTGATTGTCTCCAGACCGCTCCGAACGGCCTCTCCAATGGCCTGATCTGACCGAAGGACGGCTGCGCCTCGACCGCCTATGCCGCAACGGCGCGTCCCGACTTTCTTCCCCTGCCGGCCAAGGCCGTCATTCCTCGCGAAACAACAAAGTCGTTCCTGCCATCCTCCGCGTTGCTCCGGTCGCAAGCGATGCGGCGTCGGTCGCCTCCGGCCTGTCGATCGCCATCGAGGCCGCAATGGAGCGGTCCCGAAAACGAAACGGAGACTTACAATGGCGACCATCGGCACCTTCAAGAAGACCGGCTCGAACGAGTTCACCGGCGAAATCGTAACCCTCAGCGTCCAAGCCAAGGGCGTGCGCATCGTCCCCGACACCCGCGCCACCGGCGAGAACGCCCCCAGCCACCGGGTTCTGGTCGGCCGCGCGGAAATCGGCGCCGCCTGGTCCAAGCGCTCCAACGAGGGCCGCGACTATCTGGGCCTCAAGCTCGACGATCCGAGCTTCAACGCCCCCATCTACGCCAACCTCTTCGACGACGAGGACGGCGACACCCACTCGCTGATCTGGTCCCGCCCGACCCGCCGCGGCGACTGAGCCCCGAGCAAGGCCCCGGCCGAACAGGCCGGGGCCTTTCCACTGCTAGCGCGAATCACTTCGGCCGCCCGGCGAGGGCACCGCCAGCCCTGAGACGCCGATTACCCTCGCAATGGGCGCAAAGAACGACTATTATAGTCGTAGTTCTGGCAAGCGTGTGTCCGTCGGTGGGAGGTGATCATGCATGATCACCGCCCGACAATCGCGGGCCGCACGCGCGTTGCTGGGGTGGACACAGGAGACGCTCGCTGACAAGGCCCGGACATCGCTAACCGCGCTCAAGCGCCTTGAGTCCGAAAGTGGATTAGAGGTGTACGAGTCGACGCGCGATCAGGTGCGAAGGGCGCTTGAAACAGCCGGTATCGTCCTGCTTTCCACCGACAAGGGCGAAGGAGTGCTGCTGCTCCATGAGCGGGACGACCGGCCGACGAGGCGTTAGCAGCGCCGTGATCGCGTGGCGCACACCATCCATCGCACGTTGTCACAGTAATGCCGGGCACGAGTGTTAACGAATGCTTTCCGCGCGAATATAGTCGCCTGATGGAATCCGCGATGCCGCCGTTTCTCGATGCGCCTCCGATCAGCCAGACCCTCACGGCCTATGACCGCGAGCATATGGTTCTCTATCTGCGCCTGCTCGATTCCTCGCGCGACGGAGCTGATTGGCGCGAAGCCGTCCAGATTCTCTTTGGCCTCGATACGGCACGTGAGCCGCAGCGGTGCCGCCAGGTCCATGACACGCATCTCGCCCGCGCGCAGTGGATGACCGAGCACGGCTATCGAGACTTGGTCCGCTCCGCACAGTGATCGCCGCGATGCCGTTTCGGCACCACCCTTTGCCGGCCCTCTGACTTCCACTGAACAACCCAGCCGGGAATCCTGACTCTCCCACAAATTCAAAGACTAGGGAGGATCGCGATGACACCAGATGCTTCCGGCTGGCGTTCATCGGAACGCTATGCGCACGTCGCCGACATGACCGCGTCCGACGTCGCGTGGGAATGGCTGCGCCGCAACGAAACCTACGACAGGGATTTTCAAGCGCTCGGCGACAGCGAAAGTGATCTGCGCACGCTGACCGACGGGATCGGGCAGCGGTGGGGGTTGCGATTTCCCCGTAGACCCGATGCAGGCACCTCCCGAAGCGCAGGTGATCTGGCTTCCCCAGGAAGACACAAGCGCCATCGTTCTTGGCCCACCTCCGGATATTCCGTCCGCAAGCGCTGATCCCCAACCGACGATCGACGCCGCCGTAAGCGTCGATGTCGGCAGCGAGACCCATCTGGTTCTCGATCTCGGAAACGGTCAGCGCGTAGCGCTTGTTCATCCGTCCGAGACACGACCCGCCAAATCTCTTGGCGCCTTCATCCCGCTCGGCCTGGAAGGCTTCGACCGGCTCCAATCGGTCGCCCGCTTGCTCTCCGCCCTCCATGGCCGCGCCATACCGCCCGACACCCGACTGACACGGCAGCAACGTGCTCGGCTGTGCCGGATGCTGCAGGCCTTCGACGGTCATCGCGCGGGCGCGACCCAGCAAGAAATTGCGCAGGTCATATTTCGGATCGGCGCTCTCGGTCGCGACGACTGGCAGGCATCTTCCGCCCGCCACGCCACCAAAGCCCTGCTTCGAGATGCCCGCGCGATGATGGTGGGTGGGTATCGCACGTTGCTTCGTCATCGGCGGCAACTTTAGCCGATCTCCATCCGACTCTTGGTGGGCGAATTTAGGCCCCCCTGAATTCGCCCTGCATCTCGCCGGCCCTGCTTCGCCAACGTGGCCTTCGTTACCCGCCGCTTCCCGGCGGCCCCAACGAACCCACGGAGGCCCTCCCATGCGACCTGATCTCGCCGTTCTCCCGCCGCGCTACCTGCGCACCAAGGAAGCCGCCGAATTCCTCAGCCTATCGGCCCGCACCCTCGAAAAGCATCGGACTTACGGAACGGGTCCGGCCTATCGCAAGCTCGGCGGTCGCGTCGTTTATGCGGTCGACGATCTTGAGGCCTGGGCCGAGCGCGGCGCCGTCACCTCCACCTCCGATCCGCGCGGCAGCGTGCTTCCGGCCAAGCGCCATACGCCTGCGCCGCCGGCACATGCCGGACGATACGCGCGCTGATCGCCCCCGGATTCCCGAATGGCGGCGCGACACCAGTCCCTCTCGGAGCGCGGGCAGCTCGATCTGTTCCGTGCGCTCCCCGGCGAGTTCGCAGCACGAGACGCACAGGATCTCATGGCCTATCCGTTTTTCTCCCTCTCCAAATCGCACCGCGTCGCGCCGATCGACTTCGCCGCCGGCAATGTGTCGATCCGCGTCGAGGCCGTGCCCGATCACGGCATGGCGACCATTTGGGACGCCGACATCCTGATCTGGGCGGCGAGCCAGATCGTCGAGGCGCGTGACGCCGGCCTGCGCACGTCGCGCCTGATGGTCGCCACGCCCTATGAAATTCTCAAATTCATCGGCCGCGGCACGTCCTTACGCGACTATCAGCGCTTGAAGGCCGCGCTCGATCGTCTGCAATCCACGACGGTCTGCACCTCGATCCGCCAATCCGCCGAGGGCCGGCGTCATCGCTTCTCGTGGATCAACGAGTGGAAGGAGCGCACCAACCGCAACGGCAAGCCGGACGGGATCGAGATGATCGTCCCGGACTGGTTTTATCAGGCCGTTCTCGACGATGCGCTCGTGCTGACGATCGACCGGGCCTATTTCGATCTCACAGGCGGGCTCGATCGCTGGCTCTATCGCCTGGTGCGCAAGCACGGCGGGCGCCAGCGCAATGGCTGGCGATTCGACTTTCGCCACCTCCACCAGAAATCCGGCGCGTTGTCACCGTACAAACGCTTCGCCTTCGAGCTGCGCGACATCATCCGTCGCCAGCCGCTTCCCGGCTACACGCTGTTCCTCGAGATCGAGGCCGGCGGCCGAACGTTGCTCGCTTTCGAGCGGACGCCGCCCTGTGGAAAAGCTGTGAAAGGCTTCGTGCCATCGGGAACCCGAAAGCGCGTGCCATCAGGAACCGGCCCCTCGTGCCAACGGGAACCGAAACACGGCCTAACCCACGACAGCAGAACCGAAAATCGCCTCGCTAACTTAGAATCTAACAGAGAATCTAACTTTGAAGAGCGCGCGCGAGAGGTGGAAAACCTCGTCCGGCAGGCCGCGAACGCGCTAAGCGCCGCTGGCAAGCGGCGCACCAGCAGCGCCGCTCTTACCAACGCTGGCGCGGCGAGAAACGGGACCTCCGGCCCTCCGCAGCTTCCCTTCGGTCCACGCCCGGGAGGCCGCCGATGATCGTGGCCTTCCTCAACCAGAAGGGCGGCGTCGGCAAGACGACGCTGGCGCTGCACCTAGCCGGCGAATGGGCCGGTAGGGGAAAGCGGGTCACGCTCGTCGATGCGGACCCCCAGGGTTCGGCGCTCGACTGGTCGCAGCAACGCGCCCGCGAGCACGCGCCGCGCCTGTTCGGCGTCGTCGGCCTGGCGCGCGACACGCTCCACCGTGAGGCGCCCGAGCTGGCGCGCGATGTCGATCATGTGGTGATCGACGGGCCGCCGCGCGTCGCCGGGCTGATGCGATCCGCGCTGCTCGCCGCCGACCTCGTGCTGATCCCCGTGCAGCCGTCGCCGCTCGATGGTTGGGCCTCGGCCGAGATGCTGGCGCTCCTGTCGGAGGCGCGCATCTATCGGCCGGAGCTTCGCGCTCGCTTCGTCCTCAATCGCTGCGGCGCGCGCACCGTGATCGCCCGCGAGACGGCCGAGACGCTCGCCGACCACGATCCGCCAGTGCTGCGCACGGCGATCGGACAGCGCGTCATCTACGCCGACGCCGCGCAATCGGGCCGGCTCGCTTTCGAGATCGACGACGACGGACCCGCCGCGCGCGAGATCGCGGCGCTCGTCACCGAGCTCGAAAGGATCTCACCATGAGCGAGCGATCCGAACGGCGCGGCTTTGCGGCACGTCCGACCAATCAAGAGGCCTGGATCAAGGCCGCAGATGCCACCGCGCCGCGCGCGCCGGACGATGAAGCCTTCACCGCCCGCATGACGATCGACGTCACGCCCGCCTTACGTGGACGGATCAAGATCGCTGCCTTCCGGCGCGGCGTTACCGTTGCCGACATGCTGCGCGAGATGCTCGCGCGCGAATTCCCACACATCGAAGGAGACCCCTCATGACCGGCGCCGCGGCCCCCCGCGCGCGCGGCGGCCCGACGCCGACCGCACGCCACCAAGACAATCTCACCCATGTCGAACTGACCTGGGTTGAGAAGAAGATCGAGAACTGGATCCGCTTCGGCACGCACGCCCACGAACAGATTCTCGATCGCCGTCGGCGTGTCCTGTCTTTTCGCCCCGGCGCGGTCTTCGCCTTCGTGCGCTGGGCCTCGAATGACTTCGGAACGATCATCTCGCGCATCGACGTCGTGCGCTCGGTTGCGCGCGGCGAGACGTACCAGACGCTGCCTTTCGTTCGTCCTGGCGGCGAAATCCTGCTGAAGGTCGAGAGCTGGCCCAGGGTCGAGCGCGTGCTGCAGGCGATCGACGCCATCGAGCGCATCGGCATCGATCCCGAAGCGGTTTCGCCCGATCATTGGCGTCACGTCCACAACCGGCTCGCTGCTGGACACGAGCCGCGCACCTACACGCTCGACCATCATCGCGCATTCCTGCTGCGCCGAAAGGCCGAGTCGTGAGCCGCGCCGGACTTCTCCTGGCGACGACGCTCGCCGCGCTCAGCGTCGGCTATCCCGGCCTCACGCCGATGCCCATCAAGCTGATCTGGAACGCATCGGCGAGCGCGCCCATCGGGTTCTATTCGATCGACTTCGACGGGCCGCTCGACGTTACCGATCTCGTTGCGGTCGATGCGCCCGAGCCGCTCGCGACATTCCTCGCCGAGCGCGGCTACCTGCCCAAGGGCGTGCCGCTGATGAAGCGCATCCTCGCCGTCTCCGGGCAGACCGTTTGCCGTTCGAACCTCACTATCACCGTCGATGGTGTGGAGGTCGGTGCGGCACTGGAGCGCGATCGCGCAGGCCGCGATCTTCCCGTCTGGCAAGGCTGCCGCCGGGTCCAGACTGGCGAAGTCTTCCTCATGAACTGGCAGGTCCGCGACAGCCTCGACGGCCGCTACTTCGGCCTGATCTCGACCGACCAGATCATCGGCCGTGCCGTCCCACTGTGGACCGATGAAGACGGCACCGGCCGCTTCGAATGGCGTGCGCCGACACGCTGACCGCCTTCCCATTCGGCGGGAGCGGTGCTCGCCGATGGCTGTCCCAATCCCCACCGCGAAGGAGACTGACATGCCCCAGATTGGCGAATTCACGCGCGACGAGACCGGCTTCGTCGGGCATCTGACGACGCTGGTTTTGAACCAGGACGTCATAATCATCGCAGCCGAACCGACCGAGGTTGAGAACGCACCGCAGTATCGCGTGCATGTCTTCGACGGCATGAACAATGAGCCGGGCGCGGAGATCGGCGCCGGATGGAAACGCTCCGGAGAGAAGGCCGGCGAATACGTCGCGCTGCTGATCGACGATCCGACATTCCCGCACCCGATCCGCGCCAACATGTTCCGCGACGACGATGGCGGCTCGGCCTGGTCGCTGCATTGGTCGCGTCCGCGCGATCGCGGCGAGAAGGACTGAGCGATGCTTGGCTCTCGTCAACCGAGGAGCCGTTCGATTGCGTCCGGGCCGCGCTGCGCTGCCCGGCGCATGGCTCTCCTCCTCCTTTCCGGCCTTAGCCTCGCGAGCATCATGCCGGCGATCACGATGGCGCAGGACTTGGGCGCCGATCGACCGTCGCCACGCGATCCCTATGGCGATCATATCGCCGAGGCTTCGCGGCGCTTCGGCGTTCCGATCGCATGGATCAGGGCGGTGATGCGTGCCGAAAGTGCAGGCGATCCACGCGCCCTTTCGCCGAAGGGCGCGATGGGCCTGATGCAGATCATGCCGCCCACTTGGGCAGGCTTGCGCCTTCGCCACCGTCTCGGCGCTGATCCTTATGATCCGCATGACAACATCATCGCCGGCGCCGGCTACATCCGCGAGCTGTTCGATCGCTACGGATCGCCCGGCTGGATCGCGGCCTACAATGCCGGTCCTGGTCGTTACGAGGACTCGCTGAAGGGCCGGGCGCTGCCCGCGGAAACGCGCGCCTATGTCGCCATCGTCGCGCCGTCGGTGACCAGCGGCGATGCGACTTGGCCGATCGTGGCCGCCGCGGCCGATGCACTCGCCTGGACACGCGCGCCGCTGTTCATCGCGCAAGCTGAGCGCATATCGATACCCGTTCCCGTACCGGCCGAGCGCGCTTCCGATGCCGCGATGACGACATCGTCCGTGCGCGATGTTTCCGCCATCGAGCCGCAGTCGGGCGGGCTGTTTGTCCCGCGTTCGGGCCAAAGGAATGCGCCATGAGCAGCCCGGTTCCTGATCGCACGATAGCGTGCTCAAGCGCGTCATGGTGTGCGTTGAGGGTAGAGGCAGGCAACACGACCGGACGATGGCAGGATAAAAGGCCGCGAGGTGCGGCTTGGGTCGGTTGTGGTTTTTCAATAGGTTATGAGGCGATTTCGCGATGTGCGGGATTTCCCCGCACCTCACGACTACGCCGATTTTCCTGCGATTTCCTGTGCTTGGCGCGATGTGCGAGGCATCAGCCATGACCGGCGACAGTGATTTCCGCATCCGGCCGGGCCGCATCCGCTCGACCCGTGCGCAGCAGGCTCGTCCCTTCATCGCGCAGGCTCTCGCCGCGGCGAAGAAGGCCGGGGCCGGCGTCTCACGCTCCGGCCGGATCGTGTCCGGCAACCGCTCGCGCTTCGGGCGGGGCCAGCGTGCGAGCATCCAGGCGAACCGGCTGCTCACCGCGCGAACGCGCGGCGCTGTCATCAAGGCGCGCGTCGTGCGCCAGACATCGCGCTCGGCGCCGCTCGCGACCCACCTCAATTATCTGCGCCGCGAAGGCGTGACCCGCGATGGGGAGAAGGCCCATCTCTTCGGTCCCGGGGGCGACGACGCCGATCCGAAGGCCTTTGCGGAACGGTGCCAGGACGACCGCCACCATTTCCGGTTCATCGTCTCGCCCGACGATGCGCCCGACATGGCCGACCTGCGGTCCTTCACCCGCGATCTCGTCACGCAGATGGAAAAGGATCTCGACACCCGCCTCGATTGGGTGGCGGTCGACCACTGGAACACCGAGCATCCCCATGTCCACCTGATCGTGCGCGGGGTCCGTGACGACGGGCAGGACCTCGTCATCTCACGCGACTACATCAAGGAAGGAATGCGCGACCGCGCGCGTGACCTCATCACGCAGGAATTAGGGCCGCGCACCGACCTCGACATCCAGCGCAGCCTGAAACGCCAGGTCGATGCCGAGCGCTTCACGCAGCTTGACCGCCAGCTTATCCGCGATGGCCATGCCACGGGCGTCATCGAGACGGCGATCGATCCGAACGTCCGGCTCGACGAATTTCATGCGCTGAAGGTCGGACGGCTCCGCAAGCTGGAAACACTCGGCCTCGCCGAGCAGGTCGGCCCCGGTCAATGGGCGATCGACACGAAGGCCGAGGCGACTCTGCGTGAACTCGGCGAGCGCGGCGACATCATCAAACGCATGCACCGGGCTTTGACGGATCGCGGCATCGAACGCGGCTCGGCGGGCTATGTGCTCGCGGCCGAAAGCCTCGATGCGCCCGTGATCGGCCGATTGGTCGATCGCGGTCTTGATGACGAGCTGAAGGGCTCCGCCTACGCCGTGGTCGACGGCGTCGACGGCCGCACCCATCACATCAAGCTGCCCGATCTCGAAGCCGCCGGTGACAGCGCGGCGGGTTCGATCGTCGAGTTGCGTGCGTTCGATGATGCACAGGGACAGCGCCGGGTCGCAATCGCCGTCCGCTCCGATCTCGATATCGATCGTCAGGTCACGGCAACCGGCGCGACTTGGCTCGATCGGCAGAACATCGCGCGCGAACCTGCCGCCCTGTCCGAGGCCGGCTTCGGCGCCGAGGTACGGCAGGCGCTGGATCGACGCGCGGATCATCTGGTCGGACAGGGCTTCGGCGAGCGACACGGCCAGCGTGTCACCTTCAATCGCGGGCTGATCGACACGCTGCGCCGTCGCGAGCTGGAAGCGGCCGGCGAAAAACTCTCCGCCGAAACAGGCCAGCCGTTCAATCGCGCGGGAAGCGGCGAGTATGTTGCCGGCACCTACCGCCAGCGTTTGGCACTCGCCTCCGGCCGCTTTGCCATGCTGGACGACGGCCTCGGCTTCCAACTCGTGCCCTGGTCACCCTCTCTGGAAAAGCACCTCGGCAAGCATGTTTCCGGCGTCGCCCGCGATGATGGCGGCATCGACTGGAGCTTTGGCCGCAAACGAGGGCTCGGCCTCTAACCTCTCTCCGAAAGGACCGTTCCAATGTCCGCCACGAAGATCCTATGGGGCCAGATCCTCACCGTTTTCCTGATCGTCCTCGCCACCACTTGGGGCGCAACGGAATGGGTGGCTTGGCGATTGGCGTTCCAGCCGGAGTTGGGCGCGCCGTGGTTCACGCTGTTCGGCTTTCCTTTCTATCTGCCACCCTCCTTCTTCTGGTGGTGGTACGGCTTCGACGCCTACGCACCCGCGATCTTCGTCGAAGGCGCTTTCATCGCGGCGTCCGGTGGCTTCATCTCGATCGCCGTCGCCATCGGCATGTCGGTCTGGCGTGCACGCGAGGCCAAGAAGGTCGAGACCTATGGCTCGGCGCGTTGGGCCGAGAAGAAGGAGGTGGAGACGGCCGGCCTTCTCGGTCCCGATGGTGTCGTGCTGGGACGCTACGAGCACGCTTATCTGCGCCATGATGGGCCTGAACATGTTCTGTGCTTCGCGCCCACCCGAAGCGGCAAGGGTGTTGGCCTCGTTGTGCCCTCGCTGTTGACCTGGCCGGGCTCGGCGATTGTTCACGACATCAAGGGCGAGAACTGGCAGCTCACCGCCGGCTTCCGCGCCAGGCACGGCCGCGTGCTGCTCTTTGACCCGACCAACACAAAATCCGCTGCCTACAATCCTCTGCTCGAGGTGCGCCGCGGCGAATGGGAGGTTCGCGACGTCCAGAACATCGCCGACATCCTGGTCGACCCAGAAGGGTCGTTGGACAAGCGGAACCATTGGGAAAAGACGAGCCATGCGCTGCTAGTCGGCGCGATCCTCCACGTCCTCTATGCGGAAAAGGACAAGACTCTGGCCGGCGTCGCGGCGTTCCTCTCTGATCCGAAGCGACCAATTGAATCCACCCTCGATGCGATGATGAAGACGGCGCATCTCGGCGACGCCGGACCGCATCCCGTGATCGCCAGCGCCGCACGCGAGCTCCTCAACAAATCCGACAACGAACGCTCAGGCGTGCTCTCTACCGCCATGTCGTTCCTGGGACTCTATCGCGATCCCGTCGTCGCCGAAGTGACGCGGCGCTGTGACTGGCGGATCTCCGATATCGTGGGCGGAAAATACCCGGCAACACTCTATCTCGTCGTGCCACCATCCGACATCAACCGCACCAAACCGCTTATCCGACTGATCCTCAATCAAATCGGCCGACGCCTGACCGAGGATCTGCAAGCAAAGGGCGAACGCCATCGTCTCCTGCTGATGTTGGACGAGTTTCCGGCGCTGGGGAGGCTCGACTTCTTTGAGTCAGCACTGGCCTTCATGGCCGGCTACGGTCTGAAGAGCTTCCTGATCGCGCAATCCCTAAACCAGATCGAAAAGGCCTACGGGGCGAACAATTCGATCCTCGACAATTGCCATGTGCGCGTCAGCTTCGCGACCAACGACGAGCGTACCGCCAAGCGCGTTTCGGACGCCCTCGGCACCGCCACCGAGATGAAGGCCATGAAGAACTATGCCGGCCACCGGCTGTCCCCCTGGCTTGGCCATCTGATGGTTTCGCGCTCGGAAACAGCTCGGCCACTGCTCACACCTGGCGAAATCATGCAGCTCCCTCCCACCGACGAGATCGTCATGGCGGCGGGCACGCCGCCGATTCGTGCGAAGAAGGCGCGCTATTACGAGGATGCTCGGTTCAAGGAACGCCTGCTGCCGCCGCCCGCGCTCACAACGTCGCAGCAAGGACAGCCCGACGATTGGACCACGCACCAGTTGCCAGCCCGACCACAGATTGCCGAGGCCACCTTGCTAGCGCAGCCCGCCGATGAAGATCCAACCGAGTCGGAACGCCGCCAGCAACCGGAACTCAATCGGGTGAACCCCGTCGAGAAGAAAGTGCCAATCGACAACCCGTTCGAGATCGATACCGATCGGGACGAGTCTGACGACGATGCCGTGCGCACCAGCCGTATGAACCGGCTCATGCAGGGCGTCGCGCGCCAGGTCTCGCTCGACCCCGGTGACGGCATGGAGCTGTGAGACGCCCGTGACGAAACCACCCCGCAAGCAACGCCTCTCCGTCTATCTCGACCCCTCTGTCATGAACCGGCTCGCAGATCACGCCGCGCGCCGCGACCATTCGCGATCGTTGGTCGCGGAGGCGGCGATCGAGTCATTCCTCTCACCCGATGCCGCCGAACGCCAGGAGGCCGTCATCACGAAACGCCTCGACCAGCTCGACCGACGCATGTCGCGGATGGAGCGCGATATCGGAATATCGGTCGAGATGCTCGCAGTCTTCGTGCGCTTCTGGGTGACCACCACACCGAGTTTGCCAGAACCTGCTGCGCAGGCCGCGCGCGCCAAAGCTGGCGAACGCTATGATCAGTTTGTCACAGCTCTCGGCCGCCGTCTCGCGAAGGGCCCGAAGCTTCATCAGGAGATTTCTGAGGACGTTGATGGCGAGGCAGAATAGCTCGTCAGATCGCGCACGCTCCTGCGTGAGCCCAAGCTGCTCTCCAAGGCCGCATTGAAGTCAGCAATAATCGACTGCCTCTCAATCCCTTATTCTTTCCAATCTCTCGGACATCCGCCCGAGTTCAAGCAAGGATGCCGCCTCCATCTTCCGCATGATCTGCGCCCGACACACCTTCACCGTGATTTCGCTGAGTGCAAACTTCGCAGCAATTTGCTTTGTGAGTTTTCCATCAAGTATCATGTCCATAACTTGGCGCTCGCGAACAGAAAGCGAATCGTACCGCGCGCGAAGATCAGCTGTCATTGTCTTCTCGTTTCGTCGGATTTGAACCGCCCCGGCTTCACCGGAGGCCATTTGGTTTAAGTCACGCCGCCATTTGCTGTTCACCGAGCATGACGTAGTAGCGCGCCTCGGCTTCGGCCGGCGGGATGTTGCCGATAGGCTCCAGCAG
>JAESGN010000319.1_pt1 | contig 61239 bp, 55 predicted proteins | sample 9269731 | NCBI WGS metagenome assembly JAESGN01 (sample SAMN15720683, study PRJNA650826) | algae metagenome | isolation source: Mojavia pulchra JT2-VF2 and co-occurring heterotrophs from desert soil | place: USA: Cadiz Valley, Joshua Tree National Park, CA | collected 1998-06-08
CGCGCGCTCACGCAAATCCTCGGAATAGGGGCGCATCCAGGCTGGCCTCCGTCGCCCAGCCCGTAGCTTGAATCAGAATTCCGGCCGCGCCGGAATCCCGATTCAAACAAAACACAGCATGCTCTAAGCCCTCAAACGCCGGGCGCGCGCTCCGCGCGCTTGGCTTCGCGGCATAAGCCGCGGCGGCCGTTCGGCCTCTCGGCCCTGCGGGCCGCAAGTGTTGGAACTAAAGAAACCCCACCGGGTCCACATCCACCTGGACCCGAACCTCGCGCGGGAGTGACACCCGCGCGAGCCAATCCACCAGCACCGGCTGCACCTTCACGCCGCGCGCCGCCTTCAGCAGCAGGCGATGCCGGTAGCGCCCGCGCAGCAGCGCGAGCGGCGCCGGCGCCGGGCCCAGCACCTGCAGGCCCGCGCCCACCGGTGCGGCCAGCCCCAATTCGCGCGCGCCACGCTCGGCGGCCCGCGCATCCTCCGAACTGATGATCAGCGCGGCCAGGCGCCCATAGGGTGGCCAATGGCCGGGCTCGCGCTGCGCCGCCTCGGCCTTGAGGAAGCCCGGGAAATCATCGCGGATCAGCGCCTGCATCACCGGATGCTCCGGCGAGAAGCTTTGCAGCATCACGCGGCCCGGTTTCTCCTCGCGCCCCGCGCGGCCGGCCACCTGGTGCAGCAACTGCATGGTGCGCTCCCCCGCGCGGAGATCGCCACCGCCGAGGCCGAGATCCGCATCCACGACACCCACCAGCGTGAGATGCGGGAAGTGCCAGCCCTTGGCCACGATCTGCGTGCCGATGATGAGGTCCACCTCCCGGTCCTCGATCTGCCGCGCGGCGGCGGCGGCGGCGGCGGGGCCGGGGATGGTGTCGCTCGCCATCACCAGGCGGCGGGCTTCGGGGAAGAGCTCGGCCACCTCCTCCTGGATGCGCTCCACGCCGGGGCCGATGGGGACCAGCGAATGCTCGGCGCCGCATTCGGGGCAGGCGGGCGGTGTCGGCGCCGTATGGCCGCAATGATGGCAGAGCAGGCGGCGCTGCGCGCGATGCTCGACCAGCCAGGCGGTGCAGTTCGGGCATTGCATGCGATGCCCGCAGGCGCGGCAGAGCGTCAGCGGGGCATAGCCGCGCCGGTTGAGGAACAGCATCGCCTGCTCGCCCCGCGCCAGCGTCTCGGTCACGGCGGCGACGAGCGGCGGGGCGATGAAGCGCCCGCGCTCGGGCGGGTGCTGGCGCAGGTCAATCGCGCTGACCTCAGCCATGGCGGCGCCACCATGGCGCACCGGCAAACCGAGCCGCCGGTAGCGCCCGGCCTCGGCGTTGGCCACGCTCTCCAGGCTGGGCGTCGCGCTGACCAGGACGCAGGTGGCGCGCTCCAGCCGGGCGCGCACCACGGCCATGTCGCGCGCGTGGTAGATCACGCCCTCTTCCTGCTTGAAGGCGGTCTCGTGCTCCTCATCCACCACGATCAGGCCGAGATCGGGGAAGGGCAGAAACAGCGCCGAACGCGCGCCCACCAGCACAGCCGCATCGCCCTCCGCCACCGCGCGCCAGGTGACGCGGCGCGTGCGGGAGGAAAGCTCGGAGTGCCAGAGCGCCGGCGGCGCGCCGAAGCGCCGCTCGAAGCGCGCGAGCCACTGCGTCGAGAGCGCGATCTCGGGCAGCAGGACCAGCGCCTGCCGGCCCTGGCGCAGCGTCTCGGCGACGGCGTCCAGATAGACCTCCGTCTTGCCGGAGCCGGTGACGCCCTCCAGCAGCGTCACGCCGAAGCTGCGGGCGCGCACCGCCTCGCTCAAGGCGGCCGCGGCCTCAGCCTGTTCGGGACGGAGCAAGGGCGGCGCGAAATCGGGCAGGGGGCGGGGGAAGGCGGCGGCGCGGCCCATCAGCGCCGGCTCGATCAGCCCGACCGAGGCGAGACCCCGCACCACGCCGAGCGAGACGCCGGCCAGCCGGGCGATCTCCGTCCCCGGCAGGGTCTCCTCGCCGAGGGCCGCCAGCGCGCGGGCGCGGTCGGGCGTGATGCGCGCCTCCGCCCCCGTCACGCGCCGCCAGCCGGCGGCCTGGGCGGGGGCTTCCAGCGCGGCCGGTGAGCTCATGGCCATGCGGAGCACGGCGCCGGGGGGTGAGAGGGTATAGGCGGCGATCCAATCCACCAGCTGGCGCAGCGCCGGGCGCATCGGTGGCGCGGGCTTCACCGCGATCACCTCGCGCAGGCGGCCCTCGGCCACATGCTCCGCGCCTGGAGCCTCGTCCCAGATGACGCCGAGGCTGACCCGGCCGCCCAGCGGCACCTCGACGAAGCTACCAGGCCCCGCCACCAGCCCAGGCGGCAGGCGATAGTCATAGGCGCCCTCCAGCGGCAGCGGCAGCAGGACGCTGACACGCAGGCCTGCTCCCCCCTCACCGGCCTTTCGGGATGGTGTCGCCATGGGCTATTCCCTTCGCGACGGGGCGGCCAATGGTCAATCCCCAGCCCCCGATTCGCCGCCAGTGCAGGATACCCCCAACATGAAGTTCTTTGTGGACACCGCCGATGTCGCCGAAATCCGTTCCCTCGTGGGCACGGGCTTCCTGGATGGCGTCACCACCAATCCGAGCCTGATCGCCAAGTCCGGCCGCAAGATGAGCGAAGTGATCGCCGAGATCTGCGCCATCACCGAGGGCCCCGTCTCGGCCGAGGTCACGGCGACGGACCATGAGACCATGCTGAAGGAAGGCCGCTACCTCCGTGGCATCGCGTCCAATGTCTGCGTGAAGGTGCCGCTGACCGAGGCCGGCCTGCGCACCTGCAAGGTGCTCTCCGACGAGGGTACGCCGGTGAACGTCACGCTCTGCTTCTCGGCCAACCAGGCGCTGCTGGCGGCCAAGGCCGGGGCCACCTTCATCTCGCCCTTCGTCGGCCGGCTGGATGATATCGGCCAGGACGGCATGGAGCTGATCGCGGACGTCGTGCAGATCTACGGCAACTACAATTTCAGGACCGAGGTGCTGGTCGCCTCCATCCGCCACCCGGTGCATGTGCTGCAATCGGCGAAGCTCGGCGCGCATGTCGGCACCATGCCGCCGGCCGTGATCCGCGGCCTGATGAAGCACCCGCTGACCGATCGCGGCCTGGAGGCATTCCTGGCCGATTGGGCGAAGACCGGGCAATCAATTTTGTGATGCCCTCAGACGCCGGGCGGCGGCTCCGCCGCCTTGGCTTCGGATCGCTGAAGCGATCCGGCTCGGCTATTCGCCTCGCATTCTCGGAGGGTGCCTCTTGTTCTCTTCGTTGCGCTCGGTGTTGCCTTGAAGCCGCCTGACCCTGCGGCCGTGGAGGCCTTCCTCCTCGCCCATCCGGATTTCCTCGCCGAGCGGCCGCAGCTCTATGCCATCCTCACCCCACCCCGCCGCATCCATGGCGAGGTGGTGGCGGACCATATGGCGGCGATGATCCAGGCCGGGCGGCAGGAATGGCGGGGCTTGCTGGAAGCGGGCCGCACGCGCGGCGCCTTCGCGGCCAAGGTGGCCGAGGCCGTTCTGGCGCTGCTCGCCAACCCCGATGCCGAGGATTGCCTGCGCCATGAATGGCCCGCGCGACTCGGCATTGAATCCGCCCGCCTCGCCCCCCTCGTGCCCGGCCCCGCTTTGGTCCTGCGCGACGTGACGGTGGCCAGCGCCGCCCTGCATGGCGAAGCCGCCCCCCTGATCCAACGCGAGGCGCTGTTGCGCGCGGGCGAGGCCACGCTTGTCCTGGGCGCGCGTGAGCCCGCGGACCTGCCGAACGAGCCGGAATCCTTGGCCTTCCTCGCCCGCGCCCTGGCCACGGCGCTGGCCCGATGACGGGCGAGGCCGCCCGCGCCGAATTCCTCGCCTGGCTCGCCACCGAGCGCCGTGCCAGCCCACACACGCTGGAAGCCTATGGGCGGGATGTGTCGGAATTCCTGGGCTTCCTCACGAAGCACCAGGCCGCCGAGCCGGATCTCGCCGCACTCGGTGCGCTCAAGCCGACCGACCTGCGCAGCTTCCTGGCACTCCGCGCCGAGGAGGGGGCGGGCAATGCCACGCGGGCGCGGCAATTGGCCGCCATCCGCAGCTTCCTGCGCTTCCTGGCAAAGCGGCACGGCATCGCCCCGCTCGCCATCGCCGCCATGCGCGGGCCCAAGCGCGTGCAGCCCGTGCCCCGCGCGCTGAACCGCGCCGATGCGAAGGCCGCCGGCACCGAGATCGGTGATGTGCACCACCCCGAGCGGCCGGAATTCCAGGCGGCGCGCGATGTCGCACTCTTCACGCTGCTCTATGGCTGCGGGCTGCGCATCAGCGAGGCGCTGGGCCTCTCCGTCGCCGAGGCGCCGCTGCCGGGCAGTGATGCCGCGCTGCGCATCCTCGGCAAGGGCGGCAAGACGCGCCTCGTTCCCGTGCTGCCCGTGGTCCGCCACGCGATGGCGGGCTGGATGGCCTTCCGCGGCGGCGCCGAGCCCGACGAACCGCTGTTTCTCGGCGCGCGCGGCAAGCGGCTCGACCCGGCTGTGGCCCAGCGCACCCTGCGCGACTACCGGCGCCTCGCCGGCCTGCCGGAGCACGCCACACCGCATGCGCTCCGCCATTCCTTCGCCACCCACCTGCTGGCCGGCGGCGCCGATCTGCGCGCCATCCAGGAATTGCTCGGCCATGCGAGCCTCTCCACGACGCAGCGCTATGTGGCCGTGGATGCGGAGGGGCTGCTCGCCACCTGGCGGATGGCGCATCCGCGCAGCGATTGACCCGCCGCCCCGCCAAGGTCCAGGATTTCACGACACAGTCCGGAGGCCCCGCATGCAGCGCCGCGCGCATCACGACCAGGCGGCGAGCAAAGCCGCGCACCCACGCGGCCTGAAGGCCCGCCTCCTCCATGAGCTGGAGGAATACGGGACGATCTTCGCCTATCTCTACATTTCCTTCGCGGCGGTGATCTTCTACCGGGACGCGGTGCTGGGGGCGCAGGGCATCGCCTATGGCGCCTATGGCTTCGCCTTCTTCAAGGCGCTTGTGCTGGCGAAGTTCATGGTCCTCGGCCATGCTGCCCGCTTGGGCGAGCGGCTGCGCGGGCCCCGGCTCTTCGTGAACGTGCTCTACCGCGCCTCGCTCTTCATGGTGATGCTGATCGCCTTCACCATCATCGAGGAATCGGTGGTCGCGCTGCTGCATGGCCGTGCGGTCGGGGAAGCCCTCCGCGCCTTGGCGGATGGATCGCTGCGCGAGAAGCTCGCCTATGCGGTCCTGCTCTGGGTCATCCTGCTGCCCTATTTCGTCCTGCGCGTGATCGGCGAGGTGCTGGGCAAGGGCGAGCTGAAGCGGATCTTCTTCAGCCGCGCCGCTTGAACGGCATCAGCGGTTGGCGCGCGCCACCACCGCCTCGAACAGCACCTGGCAGCCGGCTTCGGCTTCCTCCGGCAGGATGCTCTCCGCCTCATTGTGGCTGAGGCCATCCTTGCAGGGGGTGAAGATCATCGCCGCCGGAACGCGCCGCGCGACATAGACGGCGTCATGCCCGGCGCCCGAGATGATCTCCCGCGCGGGATAGCCCAGCCGCGCCGCCGCCTGGCGCACGAGGTCCACGCAGGCGGGATCGAAGGGCTGGGCCGGGATGTCGAACAGCTTCGTCAGTTCCAGCCGGCAGCCATTCTGCGCGACCAGCGCCGCGGCCTCGGCCGGGAAGCGCGCCATCAGCGCCTGCACCTGCGCGTCGTCCGGGTGGCGGAATTCGATGCTGAAGCGCACCTCCCCGGGCACCACATTGCGGCTGTTTGGCAGGACCTGAAGCTGGCCGACGGTGCCGCGGCCATCCTCGCCGCGCTCGCGCATCAGATCATCCACCAGGGCGATGACGCGCGAAGCCGCCACCAGAGCATCGCGCCGCGCGGAGGGCGGCGTGGTGCCGGCATGCGCGTCCTGGCCCGTGATCACCGCATCATACCAGACCTGGCCCTGCGCGCCGGTGACGATGCCGATCTGCTTGCTCTCGCGCTCCAGGATCGGGCCCTGTTCGATATGCAGCTCGAAATAGGCGTCGGCCGGGAAGGGGGCGGCGGGGTGCGGGCCCTTGTAGCCGATGGAATCCAGCGCCTCGCTCACATTCACGCCGTCGAGGTCGGTGAAGCCATAGGCCTCTTCCAGCGGAAAAATGCCGGCCCAGACGCCGCTGCCCATGAGCGAATGGCCGAAGCGGCTGCCTTCCTCATCGGTCCAGTTCACCAGCTCGATCGGCGCCTCGGTGGTGATGTTCAGATCGTTCAGCGAGCGCATGACTTCCAGGCCCGCGATCACGCCCAGCGCGCCGTCGAACTTGCCGCCGGTGGGCTGGCTGTCGAGGTGGCTGCCCAGCAGCACCGGCAGGCGCCTGGGATCACGGCCCTCGCGGCGGGCGAACATGTTGCCCATGGCGTCCACGCGCATGGTGAGGCCGAGTTCCTCGCACCAGGCGGTGAAGCGCTGGCGGCCGGCCTTGTCCACCTCGGTCAGCGTGAGGCGCTTCACGCCGCCCTTGGGCGTGGCCCCAATCTCGGCCATGGCCATGAGGGTGTCCCACAGGCGTGGGCCGTTGATCTTCTGGTTCGTGCTCATGCCCCGCAGGATAGCGGGAAACCCGCGGCCCTGAAATCGGCCATCCCTTGCCCGAACCCCGCGCTCCTGCAACTGATGGGCCATGGCACACGCACTCGACACCGCGACACCCGCCCTGCGCCGCAATTCCGACCTCGACCGCCCCGAGGTGCGCGAGGCGCGCATTGACCTCGCCGCCTGCTTCCGCATGGCGGCGAAGCTCGGCCTGCAGGAGGGCATCTGCAACCACTTCTCGCTGGTGGTGCCCGGCCGCGACGACCTGATGCTGGTGAACCCCTATGGCTATGCCTTCGCCGAGGTCACGGCCTCCAGCCTCGTCATCTGCGATTTCGAGGGGCGGGTGGTGGCCGGCCAGGGCGTGCCGGAAGCGACGGCCTTCTACATCCATGCGCGGCTGCACCTGAAGCATCCGCGCGCCAAGGCGGCGTTTCACACCCACATGCCCAATGCCACCGCACTCGCCATGCTGGAGGGGCCGCCCTTGGTCTGGGCCGGGCAGACCGCGCTGAAATTCTACGGCCGCACTTTGGTGGATGAGGACTATAACGGCCTCGCCTTGGATGAGCGCGAGGGGGACCGGATCGCGTCCGCGCTCGGCGATGCCGACATCGTCTTCATGAAGAACCACGGCGTGATGGTGGTCGGCCCGAGCGTGGCCGAGGCCTGGGACGACCTCTACTACCTCGAGCGCGCCGCTGAGGTGCAACGCCTGGCGATGACCACGGGCCGCGTGCTGAAGCCGGTGCCCGAGGCGGTGGCCCGCGCCACCTATGAGCAGATGCGCGAAGGCGACCGCGAGAGCGCGCGACTGCATCTGGAGAGCATCAAGCGCCAGCTGATGAAGGAACAGCCCGACTTTGCGGATTGAGGGGCTCTGCCCCTCAAGCTCCCCGGCAGGAAACTCAGTGTCCTGCACCTTCGATCAAACAGGGGTGCAGGGGACTTGTTCCCTGCTGGGAGAGCGCGAGAGGGCAAAGCCCTCTCGCAACCTCAGCCCCGCCGGGGCGCCGGCCGCTTATTCCCCGCATAGGGCCGCTTCGGCGGGCCAGCATAGGGCGGCCCGCGCCGGGCCGGCCCTTCCTGCGGGGCCTCGGCCGCCTCCACCTTGATATGCGCGTCGTCCCGCCCGGGCTTGGACGCCGCATGGGCGAAGCGGGCGGCGGCATAGGGCGCCACTTCGAAGCGCGTCTCGCGGTCCAGGATGCGGATGCGGCCGATCTCCTCGCGCGTCACATGGCCGCGATGGCAGAGGAAGGGCAGGATCCAGCGCGGATCGGCGTCGTTGCTGCGGCCCACATTCATGCGGAACCACACGCCCTCGCCCACCTCGGTCGGTGCCGGCATGCCGCGGGGCTGCGGCTCGGGGCGCGCCTGGGCGGCGGCGAGTTCCTCGGGGGCCGGCAGGTGCGCGCGCAGTTGCTTCACCAGCGCGGCCGCGATGGCCTCGGCCGAGCGGCCTTCCAGCAGGCGGCGGCCGAGTGCGAGGTCCATCTCGCCCGCTTCGGCCTCCAGCATCTCGATGCCGGTTGCGAGGATGCGCTCGCCATCCTTGGCGTGGATGTCCTCCGCGGTCGGCGCGCCGGACCAGGCAGCCTGGAGCTTGGCGGCCTGCAGCAGGCGCTCGGCGATGCGCCGGCGGTTATGCGGGACGATGAGGGCGGAGATGCCCTTCTTGCCCGCGCGGCCGGTGCGGCCGGAGCGGTGGAGCAGCGTCTCCGGGTCATTCGGCAGGTCGGCATGGATGACCAGCGCCAGGTCGGGCAGGTCGAGCCCCCGAGCGGCGACGTCGGTCGCGACGCAGACGCGGGCGCGGCCGTCGCGCAGGCCCTGCATGGCCCGCGTGCGCTCGGCCTGGGACAGCTCGCCCGAGAGCGCCACGGCGGAAAAGCCGCGCTCCACCAGGTTGCCGTGCAGGCGGGAGACGGCGGCGCGCGTCGTGCAAAAGACGATGGCGGTGCGCGGGTCGAGGTAGCGCAGCGTGTTCACCACCGCGCGCTCCATCTCGCCGGGTGCGACGGAGAGGGCGCGGTATTCGATGTCGCTGTGCTGCTTGCCCTCGTTCGTGGCCGCGATGCGCAACGCATCCTTCTGGAAGCCCTTGGCCAGCTGCGCGATGCCGCGCGGCACGGTGGCCGAGAACAGCAGCGTGCGGCGTTCGGCCGGCATGGTCTCCAGGATGGCTTCGAGGTCCTCGCGGAAGCCGAGGTCGAGCATCTCATCGGCCTCGTCCAGCACCACGGCACGGATGGTCTGCGGCTTGAGGTTGCCGCGCTCCAGGTGGTCGCGCAGGCGGCCGGGCGTGCCGACGACGATATGCGCGCCATGGGCGAGCTGCCGGCGCTCGGTCATCGGGTCCATGCCGCCGACGCAGGCAACGACGCGGCCGCCCGCCTTGGCGTAGAGCCAGGTGAGCTCGACCTGCACCTGAAGGGCCAGTTCGCGGGTGGGGGCGACGACGAGGGCGAGCGGCGTGGCGGAGTGGCCCAGGCGCTCGGCGCCGGCCAGCACCTCGCCCGCGATGGCGAGGCCATAGGCGACAGTCTTGCCGGAGCCGGTCTGGGCCGAGACCAGCAGGTCACGGCCCGCGGTCTCGGGCTCCAGCACGGCGGCCTGCACGGCGGTCGGCTCGGCATAGCCGCGTTCGGCCAGGGTGGTTGCCAGCGGGCCGGCGAGGTCGGGGAAGGGCATTCGGGAATCCTGGTAAAGCGTATTCACGCCAGGCGAAACCGCCTGGCATCGCAAAGCTGCGAGAAAACAAAGGTTAGGCCCGCTGGCGGGCATGGCGCGCACCGAGGTCCACCCCGCGCGGCGGCCTGTGGATAACCCCGCAAGGGGCCAAAGGAAAGCGCGGATCTTGGGGGGGAGGGGTCCGCGCCGGACATGACGACCTCCGGTTATCCACAGTTCCATTAATGATTTGGTAACCATTTCTTCTCGGGAACCGCAAAGATGCGCCCGGGCGCACCCCTTAGGCACGGCCGCATTGTCCAACCAGGGAAATGCGCATGTCCGGCCAGATCACCACCACCACGGGCTTCAATCTCAACAACACCGGCCTGGTCGGTGGCTCCGCCGCGGGGGCCGAGGTGGTCGTGCAGGATGCGGCCCGGGGGCTGGTCTATGTGCTGGGCGGCAACGGCGTGGATGCGCTGGACGCCACGACCGGCGCGCTCGCCTTCTCCATCCCCAAGAGCGCGATCCAGGTTCCGGGCGGTGGCGCGGCCGCCACGCTCGGCAATGGCAATTCCGTCGCCGTGAGCGGCGACACCCTGGCCATCGCCTTTGACGGCCCGGCCGCCGGCCAGCCGGGCGTGGTCGCCGCCTTCACCATCAGCGGCACGCCCGGCGCCTATACGGCCGCCTGGCGCGCGACCGCCGAGGTGGGCGTGGTGCCGGACATGATCACCTTCACCCCGGACGGCACGCGCCTGCTGGCCGCCATCGAGGCCGAGCCCACCCAGGGCTACACGGTGGACGCGGAGGGCGGCATCGCGGTGATCGACGTCGCGAGCTGGACCTCCAGCTTCTACAATTTCGCGGGCTTCGACACCGCGGCCCTCCAGGCGGCCGGCGTGAAGATCGCCAATGGCTTCGGCCTGGCCAATACGGCCACCGCGCTGACCGACCTGGAGCCCGAATACATCACGGTGGTCGGCAACACCGCCTATGTGACGATCCAGGAAGCCAACGCCATCGGCGTCTTCAACCTGACGCCGGGTGCCGAGGGCTGGGTCTCGGTCCTGCCGCTCGGCCTCTCCGACCACAGCCTGGCCGGCAATGGGATTGACACCTCGGACCGCGATGGCGGCGCCAACATCCGCCAGGTGCCGATCAGCGGCATGTACCAGCCCGACGCGATCGCAAGCTTCGTGCAGGATGGCGTGACTTATCTGGTGACGGCCAATGAGGGCGATGCGCGCGAATATGGCGGCGCCTTCAACGAGGCGGTGCGCATCTCGGCCCTCGTGCCCGCCACCGGCAGCACGCCGCCCTCCGGCATGCCGGCGCTGGATGCGGCGCTGCTGGCGCAGGTGCAGTCCCGCCGCGGCGATGCCGATCTCGGCCGCCTCGATGTCAGCCGCTGGGCCGGTGACACGGATGGCGATGGCGACCTGGACCGGTTGCAGGCCTTCGGCAGCCGCAGCTTCTCCATCTGGCAGGTGGGTGGCACCGAGACCGCGCCGACCATCACCCAGGTCTGGAACAGCGGCCAGCTGATTGACCAGATCATCGCGAGCGAGGCGCCGTCGCTCTACGATGACGGGCGCTCGGACAACAAGGGCGCGGAGCCGGAGCAGATCACCCTCGGCACCGTGGATGGCCAGCTTTATGCCTTTGTCGGGCTGGAGCGCGCCAATGCCAACATGGCCTTCCGCATCGAGGGCCCGACCGATGTGAGCTTCGCCGGCCTGGTGCGCCAGCCGGGCGATGTGGCGCCGGAAACCTCGGCCTTCATCCCGGCGTCGGGCGGCCAGCCCGCGCGGCTCGTCGTGGCGAATGAGGTCAGCACAACGACCACCGCCTTCGATCTCTCGACCGCGCCGGCCGCGAACTACACGCTGCAGATCCTGCACGGCTCCGACTTCGAGGCGGGGCTGCTCGCCACTGGCCGGGCCGACCGCTTCGCCGCCATCGTGGACCGGCTGGAGGATTCGGTCGCCAACAGCATCACCCTCTCGGGCGGCGACAATTTCATCCCCGGGCCCTTCGGCGCGGCCGGCACGGATGCCAGCATGATCCCCGTGCTGCGCGCCTATTACGAGCAGGCGCTGGGCCTGGCCCCGGGCTCGCTGACCAGCCTCTATGGCAGCAGCTCGCCCTTCTTCGCGACCGACATCGCCATCCTGAACGCCATCGGCATCCAAGCCTCGGCGCTGGGCAACCACGAATTCGACCTGGGCACCAACGCGGTGGCCGGCGCCATTGACTTCACCTCCAACACCTCCGGCGCCACGCCGGGCGCGCGGGTGACCGGCATCGGCGCGCAATTCCCCTATCTCTCCGCCAATCTCGGCTTCTCGGGCGATGCGTCGCTGCGCGCGCTCTACACCGCGACGCTGCGCGAAGCCTCGACCTTTGCCACGCGCGCCAGCGACCTCGCCGAAAACCAGACCGTCGCCAATGAGGCGCTGGACGCGCAGATCGCGCCCTGGACGACCATCGTGGAGGGCGGGGAGACCATCGGCATCCTGGGCCTGACGACCCAGGTGCTGGCCTCCATCTCGACCGTGAACGGCGTCACGGTGCTGGACCCGAACGGCGATGGTGGCCGCGACAACATGGCGGAGCTCGCCGCCATCCTGCAGCCCCTCGTGGATCAGATGACGGCGCAGGGGATCAACAAGATCATCCTGCTTTCGCATCTCCAGCAGTTCAGCAATGAGCTGGCGCTGGCGCCGCTGCTGCGCGGCGTGGATGTGATCATCTCCGCCGGCAGCCACGCCATCTTCGCCGATGGCACGGATGCGCTGCGCGCGGGTGACACCGCCTCGGCCGGCTATCCGGTCTATCGCACGGGCGCTGATGGCAAGCCGGTCGCCATCGTCAGCACCTCGGGCGAGTATTCCTATGTCGGGCGCCTGGTCGTCACCTTCGATGGCAATGGCGAGCTGATCGCCGACCCCGATGGCGCGGGTGCGCTGGGCGTGGGTGGCGTGGATCCGGTGGTCTCCGGCGCCTATGTCACGACCGATGCGACGGTGAGCGCGCTTTGGGGCGCGGATGACGCCTATGCCGATGGCACGCGCGGCGGCGAGGTGCGCCAGATCACCGACCAGCTCCAGGCGGTGATCTCCGCCAAGGACGGCAATGTCTTCGGCCTGACCGAGGTCTTCCTCGACGGCCGCCGCAGCGAGGTGCGCAGCGAGGAGACCAACCTCGGCAACCTTTCCGCTGATGCGAACCTCTTCGTGGCCCGGCAGGTGGATGCGGAGGTGATGGTCAGCCTGAAGAATGGCGGCGGCATCCGCGCCGAGATCGGCGCCGTGCTGGGCCAGCCGGTGCCGAGCGAATTGCCGCCGCTGGCCAACCCCGCGGCCGGCAAGCCCGAGGGCGGCATCAGCCAGCTCGACATCGAGAACTCGCTGCGGTTCAACAACGCGCTCAGCATCGTCAGCGTCACGGCGGCGAATCTGGAGCGCCTCTTCGAGCACGCGGTCGCGGCGACGGCGCCGGGTGCCACACCCGGGCAATTCGCGCAGATCGGCGGCGTCTCCTTCTCCTATGACCTCACGAAGACGGCGCAGGTGGTGAATGGCACCAGCGGCGCGGTGGGGACGGAGGGCGAGCGGGTCCGCAACCTCGTCATCCTGAACGAGGATGGCAGCATCGCCGACACCATCATGATTGACGGCGTGCTGCAGGGCGACCCCAGCCGCCTGATCAAGGTGGTGACGCTGAGCTTCCTGGCCGATGGCGGCGACGGCTATCCCTTCCCGGCCTATATCGAGCCCGGCAGCCGCGTGAACCTGCTGAACAACGCGGCCCTCTCGGATGGCGCCGCGACCTTCGCGGCCAAGGGCAGCGAGCAGGACGCGCTGGCCGAGTTCCTCGCGGCGGAGCACGGCACGCAAGCCACGGCCTTCGACAATGCCGACACGACCAAGGCCCAGGACCTGCGCATCCAGGACGTCGCGGCGCGCACCGACACGGTGCTGAATCCCTACGCCCAGGTGACGGTGGGTGAGCGCGTGGACCTGGTCCAGATGACCATTGACCCGGTGCTTGACTACCGCGTGACAGGCACGAGTGCCGATGAGCTCATCGAGACCCATTCGGCCGATGAGCGCATCGGGGCCGGCAATGGGGCTGATACGGTCTACGCCGGCGGCGGCGATGACCGCCTGAGTGGCGGCAATGGCAATGACAGCCTCCATGGCGAGGCGGGCCACGACGTGCTGATCGGCAACGCCGGCGACGACTGGATGGCGGGTGGCCTGGGCAATGATCGCTATGTGGTCATCCAGCTGGGTGATGTCTTGGTCGAGCAGGCTGATGAAGGTCTGGACACCGTTCTCACCAGCCTCAACAGCCATGCCCTGGACGCCAACCTGGAGCGACTGATCTTCACCGGCACCGGCAATTTCACCGGGACGGGCAATGCGCTCGACAACTTCCTGAAGGGCGGCGCAGGGGCCGATTCACTGGCCGGCGGCCTGGGCCATGACCGCTACGCCGTCGAGGCGGGCGACGTGGTGATCGAGGACGCCGATGCTGGCGTGGACACCGTGTTGAGCGGGCTCAACACCTACATCCTGGGGGATCACCTGGAGCGCCTGATCTTCAACGGCACGGGCGATTTCAACGGGACGGGGAATGCGCTGAACAACTTCATCCTGGGCGGTGCTGGAGACGACACGCTGGATGGCGGCCAGGGCCATGACCGCCTGGATGGCGGCGAGGGGGCCGACCAGCTCACCGGCGGCCTGGGGCGGGACACCTTCGTGTTCCGGTTCGGCGAAGCGTCGGGGGACACCGTCCTGGACTTTTCCGGCAACGGTCCCGCTGGCGGTGATCGGCTGCAATTCCTCGGCTATGGCACGGCCGCCGAGGGTGCGACCTTCACCAATCTCGGTGGGAACTCCTGGCAGATCGAGGCGGCCGACGGCCTCACGACCGAAGTGATCACCGTGTTCGGCGCAGTCGTCCCGCAGGATTACATCTTCGTCTGAGGCGGATCATCCGGCGTTCGGCAAAGGCGCATCGCATCTGCGGTGCGCCTTTCGCATGGGCCCCGGCGTTGACCGCGCCCCCCTCCAGCGCCAGACTTGTCCGGACAAGGGGGCAGCATGAACCACACCAGAGGTCAAAGCGCAGCGGGGCCGCTGGCCGGCCTGCGCGTCATTGACGCCTCGAATTTCCTGGCCGCCCCCACCGTCTCCATGCACCTGGCCGATATGGGGGCCGAGGTGATCAAGCTGGAGCGCCCGGGCGGCGGGGATGAGTTCCGCAACTGGGGCCGCCGGCGTGACGATATCGCGCTCTATTACAAGGTGGTGAACCGCAACAAGCTCTCGGTCACCGCGGATTTCCGCACGGCCCTGGGTGTGGAGACGGTGAAGCGCCTGGTGCGCGACGCCGACCTCATCGTGGAGAATTACCGCCCCGGCACCATGGAAAAATGGGGCCTGGGCTATGACGTGCTCTCGGCCATCAACCCGCGCCTCGTCATGCTGCGCGTGACGGGCTACGGGCAGGAGGGGCCGAACGCGCACAAGCCCGGCTTCGGCACCGCGCTCGAGGGCTATGGCGGCTTCGTCTACATCAATGGCGAGCCGGAGCGGCCGCCGCTGCTGCCGCCCTTCGGCCTCTCGGATGCGAGTTCCGGCCTCTGCGGCGCCTTCCTGGCGCTGGCCGCGCTGCGGGAGCGCGATGCCTCGGGCCGCGGCCAGGTGGTGGATCTGGCGCTGTATGAGGCGATGTTCGCCATGCTCGGCCCCTTCGTCGTCGAACATGACCAGCTGGGCGTGGTGCAGGAGCGCATGGGCTCGCGCCTGCCCTGGGTCTCGCCGCGCAACACCTATCAGTGCCGGGATGGCGCCTGGGTGAGCCTGAGTGCCTCCTCCAACGGCACCTTCCTGCGGCTTTGCACGGCGCTCGGCGAGCCCGGCCTCGCCACCGATCCGCGCTTTGCCGAGAATGCGGGGCGCGTGGCCAATGTCGTGGCGCTGGATGCGGAATTGTCGCGCCTGATCGGGGCCTTCGACCGCGCCGACCTGATCGCGCTGCTGGAGGCCGCGGATGCCGTGGTGGCGCCGGTGAACAGCGTGGCCGACATCATGGCCGACCCGCATATCGCGGCGCGCGGCTCGATCATTTCCGTGGAGGATGCGGAGCTGGGTGGCCCGATGCGCATGCAGGCCCCCTCCGGCCGCTTCTCCCGCACGCCGCCCGAGATCCAGCATGCCGGGCCGCCGGCCGGGGCGCATAATCGGAGCATCCTGATGGACCGCCTGGGCTTTACCGAGGCGGAACTGCGCGCGGCGGGGATCGAGGCATGATCGCGCTCCCCGCCCGCGCCATCGTCACCGAAGTCGGGCCCCGCGACGGGCTGCAATCCCTCGGCCGCTGGGTGCCGACCGAGGAAAAACTCTGGCTGATCCAGCGGCTCGCGGCGGCCGGGATCACCGAGATCGAGGCCGTCTCCTTCGCCCATCCGCGCTTCATCCCCGACCTGCGGGACGCGGAGGAGGTGCTGGAGCGCCTGCCGGCCATGCCCGGGGTGAATCTGCGCGGCCTGGTGCCCAATGCGCGCGGGGCGGAGCGCGCGGCGATGACGCGGGTGGACGAGATGGTGGGGCTGATCACCGCCTCCGTCGCCTATTCGCGCCTGAACCAGAACACGACCATCGAGGGCGCGCTGGAGCAGGCCATCCTGGCGCTGCGCGTGGCCGAGCGCGCGGGCAAGCGCTTCTCGCTCGGCCTCGGCATGGCCTTCTGGTGCCCGCTGGATGGGCTGATCCCGGAGGAGCGGGTCATGTCCATCGTGGCGCGGCTCCATGACGCCGGGCTGCGCGACCTCATGCTGGCCGGCAGCCTGGGCTTCGAGGACCCGCCCACCGTGCGCGCCCGCTTCGCCCGCATCCTGGACCGGCATCCCGGCATGACGCTCTGCTATCATGTGCATGACCAGGCGGGCCTCGCCTCGGCCAATGTGCTGGCGGCGCTGGATGCCGGTGTGACGCGCTTCGAAGTCTCGATCTGCGGCCTGGGTGGGGGCGTGGCGACGCCCGAGGCGATCGGCAACATGCCGACCGAGGATCTCACGCAGATGCTGGAACTTTGCGGCGTCGAGACCGGTCTGGAATCGGGCGCGGTGATTTCAGCCGCGCGGGAGATCGCCGCGCGCCTCGCACTGCCGCTCGCCAGCCGCGCGGGCTTGCACGGCAACCGCGCGGAGGCGCTGGCGCATGGCCGGGCCAGGATCGCCACGAAGACAGCGGGGAGCGCCGCATGAGAACCGCCATCGGCAACCGGCTGTGCGTGGCCGGCGCCTTGCGGGCACACCGGCTCTGGCCCGCGTCCAGGATTTTCCGCACCAGCGGATCCGGCCGATCCCGCCCTTCGCGCCCGGCACGGCCAGCGACGCGTGCGGGAGAGCGGCGTGTTCTGGCGCCAATTCCTGCGCGAGAGCGGCATCCGGATCGAATTCTGAGCCCTTGCATCGGAGGCCCCGCCGCGCCATAACAGGGGTCTTCCAAACCAACTTCATCAGAGGTGGGTGGCCTTCCGGGGCCGCCCTCTTTGCGTTTCTCCTCTTTGTGTTTCCCCTCTTGGAATTTCATAGGCCGGCATTTGACCATCGAGAGACCACGCCACGAAGGGCTCGACGCCCGCATCGCCGATCTGGTGGCGCCGACCATCGAGCATATGGGCTATGAGCTGGTCCGCGTGCAGATCAGCGGCAAGGAAAAGCCCACCGTGCAGATCATGGCGGACCGCGCCGATGGCGCGGCCTTCACCGTCGAGGATTGCACCGAGATCAGCCACGCCGTCGGCGCCGTGCTGGACGTGGCGGACCCGATCAAGGCCGAGTGGATGCTGGAAGTCTCCTCGCCGGGGATTGACCGCCCGCTGACCCGCGCCAAGGACTGGAACCTCTATGCCGGCCACATCGCGCAGGTGGAGATGCTGATCCCCATCGAGGGCCGCAAGCGCTTCCGCGGCATCGTCCTCGGCGCCGATGCCGAGGTGGGCCGCCTGCGCCTGGATGAGGGCCCCGAGATCGCGCTGCCGCGTGACCAGATGCGCCGCGCCAAGCTTGTCCTCACCGATGAACTCATCGCTGCCACGGCAGCGCAGATCAAGGCCGCTTCCGCGGCGGAACAAGGGAACTGACCATGGCCATGGATGTTGCGATCCCCCGTCCCGAATTCCTGCAGGTGGCCGAGGCCGTCGCCCGCGAGAAAATGATCGAGAAGGAAGAGGTTCTCGAAGCCATGGAGCTCGCCATGGGCAAGGCGGGCAAGCAGAAATATGGCCTGGAGAAGGACATCCGCGCCACCATTGACCGCAAGAATGGCGAAGTCCGCCTCTCGCGCTGGACCGAGGTGGTGGAGCAGGAGCCGGTCGAGAACGAGGACACGCAGATCCCGTTGCGCATCGCCGTCAAGGTGAAGCCTGGCATCACCGTCGGCGAATTCATCGTGGACCCGCTGCCGCCCATCGATTTCGGCCGCATCGCGGCGCAGACGGCCAAGCAGGTGATCGTGCAGCGCGTGCGCGAGGTGGAGCGCAAGAAGCAGTTCGACGAATACAAGGACCGCGTGGGCGAGATCATCAATGGCACGGTCAAGCGCACCGAATACGGCAACCTCATGGTCGAGCTCGGCAAGGCCGAGGCGCTGCTGCGCCGCGACGAGACCATCCCGCGCGAGGCCTTCAAGAATGGCGACCGCGTGCGCGCCTATATCTACGACGTGCGCGAGGAGCCGCGCGGCCCGCAGATCTTCCTCAGTCGCACCCATCCGGGCTTCCTGGCGAAGCTGTTTGCGCAGGAGGTGCCGGAAATCTATGACGGCATCATCGAGATCAAGGCGGTGGCGCGGGACCCCGGCAGCCGTGCGAAGATGGCGGTGATCAGCCGCGATTCCAGCATTGACCCGGTCGGCGCCTGCGTCGGCATGCGTGGCTCGCGCGTGCAGGCCGTGGTGGCGGAATTGCAGGGCGAGAAGATCGACATCATCCCCTGGAGCTCCGACATCGCGACCTTCATCGTGAACGCGATGGCGCCCGCCGAAGTGGCCAAGGTGCTGCTGGATGATGAGAGCAAGCGCGTCGAGGTCGTGGTGCCGGATGAGCAGCTTTCGCTCGCCATCGGCCGGCGCGGCCAGAATGTGCGGCTCGCTTCGCAGCTGACGCGCTACGACATTGACATCATGACCGAGGCCGGCGAGAGCGAGCGCCGCCAGGTGGACTTCAGCAAGCGCAGCGCCCTCTTCGTCGAGGCGCTGGACGTGGATGACATGATCGCCGGCCTGCTGGTGACCGAGGGCTATTCCACCATCGAGGAAATCATCGAGGTGGATGACGAGGAGCTGGCGAATATCGAAGGCTTCGACGAGGCGATCGCGACCGAGCTGAAGCGCCGCGGGATGGCCTTCCTCGAAGCCAAGGACGCCGAATTCGAGACCCGCCGCATCGAGCTGGGCGTCGAGGACGCGATCGCCGAGATCGGCACCTTCACCTCGGCCATGCTGGTCCAGCTGGGCGAGGCCGGCGTGAAGACGCTGGATGACCTGGCGGACCTCGCCGGCGACGAGCTGGTCGAGATCTTCGGCGCGGAGACCATGGATGAGGAGACGGCCAATGCCGTCATCATGGCCGCCCGCGCCCATTGGTTCGACGGCGAAGGGGACGCCCAAGCTGCCGCCGGCTGACCCCCTCACCCAGGCCGCCAGCGCGGACGACCTCCCCGATGACGCCATCGCGCGGGAGCGGGGTCCGCTCCGGCGGTGCATCGTCACGCGGCAGACCCTGCCCAAGGCCCAGATGATCCGTTTCGTCATCGGGCCCATGCGTGAGTTGGTGCCTGATCCGGGTGGACGACTGCCGGGCAGGGGCCTATGGTTGGTGGCGCAGGATGATGTGCTGCGCAAAGCGCTGAAGCAGGGCGCCTTTGCCAAGGTCGCTCGTGGCTCCGTTGGGGTTCCGGGTGATCTTCACGCCCTGATCGTCTCTGGCTTGCGCCAGCGGGTCCTGGATTTCCTGGGCCTCGCGCGGCGCAGCGGGGAGGCGGTGGCAGGGCGGGAAGCGGTTCTGGACTGGCTCCGTCATGACAAGGTGGCGTTGCTCATCCAGGCATCGGATGGCAGCCCCGCCGAGCGGAGCCGACTGGTCGGCGGGCGAACCGATGGGCTGGATTTTCCGGTCCTGACACCGCTCACGGCCGCGGCGTTGGGTGGCGTTTTTGGGCGGGAGCGCGCGGTGCACGTGGCGGTCTCCCCAGGTCGGATGGTTTCCTCGCTGCAGGCGGAAGCGGCACGTTTGGCCGGTTTCGCAGCGGTTTGAGGGTTAAGGATTGAGTTCGGAACGACGAATGAGCGACCAGAACGAACAGGATGCGGCCAAGAGCCGATTGAGCCTCCGACCGGCCGGCCGGCTTGAGATGGGCAAGACGGTGGACGCCGGCAGCGTCCGCCAGAGCTTCAGCCATGGCCGCAGCAAGGTCGTGCAGGTCGAGGTCGTGAAGAAGCGCACCCCGGGTCCTGGCGGCACGGGACCGACGCTGCGCGCGCCGACCCCGCCGGCCCGCCCCGGTGCGGCCCGCCCCGGCGCGCCCCAGGGCACCGCGACCCCCCCGCCGCCCGCCGCGGGAAGTCCCGCCGCCAGCCCAGCCCCAAGTGCGGCGCCGACGCCCGCTCCGGCCACGTCCTCCGGGACGGCGCCGCGGCCGGCTGTCTCGCGCCCGTCCACTGCCCCCTCGGGCCGCCCGCTGACCGCCGCCGAGATGGCCACCCGCCAGCGCGTGCTGGAGGAGCAGCGCCGCGTCGAGGCCGCGCGTGAGCGTGAGCAGCGCGAGCAGCAGGCCCTGATGGTGCGCAGCGCCGCCGAGGAGGCGGCCCGCCGCGCCGAGGAAGAGGCCCGCCAGCGCGAAGAAGCCGAGGCCGCCGCCCGCCTCGCCGCCGGCCAGGCGCGCCAGGCCGCGCGTGAGGCCGAGGCCGCCGGCGAGACAGCCCCGCCGCCTCCCGCCGCGGCCGCCCCCGCCCCAGCCGCCGCCCGCGCCGAAGCCCCGGCCGAGCCCGCCCGCCCGGCCGCGCCGCGCGTGACGCCGCTCGCCGCCCGTGCCGTGCAGGGCCCGGCCCTGCGACCCACGAGCGCGCCGCCCTCCGGCCCCTCGGCCAAGCTTTCGCTCAACCCGCGTGCGCGCGGCGAGGAGGACGATGACCGCCGTGGCCCGGCCCGCCGCCCCGGTGGCGGCATGTCGCCCGGTGGCGTGAAGCGCCCGGCCCCCGCGCCGGTGAAGAAGGCGCCGCTCGCTGTTGGCCGCCGCGAAGGCCGCATTGACGTCGCCGCCGCGATGGACGGCGAGGATGAGCGCAGCCGCTCGATGGCCTCGGTCCGCCGCGCCCGTGAGCGTGAGCGCCGCCAGGCCGAGCTGATGCGCCTGCGCGCCGGCCAGGAGCGCGTGGTGCGTGACGTCGTGATCCCCGAGACGATCACGGTGCAGGAACTCGCCAACCGCATGGCCGCCCGTGGCGGCGAGGTGGTGAAGGCGCTGTTCCGCATGGGCGTGATGGCGACGCTGACGCAGAGCATTGACGCCGACACGGCCGAGCTGGTCGCGCAGGAATTCGGCCACCGCGTGAAGCGCGTCGCCGAGGATGACGTGGAACTGGCCCTCGAAGGCATGGTGGACGAGGATGACGCGCTGCTGCCGCGCCCGCCCGTCGTCACCATCATGGGCCATGTGGACCACGGCAAGACGTCGCTGCTCGATGCGCTGCGCAAGACCGATGTCGCGGGGCGCGAGGCGGGTGGCATCACCCAGCATATCGGCGCCTACCAGGTGCAGACGCCGTCCGGCATCGTCACCTTCATCGACACGCCGGGCCATGAGGCCTTCACGGCGATGCGCGCCCGTGGCGCCGGCGTCACCGACATGGTGGTGCTGGTCGTCGCCGCCGATGACGGCGTGATGCCGCAGACGATCGAGGCCATCAAGCACGCCCGCGCGGCCGATGTGCCGATCATCGTGGCCGTCAACAAGATCGACAAGCCGGGCATCAACCTCGACCGCGTCCGCAACGAGCTGTTGCAGCACGAGATCGTGGTGGAAAGCCTGGGCGGCGAGACGCAGGAGATCCAGGTCTCGGCCACCAAGGGCACGAACCTGGACAAGCTGCTGGAAGCCATCCTGCTGCAGTCGGAAATCCTCGACCTGCGCGCCAATCCGGAGCGCCCGGGCGAGGGCACCGTGATCGAGAGCAAGCTCGATCGTGGGCGCGGCCCGGTGGCGACCGTGCTGGTCCAGAAGGGCACGCTGAAGCAGGGCGACATCGTCGTCGCCGGCGCCGAATGGGGCCGCGTGCGCGCCCTGGTGGACAGCCTGGGCAAGCCGCTGAAGACGGCCGGCCCCTCGGTCCCCGTGGAAATCCTCGGCCTGTCGGGCGTTCCCTCGGCCGGCGAGAATTTCATCGCCGTGGACAATGAGGGTTCGGCGCGCGAGGTCAGCGAGTTCCGCCAGCGCCGTGCGCGTGAGAAGGCGGCCGCCGCCCTGGGTGCCGGCCGTGGCACGCTGAACGACATGCTGGCGCGCATCCAGGCGGGCGAGCAGAAGGAAGTGGCCGTCGTCGTGAAGGCCGACGTGCAGGGCTCGGCCGAGGCGATCAACGTGACGCTCGGCAAGCTCGGCAATGACGAGGTGCGCATCCGCGTGCTGCACTCCGCGGTCGGCCAGATCACGGAGAGCGACATCCAGCTCGCCAAGGCGTCCAACGCGGTCGTCGTCGCCTTCAACGTTCGCGCCACCAGCCAGGCGCGCGAGATGGCGCAGCGGGATGGCGTGGATATCCGCTACTACTCGATCATCTACCAGGTGTCGGACGACATCGAGGCGATCTTCAAGTCGCGCCTCGCCCCCGTTCAGCGCGAGAGCTTCATCGGCTACGCGCAGATCCTGCAGGTCTTCGAGGTCAAGCGCCTGGGCAATGTGGCCGGCTGCCGCATTACCGAGGGTGTGGTGAAGCGCGGCTGCGGCGTGCGCCTGCTGCGCGACGGCGTCGTGATCCACGAGGGCGAGCTCAGCACGCTGCGCCGCTTCAAGGACGACGTGAAGGAAGTCACCAACGGCTATGAATGCGGCATGGGCTTCAAGAACTATGACGACATCCGCGTCGGCGACCAGATCGAGTGCTTCGAAACCGAGACCGTCGCGGCGGCCTGAGCTTCCGTGTTTCTGATATGGGGCGCGGCGGGGCAGCCCGCCGCGCCTTTTGCTTTTCGAGAGAATTGAGAGATGGCCAAGCGCCACAATGAAAACCCCGGCGCGCCCAGCCAGCGCCAGCTCCGCGTGGCGGAGGAGGTGCGGCATGCGCTCGCCGCCATCTTCGAGCGCGGCGATTTCCGTGACCCCGACCTCGCCAATGCCCGCATCACCGTGACCGAGGTGCGCGCCAGCCCCGATTTGCGGCACATGACGGCCTTCATCAGCGGCCTGGGCAAGGACGTGCCGCCCGAGCAATTCGCGGCGCTGAAGCGCGCGCATGCCTATCTGCGCGGCCAGGTGGTGAAGAACATCCGCCTGAAATTCGCGCCCGACCTGCATTTCCAGCCGGACAGCGCGCTGGACTACGCCATGAAGATCGACCTGCTGCTGCGCCAGCCGCAGGTCGCCCAGGACCTCGTGGGCGAAAAGGACGAGAAGGGCGAGTGATCCTGGCGCATCAGGATTGCGCCCATCGGCCTTCCGGCCCGCCCGAAACCGCCTAGAACGCAGCCTCGCTTCGCACGCAGGAATTGATGCCCCGTCACCAGAGAAAACCCAAGGGCCGGCCCATTGATGGCTGGCTCATCATCGACAAGCCCACGGGCATCGGCAGCACGGATGTCGTGAACCGCGTGAAGCGCGCCTATGACGCGCAGAAGGCCGGGCATGGCGGCACGCTCGACCCGCTGGCGACCGGCCTGCTGCCCATCGCCTTCGGCCATGCCACCAAGACTGTGCCCTATGTCATGGATGGCACGAAGGTCTATCACTTCACGCTGGCCTTCGGCGAAGCGCGCGACAGCGATGATTCCGACGGCGCCGTGACCGAAACGAGCGACGCCCGCCCCACCGATGACGAAATCCGCGCGGCACTCCCCGCCTTCACCGGCGACATCATGCAGGTCCCCCCCGTCTATTCCGCCATCAAGGTGAATGGCGAACGCGCCTATGACCTGGCGCGCGACGGCCAGGCCGTGCAGCTCGAGGCCCGCCCCGCCCGGGTGGACCGCTTCGAACTGATCGACCGTCCCAGCGCCGATCTCGCCGTGTTCGAGGTGCAATCCGGCAAGGGCGTCTATATGCGCTCGCTCGCGCGGGACCTCGCGCGCGCGGTTGGCACGGTGGGCCATATCGCCGCGTTGCGGCGCCTGCGCGTGGGTCCCTTCACCGAGGCGCATGCCGTGCCCCTGGACAAGATCGTCGTTACAGGCGATACCCCGCCCCCTTCACTGGACCTTCTGCTCCCCTTGACGACCGCGCTGGCCGACATCCCGGCACTGGCCGTCACGGAGGCGGAGGCCGCCCGCCTCAATTTCGGCCAGGCCCTCAGCCTCGTCGAGCTCATGGGCCGGGTTCCGTCCGAGGCCAGCCCCGATGGGGGCCTGGTCCGCGCGATGGCAGCGGAGCGGTTCGTGGGCCTGTGTCGTCTCGAAGAGGGGATGATGCGGCCCGAACGGCTGATGGCGCCCGGTTGAGCCGGGGCTTTCGGCCCAGAGCCGGTTTTTCTCTCAAACCTTGAAGGGATCCTCCGATGTCGATCACCGCTGAGCGCCGTGCGGCGCTCATTCTCGAATACGCGACCAAGCCCGGCGACACGGGCAGCCCCGAAGTGCAGGTGGCCATCCTCTCCGAGCGGATTTCCAACCTGACCGAGCACCTGAAGACCCACGCGAAGGATTTCCACTCGCGCCGCGGCCTCCTCGTGATGGTCGGCCAGCGCCGTGGCCTGCTCGACTATGTGAAGCGCAAGGACAAGGCGCGCTACGACACGCTGATCCAGCGCCTCGGCCTCCGTCGCTAAGACTGGGCCGCTGATGTGGCTGGGCCGGTCCTTCGGGGCCGGCCCTTCCAGCCAGGCTTCCGCGCCCCACATATGGGGCATGCTGCCTCGCCGCTCCCTTTTCGCGCTGGCCGTCCTGCCCGCCCTGCCGGCGCGGGCGCAGGAGCGCACGCGCTACGTCTTTGACCAGAGCGTGGGCCGCATCGGCTTTTCCGCCCGGCATCTCGGCCTGTTCACCTCGCAGGGCCAGTTCGACCGCTTCCAGGCGACCCTGCTGATTGATCCCGCCAACCCGCAGAACGCCTCGGTGGATTGCGTGGTGGAAACGGCGGAGGTCAGCATTCCCTTCCCCGGCGCCACGGACCTGCTGCGCTCCGAGGCCTATTTCGACGTCACCCGCCACCCGACCGCGCGCTTCGCCGGCGAGGCCAATGGCCTGACCGAGGCGGGCGGCTTCCCCATCGCCGGGCAATTGGCGGTGCGCGGCATCACCCGCCCCTTCCGCATGACCGCCCGGCTGATTGAGCGTCAGGGCAATGTCGCGCGCTTCCAGGCGGAGGGTGATATGCGCCGCGGTGAATTCGGCATGGTGGCGGACCGGACGCTGATCTCGGACGAGATCCGGCTCAGCGTGGATGTGCGGATCGCGGTGTGAGTGCCACGCCTGAGCGCTGGTCCCGCCCGCAACGGCGCCTGCATGCCTGGGGGGCCGTGCTGGTGGTGCTGACGCTGGGGCTTTCGCTGGCCATGGTGGCGCTGCCGATGTCGCAACTGCTGGCGAAGTTCCTCGCCTATCAATTGCACAAGACCTTCGGCCTGCTGGTGCTGATCCTGACGTTGGCGCGGCTCGGCTTCCGGATGGCGCGGCCGGCGCCGATCCTCACCGGCCTCGCGCCCGGGCGGCAGCGCGCGGCGCGCTGGGGGCAGGGGGTGCTCTATGGGCTGCTGCTGCTGGTGCCGCTGCTGGGCTACCTGACGGCCCAGGCGGCGGCCGGGCCGGTGCCCACCACGCTCTTCCTGGTGATCCCGGTGCCGCATCTGCTGGACCCCGACCCCGTGCTCTATGCCTGGCTGCGACCCGTCCACCAGATCGCGGCCTGGAGCCTGATCGCGCTCGCGGCCGCACATGCGTCGCTTGCGCTGTGGCATCACCGGCAGGGCGTGCCGGTGCTGGGGCGGATCTGGGGTTAGGCGATCTCGGCCGCGCGGCGCAGGCTGTTGATCATGGACATCCCCAGCAGATGGGCATGCGCCTTGGCCGGGTCGCCCGCGGCTTCGGCCATGCGGGCCTGGAAATCCGCCTGGTCCTCGGGCGTTGCGGCCTCCAGGTTCTTCTTGTTCTGGATGGTGGTGCGCTGGACCACCTCTTCCGTGATGCCGCGGCGCTGCCGGTCGTAGCGGTCGAGCAGGCTCTCATCCGCCCCGTCCTGCATCACCTGGACCAGCTTCTCGACAAGGTTCACCGCGTCATGCACGCCGCCATTCAGCCCCATGCCGCCCAGCGGATTGTTGATATGCGCGGCATCGCCCGCCAGCAGGATGCGCCCCTTGCGAAAGGTCTCGGCCACGCGCTGGTGCACGCGGTAGAGCGTGGTGTGCTTGATCGGGTAGTCGCCATGGCCGGCCACCACGCGGGCGAAGCGGGCGCGGGCGAATTCCGGCGTCATCACCTCCTCGTCCGAGACCTCGGCGCGCACCGGGAACATGGCGCGCCAGACGCCGGGCACGCGGAGCAGGAAGAACCATTCCTCGGGGTCGGCGTAGTAGGAGACGTCGGCGAGCCCGGGGATGAGGGTCGCGAAGTCGAATTCGGTGGAGAGCACCAGGAAGCGCTCGGGCCAGGTGAAGCCGTTGAAGGCGATGGCGGCGGATTTGCGCACGGCACTGCGCGCGCCATCGGCGCCGATGATCCAGCTGCCGGTGAGGCGCGTGCCATCCTCGAGCGCCAAGGCCACATGGTCGCCCTCGTCGCGCGCCTCGGACACGGCGGCGTTGAAGCGCACCTGGTAGAGCGGGCTGTCCGAGAGCATCCCGTGCAGGATGCGCGTCAGCTTGAACTGCTCGCATTGCAGCCGGTAGGGGTGGCGCGTCACGTCGGCCAGCAGGCCGAAGTCGAACTCGGCGATCACGCTCTGGTCCCGCCGGCGATACTGCACGCGCGGCCCGATGATGCCCTGGCGGATCATCTCCTTCGCGGCACCGAGGTCATCCAGCATGTCCAGCGTGGGGGCGTGGAAGGTGGAAGCGCGCATCTCCTCGGAAATGCCGGGCCCCGATTCCAGCACCTCGACGGGGATGCCCGCGCGGACCAGGGCCGCGGCAGCGACAAGGCCGACCGGGCCGGCACCGGCGATGAGGACAGGCTTGGGCTCGGCCATGCGGATCGGGTTCCCCCTGCTGATGTGTTACAATTGGAGCAAAATCGGGGGCTGTGAAGGGGTGCAATTCCATGCGCGCGCGTCCTGCTCTAGCGTTGCCGCACAAGAAAGGAACGCCCGCTCATGGATCTGCGCCAGAAGCTTCACGGCCGCCTGCGCCTGCCGCTCATCGGCTCGCCGCTCTTCATCATCTCGGTGCCCGACCTCGTCGTCGCGCAATGCACCTCGGGCGTCATCGGCTCCATGCCCACGCTGAATGCGCGGCCGCTGGAGCAGCTGGATGACTGGCTCTTCGAGATCAGCGGGCGCCTCGCGGAATATGACCGGGCCAACCCGGACCGGCCCTCGGCGCCCTATGCGATGAACCTCATCGTCCATCGCTCCAATGACCGGTTGGAGGAGGACCTCAAGCTGGTCGTGAAGCACAAGGTGCCGCTCATCATCAGCTCGCTCGGCGCGCGGACCGAGGTGAATGACGCGATCCACTCCTATGGCGGCCATGTGCTGCATGACGTGATCAACCAGACCTTCGCCCACAAGGCGATCGAGAAGGGCGCTGATGGCCTGGTGCTGGTGGCCTCGGGCGCGGGCGGCCATGCGGGCGCGCAAAGCCCCTTCGCGCTGATGCAGGAGACGCGCGCCTGGTTCGATGGGCCGGTGGCGCTTTCGGGCTCGATCGCGCATGGCCGCAGCATCCTGGCGGCCGAGGCGATGGGCGCCGACTTCGCCTATATGGGCTCGGCCTTCATCGCGACCGAGGAGGCGCGCGCGGTGGAGGAATACAAGCAGATGCTGGTGGAGGCGGGCGCTGATGACATCGTCTACACCAACCTCATCACCGGCGTGCATGGCAACTACCTGAAGCCCTCGGTGCGGAATGCGGGGCTGGACCCGGATAATCTGGAAACTTCCGACAAGTCGGCGATGAGCTTCGCCCAGGGACGCAACAAGAAGTGGAAGGACATCTGGGGCGCGGGGCAGAGCGTCTCCGGCATCCATGCGGTGGTGCCGGCGGCCGAGCTCGTCGCGCGGCTGCATGCGGAATATCTGGAAGCGCGGCGCAAGCTGGGCGGCGCCTCGCCGCTCGTGAATCCCAACTGGGCGCGGGTGGCGGCGGCGGCCTGAGGCCCCATATCCAAACCATGAGCGAAGCCACGATCCGCCTTGTCGCCTTCCTCGGTGTGCTGGCCCTGCTGCTGGCCGCCGAGCGGCTGATTCCCTGGAACGTGCCGCGCCCCCTGGGCTGGCGGCGCTGGCTGCCGAATTTCGGCCTGGTGGCGCTGGGCTCCCTCACCATCCGGTTTCTGATGCCGCTGGCCGCGGTGGGCGCCGCGGCCTGGGCGCAATCGCGCGATATCGGCCTGCTGAACTGGCTCGATACCCCCGCCTGGCTCGCCATCCCGCTGACGGTCATCCTCCTCGACCTGCTGATCTACTGGCAGCACCGCATCTTCCACGCCGTGCCCTGGCTCTGGCGGTTGCACCGCGTGCACCATGCCGACCCCGAGATGGATGCCAGCACGGGGCTGCGCTTCCACCCCATCGAGATCTGGCTCTCCATGTGGGTGAAGATCGCGGCCGCCATCGCGCTGGGCGCGCCGCCCGAGGGCGTGGTGGCCTTCGAGATCATCCTGAACGCGGCGAGCCTGTTTGAGCATGCGGCGATCCGCATCCCGCCGCGGCTGGACCGCGCGCTCTCCTGGGTGATCGTGACGCCCAACCAGCACCGCATCCATCACTCGGAGCGCGAGGAGGAGACGAACAGCCATTACGGCTTCTGCCTCTCGGTCTGGGACCGGATCTTCGGCAGCTGGCGCGGGGCCTGGGCGGGCGAGCTGGTGCTGGGCATCCGGGGCTATCGCGCCCCGCGCGAGCAGCATGTGCTGCCCTTGCTGACGCAGCCCTTCCGCTAGAGCCTGATCCGCGCTGATAGAAGCGCGGATCGGGGTCTGGCCGTTGCTGAGAGGATGCTTCACCGCTTCGGTGATTCCACCTCAGCGGATCATGCTCCAGGTGTTTGGTCACGCATCGTTGCCGTCCTCAGGGCCGTCGGCAATCATCAGCTCAAGCGGGACGATACCGCTCAAAAGTCGCAATGACTCTGCACTTGCCGGGAGGCCTTTCGGCTCCCGCACCATTGGCAAGAAATAGGGTTAATGTTCCGCCCGCGGGGGTTTTTTCAAACGTAGATTCCGGGCTAATAATGACTGGAAATTTATAGTCGTTGGCATAGTATTGTATTTGAAATCCGGTGTAAAAATAATCGAGAGATAAAGTTCTAAACACTACCTTTTCATAAGGAGATGCATTGGTTGCGTCATCATACAGCGGGGAGCATCCACCAGACTTGAGAACGATATTTTTTATTTCTGATAGATTTTCAACCACTCGCGCGCCAAATTTCTTATCCATCACGAAAACTCCCATGACTGAGTTCTGGATTAAGGATAGGTGAAATATTTTACTCGACTGAATGCGTAAATCTGGTTTCTATATCGCTGATCATGATGTATGCTAATACGTAATTAATTTGCTTCATAGTATTGTTTGGCGGAAGAGGTCGGGTCAAGAAATTAATTTACGCTGGCTGCAATTTCGCTGGCCAGCCGTAACCCGGCGGCGTGGCTCCAGGCCAAATATGGCCCAATCGTCGTACCGGTGCCGACATTGTGCGTGGCGAGCGGACCGGAACTGGACCCGCCCGCGGGTGGTCAAAAGCGGTCGGCGCGCAGATATTTCGCTCACCCCCAATACTTGGCTGTTGCGATGAGCCCGAACCCCGCTGATCGGCAACTTCCTCGACGTGCCGCAATGGCCCCGACGCTGGAAACGCCGCTGGCCGTCGCCCTGCCGCCAGGGGTTTGGGCCCGGCATTTGGTGGTGCGGATTTGCCTTGAAGCGCTCGGGCTTGGCTGTCCACGGCTTGCCGTATTTTCCGGGCCGACAAGCGAAGCCGCCTGGCTTGAACATGCCCGAGGCTCAGGCATCCCTCTCGCGCTCCGCCATGGCCCGCAATGTGCTGCGCGCTGCATGGGCGATGTCCGGCGCACGGGCCTGCTGGGCCAGGGCCTCGGCTTGCTGGAGCCAGCGCCGCGCCTCGATGAATTCCTGGCGGGAGGCCGCACTTCGGCCCGCGCGCAGCAGCAGGTCGGCCGCGATGCGGATCTCGCCCTGGCGGCGCGCGGCCTCGGCCTCCAGCGCCAAGGCGCGGGCGAGGCCGCGATAATCCAGCCCCTCCCGCCGCAGTGTGGCGGCTTCAGTGGCCAGGCGCCGGGCCTCGGCCGGGTTGCCCTCGGCCAGCGCGGCGGCGGCGGCGAGTTCGCGCGCATCAGCGCGGAAGGCGCGGCGCTCGGGCGTGCCCAGCGCGGCGCGGGCTGTGGCCAGCCCGGCCTGGTCATTCCGCGCCGCTGCGATCAGCCCGCGCAGGAACCAGGCGCGAAGTGCGACATCCGCATCCTCCGTGCCGATGCCGGCCGCGACCTCTTCCGCGCCGGCCAGGTCGCCGGCGCGATAGAGCGCCAGAGCCTCCACCAGCCGCAGCGCGTCGGGGATGGGCGCATTGCGGCGCAGCAGCTCGGCCTGCACCTCCCGCGCGGTGGCCAGCGCCGCCGCGGGGCTGGGGCGGGCGAGTTGGGCGGCGGCAAGGCCGATGCCCGCATCGCCGATGGCGGCCGCGTCATCGCGCTCCCGCGCGCGGTTCAGCGCCATGCCATAGAGCCGCGCGGCCTCGGCCGGGCGATCGAGTTCCAGGGCCAGGCGGCCGGCGCGGGCGGCGCGGCCCAGCGTCTCGTCGGGCGGCGGTGGGGGCGCGGGGGGCGGCGTGCTGCCGCAGGCGGCCAGCAGGGGCAGCGCCAGCCAGAATGACAGCCTGGGCGCGCGCTTCACGGGCGCAGCCTTTCGGCGGCCGGGCGGCGGGGCTCGGGCGGGGGCGGGCCGCTGCCGCCCAGCAGCCACATGCCGCGCAGCTGCGCCAGCAGGAGTTCCAGCTCCCGCGTGGTCTGCTGCGTCTGAAGCAGCAGGCCCGGGACATTGCCCGTGCTTTCCTCGACGTTGCGGACCGTCTGCGGCAGGCGTTGCGTGGCGCGGGCAACGTCGCGCGTCGTCTGCTGGAGGTTGGCGAGCGCCTGGTCCACCCGGCGCATCAGGGCGGGGAGGGTGGCGTTGGGACCGCTTTCCGCCATCAGCCGCTGGCCTTGTGCGGCCAGCGCGTCGAAGCGCTGGACGAGTTGCGCGCCGCCGCGCAGCAGGGCGGTGAGTTCGCGCGCCGTCTCCTCGGCGCTGCGGGCGAACTGGTCATCCGTCATCAGGCGGCCGATGGAACCCTCTCCGCGCTCCACCCCATCCACGAAGCGCACAGCGAAGCGGGAGACCCGGCCCAGATCCTCCAGCACTGGCAGGGCGCGGTCGCGCAGCTGTTCCAGCAGCTGCAATTGCGAGGGCTCGGCGGTGGCTTCCAGCGTGGCGGCGTTCCAGTCGAGTGCCGCGCCCTCGCCCCGGCCGATGAAAAGGAAGGCGGTGCCGACGCCGCCCAGCCGGCTGCGCACGGTGATGAGGGAGTCGCGGCGGATGAAGTCGCGCGCCTCGGGCTGCTCGATGAGGATTTCGGCGACGAGGCGGCGGCTGGGCGCGAAGGAGATGCGTTGCACCGTGCCCGCCTTGAGGCCCAGCACCTGCACATCGGCGCCGGGCTCAAGCCCGCCGGTGCCGTCGGGCGGCAGGATCACGCGGAGGGTGGAGCTCCCCGCGGAGCTCCCCGCGGAGCTCCCCTGGGCGAAGGCCGCCATGGGCAGGAGCAGGGCCACCATCAGCAGCCATCCCGATCGCACCATCCCCACCCCCCGGCACCATGGCCGGGATCACGCTAGCGTTGGGATGAGCGCCGGGGCAAGCGCGCCCCTCAGCCCAGCGCCGCCACCTCGGCGCCGTAGCGCTCCAGCACCTGCCGCCGCTTGATCTTCATGGTCGGCGTCAGCAGCCCGTTCTCGACCGTGAATCCCTCGGGCAGGGTCTCGAAGCGGCGGATGCGCTCGATGTTGGAGAGGCGGGCATTCACGCGCTTCACCGCCTCGCCCACGCGGTCCGTCTGGCCCTCCGCGGGGACGATCAGCGCCACGACGCCCGCCAGGCCCTCGCCGGCGGCGACGGCCTGCGCCACCTCGGCCTCGCCCGCCAGCATCGCCTCGATCTTGGAGGGGGCGACCATGTCGCCGCCCTTCAGCTTGATGAAGTCCCGCTTGCGGTCGGTGATGTGGATGCGGCCGTCGCGCAGCGCCGCCACATCGCCCGTGTGCAGCCAGGGCTCGCTCTCGCCGGGCGGGACGCGCAGCGCCTGGGCGGTGGCCTCGGGGTTGTTCCAGTAGCCATCCATGACGAGGCCGCCCCTCACCAGCAATTCGCCATCCTCGGCGAGGCGCACCTCGACGCCGGGCAGCGGCCGGCCCACGCTGCGGCGGTCATTGTCCCAGGGGAGGTTCACGCTGATGACGGGGCCCGCCTCGCTCTGGCCGTAACCCTGGATGATGGTGACGCCGAGCGCCATGAAGAAGCCCGAGAGCTCCGGGTCCAGCCGCGCGCCGCCCGAGACCAGCGCCTCGATCGCGCCGCCGAAGCGCGCGCGCACCTTGCTGCGGACCAGGCGCTCCAGCGCTGCATCCTGGACGCGCTCGAACAGGTTGAGCGGCGGTCCGTCCAGCTTGCGCAGGCCCAGCGCGATGGCGCGCTGGAACAGCTTCAGGCGCAGCCCACCCTCCTTTTCCAGCGCGGACATGATGCGCTCGCGGATCACCTCGAAGAGGCGGGGGACGGTGGTGATGAGGTGCGGGCGGTGCTCGGCGAAATCGGCCAGCAGCTTGTCCGCGCCCCTCGAGAAGATCACCTGGTAGCCGCAGGCCGGCATGAGGAAGCCGCCCACCGTGTGCTCATAGCTGTGCGAGAGCGGCAGGAAGGAGAGGTAGCGCCCGTTCCGCACGCCGATCTGGTCAATCAGCCCCTTGGCACCCGCGCAATTGGTCAGCATGGCGCGGTGCGGCAGCATGACCCCCTTGGGGTTGCCGCCGGTGCCCGAGGTGTAGATCAGGCAGGCGAGGCGCCCGGCCGGGATCTCCTCCACCTCGGCGATCAGCATGGCGAGGTCACCGGGCGTGGCCGTCATCTCCGCCCAGCTGATGGCGCGGGTCTCGCCGGGGGTCGGCGGCAGTTCCTCCATGCCGACCAGCAGCTCGAGCGGGGCGGCGGCCAGCACGCGCTCGGCCAGCGTGCGGGTCGAGACGATGGCGACCCGCGCGCCGCTGTCGCGCAGGACATGGGCGTGGTCCGCCACGGTGTTCGTCACATAGGTCGGCACGGTGACGGCGCCGATGGCCATGATGGCGTTGTCGGCGATCATGAATTCCGGCCGGTTCTCGCTCACCAGCAGTACGCGGTCCCCGGGCATGATGCCCTGGGCGCGCAGCCCGGCGGCGAGGTCGGCGACCTTCTGGCAGAATTCGCCGCGGCTCATGCTGTGCCAGGCGCCGTCGCGCCAATAGCCCAGCATGGGCCGGTCCGGCGCCTGGATGGCGAGCGAGAAGATGAGGCCGGGCAGGCTGGTGGCCGTTTCCACGGTTTTCGGCATGCAATGGTTTCCGGAACTTGGACGTGGGGCCGCTTGGACGCGGCGCTTTCCCGCATATATGAGAGGAATGCGAATGATCCCAGGCCGCGCCCCTGAAATGTTGCGCTCCCCCCTCGATGCCGCCGCCGGCGGCGACACCTCTCTGCCCTCCTGGGACCTCTCGGACCTGTACAAGGCGCCCGAGGATTCGGCCCTGACGGCCGACCTGGCCCGGGCCGAGGAGCAGGCGCGCGCCTTCCAGGAGCGGCTTTCGGGGAAGCTGGCTGGCCTCTCGGGCGATGCCCTGGCCGAGGCGCTCAGCGAATACGAGGCGATCGAGGAAGTGCTGGGCCGGGTGATGAGCTTCGCCCAACTGCTTTTCGCGGGCGATGCCCAGAACAGCGAGAATGGCCGCTTCTACCAGACCATGCAGGAGCGGGTGACGGGCATCTCCTCGCACCTCGTGTTCTTCACGCTGGAGCTCAACCACGTCCCCGAGGCCACGCTGGAGGCGAAGCTGAAGGCGAGCCCCGCGCTGGCCCGCTTCCGCCCCTGGCTGCGCGATTTGCGCGTCTGGCTGCCGCACCAGCTCTCGGACGAGATGGAGCGCCTGCTGCACGAGAAGGAGGTGACCGGCCGCGCCGCCTGGAACCGCCTCTTCGACGAGACCATGGCGAACATGACCGTCACCGTGAGCGGCGAGGAATTGTCCGTCAGCGCCGCGCTGAACAAGCTCTCCGATGCCGACCGCGCGGTGCGTGAGGCGGCGGCCAAGGGCGTGTCCGAGGCGTTCGGTTCGCGCATCCGCCTGTTCGGCCTCATCACCAACACGCTGGTGAAGGACAAGGAGGTGATGGACAAGTGGCGCAACCACCCGCGCCCCGGCTCCTCCCGCAACCGCGCGAACATGGTGGAAGACGAGGTGGTGGACGCGCTGGTGACGGCCGTGCGCGACAGCTTCCCCCGCCTGTCGCATCGCTACTACACGATGAAGGCGAAGTGGCTCGGCCTCGAGAAGCTCATGCATTGGGACCGCAACGCGCCGCTGCCGCGCGATGCGGACAGCACCATCCCCTGGCCGCAGGCGGTGAGCCAGGTGCGCGCCGCCTATGCCGGCTTCTCCCCGGAGATGGAGAAGCTGGCGGCGCCCTTCTTCGACAAGCCCTGGATTGATGCCGCACTCCGCCCCGGCAAGTCCGGCGGCGCCTTCGCCCATCCGACGGTGCCGAGCGCCCACCCCTATCTGCTGCTGAACTACCACGGCAAGGCGCGGGACGTGATGACGCTGGCCCATGAGCTGGGGCATGGCGTGCATCAGCGCCTCGCGGCCGAGCAGGGCTACCTCATGTCCAGCACGCCGCTGACGCTGGCCGAAACCGCCAGCGTCTTCGGCGAAATGCTGACCTTCCGCGCGCTGCTGGACGCCGAGACGGACCCCGCCAAGCGCCGCCTGCTGCTGGCCGGCAAGGTGGAGGACATGCTGAACACCGTGGTCCGCCAAATCGCCTTCTACCGCTTCGAAACGCTGGTGCATGACGAGCGCCGCAACGGCGAGCTTTCATCCGAGCGCATTGGCGAGATCTGGATGCAGGTGCAGACGGAAAGCCTGGGCCCGATCTTCGACTTCACGCCGGATTACGCCTGCTACTGGGCCTATATCCCGCACTTCGTGCACTCGCCCTTCTACGTCTACGCCTATGCCTTCGGGGATTGCCTGGTGAACGCGCTCTACGGCGTGTACCGCGACGGCAGCGTCCCGGATTTCGAGGGCAAGTACATGGCGATGCTCAAGGCCGGCGGCACGCTGCGGCACAAGGAATTGCTGGCGCCCTTCGGCCTCGATGCCTCGCGGCCGGATTTCTGGAAGCGCGGGCTCGATGTGATCTCGGGCTTCATTGACGAATTGGAGGCCACCTCTTGAGCGACCGCGAAAGCTCCTCCTTCTTCGGCGAGGTGCGGCGCATGGCGCGCACCTCGGGCGCCGTCACCGGCATCGCGGCCCGCGTGGCGGGCGAGCGCTTCCTCGGCATCAAGACCAACAAGGACGCCCATGCGGGTGACCTCAAGGCGATCCTGGGCGGGCTGAAGGGCCCGATGATGAAGGTGGCGCAGTTCCTCGCCACCATCCCCGACGCGCTGCCCGAGGAATACGCGCGCGAACTCGCCACGCTGCAATCCAACGCGCCGCCCATGGGCTGGGCCTTCGTGAACCGCCGCATGGGCACCGAACTCGGGAATGACTGGCAGAAGAATTTCTCCGAGTTCGGCCGTGAGGCCGCGGCCGCCGCCTCACTCGGCCAGGTGCATCGGGCGAAGCTGCAGAACGGCACGGAAGTCGCCTGCAAGCTGCAATACCCGGACATGAACTCCGTGGTGGAGGCCGACCTCAAGCAGCTCAAGCTCGGCATGCAGCTCTATCGCAAGATGGACAGCGCGCTCGACAATGACGACGCCTATGCCGAGATCGCCGACCGCCTGCGCGAGGAGCTGGACTACACGCGTGAGGCCTCGCACCAGCGCCTCTACAGCCTGATCCTGGCCGATGAGCCGCGCGTGCATGTGCCCACGCCGATTGATCACCTCACCACGCGCCGCCTGCTGACCATGACCTGGCTGGATGGCGGCTCCATCCTGAAGCGGCTGGACGAAAACCCCTCGCTCGAGGAGCGCAACGGCTATGCCGAGGCGCTGTTCCAGGCCTGGTACAAGCCGGTCTATCGCTATGGCGTGATCCATGGCGACCCGCATCTGGGCAATTATCAGGTGCGCCAGCCGGGCACCAAGGGTGGCGATGGCGGCATCAGCCTGCTCGATTTCGGCGTGGTCCGCATCTTCCCGCCGAGCTTCATCACCGGCGTCATCACCCTCTATGAGGCGGTGCGCGACGGCGATGACGACAAGGCGCACCATGCCTTCGAATCCTGGGGTTTCCGCAACCTCTCGCGCGAGACGATGCTGGTGCTGAAATCCTGGGCGGATTTCCTCTATGAGCCGCTGCTGGAGGACAAGGTCCGCCTCATCCAGCAATCGGACGACCCGACGCATGGCCGCAAGGTCGCGCAGGCGGTGCATGAGGGGCTGAAGCGCACCGGCGGCGTGAAGATTCCGCGCGAATTCCCGCTGATGGATCGCGCGGCCATCGGCCTCGGCAGCGTGTTCTTCCGCCTCAAGGCCGAGCGCAACTGGCACCGCATGTTCAATGAGCTGATCGAGGATTTCAGCGAGGAAAAGCTGGCCCAGCGCCAGGCCGCGGCGCTGGCCGAGGCGCGGGTGCCAGGGCCGATCTGACCCGAGCTACGCCGCCTGCTGCTCCAGCGTCGGCGCCACGTCCGAGAGGGTGACGCGGCGCATGTCGCGCTTGTGGCGCTGGTCGTCATAGGCGCGGCCACGATGCAGCGTGCAGCGATTATCCCACATGACGAGGTCCCCCACCGCCCAGCGGTGGGAATAGACGAAGCGCGGCTGTGTGGCGTGCTCCAGCAGGTCACGGATCAGCATCAGCGCCTCCGGCACCGGCATGCCGTGGATGCGGCCGATATGCGAGGAGAGGAAGAGCGCGGTACGGCCGGATTCCACATGCCGCCGCACCAGGCGCTGCGGCACGGGGGCGAATTGCCGGCGCTCGGCCTCGGTGAATTCGGCGAAGCCCAGCATGGCGCGCGAATAGATCAGCGAATGGTCGCAGACGAGGTCGCGCAGGCGGGCCTGCATGGCTTCGGGCAGCGCCTCCCAGGCGCCGCGCGTGTCGGCGAATTCCGTCTCACCGCCCTCGGGCGGGATGCTGCGGGCATGCAGCAGGGAGTGCTTCGCGGGCGTCGCCTTGAAGCTGCTGTCCGAATGCCAGAGCCGGTTGCCCAGGGAGAAGAAGCGCCGCCGGTCATCCGCCGCCAGGATCTGCCCGGTCTCATCCAGGTTCGAGATGTCGTTCATCGCGGAATGCTTGAGGCGGTGCTTGTTCGCATCCACCGTGGCGCGCGTCTGCTCGATGGGGCCGAAGCGCGCGGCGAAATCCATCTGCTGGTCGTCGTCAATGTCCTGCCCGGGGATCACCAGCACGCCGTAGCGGGTGATGGCGGCGTCCATCACGGCGAATTCCGCCTCCGTGAGGGGGCGGCGGAGGTCGGCGCCCTCGATCCGGGCGCCGAATTCGGGCTTGAGCGGGATGACGGTCAGCATGGCGTTCTCTCCGGTCTCATGCGGCCAGCGCCGGCGGAATCGGAACGGCCGGGCCGTGGGCTCCCTCTCCGGGGAATGCGCGAAGCGTCGGGCCGCAGGCCCGGCCGTGTCAAGGAAAGGGTCTATCCCTCGGCGCGAATATTCCCGCGCTCGATCACCTCGCGCCACTTCACCGCCTCGCGCGCCAGGCGGGCATCGCCCTCGGCCGGCGTGCTGCCCACATAGTCGAAGCCCAGCTCGCCGAAGCGGCGGGCCACATCCTCGGCGCGGGCGGCGCGGATCGCGGCCTCGTGCAGGCGGTTGACGGGGCCATCCGGCGTCGCCTTGGGCGCGGCCAGCATGGCCCAGGTATAGACGTCATAGCCGGCGAGGCGCCGGTCACTCTCGGCCATGGTCGGCACGTCGGGGAATTGCGCGATGCGCGTCTCGACCATCGCGGCCAGGGCCCGGACGGTGCCGGCGCGGATCTGCACGGCGAAGCCCGGCACATCGCCGAACACCATGTTCACCTCGCCCGCCAGCAGCGCTGTCAGCGCGGGGCCGCTGCCGCGATAGGGCACATGCGTCAGCTTCACGCCCATCATCATCTGGTAAAGCTCGGCCCCCAGGTGCAGCGGCGTGCCCATGCCGGCCGAGCCGTAGTTCAGCCGCGCGCCCTCGGCCCGCGTCCAGGCGTGGAAGCCCGCGATGTCGCGCGGCGGCGCATCGGCCCGCACCACGAGGATATAGGGCGAGGTGGAGATGAGGCTGATGACGCGCAGATCCGCCACGGGGTCATAGGGCATGGGCCGCATGGTGAGCGGCGAGGTCAGGAAGGAGATGGAGCCCATCAGCACCGTATGCCCATCGGGCCGCGCCTGCACCACGGCGCGCGTGCCGATGGTGGCCCCCGCGCCGCCGCGGTTTTCGACCGTGACGGACTGGCCCAGGAACTCCGTCATCTTCGGCGCCACCAGCCGCGCGCCGATATCGGGCGTGCCGCCGGGCGGGAAGGGGACGATCATGTTGATGGGCCGGTCGGGCCATGGCGCCTGCGCGAGCGCGGGTGTGGCCAGCGGCAGGATCAGCGCGGCGCGGCGCGGGATGCGGATGGTCATTTTGTTGCTTCCTCCCGTTCAGAGGCGACGACGATACAGCGAAATCAGCCTTTCCCAATGGCGTTCCGCGGCTGGCTTGTCGAAGCACCAGCGCTCGGGGAAGGCGAAGCCGTGATGCACGCCGGGATGGATCTCCAGCTCGCCTGCCGCGCCTGAGGCATCGAACAGCGCCTGGAGCTCGGCCACCATCGGCAGCGGCGCGAGTTCATCATGCTCGGCGCAGCAGATGTAGAGCTCGGCCTGGCCCTGGCCGAGGGTGAGGTGCGGGCTTTCCTCGGCATCGCTCACCAGCCAGGTGCCGTAGATCGAGGCGGCGGCGGCGATGCGCCCGGGGAAGCGCGCGGCGGCGGCGAGCGCGTAAGGGCCGCTCATGCAATAGCCATGCGTGCCGACGGCGCCGGGCTTCACGTTGGGCTGCGTGTCCAGGAAGGCGAGCATGGCCGCCACATCGGACATGACGGGCGGGATGGTCATCTTCGTGCGGATGGCGCGCATGCGGTCGCGCTCCGGGTCGCCCATCGTCAGCACGCCGGGGCCGAAGGTGCTGTCGCGGCCCGCGCGATAATAGAGGTTGGGCAGCACCACATGGAAGCCGATGCTGGCCAGGCGGCGCGCCATGTCGCGCAGCTCCTCGCGGATGCCGGGCGCGTCCATCAGGAGGAGGATGGCGGGGTGCGGGCCGTGGCGCTCGGGGTGGCAGATGAAGCTTTCCATCGCGCCGTCGCGCGTGGGGATGTCGAGGGTCTGTTCGATCATGGTGGCCTCCCGTTTGCCGGAAGCCTGTCACCCGCGGCCGATCAGGGCCAGCCCCTCCGCCACCGAGACGAACTCGCCGCCCGCCACCACGCGCGCCTTGCCGAAGCGTGTCTCGAACAGGCGGCGCACGGCCGGCACGAGCGAGGAGCCACCGGTGAGGAAGACGCGGTCCACCTGGGCTGCGCTGAGGGACGCATCGGCCAGCGCCTCATCCACCGCCGTGCCGATCTGGCGGAGTTCGGGCGCGATCCAGGCCTCGAAATCCGTGCGCGCGATCTCCTCATCCACCACGAAATCCGCGTGGCGGAATTGCAGCCTTGCGGTCGGCGCCTTGGAGAGCGCGGCCTTCACGCCGGAGATGGCACGGTACATGTCATAGCCCACTTCATCCTCGATGAGCTGGATCAGCTGGTGCAGGCGCTCCGGTTCGGCGGCGTTGCGGGCGACATCGGCGATGTCGCGCAGCGTGCGCGGCGCGCGCATCAACGAAAGCAGGTGCCAGCGCGCGAAGCTCATATACCAGCCGGGCGGGATGGGCAGTTCCGTGCCCATGACCGTGTAGCTGCCGCCCTTGCCCAGCAGCGGCGAGACGACGTGATCAATGATGCGGAAATCGAAGGCATCGCCCGCGACGCCGACGCCGGCATGGCCGAGGGGCGTGACCTGTCCCGGCTCGAAGCGCAGCAGCGAGAAGTCGCTCGTGCCACCGCCGAAATCGGCGACCAGCACGGTGGCCGCCGCGTTGAGGCCGGCAGCGAAGCGATGCCCGGCGGCGGCGGGTTCCAACTCCACCTGCACCTCGGGCAGGCCCGCGGCCGCAAAGCCCGCGCGCAGCCGCGCCTCGCCCAGCGCGTCATCCGCCGTCTCGCCCACGAAGCGCACGGGGCGGCCGACGATGACGCGGGCACCCGCCATGTCATCGGCGAAGGGGGCGAGCAGCTCGCGCAGGAACAGGCCGACCAGGGCTTCCAGGCTGTAGGGGCGGCCCAGGATGCGTGTTTCCTGAAAGCTCTTCTGCGCCAGGTAGCTCTTCATGGATAGGATGAGCCGCGCCTCCAGCGGGTCCTCGAGATAGGCGCTGATGCCATCCGGCCCGGCGGCGTGGCGCAGATGGCCGGCGCCATCGCGCCAGAAGCATAGGATGGAGCGGAAGACCTCCTCCGTCGCGCGGCGCAGCACGCGCACCTCGCCGCCAGCGCCGAGGGCGGTCACCACGGAGTTCGTGGTGCCGAAGTCAATTCCGATGATGGGCTGCATGGCGCCGCTTGAACCCGCCTGGCGCCCTCTTGGCAAGGCGGGACTTTGCCGTGACGCTCCTGGGCATGAAAACCACGCTTCGCCTGCTGGGGCGTCACAACGCCTTCAATGTCCGCAAGGTGCTCTGGCTCCTCGATGAGCTCGCGCTGCCCTTTGTGCAGGAGGATTGGGGGCGGGGCTTTCGCTCCACAGATGATCCGGAATTCCTGGCGCTGAACCCGCTCGGCACCGTGCCCGTGCTGGTGGATGGCGCAAGCGTGATCCGCGAGTCCCACGTCATCCTGCGCTATCTCGCGGCGCGGGCGGGGGCGGAGGCGCTGTATCCCACGCCACTCGCCACACGCGCGAAGGTCGAGGCCTGGATGGATTGGGTGGCCTATGAGATGTCCATGCCGATGCGCGGCGCCTATCTGGGCGGCGAGCTGGGCCTGGTGCCGTGGAACCGCGCCTCCTTCGTGCAGATGGGGCGGGCGGAATATGCGAAGCGCATGGGGCAGCTGGATGTGGCGCTGCGCGATGCGGCGTATCTGGCGGGCGAGGGTTTCACGCTGGCCGATATTCCGGCCGGCTTCGTGGTGCATCGCTGGTTCTCGATGAAGAGTGTGGAGCGCACGGCGATGCCAGCGCTGGAGGCCTATTACGAGCGGCTGTCGGAGCGCCCGGCCTATCGCGCGCATATCCGCAACGGGCTGCCCTGAGGCCCATGCGCGGCTTCGCCATCGCCGTCATCACCGCGCAGGTGCTGACGCAGGTGGGCGCCTTCACCTTGCCCGCGCTCCTGCCGGAATATCTCAGCCGCTGGGACCTCGCCGCCACCGAGGCCGGCTGGCTGATCGGCGCCTTCTTCGCCGCCTATGTGGTGGTGGTGCCGGTGCTGGTCTCACTGACCGATCGCCTGCCGGCGCGGCGGATCTATCTGCTGGGCACGGGGCTGACGGCGGCCTCGCATCTGGGCTTCGCCCTGATGGCCGATGGGTTCTGGAGCGGGCTGGTGCTGCGCGCCATGGCGGGCATGGGTTGGGCCGGCTGCTACATGCCGGGGCTGAAGGTCATCGCCGAGCGGCTGGAGGGCAATGCGCAATCCCGCGCCGTCTCCTGGCATGCGGCGGGGGTGGGGATCGCGGGCGCGATCTCCTTCGCCGTCGCGGGGCTCTGGGCGTCATGGGGCGGGGCGGAGGCGGCTTTCCTGTTCAGCGGCGGCGCGGCGCTGGTGGCTTTCACCATCGGTGCCATCGTGATGCCGCGCACGGCACCCACGCCGCCCGCGGTGCCGCGCCGGCTGCTCGATTTCCGCCCCGTGCTGCGCAACCGCGCGGCCACCGGATGGATCATCGGCTACACCGTCCACACCTGGGAATTGGCCGCCCTGCGCGCCTGGGCGGTGACCTTCCTCACGCTCGTCATCGCGCGCATGGGCGCGCCGGACTGGCTGCCGGGGCCGACCGCACTCTTCACCGCGGCGGGGCTGGCCGGCATCGCCATCTCCATCACGGGCAATGAGACGGCGCAGCGCTTCGGCCGCGCGCGGGTGGTCGCCTGGGCGATGGCGGCGGGTGCCTTGATGTCGGTGCTGACGGGGCTCTCCGCCTGGGTCTCGGCGCCGCTCGCAGCCCTCGCCGTGCTGCTGTGGAACGCGGCGATCTACTTGGATTCCTCGGCGCTCACCGCGGGCACGGTGCAGGCGGCGGGCCCGGAATGGCGCGGCGCCACCATGGGGCTGCACAGCATGTGCGGCTATGCCGGCGGCTTCGTGGGCCCGGTCGGCGTTGGGCTCGCGCTGGACCTGCTCGGGCCGGGCAACCCCGCCGCCTGGGCGCTGGCCTTCGGGCATCTGGCGCTGGTCACGCTGGCGGGCCTGTTCTTGCTGCGGCGCGTCACTCGCGCTGCGCGATGAAGGCGCCGAGCAGGCCGAAGCCGGCGGTCCAGAGCAGCCAGGCCGCCGCACGATGCAGGTCGGGCGTGACGCCGCCATAGAGCCAGGGCGCCCAGGTGATCGCGGCCCCGTCGCAGATGATCGCGATGGCGGAGCCGAGCGCCATGCCAGCGACGGTCTGCTCGCGCCTGAGCCCGCCGATCCGCTGGACCAGCCAGATGGTGGGCACATTGATGGCGATGCCAGCCGCGAAGACGAGCACGGTCAGCGCCCCGCCCGCGAAGACCTCGAAGGGGATGAGCAGCCGGATCATCACCGCCCCCGTGATCCAGAGCAGCAGGGAAAAGGCCAAGACGCGCAGCGTCTGAGAGAGGGTCATACGGAAGCCTTATGTAGCGATCGCTACATTCATAGCGGCGCGGCGGGCACGCTGCTACGAAAAATGTCATGAGCATCCGCGAGGAACGCCGCGCCGCCGCGCTGGCCCGCATGGGGGAACATCTGCTGCGCGAGGGCTTGGCCGGCGCCAGCCTGCGCGCCCTGGCGCATGCCGCCGGCACCAGCGACCGCATGCTGCTCTACTATTTCGCCGACAAGGACGAGATCCTGACCGCGACGCTGGAGCATGTCGCGGCGGAACTGGCCGGGCTGCTGGATTCGGCGGTGGCCGCGCCGCGCCCCTATCCCGCGCTGCTGGCCGAGTGTGCCGCGGCCTTCCACCGCCCTGATTTCCAGCCCTTCATGTGGCTCTGGCTCGAAATCGCGGCCGCCGCCGCGCGCGGGCAGGAGCCGCATCGCGCCATCGCCGGGCGCATCGCGGATGGGTTCCTGGCCTGGGGCGAGGCGCGGCTGGAGGAGGCCGACCCGGCGCAGCGCGCGGCCCAGGCAGCGCTGCTGCTGGCGACCGTGGATGGGCTGGCACTCCTGCAGGCGGTGGGGCGCGCGGGGCCGGCGGCGGAGGCGCTTACCGCCGTCGCGCCTCGTTCAGCAGCAGCAGCGCCATCAGCCCGAGGCCGACGCCGGTCATGATGGCGATGGCGAGCCGCGGCCCCACGGAATCGCCCAGCACGCCCATGGCCAGTACGCCGATCGGCCCCATGCCGATGCAGGTGGTGACCAGGCCCAGCACGCGGGATCGGATCTCGGGCGGCGCGGCCGTCATCACCACCGAGGTCTGCATGGCGGCGAAGCGCGCGGTGCCGAGGCCGCCGATGGCGAGCAGCAGCCAGGCCAGCGCATAGCTGCCGCTGAAGGCCACCAGGATGAGCAGCACCATGAACATCAGCGAGCCGATGACGAGCGGCGCGGGCCCCGGCGGATTGCGCCGCCCCAGCGCCAGCCAGAGCCCACCCAGCAGCGCGCCGAAGGGCTCGGCCGCCGCAAGCAATCCGATGGCGGCGGAGGAGGCGCCGAAGGCGAGGGTGCCGAAGGCCGGCAGGATGGAATTGTAGCTGAAGGCGAAGACATTCATCACCAGCGTCACGCCCAGCACGAGCCGCAGGGCCGGGAGGCTCAGCACCAGCCGCACCGCCTCGCCGATGCCGGCGAAGGGATTGCCGTGGGCGGCGCGGCGCGGCGGCGCGGTGACCTGCGTGGTCCATCGCAACGCCACCAGATGCAGCGCGCAGGCGATGGCGGCGGCGACCGAAATCCCCGCCAACTGGTAGATCACGCCGCCCAGCAGCGGCCCGACCGCGCGCGTCGTGCTGCCGGTCAGCGTATCCAGCGCCACGGCCTGCACCAGGTCGCCACTCGGCGCGGCATCGGCCGCCATGCGTCGGCGCGTCGCCATCTCGCCCGCCCAGGCGAGGCCGGCGAGCAGGCCCTGGATCATGAGGTGCCAGGGGGCGAGCCAGCCCAGCAGTGCCAGCACGGCCACACCGCCCGCGCCGATCGCGGAACTGGTCTGCAAGGCGATGAGCAGGCGGCGGCGATCCATGCGCTCGGCCAGCGCGCCGGCGATGGCGCCCAGCAGCATCATCGGCAGCGCGCGCACCATGGCGACGATGGAGACGGCGAGTGCCGAGCCCGTCATCTCGAAGGTCCAGAGCGTGGCGGCGAGCAGTTCCAGCCAGCGCATGGCGTTGGCGATGCCGCCCAGCATCCAGAGGCGCCGGTAATCCGGCGTGCGCAGCAGGCGCAACAGGGTAGCGGTATCAGGCCGGGCCATGGGCCTCGGTCATGATCATCATGGAACTTGTTTCCGCCCTGATTCTTGGGCGTGATCCTGCGGGTTTCAGGGCGTGGTGGGAAGGCCCGCCAGCCGCGCATCCGCCGCTTGCAATGCGGCGCTGCGCTCGGCCTTGGGGCCATGGCCGCCGCCGCCGCCGGTCCACATCTCGATCACGTCATCCGCCTGGAGCACCAGGTCATCCTTGGAGCGGACGGCGATGACCTCCGCGCCGCGCAGCACGCGGCAGCCGGCCAGCGCGCCGGGTTCGCCCCCGGCCTGGCCCGCGGCGGCAACGCGGAAGCGGTCGCAATAGAGGGCGAGGCGCACGCCCTCCTCCAGGATGCGGTAGCGCCGCATCGAGCCATTGCCGCCGCGATGCCGCCCCTGGCCGCCGGTGCCGGGCAGCAGGCGATATTCCTCGATGCGGAAGAAGGGGTAGTCCGCGTCGGCGGCCTCGACCGGCACATTGGTGCAGTTGGAGAGCGGGCCGGCCACCGCGTCGCAGCCGTCGTTTTCGGAGGACGCGCCATAGCCCCCATCGCGCAGCTCGATGAAGACGCGGTAGCGGCTGTCCTTCAGCTGGGTGAGGCAGAAGCTGGTGGTGCTGTCGAAGCCCGTCGCCACCGCGCGCTCGGGCGTGGAGGAACCGAGCGCCTTCAGCACCGCGTCATAGGCGCGATAGGTCGCTTCCATGCGCGCGCGCACGGGGGCGGGAAAGCGCGGGTTGAGCAAAGTGCCCTCGGGCACGGTGATGGTGACGGCGCGGGCCGCGCCCTCATTGAAGGGGACGTCATCGCCGCTGAGGAAGGATTTCAGCGCGGCCAGCGTGCCGGAGACGACGGAGGCATAGGGCGCGTTCAGATGCGTGCGCACCTGCGGCGCCGTGCCGGTGAAGTCCACGGCGAGGCTGTCGCCCGCGATGGTGACGGTCGCGCGGATCAGCAGGGGTTCGGCGCTGATGCCGTCATCATCCACGCAATCCTCGCCGACATAGGTGCCATCGGGCAGCTCGCGGATGGCGGCGCGCAGGCGGCGTTCGACATAGGCGATCTGGCCGGCCATGGCGGCTTCGACCGTGGCCGTGCCGTGGCGCGCGCAGAGCTCGCGCACACGGGCGATGCCGGTGAAGCAGGCGGCGAACTGGCTTTCGATATCGCCGATCGTCTGCTCGGGCACGCGGATATTGGCCGCGATCATCCCGCGCAGATTGCCCTCCTGCCAGTCGCGCTGGTGGTGCCAGCGCGCGGGCGGGATGATGAGGCCCTCGCCGTAAAGATCCGTAGCCGAGGAATTGAGGCCGGGCGCGCCGCCGCCGATGTCCAGGTGGTGCGCCACGGCCGCCGCATAGCCGATGATCCGCTGCTCCACGAAGATGGGCATGAAGATCAGGATGTCCTGCAGGTGATGCGCGCCGCGATAGGGGTGGTTGGTGATGTAGAAATCACCTTCCTCCAACCGCTCCGGCGGGCAGGCCGCCATGCAGTGGCGCAAGGTGATGGAGAGCGAGCCGACGAGGACGGGAATCAGCTCGTCGCTTTGCGCGACGGCGGCACCACTCGCATCCATGATGCCGGTCGATGCGTCCTTGCCGTCGCGCACGATGGGCGAGAAAGCCGAGCGGTAGAGCTTCGCCCCCATCTCGCGCGCCGTGGACATGAGGGCCTGGCCGATCACGGCCTGGTCGGCGGGGCTGATCATGCATCCCTCGTCAGCAGGAGGTTGCGGGCCTCGTCTTCTTCCGCGCGCCAGCCGGGCGGCACCCAGAGGCTGGCGGTGCTGTCCTCGATGAGCAGCGGCCCGCGCGCCGGGCCCGTGAGGCGCGGCGCGCCGCCGAGGCCGGGCAATTCCTCGCGCGTCACGTGGAGGCCGACGCGGTAGGAGACGATCTCGACGGCGCGGCGCGTGTCCACGGGCATGCGGTAGATGCGCTCATGCGCCGCGTTGAAGGCGGCGAGCAACGCGGCCTCGTCGAAGCTTTCTGCGGTGAGTGGCACGCTGATCTCGAAGGCCTGGCCGACGAGCCGCATGTCCAGGCTCACCTCCAGCCTTCGCGTGCCGGTCACGCCATGCGCGTCGAAGCGCGCCTCCAGCTCGGCGCGCATCGCGGCGATGGCGGCCATGGCTTCGGCCGCGGCGCCCGCATTCACCGTGCGCCGGCGCGTGCGCGCGGCAAGCAGGCTGTGATCGGCGGCGAGCAGCCCATAGGCGGAGAGCACGCCCGCCCCCGGCGGCACCAGCACGCGCGCCATGCCGAGCTCCTCGGCCACGGCGGCGGCGAGCAGCGGGCCGGCGCCGCCATAGGGCACCAGCACATGGTCCCGCGGGTCGCGCCCGCGCTCGGTGGAGACGAGGCGCACGGCGGAGACCACATGCGCGACCGCGATGCGGATCACCGACTCCGCGGCGGCCTCGATGCTGAGGCCAAGCTGTGCGGCAAGTGGCGCATAGGCGGCGCGCGCCGCCGCGCCATCCATGACGAGCCCGCCCGCCAATTCCTTGCCCGCGGGGATGCGCCCCGCGATCACCTGTGCATCGGTCAGCGTGGGCCGCGTGCCGCCGCGCCCGTAGCAGGCTGGCCCTGGCACCGCGCCCGCGCTGCGTGGCCCCACGCGCAGCATGCCGCCCTCATCCACCCAGGCGAGCGAGCCGCCGCCGGCCCCCACCGTGGTGATGTCGAGCATGGGCATCTGCACGACCAAGCCATCCACCCGCGCCTCGCGCGCCAATTCGGGCCTGCCATCGGCGATCAGCGCCACATCCGCGCTGGTGCCGCCGATATCGAGCGTGATGATGTCCCGCACGCCCGAGCGCCCCGCTTGCCGCACCGCGCCCATGACGCCGGCGGCAGGACCCGAGAGCAGCGCGCTCGCCGCATTGCGCCGCATGGCGGCCGCCGGCACGCGCCCGCCATTCGACTGCATGACGGAGAAATCGCCGGTGAAGCCACCCTCCGCCAGGCGCTTCTCCATCCGGCCCAGATAGGCGTCCAGCACCGGCTGCACATAGGCGGCGAGGGCCGTGGTGCTGGCGCGCTCGTATTCGCGGAATTCCTCACTCACCTCATGCGAGGCGGTGACGGGCAATCCGGGCGCGAGCTGTCGCACCAGCGCGGCCAGCGCCTGCTCATGTGCCGGGTTGGCATAGGCGTTGAGCAGGCAGATCGCGACCGCGCCGAAACGCCCACCCGCCAGGAAGGCGGCGAGGCGCGGCGCGAAGCCCTCGGCATCCAGCGCGCGTTCCGCCGTGCCATCGGCCAGCAGGCGCTCGGGCACTTCCAGCGCATCCTCGCGCGCCACCAGGGGTACGGGCTTCCGGTAGCGCAGGTTGAAGAGCTGCTGCTTGTCCTGCCGGGCCAGCAGCAGCACGTCGCGGAAGCCCTCGGTCACCAGCAAAGCGAGCCGCGCGCCGCGCCGCTCCAGCACCGCGTTCGTCGCGACGGTGGAGCCATGGACGAATTCATCCATCGCACCGGGCGCGATGCCGGCGGCAGCCAGCGCGTCGAAGGCCGCCATATCGGGGGCGGCGGGCGTGCTCGGCACCTTGGCCACGCGCACGCCCTCGGGGCCGATGCTCACCAGATCCGTGAAAGTGCCGCCGATCTCGATTCCGACCGATCGCATGCCCCTTACTGCACGCTGATACGCGCCTCGCGGATCACCCGGCCCCAGCGCTCCGTCTCCTCGCGCGCCAGCTGGCCCAGCGCCTCGGGCGTGCCGTCGGCGGGTTCGGCGCCCAATTCCAGGATGCGCTGGCGCACGGCGGGCCGCGCCATGATGCGGCGGAAGCCGGCGTTCAGGCGCTGCACCACGGGCGCCGGCACCTGGGCGCCCGTGAAGAGCGCGAACCAGGAGACCACGGCATAGCCCGGCACCGTCTCCGCCACGGTCGGGATGTCGGGCGCGGCCGTGGCGCGCGCCGGCGAGGTGACGGCGAGGCCGGTGAGGCGGCCCGAGCGCACCAGCTCGATCGCGCCGGGCATGTTCTCGAACATCAGCTGGATCTGGCCGCCCTGGAGGTCGGTCAGCGCGGGCACGCTGCCGCGATAAGGGACATGGACGATGTCGGCACCCGTCATCAGCTTGAACAGCTCGCCCGCCAAATGCGTCGTCGCGCCGATCCCGGCCGAGCCGAAATGGAAGGATCCGGGCCGCGCCTTCGCGGCGGCAATGAGCTGCGCGATGCTGGTGATGCCGCTCGACGGGTTCACCACGACGAGGTTGGGCACATTCGCCACCAGCATGACGGGGGCGAGGTCCCTGAGCGGGTCATAGGGCATGCTGGACATGAGCGCGGGCGCGGTCGCGATCGGCCCCGGCGTGCCCATGACCAGGCTCGTGCCATCGGGGGCGGCCGCCGCCACCTGGGCGGTGCCGGTCACACCCCCCGCGCCGGGGCGGGATTCCACGATGATGGGCTGGCCGAATTCCGCCTGCCCGTGCTCGGAGAGGATGCGCGCCAGCACATCCGTCGTGCCGCCGGTCGTGAAGGGGACCATCAGCCGGATGGGCCGCGCGGGCAGCTCCTGCGCCTGGGCACTGACGCCGAGGAAGGGGGTGGCCAGGAGCAGGGAGCGTCGGTTCATGTGGCCTTCACCTTATGAAGCTGTTCGGACAAGTTGGACCAGCCACGTCATGGCATGCAAGCGGCGCGTGGAACGGCTATACTCGAATGCAAAGCCCTGGAGGATTTCGCATGCCCATTTCCCGTCGCGCTGCCCTTGTACTGCCTGCCCTTGCGGCACCTGCCGTCGCGCAGGCCCAACCTGCCTGGCCCGACCGGCCGGTGCGCATCATCGTGAGTTTCCCGGGCGGCTCCACGCCCGACATCGCGGCGCGCGCGGTCGCGACCCATTTCCAGCAGGTCTTCGGCCAGCCCTTCGTGATTGATAACCGCGCGGGCGGCGGCGGGACCATCGGCGCCGAGGCCACGGCGCGCGCGACGGATGGCCACACGCTGGGGGTGACCATCGGCGGGCCCGGCTCCATCGCGAAGATCCTCAACCCGGCGCTCGGCTACGATCCGGTGGCGGACCTCCAGCCCGTCTCCCTGCTGGCGCGCATGCCCTTCGTGCTGGCCGTGAACCCGCAAGTGCCGGTGCGCAGCGTGGCCGAGCTGATCGCCTATGCGAAGGCCAATCCGGGCAAGCTGAACTACGGTTCGGTCGGTGCGGGCAGCACGGGACATATGCTGGTGGCCGAGATGGCGGCACGCCAGGGCCTCGACATGACGCATGTGCCCTTCCGCTCGGTCCCGCAGAGTGTCACCGAGATCGTCGCCGGGCGGATCGAGCTGATGGCGGCCGCGGCCGGCGCGGTGCTCGGCCAGGTGCGGGGTGGGCAGGTGCGGGCGCTGGCGGTCTCGGGCGATGCCCGCATGGCGCAGCTGCCCGACGTGCCGCGGCTGACCGAGGCGGGCGAGCCGGGCGCGGGGATCTATGCCTGGATCGGCCTCTTCGCGCCGACCAACATGCCGGCCGACCGCGTGGCGCGCCTCTCGCAGGAGGCGGGGCGCGCGCTTTCCAACCCCGAGACGGGGCGGACGCTGGAAGCGGCGGGCTTCGAGCCGCTGGGCACGCCGCCCGCCGTGCTGCGGGCGCTGATCCAGTCCGAAGTGGCCCATTGGGGCCCGATCATCCGCCGGCTGAACATCCGCCCGGAGAGCTGAGGCCTGGCCCTGCTGCGAGGATGTTGCGCCGCTGAGGCGCGGCGCCCCAGCGGATCATGCTCTACCGGGTCGCGCGGTCCACCGCGCGGCCGGCGCGTTCGGCAGGGCCGTTCGGCGGGTCAATCGCATCGCGCACGGAGTCCGCGGCCCGGTCCAGGCTTTGGCCGGCGCGCTCGGCCGGGCCGGCCGGCGGATCGCAGGCGGCGAGGCTGAGGGCGAGCAAGGGCAGCAGGTAAATCGAGCGGATCATGCGAGGGAGGAGCCTTGAGAAGTGACCCCCGATCAACGCCCCGCCATGGCATGGGTTGCCGTGGCAAATCAGTCATGAAAAAGGGCGGCGCCCGAAGGCGCCGCCCGGTTTCAGAACGGCCCGCGGTTTACTTGTGCGCCGCCTGGTCCCGCGTCTTGTACAGCGAGAAGATGATGCCGCCCGCGATCAGCGCGCCGGTGACACCGAGCGAGAAGGCCGGGTCCAGCTTCCCGAAGATCTGGTTCCAGAAGATCTTCACGCCGATGAACACCAGCACCATCGCCAGCGCATACTTCAGGTACTCGAAGCGATGCACCATCGCGGCCAGCGCGAAGTAGAGCGCGCGCAGACCGAGGATCGCCATGATGTTCGCCGTGTAGACGATGAAGGTGTCGGTCGTGATGGCGAAGATCGCCGGCACGCTGTCCACCGCGAAGATCAGGTCCGCGATGTTGATGATGACCAGCGCGAGAAAGAGCGGCGTCGCCGTCAGGGCCAGCTTGCCGGTCTTGGGATCGGGCTCGCGGACGAAGAACTTCTGGTCATGCAGCGTGTCGGAGACGCGCATGTGCTTGCGCATGAACTTCACGACGGGGTTCTTCGAGATGTCGGGCTCGGTCTCCGGCACCATCAGCATCTTCACGCCGGTGCCGATCAGGAAGGCGCCGAAGATGAAGAGGATCCAGGAATATTCCTGCACCAGGGCCGCACCCACCGCGATCATGATGCCGCGCAGGATGATGACGGCGATGATGCCCCAGACCAGCGCGCGGTACTGGTATTTCCGCGGGATGGCGAAATAGCCGAAGATCAGGCTGATCACGAAGACGTTGTCGATGGACAGCGCTTTCTCGATGAAATAGCCGGTGAAGAAGGTGATGCCGGCATGCGTGCCGTCGCTCGTCGTGATGTACCCGGCATTATAGGCCCACCAGATCGCGGCGCCGTAGAGCATGGCGAAGGCGATGTAGAAGGCGGAGAGGACCAGGCTCTCCTGGATGCCCATTTCCTTGTCGGTCTTGTTCAGCACGCCAAGGTCGAAGGCGAGCAGGGCGATGACGATGGCCAGGAAGCCCGCCCACATCCAGATCGGCTTGCCGACCCATTCAAGCAGCATGAAGTCCATGTGATTTCGTACTCCTCTGGGGCGGGGCCGTGATGGTTTTGCCCCGCGCGATGGCAAAAACATCCGACATCACGCGGGTGAAGTTTCTCTTCACCCGCGCCAGAGGGGCCCGGACCAGGGGCGTATGGAGGATTTCTTACGGGCGCGCAAGATTGCCCTGAACGATAGCTGAATGAATTTCCCATTGCGGCGGCGATGCCCGTATCCCACATAGGGTGCATGTCGGGAGGGAGTTTGCGCTCGGAGCGGGCGCACACTAGGTTCCGGCCAGCATAAGCACCACGGGATCGAGGCGCGACGATGGGTTCTTTCAGCATTTGGCATTGGTTGGTCGTTCTGCTGGTCGTTCTGCTGCTGTTTGGCAGCGGAAAGATCAGCGGCCTGATGGGTGACGTCGCGAAGGGCATCAAATCCTTCAAGGCGAACATCAAGGAGGAGGAAAAGCCCGGCGACGCCTCGATGGCGGCGGAATCCGCCCCGCCGGCCGGCACGATTGCCGGCCCGCAGGGCGCGACGGCGACGGCCAGCACGGCGCAGCCGGCTGCCAACCCCGCGACTGGCCGCCCCGCGGCCTGAGCGACGCGCCGGGCCAGCCCCGGCGGGAGACAAGCGTGATTCCCTCCGATGCGACCGAGGCGATTCGCGCGGCCGGGCGCCGGATGGATTCGCGCGGATGGGTGCCGGCCACGGCCGGCAACATCTCCGTCCGCCTGCCCGATGGCCGCATCGCCGTCACCCGCTCCGGTTTTCATAAGGGTTTCATCCCGGAAGACGGCGTCATGGCCGTGGACCTCGACGGCCGGCCGGAGCAGTCCAACCTGCGCCCCTCGGCCGAGACCGGGCTGCATTGCGGTATCTATCGGCGCTTCCCACAGGCCGGGGCCGCGCTGCATGGCCATTCCGTGCCGGCGACGGTGCTCTCCCGCCTGGCCGGGCCGCACATCACCCTGGCCGGCTACGAATTGCTGAAGGCCTTTCCCGGCCTGCCGACGCATGAGGCGGCGATCCGCCTGCCCGTGCTCGACAATGACCAGGACATCGCGCGCCTCCAGGCCCGGGTGACCGAGGCCTGGGACGCCGACGCTGGCCACCCGCCCGGCTATTTGATCCGTGGCCATGGCGTCTATGTCTGGGCCGACGACATGCCGGGCGCGCTGCTGCGCCTGGAGGCCCTGGAATTCATGCTCGAATGCGAGCTGGAAGCACGGAGATTGCCGCGATGAGCCGTTTGACCGTCTGGGATGCCGCGACGAAGGCGGAAATCCTCCGCACCGAGGATGCCGACATGATCGCCGCCACGTTGAAGGAAGTGGGCGTGCGCTTCGAGCGCTGGCCCGTGGCCCCCCTGCCCAAGGGCGCGCCCGCCGATGCGGTGCTGGCCGCCTACAAGCCGCATCTCGACGCCTTCCTGGCCGAGACCGAGGCCGGCACGGCCGACGTCATCCAGCTGACACCTGACCACCCGATGAAGGCCGCGCTGCGCGACAAATTCCTGAAAGAGCACATCCACACCGAGGATGAGGTGCGCTTCTTCCACGAAGGTGCCGGCAATTTCGTGCTGCACCTGAATGGCCGTGTCTATGACGCGCATTGCACGCAGGGCGACCTGATCAGCGTGCCCGCGAACACGCAGCACTGGTTCGACAGCGGCGACGCGCCCGACTTCACCGTGCTGCGCGTCTTCACCGACACCTCCGGCTGGACGCCGCACTACACCGGCACCGACATGGCGGAGCGCTTTCCCGTTATCGTCGGCTGACGCCTCTCCCCGCGAAGCTTTCGGCGGCGAAATCGCCGCGTTGCGGCGGTTTCGCCGCCGAAAGCTTCGCGGGGGCCCCGTTCCGCCGATTCTGATGGGCTTGCTCCGTTGCCGCGGCAAAGCCGCGGCGCCGATCGGGGGGCCATTGGCGCATGTGAAGGTAGTCCGATGATCACGCACATCCTGTCCGACATCGAAGGGACCACCACCGCGATCGCCTTCGTGCATCGCAGCCTCTTCCCTTACGCCGCCTCTGCGCTGGAAGGTTTCCTCGCGCAGCATCGCGATCAGCCGCAAGTTGCGGCCATTCTTGCCGAGGTGCCCGGCGATGCGCTCACGACCTTGCGCGGCTGGATGGCGGCGGATGCGAAGGTGACGCCGCTCAAGGCGCTGCAGGGGTTGATCTGGGCGCAGGGCTATGCGGCGGGCGCGCTGCGTGGCCATCTCTGGCCCGATGTGGCGCCGCAGCTTCGTGCCTGGCATGCGCGCGGCCTGCACCTCGCCATCTATTCCTCGGGCAGCGAGCAGGCGCAGCGGCTGCTGTTTCGCCATTCCGAAGCGGGCGACCTCGAACCCCTCTTCGAGGGCTTTTTCGACACCCGCATGGGCGCCAAGCGCGAGGCCCAGAGCTACACACGCATCGCCAAAGCCTGGGGTGCGGCGCCGTCCGCGATCCTCTTCCTCTCCGACGTCGCGGAGGAGCTGGATGCGGCCCAGGCGGCGGGCCTCGCCACCTGCCAGCTGGTGCGCGCGGAGGATGGGACCAGGCCTTCGGGGCGCCATCCCGAGGTCGCGGATTTCAACGGCGTGAACGCCTTGCTCGCGGCGTGACAGGCGCCGGGCGCGCGGTTAGAACCGAGGCGACCGCCATCCCCGCGGAGTATCGCCCATGCTGACGACCTACACCGTCGAGAACGGCCACCTCGCGGTCCGCGACCATGTGCGCGACGCCGAGGCGCTGCGCCGCGCGGTCTGGATCGACCTGCTGCAGCCCTCCCTGGAAGAGGAGCACGCGGTGCAGGCCGCACTCGGCATCGAGGTGCCCACGCGCGAGGAGATGCAGGAGGTCGAAAGCTCCTCCCGCCTCTATCGCGAAGGCGATTCGCTGGTGCTCACCGCCAACTTCCTGTACGGCGCCGACACCGGGGATTTCGGCTCCACGCCCATCTCCTTCGTGCTGACGGCGACCGCCCTCATCACCGTGCGCTACGCCACACCCAAGGCCTTCCCCGTCTTCACCGCGCGCTGCCAGAAATCACCCGCGCTCGTCAGCAGCGGGGATGCCGTGATGCTGCATCTCTTCGAGCAGATCGTGGACCGGCTGGCCGACATCCTCGAGCGCATCAGCGGCGACATGGACCGCGCGAGCCACAACATCTTCCAACGCGGCGTGGAAGACCCCGCCAACAAGCGCGACCGCAACCTGAAGGAAGCGCTGCTGACGCTGGGCCAGGTGGGGGAAGTCACCACGCGCGCCTCCGAAACGCTGCTCGGCCTCAACCGCATCTTCACCTTCGTGAGTGCCGAGAAGGCCATGGCCGTGCGGAAGGAAAACCAGGGCACCATCAAGACCCTGGTGCGGGACGTGCGCTCCCTCGTCGAATACGCGAATTTCCTGAACAGCAAGGCGACCTTCCTGCTGGACGCCGTGCTCGGCATCATCAACGTCGAGCAGACGAACATCATCAAGACCTTCACGGTGGTGAGCGTGGCGCTGATGCCGCCCACACTGATCGCCTCGATCTACGGCATGAATTTCCAGCACATGCCCGAGCTGGAATGGACCTTCGGCTATCCGCTGGCACTCGGCCTGATGGTGGCGACGGCGGTGCTGCCGATCTGGTTCTTCAAGCGCAAGGGGCTGCTGTAGCGCCCAGGCTTTGGGCAATCCGGAGCGAGGCCCGGGCAGGTGACCGGCGGCGCCCGCTTGACCAATCCCGTGGGGCTGGCATGTCTGGGCAACCCTTCCTGGAGCCCGCCATGCCCGCCACCCACCGCGTTCCCGCCACCCCCGAGACCATCCGCTGGGGCACCTTCGATGGCAGCTTCAAGCCCGTCATGGAGGTCGAGAGCGGGGACCTCGTCATCCTGCAATGCGTCTCCGGCGCGCCCGATGTGGTCGCGGAAGCCGAGGCGCTGGGCCTCAACATCCCGCCGGCGCTCGCAGCCATCCATGCCAGCAACCCGCCGCGCCTGGGTCCGCACATCCTGACCGGCCCCGTGGCCGTGAAGGGCGCCATGCCGGGTGACGTGCTGCGCGTGGACATCGAGAAGATCGAGCTTGGCGCCGAATGGGGCTTCTGCGGCTTCCGCCCGCTGGGCGGCACCCTGCCGGAGGATTTCCCCTATCGGCGCATGCTGCACATCCCGGTGGATCACGAGAAGCGCACCGGCCATGTGCCGATCGGCGGCGGCATCACCCTGCCGCTCAGCCCCTTCTTCGGCGTGATGGGTGTCGCACCCCCGCCGGAATGGGGGCCGATCTCGACGAAGGAGCCGCGCGCGCATGGCGGCAACCTCGACAACAAGGAGATCGGCGAGGGGGCGACGCTCTTCCTGCCGGTCCATGTGCCGGGCGGCAATTTCTCGGCCGGTGACGGCCATGGCGTGCAGGGCGATGGCGAGGTCTGCATCAACGCGCTGGAGATGTGCCTCACCGGCCATTTCCGCCTGACGCTGATGAAGGGCGCCAACCTCGCTTACCCGCGCGCCGAGACCGCCACGCACTACATCACCATGGGCATGCACGAAGACCTCGACGAGGCGATGAAGAAGGCGCTCAGGGAGATGATCGGCTTCATCACCAGCCGCACCAATCTCAGCGCGGCCGACGCCTATCAGTTCTGCTCGCTGGCCGTGGATTTCCACGTGACGCAGACCGTGAACGGCGAGAAGGGCGTGCATGGCCTGTTGAAGAAGGGGTTGTTGTTTTAACGGCCTCAAGCGCCGGGCGGCGGCTCCGCCGCCTTGGCTTCGGATTGCTGAAGCAATCCGCCGGTCGCACGTGCGGCCGGATTCTGCGTTGAATCGCTGATTCTGGGGCGGGCTTCGCGGGACGGGCTGCCGCCCCCCGCCCAGGGATTGGATTTCCCGGGCCGATGGCGTTTCATGGAGTCTCTCTTCTCCAAGGAACGTCCATGCGCCGCCTGATTCTCGCCGCCGTCCTGCTGGCCCCGCTGCCGACCCTTGGCCTGGCCCAGGCGCCGGATGCATTCTGCACAGGCTTGCGCCGGATCGTGCAGGCCGCCGCGCAGGATTTCGTCGAACTCCCGGCCGGCACCCACTACCTGCACGGCTCGGTGGCTGAGCGTCGCGCCGTGGCGCCGCCCTTCCAGGGCGGGCCGCCACGCGCCGTCTATTATGCCGTGATGTTGCGCGATGAGTCGCCGCGTGCCTTCACCCTGGCCGAGCAGCACATGCGCAGCCTGCAAACCGAGATCAATCGCTGCCTGCCCCAGGCGCAAGTCTCGGGCATCGCGAGCAATGACCGCGGCACCCTCCAGACCTGGACGATGGAGCGCGCGGTGGTCGGGCTGCGGCGCGAGGACAGTCGCGGCTTCGCCTCCTCGACCGAGATCGAGGTCTCGATCACCTCGCGCTGGTAGAGAAAAACAGGCCTCCGGCGGCTGGGGCCGAAAGGCCCCAGACCCCTTCAATTTGGCTTCATCCGACCGTGCACTGCTGGAGATGCCCCAAGAAACGGGGTCTGGGGCCCCAATCTTCAGAAATGGCGGCCCCAGCCGCCGGAGGCCCTTTCTTCAGGCCGCCTCGCCCTTGACCGGCAGGCCTTCGGCCTTCCGGCTCGCGCGCTTGCGCTCATTCGGGTCCAGGTGCCGCTTGCGCAGGCGCACGACGGAGGGCGTCACCTCCACCAGCTCGTCATCCTCGATATAGGCGATCGCCTGCTCGAGGCTGAGCTTGCGCGGCGGGATCAGCAGCAGCGCGTCATCCTTGCCGGCGGCGCGGATGTTGGTCAGCTTCTTCTCCTTGACCGGGTTCACCTCGAGGTCATCGCCGCGCGAATTCTCGCCGATGATGAGCCCGACATAGACCTTGGAGCCCGGATCCACGAAGAGCGTGCCACGCTCCTGCAGGGCAAACAGCGCGTATTGCGTCGTCTCGCCATCCACGTTGGAGATGAGGCTGCCGTTGCGGCGGCCTTCCATCACGCCGGCCCAGGGCAGGTAGCCATGGAACAGGCGGTTCATGATGCCGGTGCCGCGCGTGTCCGTCAGGAACTCCGAGTGGTAGCCGATCAGGCCGCGCGACGGCATGATGAAGGTCAGGCGCGTCTTGCCGCCGCCCGAGGGCCGCATGTCCTGCATCTGCGCCTTGCGGATCGAGAGCTTCTCGACGACGACGCCGGTATAGGCGTCATCCACATCCACCAGCACTTCCTCGAAGGGCTCCTCGCGGGCGCCGGTCTCGGGGTTCTCGCGCATCAGCACGCGCGGGCGGCCGATGGTCAGCTCGAAGCCCTCGCGGCGCATCGTCTCGATCAGCACGCCGAGCTGAAGCTCGCCGCGGCCGGCCACTTCGAAGGCGTCGGTCTCGGTGGAGACGGTGACGCGGATCGCGACATTGCCCTCCGTCTCACGCTCGAGGCGGTCACGGATCTGGCGCGACGTCACCTTCTTGCCCTCGCGGCCGCCGAGCGGGCCGTCATTCACGCGGAAGGTCATGGCGAGCGTCGGCGGGTCCACCGGCACGGCGGGCAGCGGGATGGGCTGCTCGGGCGCGCAGATGGTGTCGGGGATGGTGCTGTCCGAGAGGCCGGCGATGGCGATGATGTCGCCCGCGAAAGCCTCGTCCACGGGGATGCGCTCCAGGCCGCGGAAGGTCAGCAGCTTGGTCAGGCGGCCGGTTTCCACGGTCGTGCCATCGGCGCGGAGCACCTTCACCGGCATGTTCACGCGCGCCGTGCCCTGCTCGATGCGGCCGGTCAGGATGCGGCCCAGGAAGTTGTCATATTCGAGGATGGAGGCGTTCATCGCAAACGGCGCGTCCGGCAGCACCGAAGGCTCCGGCACGTGGCGGACGATGAGGTCGAACATCGCGTCCAGGTTCTGGCGCGGGCCGTCCATGCTCTCATCGGCCCAGCCCTGGCGGCCCGAGGCGAAGAGCATGGGGAAGTCCAACTGCTCGTCATTCGCGCCGAGATTGGCGAAGAGGTCGAAGATCTCGTCATGGACTTCGTGGGGCCGGGCGTCCTGGCGGTCCACCTTGTTGACGAGGACGATGGGGCGGATGCCGCGGGCCAGCGCCTTGCTCAGCACGAACTTGGTCTGCGGCAGCACGCCCTCGGCGGCGTCCACCAGCAGCACGCAGCCATCCACCATCGAGAGGATGCGCTCCACCTCGCCACCGAAATCGGCGTGGCCCGGGGTGTCCACGATGTTGAGCTTGACGCCCTTCCACTCGACGGCGGTGCACTTGGCGAGGATGGTGATGCCGCGCTCGCGCTCCAGGTCGTTGCGGTCCATGGCGCGCTCGGCGACCTGCTGGTTCTCGCGGAAGGTGCCGGCCTGCTTCAGCAGCTGGTCCACCAGGGTGGTCTTGCCGTGGTCAACGTGCGCGATGATGGCGAGGTTACGCATGGGCATGGATCGGGACTTCCGGGCATGTGTGAGGCCCGGGACCGTGGGCGGGCCGGGCGGCGTGGCAATCAATTGCTTGGGTTGCTGGCACAGGGAACGACTGTGCGCCGCACACATAGGCGGAAGCGCTCCAAATTGCCAGCAAAGATATCAGTGCCCCCTCGGGCGGGGGATTTCCGCCTGGGCCGCGCTTCGTGTAGCATTCTTGAGAATGGGCGTTCTGGGAGGCGTTTGGTCCGATGGTCCGTTGGATTTTGGCCGCGGGCCTGTCCCTCCTGGCCGAGCCTGCCCTGGCGCAATCCGGCACCTGCCTCGAACGGGGCCTGCTGCGGGTGGTCTCCGCCTTCGCGATCGACGGCGCGGCCGGCACCTATGACTATGCGGTGCAGGTGAGCAACATCACCAACCGGCAGGTGGGCTTCCGGATCGAGTTCCGGATGACCGGCGCCATCCCCCACCCGCAGCTCCGCACCACCACCTTCCAGATCGCGCCCCAGGGCAGCCTGACCATCCGGATGGCGAATGGCCGTGTCCGGGCCGAATCCAACCGGGTTGGCGGGGGCGTCAGGCTCCATTGCTGAGCGGGGCGATGCCTTTCGGCCAGTCCGCCTGGCCCAGCACCCAGCCTTCCCAGCGCCGCACCATGTCATCCGCCGGCACCATGTCCGGCTGCAACCCGTCCAGCACCGCGACCATGGCCAGCAGGCCAAGGGTGCAATCCAGCCGGTCCTCGCCCGCCGCATCCATGCCGAAGCCGTCCCGGATCACCGCGAGCGCGGCGGGCGAGGGGGTGATGCGCAGCCGGTCCAGCACGGCCAGCAGGGGTTCGGCCAAGGCGAGGCGTGGCGCCTGGTCCCGCTTGCTGCCGGGCAGGCGCAGGCCCAGCTGGCGCAGCGCCTCGGCCGGATAGACCTCGGCGAGCGCGATCCGGCCGGGGCGCAGCAGCCGGTGCAGCCCGCCCTGGAAGGGCCAGAGCGCGAGCGGCGCGCCGGCGGCCAGCGCCGGGGCCAGCCAGTCCCGCCAGGCGGTGATGGCGGCCTTGCCCGACTGATTGGCGCCCAGCGTCCAGAAGGGCGGCGCGCCGGCCGGGCGGCTTGCCGTCGCGCGGTCGCACCAGCGGTGCAGGTCCTCAGGCCCGGGCAGGCCGAGGGCCGTGGCATGGGAGGCACGCGTCATCCCCTTCACGCCGCGCTGCGGATAGAAGGGCGCGTCGAGCCTGATGCTCGCCAGCGTCTCATTCACCGTGAAGAACCGCGCATCGCCGGCGCGATCGCGCAGGAAGGGCAGGAAGCCCGCCTCCTTCCGCTGCGCCGCATAGGCGCGCGGCACGCCGAGCGGCAGGTCGAGCCCCAGCGCCACGGCCGGGCCCTCGGCCAGCAATCCAGCGGCGAAGGCGGCGGGGTCGCCCACCGGGCGGGGCGCCTCCAGCCGCCAGCCCTCGGCGCCGCGCCGGGCCACCGCCGCCCAGCGCTTGCCCGGCGCCACCGACCAATCCGCGTGCGCGGCGATCATCTCCATGACAGGATGGTGTGACCCTGATTGGAGGTGAGCATGGCCTATTCCCCGATGGCGAAGTGGTTTCACTGGATCACGGTGGCGCTGATCCTGATCGCGCTGCCGACCGGCTTCGTGATCGGCCACATCAAGGATGCGAGCAAGATGGGCTTCTACGCGATCCATGAGAGCGCGGGCCTGACGCTGTTCATCGTGGCCTCGCTGCGCCTCTGGTACCGCATCAGGAACCCGGTGCCGGTGGAGGCGAACCTGCCCGCGCCGATGCGCATCGCCGCCACCGCCGTGCACCATGCGCTGTATGGCGCGCTGATCCTGCAGCCGCTGCTGGGCTTCTTCGCCACCAATGCCTTCGGCTTCCCGATGCAGGGGGCGACCGCCTATCTCGGCTTCATTGATTTGCCGAAATTCATGCCGGCCTGGGAGTGGGGGGCCAATGTGCTGCTCTGGCTGCACCAGCGGCTGGGCTGGGCGATCGTGGCGCTGCTGGTGGCGCATATCGGCGCCGTGATCTTCCATCAGGCGATCCGCAAGGACGGGACGCTGATCCGGATGGTGTAGGCACTTTACTGCCCTCAAACGCGTCACGCCGGAGGCGTGCCTTCGGCACACGCCCGAGGCGTGCCTTCGGCACACGCCCGAGGCGTGCCTTCGGCACACGCCCGAGGCGTGCCTTCGGCACACGCCCGAGGCGTGCCTTCGGCACACGCCCGAGGCGTGCCTTCGGCACACGCCCGAGGCGT
>JAESGN010000320.1_pt1 | contig 61014 bp, 49 predicted proteins | sample 9269731 | NCBI WGS metagenome assembly JAESGN01 (sample SAMN15720683, study PRJNA650826) | algae metagenome | isolation source: Mojavia pulchra JT2-VF2 and co-occurring heterotrophs from desert soil | place: USA: Cadiz Valley, Joshua Tree National Park, CA | collected 1998-06-08
GGCACCGATAAGGTCGTTGACCATCGCGCCGATCTGGGCGCGGATCAGCTCGCTGAGCAGGCGGCGACGCTCGCAACCGGGAAATTTCGCCTCCACCTCGCGCCAGCCCTGGGCGATCATCGGCACTTCGAACAGCTGGTCGAGCTGGAGCAGCCCCGCCCGGAGCCCGTCATCGATGTCGTGATTGTCATAAGCGATGTCGTCCGCGATCGCCGCGACCTGGGCCTCGAGCGAGGGCCAGCTCCCAAGCTCCAGCGGGAACGCGGCATCCGCCTCGGCCAGCGCCCATTCGGGATGGTCGATCGGGCCATTGTGCTTGGCGAGGCCCTCCAGCGTGTCCCAGGTGAGATTCAGCCCATCCCAGGCCGGATAGGGGCGCTCGATCACGGTCAGCGTGCGGAGCGTGTTGCCGTTGTGGTCGAACCCGCCCTGCCCGGCCAGCGCCGCGCTCAGCGCCTTTTCCCCGGCATGGCCGAAGGGCGGATGGCCGATGTCATGCGCCAGGCAGAGCGCCTCGGTCAGGTCCTCGTTGAGCCCCAGCGTGCGCGCGATCGCCCGGCCGATCTGCGCGACTTCCAGGCTATGGGTGAGCCGCACCCGGAAATGATCGCCATCGGGCGCCATGAATACCTGGGTCTTGTGACGCAGGCGCCGGAAGCTGATCGAGTGGATGATCCGGTCGCGATCGCGCTGAAAGGCATCGCGCGGCCCCCGCGCGGTACCGCCGGGCTCCGGATGGAGGCGGCCACGGCTGGCTTCGGGCGTGGAGGCCCAGGGAGAGATCGCTTTCACTGGGCGGCTCCTATCAGCCCAATCCCGACCCGTCATCCCACCCTCTTGCGACACCCTCGCGAAAGCGGGGCCATCTCCGGCGCTGGCAGCACAAACCGCCGGTGCGGATTGGGCTAGTCCGGGAGATGGGTCCCCGCTTTCGCGGGAATGACGGCTTGGATCTTTGGCGAAGCGCTACGGCGCCAGCTTGGTCACCTTCTGCCCGGCCTCGCTGGTGAAGACGAAGCCGGAGACGCCCGCCTTGCCCAGCGTATTGACGAACGCCTGTGCCTCCGCGCTGGTCTTGAACGGGCCGGCGAGCACGCGGTTGGTTGCGCGCAGCGGCGTCGTCCAGGCGCTCCTGCCCTTCATCGCCGCCGGCGCCTTCGCGACCACGCCCTTCCAGGCCTTGGCAAGCGAATCCTCATTGGCGCCGCCCGCCACCTGCACCCAGATGCGGCTGGGATCGGTCTTGGCCGGATCGGGCTTCTTGGGCTCCGGCTTCTTCGCCGTCGCCTTGGGATCGGGCTTGCCTTTCTTCGCTTCCTCGGGCGCCGGCTTGGCCTTTGGATCCGGCTTGGCCTTTGGATCGGGCTTGGCCTTTGGATCGGGCTTTGCCTCCGCCGGTTCGGGCTTCGGCTTGGCCGCGACCGGTTCCGGTTTCGGCTTGGACGGCGCGGCAGGCCTGGCCTCCGGGACATGCATCGGCACCGGAGCCGGCACCTCCACCGGCTCGGTCGGCGTCGCGGTGACGGCGGCGAGCTCGTCGGCGGGGATCGTGATACCGCCGACGATCGCGGCGAGCACCGAATCCTCCTGGCCTACCCTGGCCGGGCCCGGGGGCGTCGGCTCGGGTTTCGGCGCGGGGCGCACGGGCTGCACCACCGGCTCGGCGCGGGCCGGCGTGACGGACGCCGGGGCCGGCTCCGCGCGCATGGAAATGGGTGCGGCGACCGAGGCCAGACGCACGGGCGCCGGCGCAGGCGTCGGCGCCGGGCGCACAGGCGCGGGTGCCGGGCGCACGGGGACCGGCGCCGGGCGCTCGGCCGCTTCCGCCGGTTCCTCCTCACGCTTCGGCGCCGGGATGGGCTGCACGATCGGCGTGGGCGGCGGCACGAAGCGCGGCGGTGGCGGGAGGCTGTCGTCGGCCGCAGGCTGCGGCACTGGCGCCGCGGCCGGCCGCACCGCGGCGACGGCCGCAAGCTTCTCGTCACGCTCACGATCCCGGCGCGAGCGGCGATCGCTTCCCTTCGGTGCCGGCGCAGGTGCCGTCACCGGCGGGGCCGCCGCCAGCTGCACCGGCCGCACCGCCGGCACGTAGCGCGGCAGCTCCGGCGCCAGTCGCGCATCGGCGAGCCGCGCCTGGCTGGGCGAGAGCTCGCCGAAATGCACCGCGAAGGCGCGGTCGGCGGGGCCCAGATCGGCAAGACGGCGGAAGAAGGGCGACAGCGCCTGACCCATCGTGCCCGGCATCATGCTGGAGGCGATCTTCTCGGCCCCCGCCGTGTCGCCGTTCATCGCCAGGATGAAGGCGCGCGCGCGCCAGGCAGCGCGATCGCTGCGACGGAGCAACGGGTCGAGCGTGCGCATCGCCTCGTCCTTGTCGCCGGTGATGCCGAGCGAAAGAGCATAGCGGCGGAGCGTCTCGGCATCGTCGCGATTGCTCGACAGGGCGAGCTTATAGTCACGCTGGGCAAGGCTCGGCTGGCCGAGCAGGTCATAGGCGAAGGCGCGATCGCCGGCATATTCGCGCGGGTCGAGCCCGCGCGCCTCGGCCGCCTGGAAGAGCCGGAGCGCCTCGCCGGGACGTTCCAGGCGCACCAGCACCATCGCCCGACCCGCCGAAATGCGCGGATCGCCAGGGCTGAGCGTTTCCGCGCGCTGGAAGAAGGCAAGCGCCGCCGACGTATCTCCCAGCCGTGCGCTGGTCATCCCCGCATCAAGCAGCGTGCGCAGGTCGCGCGGATCGCTGGCGAGCATGCGAATATCATTGGCCAGCCGGTCCGCATCGGGATTGGGCTGGGCGACGACTTCGGTCTGGGCAAGGGCGGGCACGGCCTGGGCCGCGACCAGCGCGAGTGCCGCAGCACCGATGAAGCGAATCCGGTCCATGTCCCCGCCAGCCTGCGCTGTATCGCGCTGAACCGCCGATTACGGCGCCGGCGCGGCTCGCCAAAGCGAGGCCGGCCGGCGACGAATGGCCTATTGGTTGTTCTGGCTGCGCAGGAAGCGCGGAATGTCGAGCGGATCCTTGTCGTCGTCATCGTCCGACTTGGAGGCGCCGCGCGACGCCATCGCCATGCGCTCGAACAGGGTGCCGCCGCTCTTCTTCGGCTTCTCGGCCGGGATCGAGGGCGCGGCCTCTTCCTCGTCGCCGCCGGTCAGCCAGCGGCGGCGCGTGGCCGGCGCGGGCGCCGGCTCGTCGACGGGTGCGCGCGGCGCTTCGGGCACCAGGCTCTCGGCGCCGAGCACCAGCTCGTCCTCGTCGCTGTCCTTGCCGTCGTCGACCCAGCTCGACTGCACCGGCGCGGCCGGCTGCGGCTCGGGTTCATAGGCCTGGGAAATCGGCGGCGAGAGCGGCACCGGCTCGGCGGCCACTTCCGGCGTATAGGCCTCGGGCACCGGCGGTTCGAGCGGCGCTTCCTCCGCCACCGGCTCGATCGGAGCCGGCTCGGCGGCCGCGGTGCGCCGCGGCGTGGAGAAGGAGAAGACGCGCGGCTGCTCGGCGGCACGCGGCGCGGCCATCGGCTGCGCATCGGCGTCGATCCCGGTCGCCACGACCGAGACGCGGATCTTGCCCTCGAGCTCCGGATTGAAGGCCGAGCCCCAGATGATGTTCGCGTCCGGATCGACCAGCTCGCGGATATGGTTCGCCGCCTCGTCGACTTCGAGCAGGCGCATGTCCTCGCCGCCGGTGATCGAGACGATCACGCCCTTGGCGCCGTTCATGCTCACGCCGTCGAGCAGCGGGTTGGCGATCGCCTTCTGCGCGGCGATGAGCGCGCGGTCGTCGCCCTCGGCCTCGCCGGTGCCCATCATCGCCTTGCCCATCTCCTGCATCACCGAGCGGACGTCGGCGAAGTCGAGGTTGATGAGGCCGGGCATGACCATCAGGTCGGTGATGCCGCGCACGCCCTGCTGCAGCACTTCGTCGGCCATCTCGAACGCTTCCTTGAAGGTCGTGTTCGCATTGGCGATCAGGAACAGGTTCTGGTTCGGAATGACGATGAGGGTATCGACGTACTTCTGCAGTTCGTTGATGCCCGCCTCGGCCGAAGCCGCACGGCGCTTGCCCTCGAAGGCGAACGGCCGGGTGACCACGCCCACCGTCAGGATGCCCATGTCGCGCGCGGCCTTGGCGATGACGGGCGCCGCGCCGGTGCCGGTGCCGCCACCCATGCCGGCGGCGATGAACACCATGTGCGCGCCCTCGAGCGCCTTCTGGACGTTGTCGATCGTCTCCTCGGCGGCGGCGCGGCCGATCTCGGGCCGCGAGCCCGCGCCCAGGCCCTGGGTGATCTTGGCGCCGAGCTGGATGCGATGGCCGGCGCTCGACTGCTTGAGCGCCTGCGCATCGGTGTTGGCGACGATGAAGTCGACGCCCTGCACATCCGCGCGGATCATGTTCGCGATCGCGTTGCCGCCCGCGCCGCCCACACCGACTACGGTGATCTTCGGGGTCAGCTCGTCCACATCGGGCGGAAGGAAATCGATACTCATCGCCTTGGTCTCCCTGCGCCCGGGTGGCTGTCACAGGCGCGTAATCTGGCCCCCGTTCTGCACGAACGCAGAGGGCGACTCTAGAGGGAACGCGAAGTTACCAACGCATTTCTTCTAATAATTTGCCCGGAATGCCGCGATCAGCCGCTGGATCAGGGCTCCGGGGTTCGTCCTGGTCACCATCTGGTGGTTCGGCTCGAGCGCGCGCAGGTCGATCGGATTGGCCGCGGCGAAGCGCGCCAGGCCCGCCAAAGTGGCGAATGCCGGGCCCGCATGCGCCTCGGGCAGCGCCACCAGCCCCTTGGGCCGGCCGACGCGCACCGCGCTGCCGAGGAACTGCTGGGCATAGTCCGCCACGCCCTTCAGCTCGGCGCCGCCGCCGGTGAGGACGATCTGGCGGCCCGCGGGATCCTCGAACGAGAGCTTCTTCAGCTCCTTCTGGATCTCGCCCATCAGCCGCTCCAGCCGCTTGCGGATGATCGCGTTGAGCTGCGCCTTGGTGATGCGCGGCCCCTCGGTGCCGTCATCCGGGATCGCCGGCACCACGTCGATCATCTCGTGATTGTCGCGCGGAGACAGGTTCGCCGAGCCGTGGAAGCACTTGGTCCGCTCCGCCCAGGCGCGGGCGGTGCCGAAGGAGGAGGCGATGTCGTCGGTGATGTCGGCCGAGCCCATCGGGATCGAGGCCAGGCCCGACAGCACGCCCTGCGAGAAGACGCTGACATTGGTCACGCCCGCGCCGATCTCGACCAGCGCGACGCCCAGCTCGCGCTCCTCGTCGGTCAGGCAGGCCAGCCCGGTGGCGACCGGCGCGGCGATGATCGAGCGCACCTCCAGATGCGCCGAGCGGACGCAGTGATCCAGGTTGCGCACCGGCGCGCCGTCGGTGGCGACGACATGGATGTCGACGCCCAGGCGCTCCGCATGGAGCCCGAGCGGGCGCCGCACGCCGGCCAGCCCATCGACGGTGTAGCGGGTCGGCTGGGCATGGAGCACCATCTTGCCCTGCGGATCGATCGCATCGCGGCCGGCGCGGAGCAGCTCGTCCACGTCGTTCTGCTCGATGCGGTGGCCGCCCAGGTCGGACTCCAGCCGGACGATGTCGGAGATCAGCCCGCCGGCGGAGAAGCTCACCCAGACGTCCTCGATATTCTGTCCGGCGATGCGCTCGGCCTGCTCCACCGCCTCGCGGATCGCCAGTTCGGTCGCGTGCATGTCGGCGACATAGCCGCGCTTGACGCCGCGGCTCTCGCGCTGGCCGGTGCCGAGCACCACCAGCGAGCCGTCATCCGCCTTTTGCGCGATCAGCGCCGAGACCTTGGACGAACCCACGTCCAGCGCCGTGATCAGTCCTTCCGGTGCAGCCTTCGCCATTTGCCCCTCATTCCAAAAACGCTCAACTCCCGATTCAGCTTATGAATCAGTATTTTCCCCGGATGGCAACTCCGGTGTTCATCATAGCCCCGTCGCTGCCGGCGCGCCGATCGCCGCCGGACGCCGGATCACGAGATTATCGGGATCGCGCATGTCGAACCCCAGATTGCCGCGGCCGAGCAGGCGATAGGCGCCGTCCTTCTCGGCGAAGGTCTTGAGCGCGTCCCTGGCTTCCTTCTCGCCCTCGGGCAGCTGCAGCTTCTCGCCGGTGTCGAAGATGATGTCCCAGCGCCGGTTGCCCACCCAGGTCGCCGCGCGGACGAGCGGCTTCAGCGCGGGTGCGCTGTCCATCAGGTCGCGGCGCGCCGGTTCCTGGGCATTGGCTCCGTCCCCGATCAGCAGCGGCAGATCGGGCATCGCCTCACGCGAGACCGGCTCCAACGGCACGCCCGTGGGGTCGATCAGCATCAGCTGGCCGTGATTCTGCCAGATTGCCGCGGGCTCGCGCTCGACGATGTCGATCAGCAGCTTGTCGGGCAGGCGGCGGGAGACGCGTGCGTCCTTGATCCAGGGATAGGCGAGCAACCGGGTGCGCACATCGGCCAGGTCGACCAGCGGCATGGCGCGCGCATTCTGGTCGAGCACCTGCTGGTACACGGTCATGCGGTTCATCCGCTTGAGCCCGTTAATCTGGATCGTGTCGACGCGCAGCCCCGCCTCGCCCACCGCCTGGGCCGCGCCCACGCCGATCACCTGCGGCACCCCGAACCAGGTCGCGACCGTGATCAGCCCGACCGAGAACAAGGCGACGATGCCCCAGGTGGCGATGCGCGTGAGCGTCGCCTGGCTGAACGGCAGCGCGGCCAGCGCCTGGTCCATCAGCCCCGGCTGCTTCTTGCGCGCGACCTGCTTGCGCTTCTGCGCCGGCTTCCCGCCGCGCCGGGTGGCCGCTCGCCTGGCAGGAGAGCGACTCATCCCGCGCAGCCCCCGCCCATCGCCTCGTCGACGATGCGCTGGCACAGCTGCGGATAGGAGATGCCGAGGTGCCGCGCCTGCTCGGGCACCAGGCTGAGCGGCGTCATGCCGGGCTGGGTGTTCACTTCGAGCAGGAACAAGCCCCCGACGCCCTGGCTGTCGTCCCAGCGGAAATCGGAGCGCGACGTGCCCCTGCAGCCCAGCAGCTTGTGCGCCTCGAGCGCGATGCGCCGGCACGCCTCGGTGATCTCGTCCGGGATCTGCGCCGGATAGACATGCTCGGTGAGCCCGTCAGTATATTTGGCGTCGTAATCGTAGAAGCCGCTCTTGGGCTTCAATTCGGTCACGCCCAGCGCCTCGCCCGCCAGCACCGCGGTGGTCAGCTCGCGGCCGCGGATGAAGGGCTCGGCGAGCAGTTCGTCGAACTCCTGCCACGGGCCGATCGCGTCGGCCGAGATCGGGTTGCCGTAATTGCCTTCCTTGGTGACGATGGCGACGCCCACCGACGAGCCTTCGTTGACCGGCTTGAGCACATAGGGGCGCGGCAGCGGATCGGCCTGATGCAGCTCCTCGGTCTTCACCATCCGCCCGCCGGGCATCGGGATGCCGTGCGGCACCAGCGCCTGCTTGGTCAGCTGCTTGTCGATCGCGATCACCGAGGTGACCAGGCCGGAATGAGTGTATTTCACGCCCATCAGGTCGAGCATGCCCTGCACCGTGCCGTCCTCCCCCGGCGTGCCATGCAGCGCATTGAACACCACGTCCGGCCGCGCCTCGGCGATCCTCAGCGCGACGTCGCGGTCCATGTCGATGCGCGTCACGCGGTGGCCCAGGCTCTCCAGCGCCTCCGCGATGCCCGCGCCGGACATCAGCGAGACCTCACGCTCGGCCGACCAGCCACCCATCAGAACGGCGATGTGGAGGGGCGTCACGAATTCATGCTCCGTTCGTAAAGTGCCGGCTGAAGATCGCGCACATCCTGGCTGCAATCTTCATCCCAGGGAAAGAGTCCGTCCACCGCGCCCGGCCAGACAAGCTGCACGGCGCGATCCAGCGCGCGGCCAGTGCGACGTTCCTCGTACCAGATCGCCGAGTTGAAATATTCGTGGACGATGCGGCTCGGATCGATCGCCCTGGCGATCACTCGATGCCCTTGCAACAACCCTTCGATTTCCGCTCCGTCAGCAAGCGCCAGACCCTCGCGGCACATGCGGAGCAGATCGTTCACCATCGCCCCGCAAAGCGTGCCCGGCAGGCCCAGCACGATCACCTCGGGCTGGTTCACCGTCTCCAGGAAGCCGGTCGAATAGCTGAAGGGCGGCTCCCATTCCTCATCATCCGCAGAGGCGACGGAGGTGATGTGGCAGCCATGGCCGCGCACGTTCGCGATGATCTTGCGCTCATAGTCGGTGAGGCGGCGCAGCTTGTCGAAGATCATTCCGCCACCCCTACCCGCTGAATTTCCCATTCCAGCTCGATGCCCGACTGCGCCTTCACCCTGGCGCGGACTTCCTCGCCCAGCGCTTCGATGTCGGCCGAGGAAGCATTGCCCAGATTGAGCAGGAAATTGCAGTGTTTTTCGCTGACCTGCGCATCGCCGCGCACAAGGCCACGGCAGCCGGCCGCATCGATCAGCGCCCAGGCCTTGCCGCCGTCCGGATTCTTGAAGGTCGAGCCGCCGGTCCGCGATCTAAGTGGCTGCGAAGCCTCGCGTTCGGCCGCGATCCTGTCCATCTCGGCGCCGATCTCGGCCTTGTCGCCGGGCGTGCCCTCGAACAGCGCCTCGACCACCACGGCTCCTGCGGGCAGCTCCGAATGGCGATAAGTATAGCCCAGTTTCGCCGCCGGCCAGGTCTCGACCGTCCCGTTTCGAGTCACGAGAGTCAGCTCGACCAGGATATCGCTGGCATCGCGGCCATAGGCGCCCGCATTCATCCGCACCGCGCCGCCGACCGTGCCCGGGATGCCCCGCAGGAACTCCAGCCCGGCAATGCCGGCATCGCGCGCGGCACTCGCCACCGTGATCCCCATCGCCGCTCCGCCGGCGCGCACGCGCCAAGAACCTTCCTCGGCGCCCGGCTCGATCGACACCCTGGCCATCGCCTTGGGCAGCCGCACCACCACGCCCGGCACGCCGCCGTCCCGAACGATCAGGTTCGAGCCGACGCCCACCGGCAACACCGGCACCTCCGGATCCAGCGCCGCCAGGAACGCCGCCAGGCTCTCCACGTCATCGGGGCGCACCAGCCACTCGGCCGGCCCGCCGGTGCGGAACCAGATGAAGTCGGCGAGGCTACCCCGATGCTCGACCGTCCCGCGCAGCGGTGGCAGCGCGGTGCAGACCGGGCTCACTTCCATCCCCACATGCTCGACCATTGCTTCCAGGCCGCGAGATTGGCCTCGGCCGCCCTCTGCCCCGCCTGCTGCAGCTTCATCACGTCGCGCCCGGCATCGAGCATCTTCCGCGCGGCATCCATCTGTGCCTGCTGCGCCTTGATCAGGTCGCGCTGCATCTCGATGCCCAGGGTCAGCCAGTCCTTCATGCGACTGCCTTCGCTTCCTCGATCGCTCCCGCCAGGTTCGCGGCCCATTTGGTGATGTCGCCCGCGCCGAGGCAGATGACCATGTCCTTCGGCTGGACCACCCCGGCGAGCGCGCGCGCCAGCGCGTCCTCGCCTTCGATCGACGCCACCGCGCGATGGCCGCGCCGCTGGATGTTCTCGACCAGCGCCTCCGCGCTCACGCCCTCGAGCGGCAGCTCGCCCGCCGCATAGACCGGCGTGACATAGACCATGTCGGCATCGTTGAAGGCCTGGGCGAACTCGTCCATCAGGTTCTTCAGGCGCGTGAAGCGGTGCGGCTGGACGACCGCGATCACCCTGCCCTCGGCGCTCTCCCGCGCCGCCGCCAGCACCGCGCGGATCTCGACCGGGTGATGGCCGTAATCGTCGATGATCGTCACGCCGCCGGTCTCGCCGACCTTGGTGAAGCGCCGCTTGACCCCCCCGAACTTGGCGAAGCCCTGCTGGATCGTCGCATCCGGAATGCCCAGCTCGAGCGCCACGCCGATCGCGGCGAGCGCGTTCTGGACATTGTGGCGGCCCGGCATCGGCAGCTCGATGCCCTCGATCGAGCGGGTGGTGCCGTCGCGGTGGCGGATGATCGCCTCGAAGCGGTTGCCGCCATGATGCGGCACCACATTCACGCCGCGCACGTCCGCGCTGGCAGCGAAGCCATAGGTCACGATCCGGCGATCGCGCACGCGCGGGATGATCGCCTGCACCTCGGGATGATCGAGGCACAGCAGCGCCGCGCCATAGAAGGGCACATTCTCGACGAACTCGACGAACGCGTCCTTCACCGCATCGAACGAGCCATAATGGTCGAGATGCTCGGGATCGATATTGGTGACGATGGCATAGGTGCCGTCGAGCCGCAGGAAGCTGCCATCGCTCTCATCGGCCTCGACCACCATCCACTCGCTGTCGCCGAGGCGCGCGTTCGAGCCGTACTGGTTGATGATGCCGCCGTTGATCACGGTCGGATCCACCCCGCCCGCATCGAGCAGGGCGGCGACCATGGACGTGGTCGTGGTCTTGCCGTGCGTGCCGGCCACCGCGACGGTCGACTTCAGCCGCATCAGCTCGGCAAGCATCTCGGCACGCCGCACCACGGGGATGCGGCGCTGATAGGCCGCCTCGACCTCGGGATTGGTGCGCACGATCGCGGTGGAGACCACCACCACCGCCGCATCGCCCAGATTCTCGGCATCATGGCCGATGGTGACGGGAATGCCGCGGCTGCGCAGGCCCTGCACGACATAGCCTTCGGCCACGTCCGAACCCTGCACCTTGTAGCCGAGATTGTGCATCACCTCGGCGATGCCGGACATGCCGATGCCGCCGATGCCGACGAAATGGATGATGCCGATGTCGGTTGCGACGCCCTTCATGCGCCAAACTCACTCATGCGAACGCTGGCCTTCCCTGCATTGCGGCGCGGCGGATGCCGATCGGGGCCTCCGGCGCATGGATGGATTCGACGAGATCGGCGAGATCGCGCGTGGCGCCCGGACGGCCCACGCTGCGCGCCCGCGCCGCGGCGTTCTCGAGCCCCACCGTGTCGAGCCCGAGCTTCTGGATCTGCTTGGCCAGTTCCGCCGCGGTGAAGGCGCGCTGCTGGATCGTCCGCGCGCCGCCGGCCGCAGTGATCTCGCGCGCATTGGCGGTCTGGTGATCGTCGGTGGCGCTGGGCAGCGGCACGAGGATCGCCGGCCGGCCGGCCGCGGTCAGCTCGGCGATGGTCGAAGCGCCCGCGCGCGCGATCACGATGTGCGACCAGGCCAGCACATCGGCCATGTCGGTGATATAGGTGGAGACATCGGCCGGAATGCCATGGTTCTGGTACTTCGCCCGCACCGTCTCGATATCCTCGACGCGTGCCTGGTGCGTCACCTGCAGGCGGCGGCGGAAATGCACCGGGAGCAGCGCCAGCCCGTCCGGCACCACCTGGCTCAGCACGGTCGCGCCCTGGCTGCCGCCGGTGACGAGCACGCGGAAGATGCCGTCCTCCTCCAGCAGCGGATAGGGGCGATTGCGCAGGTTCAGCACCGCCTCGCGCACCGGGTTGCCGACGAGATGGGCCTTGGCCTGCCAGCCGGGCTTCAGCCGGTCGACCTGGTCATAGGAAGTGGCGATGGCGTCGACCCGGCCCGCGACGAAGCGGTTGACCCGGCCCAGCACGGCATTCTGCTCGTGGATCACCGTGGGCACGCCGGCGCGGAAGGCCGCGAGCAGCGCCGGCAGCGCCGGATAGCCGCCGAACCCGATCACCGCGGCGGGCTGGATTTCCTTGTAGAGCCGCAGCGCCATCGAGCGGCCCGCCATGATCCTGCCGGCCGCACGGACATAGCCGAGCGGGCCGCCGCCCAGCCGCCCCGCGGGGAGGACGTGCGTCTCCACCCCTTCGAACAGGCCCGGGAAGCGAACGCCCCGATCGTCGCTCACCAGCGCGACATGATGACCCCGCTCGGTCAGCTCCGCCGCCAGCGCGGCCGCGGGCACCATGTGCCCGCCGGTGCCGCCGGCGGCGAGAACATAGCTTCGGGACTGAGTCATGCGTTGGTGCTCCAGCGGCCGGTATAGGGCGAGCGCTTCAAATACGGGTTTCGCCGCGTGAAGGCGAGCAGCAACCCATAGCCGATCGCCAGCGCGATCATCGACGATCCGCCATAGGAAATGAAGGGCAGCGTCATGCCCTTGGACGGGGCGATGCCGGTGTTCACCGCCATGTTGATCAGCGACTGGACACCGAACTGCGCGGCGAGGCCGGCTGCGGCGAGCAGGCGGAAGGCGTCCTCCTCGTCCAGCAGCTTCATCAGCACGCGGATCACGATGGCGAGATAGAGCGTGACGATCACCGCACAGGCGATCAGCCCGAACTCCTCGCCGATCACCGAGAAGATATAGTCGGTATGCCCCTCGGGCAGCTTGAACTTCATCATGCCGTTGCCCGGCCCCCGCCCGAGCAGGCCGCCGGCGGTAAGCGTCTCGTGCGCCATCTCCACCTGATAGCGTTCGGCAAGCGCGGCATCCTTGGTGGGGAACAGGAAATTGTCGATGCGGGTGCGGGCGGTGCCGTAGAACAGATAGGCCGCGATCACGCCCGCCACCGCCGTGCCGAACAGGCCGGCGATCGCCGCGGGCGAGATGCCCGAGATCATCAGCAGGATGATCCACACGCTGCCGAACACGATCGTCTGGCCGAAATCGGGCTGGAGCATCAGCAGCACGCCGATCAGCGCGGTGAGCGCGCCCGTGACGAACAGCACCGGCAGCTGCGGATCCTTGGCGCGGAAGCTGAGCATCCACGCGGTGGAGACGATGAACAGCGGCTTGAGGAACTCGGACGGCTGGAATTCCGCGAGCCCGACTCCGATCCAGCGCTTGGCGCCGTTCACTTCGTGCCCGATCACCGGCACCAGCGCGAGGCAGATCAGGAATATCCCTGCTCCGATCAGCGCCAGCCGGCGTGCCACCGTGACCGGCAGCATCGAGACCGCGATCAGCACGGGCACGCTGATGCACACCCAGATCAGCTGGCGCCAGAAATAATACATCGGCGCCATGATATGGGTGGCGTCGGAATAGCGGCGCGCGGTAGCGGGCGAGGCGGCGGCCACCGCGACCAGCCCGATCGCGATCAGCAGCAGCGCCAGCGTGAGCAGCACCCGATCGACTTCCCAGAACCACATGCCGGCACGCGTCTTGCTCGCACGGCCGAGCTGTTGCTGGACGCGGCGGCGAACCTCGCTTCCAGCTTCCGGCACCTCGACGGTTTCGTTCATCCCAGCGCCTCCACCGCGTCGCGGAAGGCCTGGCCCCGGGCTTCGTAATCCGTGAACTGGTCGAACGAGGCACAGGCGGGGGACAGCAGCACCGTCTCCCCTTCCTTCGCCCGCGCCGCCGCGCTCTGCACCGCGGCTTCGAGCGTGCCCGATCGCTCGACCGGCATCTCGCCTTCGAGCAGCCGGGCGAACATCTCGCCGGCCTCGCCGATCGTGTAGGCCCACACCACATGGGGAAAGCCCGGGCGGCAGGCATCGAGATCCTTCGCCTTGGCCTTGCCGCCCAGGATCCAGTGGATCTTCGGATACGCGGAGAGCGCCGGGGCGGCGGAGTCCGCGTTGGTCGCCTTGCTGTCGTTGACGAACAGCACGCCCCGGCGCGTGGCGACCCGCTCCATCCGGTGCGGCAGGCCGGGGAAAGTCTCCAACCCCTTGTCGATCGCATCCTGCGCGATGCCGAGCGCCTTGCACGCGGCAATCGCGGCGAGCGCGTTCTGGGCATTGTGCAGACCCTGCAGCGCGGGCCAGCGCGACTGGTCGAGGCAGGCGCCCGGGGCGATCCGGGTGAGATCCTCGCTCCGGCCCGATGCGGCGACCTGGCGCGCGATCTCCGCCGAAGGCGCATCGCCGATGCCGATCACCGCGGCCTGTCCTGGCGCCTGCATCGCGAACAGCCGGGCCTTTGACGCGGCATAGGCCTCGAACCCGGCATAGCGGTCGAGATGATCGGGCGTGAGGTTGAGCAGCACCGCGACGTCGCAGTCGAGGCTTTGGGTCAGGTCGATCTGGTAGCTGGAGAGCTCCAGCACATAGACGCCGCCCTCGGGCAGCGGGTCCTGCCCCAGGATCGGCAGCCCGATATTGCCGCCGAGCCGCGCGGGGATGCCGGCGGTCTCGACGATGTGGTGGATCAGCGCCGTGGTGGTCGACTTGCCGTTGGTGCCGGTAATGCCGATCACGCGGTGCGCGGGCATCTCGGCGCGCGCCTCCGCGAACAGCTCGATATCGCCGATGATGGGCACGCCGGCAGCGGCGGCATGGGTTGCGATCGGATGGGTATTGAGCGGTACGCCGGGGGATACGACCACGGCCGCGAAGCCGGCCAAGTCGATCTCGACGGGATCGGCGAGAGTCAACTCCCTCGCCCCTTCAAGGGAGAGGGGCGCATGCGATGCACCATCGACGCCCCCCTCTCCCCGCAAACGGAGAGAGGGAGAAAGAGCGTCACGCGCTTTCTCGTTGGCATCCCACGCCACGGCTTCGGCACCCGCGGCCATCAGCGCGCGCACGGTCGCCACGCCCGAGCGCGCCAGCCCGAGCACCGCATAGCGTTTGCCGCGCCAGGCCGTGCTCGTGATCACCGCAGCTTGAGCGTCGCCAGCCCCGCCAGCGCCAGCACGAAGGCAATGATCCAGAAGCGGATCACTACCGTCGGCTCCGACCAGCCGAGCTGCTCGAAATGGTGGTGGATCGGCGCCATCTTGAAGACGCGCTTGCCGGTGCGCTTGAAGAAGAAGACCTGGATGATGACGCTCAGCGCCTCCATCACGAACAGGCCGCCGATGATGCCGAGCACCAGCTCATGGTGCGTGGTGACGGCGATGGTGCCGAGCGCGCCACCGAGCGCGAGGCTGCCGGTATCGCCCATGAACACCGCCGCCGGGGGCGCGTTGAACCACAGAAAGGCAAGCCCGGCCCCCACCATCGCGCCGCAGAAGATCGCCAGGTCGCCCGCACCCGGCACATGCGGGATGCCCAGATAGATCGCATAGATCTTGTTGCCGGCCAGATAGGCGATCAGCATGAACGCCATGCTGGCGATCACCACCGGCATGGTCGCCAGCCCGTCCAGCCCGTCGGTGAGGTTCACCGCATTGCCGAACGCCACGATCACGAAGGCGGCGAAGGCGATGTAGAACCAGCCGATGTCCGGGTGGATCCAGCTGAAGAAGGGCACGTAGAGCTGGGTGCCGTTCTGCGAGCAGATGATCCAGGCGGCGACGCCCGCGATCAGGAACTCGCCCAGCAGCCGCACCTTGCCCGATACGCCCGCGGTCTTCTGCTTCCGCACCTTGTCGTAATCGTCGAGGAAGCCGATCATCCCGAAGCCGAAGGTGACGAACATGCAGGCCCAGACATAGGGGTTGCGCAGGTCCATCCACAGCAGCAGCGAGAGCATCAGGCTGGTCAGAATCATCAGCCCGCCCATCGTCGGCGTGCCGCGCTTGGCGAGGTGGCTCTGCGGCCCGTCGTCGCGGATCGGCTGCCCCTTGCCCTGGCGGATGCGCAGCCAGCCGATGAACCGCGGCCCGATCACCAGCCCGATCAGCAGCGCCGTCGCCACCGCGCCGCCAGTGCGGAAGGAGAGATAGCGGAAGAGGTTGAAGACGCCGGGAAAGCCCAGCAGATCCGCAATCCAGTACAACATCAGGCAGGTGCCCTTTCCGCCAATGCCGCGACCACCGACCCAAGCCGCACGCCGTTCGACCCTTTTATGAGAACCGCGTCCCCCGCCTGGAGCATGTCGTCGAGCCTGCCCAGCGCGGTCACCGCGTCGGGCACATGGACGAAATCGACGCGCCCCTCAAGCGCCTCTGCGAGCGGAAGCATCGCTTCGCCGACGAGAATGGCATAATCGACGCCCGCCGCCTCGATCGGGCCCGAAAGCCCGGCATGGAAGGCCGCCGAATGCACGCCAAGCTCGCGCATCTCGCCGAGCACCGCCAGCTTGCGGCCCTTCTCGTGCGCCAGCACTTCCAGCGTCGCGCGCATCGATGCGGGGTTGGCGTTGTAGCTCTCGTCGATCACCAGCGCCTCGCCGCCGGCCGCCGGCACCATGAGACGCGCGCCCCGCCCCGCCAGCCCGCCCAGCTCGGCGAGCGCGAGGCCGGCCAGCTCGAGGTCGCCGCCCACGGCGTCGACGGCGGCGAGGATCGCCATCGCGTTCGACACCCAGTGTGCGCCCGGCTGGGACAAGGTGAAGCTCAGCTCGCGCTGGCCGAAGCGGGCCGTGACGAAGGTGGCACCGGTGCGCGTGCGCATCGTCTCGACGGCGCGATAGTCGGCACCCCCCTTCAGGCCGAAGGTGACGATCTTCCCGGCATATGGCCTCGCGGCTTCGATCAGCCGGTCGCGATGCGGGCTGTCGAACGGGACGATCGCGGTGCCGCCCGGCTCCAGCCCCTGGAAGATCTCGCCCTTGGCATCGGCGATGGCCTCCTCGCTCGCGAAGAAGCCCAGATGCGCCGGAGCGACGGTGGTGACGATCGCGACATGCGGACGCACCAGCCGGGTGAGCGCGGCCAACTCGCCGGCATGGTTCATGCCCATCTCGAACACGCCATAGCGTGCCGTGCGCGGCATGCGCGCCAGGCTGAGCGGCACGCCGGTATGGTTATTGTAGCTCTTGACCGAGCGGTGCGCCTCGCCGGGCGCATTGCGGTCGAGCGCCGCGAACAGCGCTTCCTTGGTGCCGGTCTTGCCGGCCGAGCCGGTGACTCCGATCACCTGGCCCCGCATCCGCCCGCGCGCCGCGGCGCCCAGCGCGTCGAGCGCCGCAATCGTGTCCGCCACCGCCACGTGCGGGTGCGGCGTGGATTCGGAAACCAGCGCGCCGGCCGCGCCCTGCGCAAATGCCTGGTCGAGATAGCGATGGCCGTCGGTGGCCTCGCCCCTCAGCGCCAGGAACAGGTCGCCCTGCCCCACTTCGCGGGAATCGAAGGTGACGCCCGAGACCTCGAACGCGGCCGAGGCGGTGCCGCCGGTCGCCGCGGCGATCTCGTCTGCGGTCCACAGCCTCACGCCGCGCACTCCCGCGCCACGGCGACATCGTCGAAAGGCAGCACCATGTCGCCGACGATCTGGCCCTGCTCATGGCCCTTGCCGGCGACGAGCACGATGTCCTCGCTCCCGGCCATGTCGATCGCCGCGCGGATCGCCTCGCGCCGGCCGCCGATCTCGATCGCCTCGGGCGCCCCCTCCAGCACCTGGGCGCGGATCGCCGCCGGATCCTCGGAGCGCGGATTGTCGTCGGTCACGATCACCACGTCCGCGCCGGCCGCCGCGGCCTGGCCCATCGGCGCGCGCTTGCCGGTGTCACGGTCGCCGCCCGCGCCGAACACGATGATCAGCCGCCCCCCGGTATGCGGCTTGAGCGCCGCGATCGCCGCCTCCAGCGCGTCCGGCGTGTGCGCATAGTCGACATAGACCGGCGCGCCCAGCTTGGTGATCACCGCCCGCTCCAGCCGCCCCCGCACCGGCTGCAGCCGACTGAGATCGCCCAGCGTCTGGACGATATCGCCGCCGGTCGCGATCACCAATCCCGCCGCGACCAGCGCATTGGCGGCCTGATAGGCGCCGATCAGCGGCAGGTTCACCCGATAAGTCTCGCCCCCCGCCTCGATCGTCAGCCCCTGGCCGAGCAGCGTCGGATCGCGCGCGACCAGCTTGAGCGTCTCGCCATGCTCGCCCACGGTGACGAGCCGGTTGCCGCGCATCCGCGCCAGCTCCTCCACCCGCGGGCTGTGCGGATCGTCCGCCCACACCACCGCCACGCCGTCCGGATCGAGCACATCGGCGAACAGGCGGAGCTTGGCGTGGAAATAGGTGGCCATGTCGCCATGATAGTCGAGATGGTCGCGGCTGAGATTGGTGAACGCCGCCGCGCGCACCGGCAGGCCCTCGGTGCGATATTGCGACAGGCCGTGCGACGACGCCTCGAACGCGACATGGCTCACGCCCTCGCGCGCCAGCCCGGCGACATTGGAGAGGAACGTGACGATGTCGGGCGTGGTCAGCCCGGTGCTCACGGTATCGTCGGCGGTAGTGACGCCGAGCGTGCCGATCGAGGCGGCATGGAACCCGCGCATCCGCCACAGCTGGCGCGTCATCTCCACGGTGGATGTCTTGCCGTTGGTGCCCGTCACCGCCACCGCGGTCGCCGGGAAGGGCGCGAAGAACCGTGCCGCCAGCCGGGCGAATTTCTCGCGCGGGTTGGCGTCGGCGATGTGCACCGCGCCCTCGACCCTGGCTCCGGGCCGCGCAACGATGGCGACGGCGCCGGCCTTCACGGCGTCGGGAATGAAATCCTCGCCATTGAAGCGCGCGCCTTCGAACGCGCCGAATATGGTGCCGGGCGCCACCTTGCGGTGATCGATGGCAAATCCGGTGACGACGGCGTCCCCCCCGCCTTCCGTCAGCGCGCCCAGTTTCATTCGGGATCCTTCTTGTCGGCGTTCGGCCCCGCCCAGATCAGCGGCAGCAGCTCGCGCTCGTCGATGTCGCGATTGGCATCGGGCACCACGCCGAGCAGCGAGCCGGTGCGGCTCACCACCCGCGCGACCACCGGCGCCACCGTCCAGGCGGCGGTCGTGCGATAGACGCCGATCGAGGGGTTGGCTTTGGGCGAATCGAGCATGGCGATCATCACATAGCGCGGTGCGTCGATGGGGAAAGCCGCTGCGAAGGTCGAAACGTTGCGATGCTTGTCGTAACCACCTTCGCTCGCCGCCTCGGCAGTGCCGGTCTTGCCGGCGATGCGGAAGCCGGCCGCCTCGCCCTTGCGGCCGGTGCCCTTGAGCACGATCAGGCGGAGCAGCTGGCGCATCCGGTCGCTCGTCGCCTGCTGGAGCACGCGCTTGCCCTCGGGCGGGCGCGCGGGATCGACCCTGCGCAGCGTCGCGGGGCGCAGGATTCCGCCATTGACCATCGCGGCATAAGCAGTGGCGAGGTGCAGCGGCGTCACCGCGATGCCATGGCCATAGGCCGTGGTCATCACCGTGATCCGCCCCCAGCTCGATGGCCAGAGCGGCTTGGCGCTGGCATCGAGCTCGATCTCGGGCTTCCGGTCGAAGCCGAAGCGCCGGAAGATCTCCTGCATCTTCTCCGCGCCCAGTTCGTCGGCGATGCGCGCGGTGGCGATGTTGGAGGAATAGATCAGCGTCTCGGGGATGTTGAGCCAGCGGAACTGCTCGTCGCCCGGATCGTCATGGATCTTGAAGCGTCCCACCTGCAGCGGCACGGTCGCGTCGAAGCGGCGCGACATCGACGTGATCGTGCCGGTGTCGATCGCGGCGGCGACGGCGATCGGCTTGAAGGTCGATCCCAGCTCATAGACGCTCTGCGTCACATTGTTGCGCGGCGGCGGCCCGGTGATCGCATTGGGGTTGAAGGCGGGCAGCGAAGTCATCGCGATCACTTCGCCGGTCTGCACGTCGAGGATCACGCCGGCGGCACCGCGCGCCTGGAGCTGTGTCATCGCCGTGCCCAGCTCGTTCTCCAGCGCCGCCTGCACTCGCAGGTCGAGCGACAGCGCCACCGGCTCGCCGCGGCGCGCGGGATCGCTGAGCTGCGCGTCGAGCACCCGCTCCATGCCGTAGCGGCCATGGCCGGTGCTATCGATATAGCCGAGCACGTGCGCGGCCAGCGTCGACTGCGGATAGAGCCGGTCGTTCTCGCGCTGGAACTCGATCGCCGGCTGACCCAGCGCATTCACCGCGCCCACCAGCTCCGGCATGGCCCGGCGCTTCAGATAGGCAAAGCTGCCCCCCGACTTGAGCAGCGCGAAATAGCGTTCGGCGCTCTGATCGGGGATCAGCTCGGCCAGCCGATGCGCCAGCTCGGCCTTGTCGCCGATCACCTGGTTGGGATGGATGGCGATCGTCCAGGAATCGATCGAGCGGGCGAGCGGCGCGCCGCGCCGGTCGGTGATGTCGCCGCGCGGCGGCACCAGGGTGGTGGCGATGTCGCGCGCGGTCGCCGGCTCCGCCCACAGCGCGAGCAGCGCCAGCTTGCCGATCACCACCAGCATGCCGAACCCGAACAGGATCGACAGGATCATCAGCCGCACCTGGGCGGTGGCGACAAGCGCCTGACGGGCATCGCCCGTACGGCCCTTGCGGGCCGGCGGGGCGACGACGACGATCAACGGAGCGCCAGCTTCTCGCGCTGCGCCAGCTTCTTCAGGTCGTCGATGGTCGAGGTGCTGAGCACGCCCTTGTCCACCATCGCCACCGCGCGCCTGTCGGCCTTCTTCATGAGGTCGTGAAGTTCCCTGTCCTGCTGCGCCACGCTCTTGCCCGACGGCGCCGGGGCGGAGCCCGGCCGCAGCGCCGGGGCCGCCTGCACCGGTGCTGCCGCCGCCGTCGCCACTGCTGCGACGGAGTGAGCCGCCGGCGCGCCGGCCGGAACGATCAGCGAAGCATTCTGGATCTGCGCGGGCTGGTCGAGGCTGGCCAGTGCCGTCTCGCTCGCCAGATACTGGCCGGGCGCCGGCGCGGCAAGCGCCAGCACATCGCCGTTCCAGCGTTCGATCTGGGCCAGGTTGGCACGCGTCTGGAACTCGGTCTCCAGCCCGCGAATATCCTTCCGCGCCTGCAGGATCGCGCCCTTCATCGCGTTGAGCTTGGCCTGTTCGGCCGCGCCGTGCGAATTGACCATGTAGCACGCCGGCGCCACCACAACGGCGCAGAGGAGCCACCCCAGTCCCTTGAAGCTCTGAACCGCCATCTCACGCTACTCCTTCACTGGGCCACGGCGCCGCCGCGGTCCGCCGCGCCACGCGCAGCGTCGCCGAACGGGCACGCGGATTACGGGCAACCTCGTCATCGCCCGGCCGCACGGCCTTGGCGGGAGGCTCGAAACTGGGCTCGGCGCGCGGGCCGATCGCCGGGCGGTGGCGCGAGCCGGCGGGCTCGCTGCCGCTGCGCTCGCGCAGGAAGCGCTTCACCAGGCGATCCTCGAGGCTGTGGAAAGTCACCACCGCTAGGCGGCCGCCGGGCTTGAGCACCCGCTCGGCCGCGGCCAGCCCTTCCGCCAGCTCGTCGAGCTCGCGGTTGATGAAGATGCGCACTGCCTGGAACGTCCGGGTCGAGGGGTCCTTCTTGTCGTGCGGCTTGTGACCGAGCGCGCGGCGGACGACATTGGCGAGATCGGTGGTCGTCTCGAGCGGCCGGGCGCGCACGATCGCGCTTGCGACGCGGCGGGCACGCGGCTCCTCGCCATATTGGTAGAGTATGTCGGCGATCTCGTTCTCGTCGGCCGAGTTGAGCCACTCCGCCGCGGTCATCCCCTCGCCCGCCATGCGCATGTCGAGCGGCCCCTCCTGCTGGAAGGAGAAGCCGCGCTCGGCCTGGTCGAGCTGCATCGACGAGACGCCGATGTCCATCGTCACGCCGTCGACGGGCACCAGGCCGCGGCGCGCGAGCTCGCTCTCCAGCTGACTGAACGGCGCCTCGATCAGGATCAGCCGGCCATCCGCATGGGAGACGAGAGTTTGGCCGCCCTCGATCGCACGGGGGTCGCGATCGAAGGCGGCCACCTCGGCACCCCGCTCGAGGATGGCGTTGGTGTAGCCGCCGGCACCGAACGTGCAGTCGACATGGCGCTCGCCGGGCACAGGGGCGAGGCCGTCGACCACTTCGTCGAGCAGCACGGGGATATGCGGCTGGGTCGGGGAGCTCACAGCGTCACTCCCTTGGCCTGGCACAGATATTCGCAGATCTCGCGCAGCATGGGGTCTGCCTGCGCGTCGTTCATCAGGCGCTCCGGCGCCCAGATGTCGAAGGTCTCGCCGCTGCCGTAGAACAGCGCCCATTTCTGGATGCCCGCCTTCATGCGGAAGAAGGGCGGGATCACGAAGCGGCCGCTATCGTCGTACGGCGCCTTCTCGACCTGGCCGAAGGCGCGGCGCTTGGCCCGGTAATCGGCTTCCTCGCCGCGATCGGCGGCCTGCTGCTCCTTGCGGTCGATCCGCTCGTACTTCTCCTTGGACCAGGAGAGGTCGTGCGCCGACAGGCACGGGTCATAGGGATGCAGGCCCACGACGATCTGGCGGATGTCGGAATTGCGCTCGGCGGCGTTGCGCAGGTCGGCGGGGATGGCGACGCGGCCCTTCTGGTCCACCGCCTGGAGCGCAAATCCCTCGAAGAGCTCCCTGTCCGCCACGCCAATACCCCAATGGGCACAGCTTTCCCGTCTCCGGAATCAGCCCCACGGCCGGGCCCGGCGCTTAAAATGACGGTGGAAAGGGTGTGCCCCCTTTAAGCATCTCGTTTTACCAACAAGCGCCCGGGGATACAACGGGAGAATTGGGGATAGAGCGGGAATTTGCCCCACCAAGCCCCAATTTCAGGACATGTTTTACTTAGAATCTGCTTTTGTTCTTTATTTGTTTCGATGATGCCTCCGTAAATGAACCCAATCGCTACGGATAATTCCGGAAAGTGGGGCGCCATCCCGCCCGATCCCGGGAAATCGCCAAGTGACGCGATTTCCTCGCTTTTCCTGTTCCGCACCTAGCAGGGCCCCGTTTGCCCGGCCAGAACCACGCCTGCAAGAAATCGCAGAAATCCTGCGAGTCGCCGCGAAAACCGGCGTGCGTCAATCAGTTTCCTCGGGATTCAAGGCGTTTCAGGCAGGGCTTGCAAGGAAATTGTGGATAGCCAGCTGCCAGGCCTGGTGGAGAACGGCACATCGAGGAAAGCCGCAAGGGGCCGGGAGTGCTGGCAGCCAGCTCTCAATCGCCAAGCGGGACGTCGGGGCCGGCGCGCCGGTCCAGCGTGAGTTGAAGGAAGGCAAGATCGAGCCACGCGCCGAATTTGGCGCCCACCTGCCGAAAGACGCCGACCGATTGGAAGCCCAGCCTCTCGTGAAGGCGGATCGACCCCTTGTTCCGAGCCTCGATGCCCGCAACCATCACATGCTTGCCGATCGACCTGGCCCGGCCGATCAGGCCGAGCATCAAAGCCTTGCCGATGCCCTTCCCGCGCTGGTCGGCTCGGACATAGACCGAATGCTCGACAGTGTGCCGATAGCCATCCCAGGCCCGCCAATCTCCGAACGAGGCATAGCCGAGCACCATCCCGTCCGCATCGACCGCCACGAGCACGGGGTAGCCGGCACGCTCCCGATCGGCGAGCCAGGCCCGGCGATCGGCGGGATCGATCGTCCCTTCGTTCCAGATCGCCGTCGTGCGCACCACGGCATCGTTGTAGATGGCGACAATGCCCTCGATATCGGCTTCGCCTGCATCGCGAATGAACAAGACGCGCTCCCCGGAATGAAGCTAGAGAGGCAGGAATAGTCTATTATAATAGACTAACTCAATATGCCGCGCCCCTCATGCGTGCGGAGAAGCGCGACGACATAGACACATGGGTCCGCGCTCTCGTTGCCGAAGCCGCACTCCGCGGGAGGACCGAGCTCAAGGCAATCGCCAGCCCGCAGCACATGCCGCACTCCCCCTTCGACGAAAATGAGTTCTCCTTCGAGCACCCAGATGACCTGGCGGAGAAAAGCATAGGCGGAAGCCGGCATTTCCACGCGCGCGCCCGCGGGCAGGGTCACATGCACGAGATCGAACGGCATGTCGGAGGCCGGAGAAACCTGCCGCCTAACATAGCCGCTTTCGGGATCGACCCACACGGGCTGATCGGCCCATCTGACGAGCCGGCCCTGCCCGGACTCCGCCCGGGACATCAGGGTGGAGATGGTGAGGCCGAACGCGCCGGACAGCTTTCCGAGCAGGTTGGCCGTGGGGCTGCTTTGCCCGGCTTCGACCTTGGCAACCATCGCCCGGGAGATCGCGGCACGTTCCGCCAACTCGTTGAGCGACCATCCGCGATTCTTCCGCTCGATGCGGATACGGGCCCCAAGTTGGGCATCGATATCGATCACGCGCTGCACGATGCAACTATAGTGGACTTCGCCTGGCCCGCAAGCCAATTGCACGCCGATGTCGGAACCGGCATTTCCGCCGGAACGATCCATCCCGCACCTTGGCTTGCCGGAGCAGTTCGAGGCCGGCCGCGAATCCCACGGATGCGACGGGCCGCGGCTTTGTCAGCGCGCCTCGCCGTTCTGCTGGGCTTCCTGCTGCCGGCGCGCGATCGCGGCGGCGTCGACCTTCTCGGTCGAGGTGGTGCTGGGCGCGGCGCCCAGCTCGGCGAGCGGCTCTTCCTTGGTCTTCTCGCCCAGCGAGTTGCCCGGGGCAGTCATGTTGGCGACGACGGCCGAGTTGGAAGCGCCCACCGCGGAGACCGGCATGTCGTTCGCACGCCACGCGACGACCGCGCTCGCCAGCACGATCAGCACCGTAACCACGGCGAGCCCGGTCAGACCAACGTAGATACGTTGCATCGTCTGGGCGGTATCAGGCGAACCCACGCTCATATCTGTTGCATAAATGTAACGCCGAACTGCCCCGTTGCCAAGATGGGGCGTTTACTCCTGTGCGAGCCACTCCGGGACCGGCAATCCCTTGGATGCGAGCCACTCCGCATTGTAGAGCGTTGATAGATAACGAAAACCCGTGTCGCACAGGATCGTCGCGATGCGCTTGCCCGGCCCCAGCTCGCGCGCCAGCCGCACCGCGCCGGCCACATTTATTCCCGAGGACAGGCCCAAACAGAGCCCCTCTTCCTTGAGCAGCCGCTCCACCCATTCCAGCCCCTCCTCGTCGGAGATGCGGAACTGCGCGTCGATCGGCGCGCCCTCAAGATTGCCGGTGATCCGCCCTTGGCCGATCCCCTCGGCGACCGAGCTGCCCTCGGCCTTCAGCTCGCCGCATGCATAATAGCTGTAGAGCGCCGCGCCGTGCGGGTCGCTGAGCGCGATGCAGACATTCTCGTCCCTGGCCTTGAGCCCCAGCCCCACGCCGGCGATCGTGCCGCCGGTGCCCGCCGCGCAGGTGAAACCGTCGATCCGCCCGTCCATCTGCGCCCAGATCTCTTCGGCGGTGCCGACGATATGGGCCTTGCGGTTGGCGGTATTGTCGAACTGGTTGGCCCAGATCGCGTTGGGCGTCTCCTCGGCGATCCGCCGGGACGTGTGGACGAAATGGCCCGGGTTCGAATAAGGCGCTGCCGGCACCAGCACCAGCTCGGCGCCGAGCGCGCGCAGCGTGTCCATCTTCTCGCGGCTCTGGGTCTCGGGCATCACGATGATCGTGCGATAGCCCTTGGCGTTGGCGACCAGCGCCAGGCCGATGCCGGTATTGCCCGCCGTCCCCTCGACAATGCAGCCGCCGGGCCCGATCAGGCCGCGCTCCTCGGCGTCCTTGACGATGAACAGCGCTGCCCGGTCCTTCACCGACGCGCCGGGATTCGCGAACTCGCACTTGCCGTAGATCTCGCAGCCCGTGACTTCGCTCGGCCCCTTCAGGCGCACCAGGGGCGTGTTGCCGATCAGTGCCAGCGTATCGGATGTCGAATGCATGGCCGCTAGATGGAGCGCTTTCCGCCGCACCGCAAGCAAGCGCTGGCAGGGCGCGGCGAAGCCGGGCTTTCCGCCTTTACGGAACCCTTATGCCCGCGCCCAAAATCCGTCTCGAAGCTTAACGGGCAAGCCCCCTATCCCCCTCTCCGTTCCACTCGGGGAGTGCATATGGTTTCCCATTCCGAACATGTCCTGCGCGTCGGCCAGGACAGCCAGGGCCATTGGGTCGTGCAGGAAGAAGGCGGGCTGCTCGAAGGCCTGTTCCGCTCGCGCGAGGCGGCGGTTCGCTTCGCCCTGTCCGAATGCAGGGCCTTTCCCGGCGCGCGCATGGTGCTCGCCACCGCGCCGCTCCGCTCGATCCTGTCGCACTGATGCCCGGCCATGACCGCGCTCCTCGCGCGCACGCTCGCCCCGATCGCGCCGCTCCGCCTGCCGTGCGGCGAGGCGCCCCACCCCATCGCCGGATTTCGGGATCCCTGTCACTGAGGATCCGGCCCACCAGCCAGGAGAAGGATCGATGATCGCCACGCAATTCTCGCTCGGCGGCCTGTTGCGCCGCGCCGGCCTGTCGACCGAGCCGGAGGGACCGCGGCGCGGCCCCTGCGACGCGCGCATCGCCCGCGCGCTCGCCGAGTTCCGCAACCATGGCCACCGCGCGGTGCGCATGCTCGATCTCGACTGCGCCGATGGCAGCCGCCTGCTCCGCGCCGCCGCAAGGGCCCGCGAGTTCGGCTTCGTCGCGATCGAGGGGCGCGGCGTATCGCTGTGGACTGCCGGCATCCGCCACGCCCGCTGGCAGGCCGAGGTCCAGGCGCACCCGTCCACCAGCCTCGTCTTCGAGATCGCCGAGCCGATCGCTGCGCTCGCCGCGGAGCATGACGGCGCCGCCGACCTGATCTTCCTGTCGGAACCGATGCCCTATCCCTGCAGCCCGCTCGGCGCGGCGCTCGCCCGGCTGGGCGGCCGGGTGCTCGCCAATGGCTAGGCCGGCACGCCCGCCCGCTGGAGATGCGCGTCCAGCTTCCCCGCGAACCACAGGAAGAACATCCGATAGTCCGAGAGCAGCGACCAGAGCGGATAGGTGAAGGTCGCCGGCCGGTTCTTCTCGACGCCGAAATGCGCGGCCCAGGCAAAGCCATAGCCCGCCAGCGGGATCGCCGCGAACCACCACAGCCCGGCACCGCCCAGCGCCAGCAACAGGAACCAGAGCGTCAGGATCGTGCCCACATAATGGAGCGCCCGCGTGCTCGGCTTCGCATGCTCGCGAAGATAGAAGGGCCAGAAGTCGCGATAGGTGGTGATGGTGCCTGCCATGGCGAGAGGCTAACGCCGCTTGATGGATCCACGCAAGCACAGCTTTCCGCCGGTGGTCGACGCCCAGGTCCGCCTGCTCGTCCTCGGCTCGCTCCCGGGGGAGCGCTCGCTCGCCGAGCAGCGCTATTACGCGCATCCGCAGAACCAGTTCTGGCGCCTGGTCTCGCCCGCCGCCGGCCGCGATCTTGCCGCGCTCGACTATGCGGCGCGCCTCGCCGCCCTGCTCGATGCGCATATCGGCCTGTGGGACGTGGTCGCCAGCGCGCGGCGCACCGGCAGCACCGACGCGGCGCTGCGCGACGTCGAAGGGCATGACATCGCCGCGCTCGCCGCGACTCTGCCCGATCTGCGCGCGATCGCCTTCAACGGCGGCACCGCCTTCCGCACCGGCGCGCGGCAACTGGCCGGCACCGCCCGGCGCTACGCGACCATCGCCCTGCCCTCGTCGAGCCCGCTCCACACCATCGGCTTCGAGAAGAAGCTCCCGCAATGGGAGGCGCTGCGCGCACTGCTCGAATAATCCCATCGAAATGCTGTGAATTTTCCGCTTGCCGGTTTCGCCACAATCATGCCACATTTACGGCAAGATTAGGGCAACATTCGGGCAAGGAGAGAATGCATGCGTGCCAGTTTCCTGATTTCCGTCGCCATTCCCGCGGTCCTGCTGGCCGGCTGCAACAGCCAGCAGGGCAGCTCGACCAGCTACCAGTCCGCCCCCCAGGAAATGGCGGAAGCCGACCAGGCCGCTGCGCCCGAGAATGCGGAGCGCTATGCGCGGAACGATGTGGCCGCAGTCCGCGCGGTCGCGCAGGAACCGGTCTCCACCTTCGCCGTCGATGTCGACACCGCTGCCTATGCCAATGTCCGGCGCTTCCTCACCCAGGGCCAGCTCCCGCCGAAGGACGCCGTTCGCACCGAGGAGCTGATCAACTATTTCCGCTATGACTATCCCCTGCCCCAGGATCGGTCCGCGCCGTTCAGCATCACCACCGATGTCGCGCAGACGCCGTGGAACCCCGCGACGCGGCTGCTGCGCATCGGCCTGCGCGGCTATGATCTGAGCCGCGCCCAGCGCCCGCCGGCCAATCTCGTCTTCCTCGTCGACGTCTCGGGATCGATGGACGAGCCGGACAAGCTGCCGCTGGTGAAGCGCGCACTCGGCATGGTCGCCGACAATATGAAGGCCGGCGATCACGTCTCGATCGTCGTCTATGCCGGGGCGGCCGGTGTAGTGCTCGAGCCGACCTCCAGCCCCGCCGCGGTCCGGGCGGCGCTGAACGATCTCAGCGCGGGCGGCTCCACGGCGGGCGGCGAAGGGATTGCACTCGCCTATGCGATGGCGCGGCGTAACTTCCGCGAGGATGGGGTCAATCGCGTGATCCTTGCCAGCGACGGCGATTTCAACGTCGGCGTCACCGACCAGACCCAGCTCGAGCAGTTGATCGAGAAGAACCGTGACGACGGCATCACGCTCACCGTGCTCGGCTTCGGCCAGGGCAATCTCAACGATGCGATGATGGAGTCGATCGCCGACAAGGGGAACGGCAACTATGCCTATGTCGACGGGATCGACGAGGCGCGGAAAGTACTCGACACCGAACTGGCCTCCGCCCTCTTCACCATCGCGAAGGACGTGAAGGTCCAGGTGGAGTTCAACCCTGCCGCAGTGAGCCAGTATCGCCTGATCGGCTATGAGAATCGCGCGCTGCGCGAGCAGGATTTCCAGAACGACAAGGTGGATGCGGGCGATATCGGCGCGGGGCACCAGGTGACCGCGATCTACGAGATCGTTCCCGCCGGCGCCAAGGGCTGGCTGCCCGACCGCCATTTCGCCGCCAATCGCCGGCCGGAGGGCGAAGGCGCGGGCGGCGGCACGGCGCGCGGCGAACTCGCCCAGATCCGGTTGCGCTACAAGCTGCCCGAGGGCGGCGCTTCGCGTCTGATCACCCGGCCGATCGACGCCGGCCAGTTGCGGAACGCGCCGATGCCGCGCGGCGACCTAGCCTTTGCGGTGGCGGTGGCGGGCTTTGCGCAGAAGCTGCGCGGCGACGACCTGCTCGGCGACTGGGGCTATGCCGACGTCAAGCGCCTCGCCGGCACGCAATGGGGCTTCAGCCAGCAGGCCTGGTGGCGGAGCGAGTTCCTGCGTCTGGTCGACCGCGCGGACGCCCAGACGCGCACCGCTTCGGCGGAGCACCGCGGGGAAGACCGGGCGCTTTAGCCCTCGCATCCGGCGGCGATCCAGGGCGCCGCCGGCCGCCGCGACCCGGCCTTTCATCCCCTGAAGGCCGGGCCGCGGCTCCCGTTCACTTCATATGAGCAAGTCGTCATCCCCTCCATTTTCCCCCGTCATCCCCGCGAAGGCGGGGATCCAGGGCCAAGGGCGGATTGCGCGCGGTCAAGTCCCGCGCGCTCCGGAGAGCGCTCGCTTGGTGGCTCCTTTGCCCCACGCTACCCTGGATCCCCGCCTTCGCGAGGATGACGGGGTTTGCCGATTGCGCGGCGACCCTAGCGGCGGTTCACCGCCGCATCGTCCGCCACGGCCGCATTGTCGGCGACGTTCCCTCCCGCCACCGGCGGTTGCGAGTTCAATCCGTCCGCCGGTCGCGCGCCCGCGCAGCCATGGAGCGGCTTGTCGCCGATGCTGATATCGGCAGTGAGCGGCCGCTCGATCGCGGGATCGCCGCCTTCGATGCAGCGTGCATCGCTGAAGCTGATCGTCACGGGCGCGCCGGCGACGTCCTTGGTGGTCCACACCGCCTTCCCGCCACCGACCTGCGGCGAGACCGGATAGAATTGCGTCACGCTGCCCTCGGTCCCCCGCCCGGCGAAGCGCGTGAGCGTGATCGATCCCGGCGCGACCTCCAGCGACCAGGTCAGCGCGTTGTCGGTGGCGCGCAGCGGCTGGTCGAGCGGCACTTCGCCCAGCCGCGGCCCGGCCGGGCTGGGCCTGGCCGCCGGCGCCTCGGTCTTCTCGCTCGATCCGCAGCCCGCGAGCGCGAGCAACGCGGCAATGGCGAATGCGCGCATTTACCATCCTCCCTTGGCCCCGACCCTGCACGGGCCACGCACGCCGGGTCAAGCCACGCGCCTCGTCTGGAGTTCCCGGTTCCGGCTGTCCTACGCGAGGATGTTCCTGTATTGTTCGCATCCATGTCTGACGCGAGTCGCCTTGCCGCTGCCTGTTCACCGACCTCGCCGGCGCTCCGGGAGAGCGAAACCGGCCCCCCATACCGTAAACTTTGTAAACTTCCGGCGCCGATCCTCGCCTTCCCGCCCCGGCCGCTGCGCTGGCTCTACCTCGATCTCAATTCCTATTTCGCCAGCGTCGAACAGCAGCTGAACCCCGATCTGCGCGGCCACCCGGTGATCGTCGCGCCGGTGGACAGCGACACCACCGTCGCCATCGCCGCCTCGGTCGAGGCGAAACGGTACGGCATCTCCACCGGCACCCCGGTCTGGGAAGCCAGGCGCCTGTGCCGCGATCTGCGGATCACCCCGGCCCGACACGAGAAATATGTCGAGTTCCACGAAGCCGTGCTGGCCGAGATCTGGCAGCATGTTCCCGTCACCCATGTGTGCTCGATCGACGAGGTCGCCTGCCGGCTGCTCGACAACGAGAATGATCCGGCCGCCGCGGTGGCGCTCGCGCATCGGATCAAGGCGGGCATTCGCCGGCATGTCGGCGAATGCCTCACCAGTTCGATTGGCATCGCGCCGAACCGGCTGCTCGCCAAGCTCGCCTCGGACATGCAGAAGCCCGATGGCCTGGTGGTGCTGACGGCGGACAGGCTTCCCCAATGTCTCTACCCGCTGCGCCTGCGCGACATTGCGGGCATCGGCGCCAAGATGGAGAAGCGGCTGGCGCAGGACGGCATTCTCGACATCCGGCAATATTGCGAGCGCCGCCCGCGCGACGCGGGCAATGCCTGGGGCAGCGTCAATGGCGACCGGCTCTGGTATCTGCTCCACGGCGTCGAGCTGCCCGACAAGCCAACGCAGAGCCGCACGATCGGGCACAGCCATGTGCTCAGCCCGCAGAAGCGCGGGCTCGAGCCCACCCGGCTCACCGCCCGCCGCCTGGCGCTCAAGGCCGCCAGCCGCCTGCGCCGCAAGGGCTATCGCGCCCGGCTATTGGTGCTCCACGGCAAGTTCGAGGACGACAAGTCCGGCTGGCGCGCCTCGATCCGCCTGCCGGACACGCAGGACAGCTTCGTCATCCTCCATGCGCTCGACCAGCTTTTCCCCCGCCTGGCCGAAGCGGGGCGCCGCCGGCCCGGCGGTTTCCGGCTGCGCATGGTGGGGGTGACGCTCTGCGAAATCGCGGCGGTGGAGGGCGAGCAGGGTTCGCTGTTCGCCGCGCTCGATCCGGACGATCCGCTGGCCCGCGAGACGCGCACGCTCGCGCTCAGCCGCGCGATGGACCGGATTAACCATAGGTTCGGCCGCAACGCCGTTTCGGTCGGCCCGTTGCACGGTGGCAGAATCGACCGGGTTGGGACAAAGATCGCTTTCGGACGTATTCCGGAAATGAGCGAATTCCATGAATGACATCGGTGTCTGTCATCGGATCGCAATATTCCAGACGTGATACCGCACCGCACAAATGGAATGTAACTCTATAACACGAATCGCTTGACGATTCTTGCATGGTGAACGAAAGCTCCTGCCCGCTATGAAGAAAGCCCCCCTTTTTGCCGCCGCCGCCGTGCTCCTTTCGCTCGCGGCCTGTGAGAACAAGCCCGAGGAAGTCACGGGTACCGCTCCCGACCCCCAGGCCGAAGCGCTGAAGAACGCTCCGAAGGTCGAGCTGCCGCCGTCGATCGCTTCCTCGGTCTCGATGCGCTGCAAGGACAACACCGTCGTGTTCGCCGACTTCTACAAGGGCGACAAGCAGGTCCTGATCAAGGAGAGCAAGGACGGCCCGGGCAAGATGCTCAAGGCGCCGGAAGCCGGCCAGCCCTTCGTCGCAGAGGGCGGCTACAAGGTCACCGGCACTGCCAAGAACGCCACGATCGAGATTCCGGGCAAGGGCTCGCGCGCCTGCCACGCCTGATCGCGGCACCCAGTGTTTTCATCCAGGGGTCGGCGGGCATTCCCGCCGGCCCTTTTTCATGCAAGGCTTGAAGGCGAAGGGAGCGAATCCGGGTGGCGACTGTCGCGATCTACAGCCTGAAGGGCGGTGTCGGTAAGACGACGCTGGCCGTGAACTTGGCCTGGGCTTCCGCGACCCTGTCCGCGCGGCGCACCCTGCTCTGGGATCTCGATCCCCAGGCCGCCGCCACCTTCCTGGTCGAGCCGCAGGGCAAGACCCGCGACCAGGCCCAGGCGATCTTCACCAAGGACGTGGCGCCGGCCAAGCTGGTCCAGCACACCGGCACCGAGCGGCTCGATCTGATCGGCGCGGACACGTCGCTGCGCGGCCTCGACCTGACGTTCCACGAGCTCGACAAGAAGAAACGGCTGGCCAAGCTGCTCGCCGAGCTCGACCGGGCCTATGACCGGATGCTGCTCGATTGCCCGCCCGGCCTGACCGAGACGAGCGAGCAGGTGATGCGCGCCGCCGACCTGATCGTGGTACCGGTGATCCCTTCCCCGCTCTCCACCCGTGCCTTCGAGGAAGTTTCGGCACATCTCGCCCGCAAGGGCGGCAAGGTGCCGCTGATGCCGGTCCATTCGATGGTCGATCGCCGGCGCAAGCTCCATGCCGAGGCAGTGGCCGCGCGTCCGGACTGGCCGGTGATCCCGATGGCGAGCATCGTCGAGGCGATGAGCGTGCGCCGCGCCGCGGTGGGCAGCTATGCCCCCCGCACGCCCGGCGCCCAGGCCTTTGCCGGGCTGTGGCAGGCGATCGAGCGCCGGCTGGCGGGCAAGAAGCGTTGAGCCGCGCCCAGCCGCCCCAGCAGGAGCTGGACCCGGACCTGGTGCTGCGCGCCTATGCCATGGGCGTCTTCCCCATGGCCGATCATCGCGGCGCGGCCAGCGTCTATTGGGTCGAGCCCAAGCTGCGCGGCGTGCTGCCGCTGGACGGCTTCCACTTCTCCCGCTCGCTCAGGAAGCTCATCCAGGTGGGCCGTTTCCGCCTGACCGTCGATGCCGCGTTCGAGCGGATCATCCAGCTTTGCGCGGAGAGTGCAGCCGATCGGCCGGATACCTGGATCAACGGCCCGATCGAGCGGGTCTTCCTCGAGCTGCACCGCCGCGGCTTCGCCCATTCGCTCGAATGCTGGGACGGCGATACACTCGCCGGCGGCCTGTATGGCCTGGCGCTGGGCCGGGCCTTTTTCGGGGAGTCGATGGTCACCCGGGTCCCCAACGCCTCGAAGGTCGCGTTCGCGCATCTCGTCGCGCGGCTCGGGGCCGGTGGGTTCACGCTGCTGGACTGCCAGTTCATCACCGAGCACCTCGCCACGCTCGGCGCGGTCGAGATTCCGCGTGACGACTATGTCGCGTTGCTGGCCGGGGCGCTGGGCGATTCGGCGGCCGGGCTCTCCGTCGGCGCGCCGTCCGTCGACGGCGACTTCTTCGCGCTCGACGCATTGCCCGATCCGCTGCCGCCCGCCGCCGGCGCGGGCACCGTGTCGGGCCCGCTATCGCGGAAAGTCATCGCGCAGCTCTTGGGCCAGACGTCATAGACCGGATGCTGGACGACGTTGAGCGCCGGGCGCTCCGCGAACAGCCAGCCCGAATGGACCCGGTGCCACTGCTTGTCGAGTTCGAGTACATCGACCTGCACAAAGGCGCCGGTAAGCTGGTCCGCTTCCCAGGGCGCGGTCTTGTCGCAGGCCCTGAGTCGGACGATCACATCGCCGATCCGCACTGCCTGGCCCGGTTTCAGCTTGAACTCGCGCGCTTCGCCGTTGCGCTTGTTGAGGATGCCGAGCACCGCGACGCGGTCCTTCATCGGCGTTGCCGCCGCATCCTCGACTGCCTTGCCGTCGCGATCGACGGTGATCACGCCGGCCGCCTTGTCCGAATCGTCACCGCCGGTGACGATCTCGTCCGAAACAATGTTGTTCGTGGGGCCGCCGCCGCTGCCCGAGCAGGCGCCGAGCGCGAGCAGCAGCCCGGCCGCGGCGGCCCCGGCACGGCAGCGGATCATGCGCCGGGGGTCCAGGCCTCGTAGTCTCCGGTGGCGCGGGCGCGGTAGCCGCCCTTTTCCAGCGCCCCGCTCGGGCGATAAGCGAGCTGCGAGCCGGTCAGATTCATCTCGGCGGGCTTTTCCCACGCCTTGGGCGCCGGCAGCGCCTGGTCCGGGGCCGAATCGATCTGGTGATGCAGCCAGCTGAACCATTCCGGCGGCACCCGGCTCGCGTCGTTCGAGCCGTTATAGATGACCCAGCGGCGCGGAATGCCGTTGGGATCCTGACCACCCTCGTAATAGACGTTGCCCAGATCGTCCTCGCCCACGCGCGTCTTGCCGCGCAGGCCCATCCAGGTGCCGAAGGTGGCGCCGTTCCACCAGGTGAAGGGATTGAGATTGAGACCCATGGGCGCGGATTAGCGAGGAGCGCGAGTGGAGGCAATCCTTACTGCTTCGCCCAGCGCACCTTGTCGCCGGCCCGGATGCCGAGCTTCGCCGAAACGCCCGCATTGAGCTCGAGCACCGCCGCCACCGGCTCGCCCGATTTCACATTCTCCTCCGAGAACGGCACGGCATTCTCGCCGATCCGGGCAATGGTCCCGTCCTCGCGGATGAACAATATGTCGAGCGGGGTGGGCGTGTTCTTCATCCAGAAGCTCGCCTCGCGCGGTGGGCCGTCGGCCGGATAGGGCGCGAAGAGCATGCCGCCGTCCTGCGGGATGTTGGTGCGGAACATCAGCCCGCGCTCCTGCTCGGCCGTGGTGCGGGCGAGCTCGACATGGAAGACGTGCGGGCCGCTGGCGCTGTCGACCGTCACCTCGACCTTCCGCACCGCCTGCACCGCGGCGGGGCCGGCCTCCGCCTCGCCCTGGCACGCACCCGAGACGAGCAGCACCGACGCGGCGAGCGCCGCGCCCAACCCATGCAGGAACCTCATCGTCTCAGCCGGTCCTTTCGACCGCCACGGCGAGCGGTCCCTTTTCGCCATCGACGATGCGCGCGACGAGCGACTGGCCGGGTTCGACCTCCTCGATATCGGCGCGGCGCAGCGTCTCCATATGGACGAATATATCGGCCGAGTCAGACTCGCGCACCAGGAATCCATAGCCTTTCAGGCGGTTGAACCATTTCACCGCCACCGGCTCGAACGGGCCGGCAGTGGCGATCAGCTTCACCCGGTCGGCGCGCTCGGCCTGGCGCTTGGGCGCCTCGATCGCCTGGCTGAGGTCGATCGAGAGAATCTCGCGCGCCTGCAGCCCCCGCTGACGCTGCACCGCGGTGCACTCCACCCGCGCGCCCTCTGGCAGCGAGCGGCGGCCATGGTCCTGAAGCACGGTGAAGTGGATCAGGATATCGCCCACGGCGGCGTCATCGGCGACGAGAAAGCCGAATCCCCGCGTAACGTCGAACCATTTCACGACACCGGCAAAGACCTGGCTTTCATCCACCGGGTCCTCGCCAATCCCCCCGTTATCGTTCGGCGTGTCTGTATAGTCGTTCTGCGCAACCTGTTGGTCAGCACGCATTTCCTGTTCCCCCGAACGGTCACATTAACATGGTATTTTCCATAAATGGAATTGCCTTTGTTGCCGATCTGGCATCAAGCGCTGCCAAATGCGGTTTCCGGGTCATCCCCCGGCGCCATGCGGACGATCGCGCGGGCCAATCCCGGCGCATGCCCGGCACGGATCATCGCAGCCATCTGCTTCTCCTGGAGCGCCCGGTCCGCCACTTCGCGGGCATAGGGGCCGATGCGCCGGCGCCGGGCAAAGACGATCGCACTCGCAAGCGCTTCCGCCGCGAGCGCCGGGGCCAGCGCGGCGGCATCCTCCTCCTCCACTCCGGCGAACCGCAGCGCCTCGCGCACCCGGCGCGCGCCCAGCCCGCGCCGGGCCATCGCCCCGGCCTTGGATTCGGCATAGAGGCGGTCGTCGACATAGCCGAGCCCGGCCATGCGCTCGGCCAAAGCCTCCGGATCGGGCGATTTTTCTCCCGCCCAGCCACGCTCGCGCAGTTTTCGGGACAGATAGGCCGCAAGTTTGGCCCTTGTCGTAGCGTAACGTTCGACATAGCGGAGCGCGTAACGCTCCAGATCGGCGCTATTCAGCGGTGGCAGGGGGCGTCTCGGGGCTGGCATGCGCCATGATTGTGCCACAGTGGCAACCGATTTTGAACGACAGTGCGTAGCAGAGGCTAGCCTCAAAAAATTCGTCGTGGGGGCACGACGTTGGCTACCACGCAGGGGCACGGAATAAAGAATGGTATTGGACGTTACGGGATCGCTCGAGGCAGAAAAGGAAGCGGGAACGCTCGCGCCTACGCCTACCGATGACAGCCTGCCGCGTCGCCTCGCGGACTTCGAGACGCTGGGCGAAGCGCTCGACTATGCCGCCAAGGGCAAGCGCGGGCTCAATTTCCACGATGCGCGCGGCAACCTCGTGCGCCCCTATCCCTTCGCGGAGCTGCGCGAGGATGCGTTGAAGCAGGCCTGGCGCCTGATCGCCGCGGGCGTGAAGCCCGAGGACCGCATCGCGCTGATCGCGGAGACGGGCGCCGAGTTCGCCTCGCTGTTCTTCGGCGTCATCTATGCCGGCGCCTGGCCGGTGCCGCTGCCGCTGCCCACCAGCTTCGGCGGCGCTCAGTCGTATATCGACCAGCTCACCGTCCAGCTGCAGAGCTGCGACCCCTCGATGCTGCTCTTCCCGCCCGAGATCGGCGCGATGTGCGCCGAGGCCGCGCGCGGCCGGGGCGTGCCGGGCCTGGACTGGTCCGAATTCGTCCAGCGCGACGCGGTGCCGACGCCGCTGCCCGAGGCGAAGACGACCGACATCGCCTATCTGCAATATTCGAGCGGCTCGACTCGCTTCCCGCACGGCGTGGTGATCACCCACCATGCCCTGCTCAACAACCTGGCGGCGCACAGCCACGGCATGCACGTGACCGATGGCGATCGCTGCGTCTCGTGGCTGCCCTGGTACCATGACATGGGCCTGGTCGGCTGCCTGCTCTCGGTCGTCGCCAACCAGGTCTCGACCGATTACCTGAAGACCGAGGATTTCGCCCGGCGCCCGCTCGCCTGGCTCGACCTCATCAGCCGCAACCAGGGCAACACGCTCAGCTACTCGCCGACCTTCGGCTACGACATCTGCGCCCGCCGCATGTCGAGCCAGACCAAGGCCAGCGACCGTTTCGACCTGAGCCGCTGGCGCGTCGCCGGCAACGGCGCCGACATGATCCGCCCCGACGTGATGCAGTCGTTCGTCGACGCCTTCGCCGATGCGGGCTTCAAGGCCACCGCCTTCCTGCCGAGCTATGGCCTGGCGGAAGCCACCCTCGCCGTTTCGATCATGCCCCCGGGCGAAGGCATCATGGTCGAGCTGGTCGAGGAGACCCAGCTCTCGGGCGGCGACACTGCCCGCGGCGATCGCCCGCAGCGGTTCCGCGCCATCGTCAATTGCGGCGTCCCTGCGCGCGACATGACGATCGAGATCCGCGAGGAAGACGGCACGCCGCTTCCCGAAAAGGCGATCGGCAAGGTCTGGTGCAAGGGCCCGAGCGTGATGGTCGGCTATTTCCGCGACCAGGAATCGACCGATGCCTGCCTGGTCGACGGCTGGCTCGACACCGGCGACATGGGCTATATGTCCGACGGCTACATCTACATCGTCGGCCGCGCCAAGGACATGATCATCATCAACGGCAAGAACCACTGGCCCCAGGATATCGAATGGGCCGTGGAGCAGCTGCCGGCGTTCAAGCAGGGCGACGTCGCCGCCTTCGCGATCACCACGCCGGACGGTGAGGAGACGCCGGCCGTGCTGGTGCAATGCCGCACCTCGGACGAGCAGGAGCGCCTGCGCCTGCGTGACGAGATCCGCGAGCGCGTCCGCTCGGTGACCGGCATGAACTGCGTGATCGAGCTCGTCCCGCCGCGCACCCTGCCGCGCACCAGCTCGGGCAAGCTCAGCCGCGCCAAGGCGCGCAACCTCTATCTGAACGGCGAGATCAAGCCCTACGCGCTCGCCGCGTAAGGGCTCGCCAACCACCCGTCGAAACACTGTTCCCCGGCCAAGGCCGGGGCCAGTTGCGATGCCGCCGGAGAGGCCTACCCGCCTCTCCGCGTTCGCCGAGACTGGGCCCCGGCCTTTGCCGGGGAACTGCTGGTCCTTCCTACGCGGGCGCCGCAGCCGACTCGCCAAAGTCCACGAAGTACACGCCAAGAACCGGTTTTTGCGGGGGCTTATTTTCCCTCTTTTCCCGAAAACGCCGCGCATCTCGCAATATCCTTGCGCGGGCGTGATCCTATTTTCCCAACAAAGTGAAAGAGCGGCCGGAGCCAGGGCCCGGCTGCGTCAAGGAAACAGGCGAAATCCTACATTGCAAGCACACGCTGGGAGTGCGTCTCACAAACTTCCCCCGACCACGCGATCGATGATCGCATCGTCGGCGGGGATCTGCCGGTCGAGCATCAGCATCGCGAGGCCGTGCGCGCAGGACCAGGCGTGGATGGCGATCACTTCGGCGTCGCCGCCATGCGAGGTCGCCGCGGCACGGGCATTTTCCTTGAGGAAGGCCATCGCACTGTTCTCATGCGCGAGCGCCGCGCTATCCATGTCGGGATTGGCGAAGATCAGCCGGAACAGCGCCGGATTGGCGAGCGCGAAGCGGACATAGGCCGCGCCCGTCGCCGCGAAGCCCGCCTTGCCGCCGCCGGCGCGCTCGGCCGCTTCGTGCTGCACCTCAGCGAGGCGCCGCAGCCCCTCGCCCGCCAGCGCGGTCATCAGCGCCTTCTTGTCCGGGAAGTGCCGGTAGAGCGCAGTCGCGCTGACCCCGACGGTGCGCGCGATCTCGCGCAGCCCGAGATCGTCGGCGGTACGCGTCTCGAGCAAGGCGAGCCCGGTTTCGATCGCCGCCGCGCGCAGATCGCCATGATGATAGGCCTTGCCGGCCTCCGATGTTGACACTGTTACCATTTGCCCGCTATGTGAACAGCGTCAACTTAGCCCAGGAGGCGACAATGGCAAGCGCGATCGAGCTGACGAACGACACTCTGGATCACCCCTTTCTCTCCGGCATCCACACCCCGATGCGGGCCGAGCTGACGCTGGAGGCGCTGCCTGTGACCGGCACGATCCCCGCCGCGCTCGACGGCCAGTACATGCGGATCGGCCCCAACCCGGTCGATCCGGATCCCAAGGGCTATCACTGGTTCATCGGCGACGGCATGGTCCACGGGCTGGCGATCCAGGGCGGCAAGGCGCTGTGGTACCGCAACCGCTGGATCCGCTCGACTCGCGCCGCCCCCGCGCTGGGCGAAGCCCCTGCCCCCGGCCCGCGCCATGGCAGCTTCGACACGGTGAACACCAATGTCGTCGAGATCGCCGGCGAAGTGCTGGCGATGGTCGAAGCCGGCAGCACCCCGGTGACGCTGTCGCGCGACCTGGAGAGCCAGGCCTATAGCGATTTCGGCGGCACGCTGGCCGGCTCCTTCACCGCGCATCCGCACCGCGATCCGCTGACCGGCGAGCAGCATGCGATCACCTATGCCGCGATGGCGCCCAACACCGTGCATCACGTCGTGATCTCGCCCGAGGGCAAGGTGATCCGCGAGGAGCCGATCGCGGTGGCGCACGGTCCTTCGATCCACGACTGCGCCTTCACTGCCCGTTATGCGCTGGTGCTGGACCTGCCGGTGACGCTGTCGATGCAGGCGGCGATGGGCGGCGCGCGCTTCCCCTATCGCTGGAACCCCGAACACCGGGCCCGGATCGGGCTGGTCCCGCGCCAGGGCCGGGGCGAGGAGACGATCTGGATCGACATCGACCCCTGCTACATCTTCCACACGGTCAACGCCTATGACCTGCCCGACGGCCGGGTGGTGCTCGACGCGGTGACCTATGATACGATGTTCGAGGGCGATCCCGATGGGCCCAATGCCGTGCCGCGCGGGCTGGAGCGCTTCCTGCTCGATCCGGCGACCCAGAGCGCCGAGCGGCAGCTGCTCGATGCCGCGCCGCAGGAATTCCCCCGCCCCGACGAGCGGCGCTGGGGCCAGCCCTATCGCTATGCTTATACAATGGCGCTGCCCGACAACCGCTTCGGCATCGCCGCCACGCAGCTCTACAAGCATGACCTGCAGGCCGGCACGCGCCAGACGCACGAATTCGGCGCGGGGCAGTATCCGGGCGAGTTCGTCTTCGTGCCGGCATCGCCCGAGGCCGGCGAGGACGAAGGCTGGCTGATCGGGCTGGTGGTCGACCTGGCGGGCGAGACGACCGACCTGGTGATCCTCGACGCGCGCGATTTCGAAGGAGCGCCGGTGGCGAGCATCCGCCTGCCCCACCGCGTGCCGCCGGGCTTCCACGGCAACTGGATCGCCGCCTGATCCCCCCGGGCCGGGGCGGCGCCGCCGTCGCCCCCGGTTCAGGCGGCGAGCTTCAGCCGAGCGAGCATCGCCTGCTCGTCGGGCCGCAGGGTGAGCACGCGCACGCCCGAGGCGGTGACCGCCACGGTATGCTCGAACTGGGCGGAGAGCGAACCGTCCTGCGTCACCACGGTCCAGCCATCCGCCTCGGTACGCACGCCGCGGCGGCCGCGATTGAGCATCGGCTCGATCGTGAAGACCATGCCCTCGCGCAGCAGCACCCCGGTGCCCGGGCGGCCGAAATGGAGGATCTGCGGATCCTCGTGCATCTCGCGGCCGATGCCGTGCCCGCAATATTCGCGCACCACCGAATAGCCGAGCCGCTTGGCGTGGCGCTCGATCGCCCAGCCGATGTCGCCGGTGCGCGCGCCGGGACGGACCGCGGCGATGCCGAGCCACATCGCCTCATAGGTGCCCTGGACCAGCCGTCGGGCGGCGGGCGCGACCTCGCCGACCAGATAGGTCTTGCTCGAATCGGCGATGTAGCCGTTCTTCTCCAGCGTGATGTCGAGGTTGACGATGTCACCGTCGCACAGCACGTCGCCCGGCGAGGGCACGCCGTGGCAGACCACCTGGTTCACCGAGGAATTCAGCACGAATTCAAAGCCATACTGGCCCTTGCTCGCCGGGCGCGCCTGAAGGTCTTCGGTGATGAACCGCTCGACCAGGGCATCGATCTCGAGCGTCGACCTGCCCGCCAGCGGGGTGGCATCGAGCATCGAGAAGACCGAGGCGAGCAGCCGGCCCGATTCGGCCAGCAACGCGACTTCCTCAGGCTGCTTTGTCATGCGCCACCAGGCCGAGCGGTGGCGCCGAGACCCCGGCCTCGCGCAGCTCGCGCTCGATGATCTCGTTGAAGCTCAGCGTCGGGTTGGTCTCGCACAGCATGCCGATCCTGATCCAGAACGCCGCCTGCGCGTTGATCGAGCGCACCGAAACCTTGCTCGCCCGGCGGAGCTGATCGTGCAACTCCTCTTCGATGTTGACGATGCCCATCAGGCCCTCCCTATATGATTCGCATACGGATCGTATATGAACCATATATCCGGATGCCAAGCCCCGCCGAAAAATCGGCGTTCGGGCCTGCCCGCCTAACCACTCGCTAACCAGCGCCGGGCTACACTCTCTGGGTGAACAGCCAGACGACCTCGCAATTCGCCCGGCCGCGCATCGATGCGCGTGCGCTTTTGGGCCTGTACGACCCGGCGGACACCACCGACTGGGGGCCGATCCGCGCTGCCCAGCTCCATGCCGGCAGCCAGCTGGCGCTGTTCATGCTCGCCGCCAATGTGATCGGCGCCTCGCTCGTCACGATCCTCCTCGCCCCGCTGGTCCCGCTCTGGCAGCTGGCGAGCTGGGGCGCGATCGTCGCCGCCGCGGGCACCGCGGTTGCCTTCCGCCGCCTCGCCAGGCGCCACCGCACCGCCGTCACCGCCACGCTGGGCGATGTGCGCGACACCGTGCTCGACGGGGTGGCGCTGGGCGCGGCCTGGTCGATCCCGCCCCTTGCCTTCGGCCATCTGGTGGACGCCAGCGCCGCACTCGGCCTGTGGATCGTCGTCTCGCTGCTGATGACCGCCAGCGCCGTCGCCATGGCCGCGCTGCCGCTCGCCACCATCACCTTCGTCGCGATCGTCGGCACCGCGCTGGTGGTGACGCTGTCGCTGATCGCCTCGCCGATGCTCGCCGCCGCATCGGCGCTGTTCACCGTGCTGCTCGTCATGGCCACCTTCGCCCGCGGCAAGGCGCTCGTCGTGATCCGCGCCGGCGAGATGGCGATCGCCGAGCGCGACGAGACGCTGAGCCTGCTCCTGCGCGAGAACGAGCGCGAGGGCGAGGCCGACTGGCTGTGGGAGATCGACGCGCAGCGCCGCGTCGCCCGCGCCAATCCGCGCTTCTCCAAGTCGCTGGGCGTCGATCCCAAGGCGATCAACGGCATGCCCTTCCTCCAGGTGCTCGCCGGGCCGACCTGGGAGGACGGCAATTTCGCCGCCGGCCTGCGCGACCTGGCCGAGAAACTGAAGACGCGCGATCCCTTTCACGACCTGTTGCTGCCGGTCTTCGTCAATGGCGAGGAGCGCTGGTGGGAAATGTCCGCCAGCCCGCGCTACGACGAGGGCGGCACCTTCATCGGCTTCCGCGGCGTCGGCTCGGACGTGACCGAGGCGCGCGCCTCGGCCGACCAGATCAGCAAGATGGCGCGGTTCGACACGCTCACCGGCCTGCCCAACCGGCTGCTGCTCAACGAGACGCTGGCCCGCGCGATGGCCGAGGCCGAGAAATGGGGCTCGCGCTGCGCCTTCATGATGATCGACCTCGATCGCTTCAAGGCAGTGAACGACACGCTGGGCCACCCGGTGGGCGACCGGCTGCTGATGCGCGTCTCGGAACGGCTCAAGCAGCTGATGAGCGAGAACGAGATGGTCGGGCGGCTCGGCGGCGACGAGTTCGCCGTGGTGGTGCGCGACGCGACCGACACGGCAGGCATCGAGCGGCTGGCCCAGGCGATCATCGACACGGTCTCGCGCCCCTACGAGATCGACCAGAACACGCTGTTCATCGGCGCTTCGGTCGGCCTTGCCGTGGGGCCGCGCGACGGGCGCACCGCCGAGATGCTGATCCGCTCGGCCGACCTGGCACTCTATCGTTCCAAGGACACCGGCGGCGGCGCCTTCCATTGCTACGAGCCGCAGCTGCACATGGCCGCCGAGGAGCGGCGCGTGCTCGAGATCGCGCTGCGCAGCGCGGTCGAGAATGGCGAGATGCACCTCAACTACCAGCCCGTGGTGCTGGCGGACACCGGCTCGCTGGCCGGCTTCGAGGCGCTGCTGCGCTGGACCCACCCGGAATTCGGCGTGGTCTCGCCCGCCAAGTTCGTGCCGCTGGCCGAGGATGCCCGGCTGATCCCGGCGATCGGCGAATGGGTGCTGCGCACTGCCTGCAAGGAAGCGGCGCGCTGGGATTCGGAAGTGCGCGTGGCAGTGAATGTCAGCCCCGAGCAGCTCCATTCGCCGAGCTTCGCCACCATGGTGGCGCAGGCCCTGGCCCAATCCGGCCTGCCCCCCGAGCGGCTCGAGCTGGAAGTGACCGAGAGCGTGTTCATGCGCGAGGGAACCCAGGCGATCCATGTGCTCGAGCGCGTGCTCGAACTGGGCGTGCGCCTGAGCCTGGACGATTTCGGCACGGGCTATTCCTCGCTCGGCTATCTGGCCCATACCCGGTTCAGCTCGATCAAGATCGACCGCAGCTTCGTCCAGGGCGCTTCCAAGGGCACCAAGGAAGCGATCGCGATCATTCGCGCGGTGGTGGCGCTGGCCGACAGCCTGGGCATGGCGACGACGGCGGAAGGCGTGGAGACCGAGGAGGAGCACCACATGGTGCAGCAGCTCGGCTGCACCAAGGTGCAGGGCTATTATTTCGGCCGCCCGCTCCCCGTGCAGGAAGCGCGGGCGCTCGCCACGCGCCCGCCAGGCGGCGCCAGCGCCGCCGCCTGACCCCGGCCATCACTTTGCCGGCCCGCTCCGCCGCGGCTCGGTCGGCAGCGGGCGTCGCGGGAAGGGCTTGTCCGCATTCGCCGCGTTCCACAGGAAGCTCGCCAGGATGATCGAGGCCTGGCGCATGTCGTCGGCGTCGAGATGGTCGAACGTGTCCATCGAAGTATGATGCATGCGGCCATAATCGTTCCAGTCCTGGATGAACTGGAAGCCCGGCACGCCGACCATCTGCATATATTCATTGTCCGGCCCGGTATTGTCCGACGCGGCGACCGTGGTGGCCCCCATCGACGCGAAGGGCGCCAGCCAAGCCTGGAAGATCGGCACGGCCGCCAGATTGCGATAGGCATAGACCCCGCGGATCCTGCCCGAGCCGTTGTCGAGATTGAAATAGACCGACATCTCGCCCCAGGTCGGCCGCTTCACGATCGGCCAGCTCATCGAGCGGAGCCAGAAGCGCCCGCCCACCCCGACCTCGGGCTCGGCCGGCGGCACCCGCCGGGCGAGGTATTGTTCGACAAAGGCCGAGCTGCCGATCATCCCCTGCTCCTCGGCACCCCATAGCGCGAAGCGGATGGCACGGCGCGGGCGCGGCATCTTCGAGAGGATGCGAGCCGCCTCCATCACCATCGCCACGCCCGCACCATTGTCCGCCGCGCCGTCCGCCGCCGCCGCGCTGTCGAGATGCGCGCCAGCCATCACATAGGCGGCCTTCGGATCGCTGCCGGGGATCTCGGCGAAGATGTTATAGGCCTGCGGATCGCTGTCGTCGTAATGGACCACGCTTTCGATCGCGAGCGTCGGCGCGTGGCCGGCATCGGCGAGGCGGACGAGGCGGCGATAATCCTCCGCTGCGATCTCGACCGCGGGCAAGGGTGCCTCGTCACCCGGCGCGAAGCGATGGCCGTCGCCCATCACCAGCTTGCCGTCCCGGTTGGTGATCCGCGCATAGGCGAGCGCGCCCTCGGCCTTCAGGAAATCCTCCATCTGGCGCGGGAAGAAATAGGATTTCTCCAGCCTGGCCAGGCCGTCGGAAGTGAATTTGGGCGGCTCGTAGACGGCGAGCCTGGCGAATTCCTCGGCGGTGACGGGCGAAGCGGCCGGCGGGGTCCGCACCTCGTCGGTGGTCGATACCAGGACGATCCTGCCGGCCAGCTTGCCCTTCCACCGGGCGAAATCGGCCCGGCTCGTCATCGGCGCGAAGACGATCGGGGCGGTGATCACGCCGTTCGTCCCCGGCGTCCAGCTGATCGGGATGGCGGTGAGCGCAAGCGGCCGGGGGGCGATCATCCGCACACTGGCGCGCTCCATCCACCAGCCGCGCCCGAAGGGGAAGCCTTCCTTGTGGACATTGGCAAGGCCCCAGCCGCGGAACTTCTCCTGCGTCCAGGCCTCGGCCTTGCGCGCGCCGGGGGAATTGGTGAGCCGGCTGCCGATCTCGTCGCTCAGATAGCGCGCGATCTCCATCACCTCGCCCCGCCGCTGGCCCTCGTCGACGATGCGATCGGTCATCTCTAGGTCCACGGCCTGGCCCCGGACCACGAGCGGCGAGACGCCGAGCACCAGCGCGAGCACGGCAGCGCCGCCGCGCAGGAGAACTGAGTTCGATTGGTTCTTCATGTCGCTCACCATGCCTTGCGCAGCGAGACGCTGACAAAGCGGCCCAGCGGCGAATAGTTGGTCGAATCATAGTTGACGGTGGTCTCGTCGAACGACGCGAGATAGGGCGGCCGCGCGTCGGTGAGATTGTTCACGTACAGCCCGATCTCGAAGCCCTTCAGCGGGCCATGGGCCGCCGGCGCCTTCCACATCAGCGACAGGTCAAGCGTGGTCATGTCGCCCCGCCGCACCGGCGGGGCGACGTTCAGATCGGTGATGGGGCCGGTATAGTTGGCGAACAGCGCCGCCGTGAATCCGCCGAGATGCCCGGTCGCGCCGCCACGCCCGCGGAAGCGGGGCGGATTGAAGTTGACGCCGGCAAGCTGGATGAGCGGCGCGCTCGCGGTGTTTCGCTGATTGCTGCGCAACCAGCTCGCCTGGCCCGAAAGCGTCACATCGCCGCTCGAGACCGGAATCCGATAGCTGCCGACCAGATCGACGCCCCTGATCCGCTGGCGCGCGGCATTGACGAGCTGGTTGCGGATGATCGCCACTACCTTGGCCGGGTCGTAGGGCGTGCCGGTGTAGTTGCCGAGGCCCCTGCTGTCGCGGGCGATCAGCGCGGCCTGCTGGGCCGGGGTCGGGGCATAGTCGATGAACTCCTGCAGCGCCGGATTGTCCAGCACCTTGAGCGTGGCGTTGCTGGCCGGCTGGACCACCCGATCGGTATAGTCGATGTCGAAATAGGTGGCCGACAGCTTCAGGCCCGGCACCGCCCGGGGATGCAGGTCGAGCGTCGTCGACAGGGTGCGCGCGCGCTCCGGCTTCAGGTCGCGATTGCCGCCCGACGTGAACAGGACGGTCGATCCGGCGGGATAATTGCCCCCGTAATAGAAGGCGGGCTGGAGCCCGACCCGGAACAGCTGGAACTCGTTGCGCAGCGTCGGTGCCTTGAACGAGCGCCCCCAGGACAGCTTGAGGTCGAGATCCGGCGCAGGCGCATAGACGAGGCCGAGCTTGGGCGTGGTGACGCCGCCGAAGCGATCATATTCCTCATGGCGCAGCGCGGCGGAGAAGCTCAGCTGGTGCAGAAAGGGCGAGGCATTGGCGGCGGAGACCAGCGGCACGAACAGCTCGCCAAAGCCGTAATAGTTGCCGCGCCCGTCGCCGGTGGGCACGGCGGACGTGGCGGAATAGACCTTGAGATGGTTGAAGCGATACCCCGCCCCCACCGCCAGCCGCACATCGCCGCCGGGAATCGCGAACAGCCGGCCGTCCGCGTCCAGCTCGCCGCCATAGGCGTAGTTGTCATAGATGCTGCTGCCGCCATCGTTATAGCCGGTGACCTTGTCGATATTGTCGTCGAAACGGCGGGTCTTGTTGGCACCATAGGACGCGCTCAGCGACGCCTTCCAATCCCCGGGCAGGCGCCATGTCAGCGTCGGCGAGATCGCGTAATTCTCGTTGCTGAAACGAGTCGTCGCGGCGAAGGCGACGGTCGAATATTCGGCACCGTCGCTGTGGCGCCAGCTGTACAGGCCGTCGATACTGAAGGTCAGGCGATCGGTGAGATCCTGGTGCGCGGTGACGAGGCCGCTGAAATGCTTGTGCGCATCGAGCAGCGTGTTGGGGCCGATGACGTAGCGGGTATAGTCGCGCTGGTCCGATCGCACCGCATTCTGCCGGTCATATTGCAGGGCGACCAGCGCGCCGCCGCCGCTCCAGCGGCCGCCGCCGACCACGCCATATTCCTGCAGGAACCCGCCGCCGTCGGTGGCGGTGCCGAAACGCAGCGAGGTGCTCACGCCCTCGAAGTCGCGCCGCAGGATGATGTTGGCGACGCCGCCGACGGCATCCGACCCATAGAGCGCGGAGGCGCCATCGGGCATGATCTGGAGCTCCGCCACCGCGTCGAGCGGAATCGCCGAGACGTCGACCGCCTGGGCGGTTCCGTCATAGGGAAGCCGGCGGCCGTTCAGCAGGGTGAGCGTCGCGTCCGGGCCGAGGCCGCGCAGGTTCAGCGCGGAGGAGCCGGACGCATTGGTGTTGGCGGCCGTGCCGGCCTGGAACCGCGCGCCCGGATTCTGCCCGCCATTATAGTTGCTGGGGATGTTGCGGATCACTTCGCCCAGATCGCGCTGCCCGGCCTCGCGCATCTGGCGCTGGTCGATCCTGACCACCGGCGAGGCGACGGGAGCCCCGGCGATGTGGGTGCCGGTGACGACGATCTCCTGCTCGGCCGCGACGGCTTTCTCGAGGTCCGGCTCCCCGTCCTGCATGGCGGCCGCGCTGGCCGTCGCGGCGACGACGACGAACACGCCGCGCGCGCTGCGCGAGACGCTCAACCCCGATCCGCGGATCAGCGCCGCGATCGCCGCATCGGCGGTATAGGAGCCGCGCAGCGCATTGCTCCGCTTGCCGCGCACGACCTCGCCGCGAAATACGATCTGCTCATGCGTGACCCCCGCGACGGTCTTGAGCGCGGACTCCATGTCCTGTGCGGGAATGTCGAGCCGATAGCTGGCCTGCATTTGCGCCGATACCGGCGGGAGGCAGCTCGCGGCCACCACCACGGCGGCCCCCATGCGAAGCAGCGCCATCGATCCCCTCATCCCTGTTCCCCTGTATCGCTCCTCGTTCGCCGGGAGCTTCCGGGAAGAAAGACGCACGAGGGGCGATATCGCGAAACGCCCGGACCGAACGGCGTTTTCCCCTCAATCGTCGGAGGAATCGCTGCCCCGACCTAGCGTTCGGGCGCGCGGAGGATCAGGGTTTCGCCGCGCCGCAACTTGCGCAACCCGTAGAGCGTGACGACTCCGTCGACAAAGGCTTCGGTGTCGCCGGCGTTGAACGTGCCGCTTACCGGCAGCGCCGCGGTGACGGGATCCTCGATCGCCAGGCTGGCGCCGGAATAGCGATTGACTCGCTCCACGGCGACGCCCAGCGGCTCGTCCGAGAAGACGAGCTGCCCCTGTTCCCAGGCGGAACTGCGCGCCGTATCCACCGTCTCGAGCCGCGCCGCCGCCGAAGCGCCGGTGGGAATGATCAGCGCGGTGCTGGGCGCGAGCATCCGGTCCGCCGGCGTTCGGCCGTCCCCCTGGAGCGGAACGTGCCGCGGCGCCTGGTCCGCGGGCCCATCCTCGAGCACCGAGACCGAGCCCTGGTAGAGCACTACCCGCATCTCGGCCCGGAAGAGCTCGACACTGAACGCGGTTCCCGTCGCGACCACCATCCGATCGCCGGCCATGACCATGAAGGGCCGCCGCGGATCCTTGGCGACTTCGAACCGCGCCCGCCCGCCGAGCAGGCGCAGCGCGCGACGCTCGCCGTCATAGCGCACCTCGACGGCGCTCGCCGCGTCCAGCGAGAGCCGCGATCCGTCGTCCAGCAGGACCACGCGGCGCTCGCCGATCCCGGTCCGATAGGTTTCGCCGCGCGGATAGAAATGGAAGGTGGCGACGATCAGCAGCAGGCAGGCGGCAAGCGCCCCCAGCGCGTGGCGCAGCTCCGGTCTCCAGCTGCGCGGGGCGCGACGACCGGTCTGGCTGAGCGCCTTCAGCGCATCCGCGCGGACCGCGACCAGCTCGGGAACCTCGGCGGCCTGGCCCGCCATTCGCCACGCCCGCGCGATGCTGGCCAGCGCCTCGCGATTGGCCGGATGGGCCTCGAGCCACAATTCGAGCTCGAGCTCCTCCTCCAGGGCGATCGGCCCTTCATGGAACCGCATCAGCCATGCCACCGCCTGCTCGCGGGCCGCTTCCGGATCGCCGCCGCTCACTGGCACTCCTCCATTGCCCCCGCCAGCGCCCCCAGTGCGCGCTGGACATGGATCTCGACCATGCGAACCGACAGGCCGAAGCTGTCCGCGATCGTGCGCTTGTCGATGTTCTCGATGCGATACAGCGTGAAAATCCTTCGCGTCTTCTCGGGCAGTTCGGCGATCGTGCGCGCAACGAGATCGAGGTTCTCCCGCCCCTCGGCAACCCGGTGCGGATCCAGCGGATCGATGCCCAGGAAATCCTCGACCGCCCGGGCTTCCCGATAGCTGGTGCGCACCCGCTCGCGCCGTCCCTTGTCGCGCAGCAGGTTTGCCGCGATCCGGAAGACATAGGCATCCGCCATCGGCGCCTCGCGCTTCGGATCACGCACGATACGGAAGAAGACGTCCTGGGTAAGGTCCTCGGCTTCCGGCAGGGTCTGGACGCGCCGCGCGAAGAACGCGATCAGGGCGCGGCGCAAGCGCTGGTCGTTCTCCGTCAAATCCTGTCGCACGGCCTTGTTCAACGGCTTCACACCTCCGACAGCATAACGCGCGGCACCGCGGAATCCGAAACGCGAAATTGCCGCCCCCCGGGGAGCATCGACCCGTTGCCCGCAAGGATTAATTCTTCGTAACCTTTGCACCGCTTCGGGGCACATGCGCAGAATCCGCGTGCAGCTGCGGGTTCCCGTCTATAGGGTGGATCGCTTAAATGCCGGGAATCGAATGGAATCCCCATAAGCAGAGAAATTCGGGAGTGTGGTTTGGCGTCGCATCCGGTCCGCGTTCACCGTTACACGACCGCAGATATAGCGCCCGGCGACCGCTTTGAGGCGTGGCGGGGCTATTGGCCGAACATGGGCTCGCTCTTCCGCACCGAGCCGCTGGAGACCTTCCGGGTATCGAGCGAGCTCGTGCGGCTGGGCGAGATCGGCTTCATGTACACCGACATCGCCTCGCAGCGCTGGAAACGCGACAAGCGGCTCGTCGACATGGGGCAGGACACCATCGCAGCCGTCGTGAACCTGGACGGCAAGGCAGCCGGCATCGCGGGCAGGAACGACTGGGTGCAGATGCCCGGCTCCGCGGTTCTCGTCGACCATAGCCAGACATCGCTCCACGATTCCGCCGGCGGGCGCAGCATCGGTTTCTCCGTGCCGCGCCGGCTGGTGATCGAAGCAGGGCTGGACCCGGCCAGCCTGCACGGCTTGGCGCTGAGCCCCGCGGAAAGCGCGATGCTCACCTCGCACATGCTGCAGGTGCGCGAGGCCCTGCCCCGCTTCACCGAGGCGGATGCGCCCCAGCTCGGCAAGTCGATGCTCGACGTGCTCGTGCTGACGCTCAAGGCTGCGAGCCGCACCGAGGCGTCGGGCTTCCGCCAGGATCCCGCGACGCTGATGATGCGCGCGCGCAAGGAAGTGCAGGCGCATCTCGGCTCGCCTGCGCTCACCGTCGCCAATCTGTGCCGCAAGCTGGGCGTTTCGCGCAGCACGCTGCACCGGCTGTTCGAGGAAGGCGGCGGCGTCCAGGCCTATATCCGCGACATGCGGCTGGAGGCGGCGCGCCAGGCCCTGCTCAACCCGGAGAATCCCGAGCGGATCGGCGACCTTGCCGAACGGCTGGGCTTCAGCGACGCGGCGCATCTGAGCCGGCTGTTCAAGGCGCGCTTCGGCGAGACCCCCAGCGATTGCCGCGCACGGAGCCCGCTAAGCCGTTGATGTCCCGAAGCGGGACCCGTGCCGCGCTGCGACATCGGTCCAATTCGGTGAGACAGGCATTCAACAGCAAAATCCCACCTCGGGACTAAGGAATTCCCCATGTCTGCCATGTGTCCCGCTGAGTCGCGGGCCCCATGGTTCTCAAGATTTCGGGGGCTTCTGAAATGATCGATCGTGGCAACGGCGCACGTGCGTCCAAGGCGGTTCCGGTTCGGGTGGATCGCGAGGCGCTGTTGCGCGAGGCGCTGCTCGGCTCGACCGCGCTGATCGGCGTCGCGCTGGCCACGCCGGCGCTGGCCCAGTCAACCTACCCCGCGGGCGGCGGCACGATCTCGGGCACGGGCACCTATACCGACGCGACCGCGACCAATGGCGGCGTGACGGTGACCAACACGGTCAACGCCGGCGTCATCATGGCCGATGTCACGATCAACAACACCACCGGCGACCCCAACGGCATCGCCTACAAGCAGGTCTCCGCCGGCGGCCAGAGCGCGGTCCTCTACACCGCGGGCGCCAACACGCTGCGCAGCGACCAGAACGGCGCGGCGCTTTCGCTGCAGGCGGCAAATGGCAACGTCACCTGGGCCATCGGCCAGTCCGACGAATCCTCGACCACGGACCTCACCGCCACCTATGGCGCTTATCTGATCGCCAACGGCTTCGTGAACGTCGTCGATTTCGGCACCGTCAGCAGCCTGCGCAACGTCACCGCCGACGGCGCCGGCGTGGCGGGCATCTATGCCAGCTCCAGCGGCTCCACGGTGAACCTGTCGCTGAAGGCGCCGGTCATCTCGGGCTTCGCCACCGGCATCTCCGCGATTTCGGCCGCGGGCGCCATCGTCACCACCACCGGCGGCTCGATCAGCACCCTGCCCAGCGGCACCGGGATCAGCGCGACCGCGAGCAACGCCGGGGCCCCGGTCATGGTCAGCTCGGGTTCGGCGATCAGCACCAGCATCGCCGGCGTCGGCATCAACGCCTCGTCGAACAACAGCGCCACCAGCGTGATCACCACTGCGGGCGGCACGATCAACGGCGGCAGCGTCGGCATCCAGGTGAATGCGGCCCTGACCGGCCAGAGCAGCGTCGTGACCGTGGGTGCCGCGATCGGCAATTCTACCCGCCCGAGCTCGGGCGTGGTGTTCCAGGGCACCGGCGTGGTCGGCGGCACCAACACCGTCAACGCCAACGCCAATGTCAGCAGCGGCACGGGCTTCTCCGCGATCGGTTCGAACACCATGAACTCGGATCTCGCGGTGAACGTGGCATCGGGCGTCACCGTCACCTCGCAGGGTTCCTTTGCGATCCGGGCCGGTCGCAACATCACCGTGGTCAACAACGGCACGGTCAGCGCAACCAGCGGCGCCGGAACCGGCGTGAGCAATGCCCAGGCGCCCTCGACCCTCAGCGTGACCAACAACGGCGCGATGAGCGCCGGCAGGATCGTGGTGGACGGGCAAGGAACCACCAACGTCACCAATGCCGGCACGATCACCGCGACCAACTTCGCGGCGATCTCCTCGGGCCGCGGCGGCACGATCACCAACAATGCCGGCGCCACCATCACCGGCGGTTCCGACACCAGTTCGGGCTGGGGCATCCTCTTCCAGAGCAGCACCTTCTCGGCAGGCCAGACGGTCACCAACAACGGCACCATCACCGGTGGCGGCGCAGGTGCGATCCGGCTCGACGCCACCACCGCCTCGTTGTTCAACCTCAATGCCGGATCGACCACGAACGGCCTGATCCGGATCACCGGCAGCGGCGCGACCACCACCAATCTCGGCGGCACGCTGAACGGCAATTACGACGCCAGCGCCGCCACCGGCGCCCAGAACTTCACGCTCGGCGCGACCGGCGCGATGCAGGGCGCGACCTTCGGCTCGGGCAACGACATCTTCACCTGGGGCGGCGGCAGCATCGGCGGCACGATCGACGGCGGCACGGGCACGGACACCTTCGCGGTCGACCTCGGTTCCACGACCAACCGCACGATCGACCAGAGCAGCTTCTTCGCCAACATCGTCAATTTCGAAGCCTATAATCTCGTCTCCGGCAACCTGACCCTCACCGGCAGCAGCGACGGCGGACCGGGCTGGACGGTGGCGGGCGGCAACGCGACGGCGCTCACCATCAACGGCGCGCTGACCAATGTCGCCGGCAACGCGGTCACGCTCACCACCGCCGACCTGATGTTCATCAAGGCGGGCGCGCAGGTGAGCGCAACCGGCGACGTCATCTATTCGACCGCCACCGGCAACAACATCCAGAACAGCGGCACGATCACCTCGGGCACCGGCATGTCTTCGGGCATCGCCATCGGCAGCGGCACGGTCGATAACTTCGGCCTGATCACCTATGCCGCCGGCGGGTCGAGCGCGACCCAGGGCAATGGCGTCTTCGCCAGCGCCAACCAGCTCACCCTCACCAACCATGCCGGCGCGAGCATCTATGGCCGCTGGGATGGCGCGCGCGCCAACAACGGCGCTTATGTCACCAATGACGGCCTGATCCAGGGCGACCGCTTCGCCGGCCTCGAGATCAGCGGCACCAGCGTGGTCTTCAACAACGCCACCGGCCGCATCTATGGCGCGACGAGCGAAGGCGCGGGCGTGCTGATCAACAGTGGCGCCGTGCAGGTCACCAACGCATCCGGCGGCCAGATCGTCGGAGCGGGCTATGCCGGCATCTACAATGGCGGCACCGGCCTGCTGAGCGTGAGCAATGCCGGCAAGATCGCCACCGGCACGCTCGACGGCTCGAACAACTATGTCCAGGGCGGCACGACCACGGCGATCCGCAGCGCCAGCGCCAACATCACCAATAGCGGCCTGATCGAAGGCGCATCGGGCGGCATCCAGGCCAGCGGCGCCCTCACCCTCGTCAACACCGGCATGATCCATGGGTCCGGCACCGGGACGCTCAATCTCGATGCCGTCTATGTCGGCGGCGCGGCGAACATCCTGAACGCCGGCACGATCAGCGAAGGTACCGGCGCGGCCATCCATGCCAATGGCGGCGGCACGATCACCAATGCGGTGGGCGCCACGCTGGGCGGCGGCAACAACCCCACTTCCGGCACTGCCGTCTTCCTGAACGGCGGCACATTCAACAATTATGGCCAGGCGGGCAGCGGGACCGGCACTGCCGTGGTCACCGACAATGCCGGCGGCACGATCAACCTGTTCGCCGGCTCGGCCTCGGGCAGCATCACCGGCGGCGCTGGCAACGACACGCTGGCGATCTACAACGGCCAGACCAATGCCAGTGCGGTCACGCAGAGCTACACCGACGCGGTGAGCGGCACGGCGGGCAGCGTTACGCTGCAGAACAGCGGCACGCTGGCGGCGGCGATGTTCGGCGCGATCGACCTGGGCGGCGGCAACAACACGCTGCAGCTGCGCGGCGCGGGCACCGGCGCCCAGGCAGGCAGCTTCTCGCTCGCCACCTCGACCGGCGCGGGGACCATCACCAAGCTCGACGGCGGCACCTGGACGCTCACCGGCGCAGCGATCGTGCCCGGCATCACCGTCAACGCCAATGGCGGCATGCTGAACTTCCAGGGCACCAGCGGCGTCGGCACGATCAACGTCAATGGCGGCATCCTGCGCGCCAACGGCGCCGGCGCGTTCGGCAGCGCGGCCGTCCACATGCTCACCTCGAACGTGCAGTTCGGCGCATCCGGCGTCTATGCGAACAGCTTCGTGCTCGACATCCCCGCGGTGCTGAACGGCCAGCCGGTCGTGTTCGAGAACCTGTTCGGCGGCAACGCCATCCTGAGCGGCAACATCAGCTCGGGCAGCGGCACCAACGCCGCCGGCCAGGCGATCGGCACCTCGCAGGCCGTGACCTTTGCCGGTATCGGGGGCAGCCTGTTCAACTTGACCGGCACCAACAGCTGGACCGGTACCACGACGATCAATTCGGGCGTGACGGCGCGGGGCTCGACCACCGCGATCTCGGGCAGCAACATCGTCAATAATGGCACGGTCACCTATGCCCAGTCGGGCAGCAGCTCGAGCGGCACGGTGATCTCGGGCACCGGCGCGCTGCGGCTGGAGAGCGGCCAGGTCACGCTGACCGGGTCCAACACTTATACCGGCGGCACCACCGTCGCCGGCGGCCGCCTGCAGGTGGGCGACGGCACCACCAACGGCCGCATCACCGGCGCCATCACCGTCGATTCCGGCGGCACGCTCGTCTTCAACCGCAACGACAATTACGACTTCACCAGCGCGATCAGCGGCGCGGGCGACGTCCAGGCGCTCGGCACGATCACGCTGAGCGGCCCGATCACCAATACCGGCGCGCTCTACATCAACTCGGCCACCGGCGGCACAGTCACGCTCACCGGCGCGCGCAGCGGCGCGTATAGCGGCGGCGCCACTGCCGCGGCCGTCACCCTGGGCGGCGCCAACAATATCCTGCGCGTCGGCCTGAGCGGCACGGTCGCGGGCGGCCAGTATCTCGGCGTCTATCTTGGCGGCACCGGGAACGGCGTCGACAATTTCGGCACGATCAGCAACACCGGCACCGCCCTCGACCAGGACTGGGGCAGCGCGATCGGCGTCGCCGCGACCAGCGGCTCCTCGATCATCAACAACGGCTCGGCGAGCAACGCCACCGCGACGATCAACGGCCGGAACACCGGCATCAACCATCTCGGCTCGGACGGCGTGATCGCCACCGGCCAGCTGTCGGTCAACAATTACGGCCTGATCGCCAGCAACCTCGCCAACGCGATCGAGAACCAGAACGGCTCGGGCAACCTTACCGTCACCAACTACGGCACCGGCAGGATCGTCGGCCAGGGCAATGCCGGCGGCACGAACGGCTATGGCATCTACGCGATCGGCACGGGCACGCTCGGCCTCACCAATGCCGGCCTGATCGTCGGCCGCGTCGGCGGCGTCCTCACCGGCAGCGCGACCAGCATCACCAATAGCGGCACGATCGCGGCCGGCACGCTCTCGGGCGGCACCAGCGGCACGCTGGTCGCGGGCGGCGGCAACGGCATCCAGACGGTGGGCGGCACGATCACGAACCAGGCGGGCGGCGTGATCCGCGGTTCGTTCCTGGGCGGCAACGGCGACAACACCAATGCGATCACCTCGACCGCGGCGACCACCGTCAACAATTCCGGCCAGATCCTGGGCGTCGCGTTCGGATCGACCTCGAACGTGCGCACCAACGGCGTCTATGTCTCGGGCGGCGCCGGCACGGTGACCAACTATGCCACCGGCCTGATCACCGGCGGCTGGGACGGCGTGTACGTCACGGCGGGCGGCACGGTGACCAATTCGGGCACGATCGCCGGCTATCAATATTATGGCGTCGAGAACGCCAGCACCCTGACCAACAATGCCGGCGGCCGCCTCCTGGGCGTCGCCGGGGGCGCGTCGATGCTGGCGGACGGCATCGTCAACAACAGCGGCCTGATCGCCGCGGCGACCTACAACGCGACGACCGACACCTACACCCTCAGCGCCGGCACCGGCCTCACGCTCAGCTCGGGCAGCGTCTCCAACCAGTATAACGGCACCGTCACGGGCGCCGTCGGCATCGGCGCGACCGGCGCGCTGAGCCTGGGCAACGCCGGCACGATCACCGCCACGACCTATGCCGGGGTGAACCTGCTGGGCACCGGCAACACCATCTACAACGGAGGCACGATCACCGGCGGCACCAATGCGACGCTGGGCTATGGCGTGCGCTTCGTCCCCGCTGCCGGGGGCACGCTCAACAATCAGTCGGGCGGCCTGATCAGCGGCACCGCCGGCGGCGTCTATTCGGGAAGCGCGAGCGTGTCCGTCGACAATGGCGGCAATATGGTCGGCACCGGCGCGGGCAGCCGCGGCGTCTATCAGCAGTTCGGCAACGCCGTGGTCACCAACCAGGCGAGCGGCGTGATCGTCGGCCAGGGCTGGGGCATCCAGGGCGGCGCCACCGCGAACATCAACAATGCCGGCTTCATCGGCGCGGGCACGCTTTCGGGCGGCACCACGGGCACCTTCACGGTCAACGGCACCGGCAGCGGCGCCGTCTTCAACGGCGGCTACCTCACCAACGGCGTCGGCGCGACGATCGTCGGTGGCAATTATGGCGTCTATTCGGGCGGCACCACCGCGGTGAACATCAACAACAGCGGCACGATCACCGGCGGCAATTACGCGATCTACCTGACCGGCAACAACGACAACACGATCAGCCTCTACGCCGGCTCGGCCACCAATGGCGCGATCATGCTCGGCAACGGCAACGATACGGTCAACTGGTATGGCGGCAGCTTCACCAGCATCGAAGCCGGCGCCATCGGCTTCGACCGGTTCAACGCCAGCGTCTCCACCCCGACCACGCTCGATCTCACCAAGGTCCGCAATTTCGAGCAGCTTTCCCTCAACGGCGGCGATCTGACGCTGAGCGGCGCGTCCGCGAATATCGGCGGCTGGACCGTCAACGACGGCACGCTGACGCTCGACGGCACCGTGCAGATCGGGAGCGACGGCAACGCGGTCACGCTGGCCAACAGCGGCACGAGCCTGACCATCGCCCATGGCGCCACGGTGATCGGCAATCTCGGTAACGGCGTCTTCGCCCAGGCCGGGACCACCGTGACCAATGCCGGCCTGATCCGCTCGACCGACGCCAACTATAGCGGCGTGGCCATGGTCGGCGGCACGCTCGGGAACCAGGCTGGCAGCCTGATCGTCGCCGAAGGCAATGGCGTCACCGTCTCGGCCGGCGCGAACACGATCACCAATGCCGGCATCATCGTCGGCCGCACCGGCGGCGTGATCGGCAGCGACGCCTATCAGACGCTGAACAACACCGGCATCATCGTCGTCGGCACCGCGGCCAATACGGTCACCCAATATTGGCAGATCAACCAGGACTATAGCACCGGCGACGGCGTTCGGTTCACGGCGGGCGGCACGGTGGCCAACACCCGCGGCGCCAATAATGGCGGCACCATCGTCGGCGGCGCCAACGGCCTGGTCATCACGGGCGGCGCGGCGACGATCGAGAATTCGGGCACGATCCAGGGCAATACCGGCTACGGCGTCTCGCTGGACACGGCGGCAGGCCAGACCTCGACGATCACCAACCATATGAGCGGCGCGTTCGTCGGCACCACGGGCGCGGTGCTGCTCGCCGGCGACGGCACGATCAACATGACCAACGAGGTCGGCTCGGCGATGTATGGCAGCATCGTGTCGACCGGCAACGGCACGCGCAACATCGACCTGTCGGGCCTCGTCTATGGCGATTACGACGCCAGCTCGGCCACCGGCACCAACAATGTCACCATGCGCTCCGGCCAGATCCGCAACGTGTATCTGGGCGACGGCGACGACAGCTTCACCTATTTCGGCGGCACGATCACCGGCATCGTCGATGGCGGCGCGGGCTATGACCGGCTGTTCGCCGATTTCGGCGCCGGGCAGAGCTACAATGTCAGCCTGGCCAACTTCATAAACTTCGACAGCATCGGCCTGATCTCGGGCGACATGACGCTGACCGGCCCGAGCAACGATCCCGACCAGGCGATCTATGCCGGCATCGGCGGCATGCCCGCCGGCACGATCACCTTCGACGGCACGAGCGGCCTCACCGGCGACATCTATGTCAATGGCGGCTCGATCCGTGCGGCAACGGCAGGCGCCTTCGGCAGCGGCACGATCCACATGATCGACCCGACCGCGACCTTCGGCGCCACCGGCAGCTATGCCAACAACATCTCGCTGGAAGTGGTCACCCCGTCCTCGGCCAACCCGTCGACGCTGAACGCCGATGCGGGCGTGACCGCGACGCTGACCGGCGCGATCACCACCGGCACCGGCGCGGGCGTGGATCCCAGCCAGGACCTGGTCATCGGCGGCCAGGGCACGATCATCCTCACCAACACCGCCAACAACTGGCTGGGCACCACCACGATCAAGTCGGGCGCGACGCTCCAGGGGGCGAGCGACACGATCTCGGGCTCCGCGATCGTCAACAACGGCACCCTTGCCTATCAGCAGGCCTATAGCGGTACCGTCACGCAGAACATCACCGGCAACGGCTATGTGAGTGTGAGCGGCCTGGCGGCGGGCAACGCCCTCACCTTCTCGGGCACCAACAATCTCAACGGCACCTTCATGGTGTCCGACGGGTCGAACATCGCGATCAGCGGCGCGACGAGCACCGGCAATTTCCAGAGCGTCGACCTCTTCGGAGCCGGCAGCCGCCTCGACGTGACGGCGACGGGCAGCCTGACCAGCAGCGCCAACACGGTGGGCACCGACGGCGCGGACCAGAGCGTGTACAATCTCGGCGCGATCACCAGCACCAACAATGTCGCGATCTATTTCGGCGGCACCGACGGCCTGCTCGACAATAGCGGCACGATCTCCGGCACCCGCGCCGTCTGGGTCAATGGCGGCGACGCCCAGCTGATCAACCGCGCGGGCGGCACGATCACCGGCAACAGCAATTTCGCGCTGTACCTCGGCCAGGGCGGCACGATCGACAATTCGGGCACGATCCAGGCGCTCAATAGCTCTCCCGCCGTCTATGTCGCGGGCACGGCCGCGATCACCAACAATGCCGGCGGCCTGATCACCAGCCAGGGCACCACCATCGCCGCCTATGGCGCCGGCTCGAGCCTGACCAATGCGGGCAGCGTGACCTCGAGCAACGAGACCGCAGTCTATCTGGCGGCGGGCGGCACGGTCACCAACTCGGGCAGCCTCACCGGCGGCACCGGTGGTTACGGCCTGTGGACCAGCGCGGGCGGCACCTTCACCAACCAGGCAGGCGGCACGATCACCGGCGGCCTGGGCGGCATGTATCTCGACGGCGCCAACCTGGTCACGGTGAACCTGGACGCAGGCTCGACCACCGGCAAGATCTTCTCGGGCGGCACCGGCGACCGGGTGATCAACATCCTCGGCACGCTGAACGGCGGCTATGCCGGCGGCAGCGGCGCCGACGCGATCACGCTGGACACCAGCGCGGTCGTCAACGGCACGCTCGACGGTGGCGCCGGCAACAACACGCTGACGCTGACCGGCACCGGTTCGGCGACGCTGGGCGCAGTGGCGAACTTCGGGAGCGCCACCAAGTCGGGTAGCGGCACCTGGACGCTGGGCGGAGCCACCGATGTCGCGGCCTGGACCGTGACCGGCGGCACGCTCGTCACCAATGGCGGCGCCATTGCCGACACCGCTTCGGTCGCCCTGACGGGCGGCACGCTGCAGCTCGGCGGCAGCGAAGCGATCGGCGTGCTGACCGGCTCGGGCAATGTGGCGCTCGGCACGAGCACGCTGATGCTCACCAGCGGCACCGGCAGCTTCACCGGCAATTTCAACGGGACCAGCGGCGGTCTCCTGATCGACGGGGCGAATCTGAGCTTCGGCGGCCGGGTGAACTATGCCGGCCTCACCGAGATCCGCTCGGGCACGCTGACGCTGACCACCGGCGCGCGCTTCAATGCAACCTCGACCCTGCTCGTCGATACCGCCGGGACGCTCGATCTGGGCACGACCGCAATCACGGTGGGCGCGGCGCGGCTGGACGGCACGCTCAACGGCACCGGCACCCTCGCCGCGCATGATATCGCGCTGAACGGCGCCACCGTGAACGGCAACCTCTCCGGCAACCTGCTCACCCAGGCCTCGGGCATTTCGCACATCGCCGGCACTATCGACATGGATGTGCGGGTGAGCGGCGGCACGCTGCAGCTCGCCGCCAATGGCCGGATTGCCGATAGCTCCACCGTACAGGTCGATGGCGGCGCGACACTCGATCTCCAGGGCTTCAACGACACCATCGGCGCCCTGGCGCTCGGTGGCACCCTGGCCGGCACCGGCACACTCACCGCGGGCCAGTATCAGCTCACCGGCGCCACGGTGAACGCCAATCTCGGCGCGGGCACGCTCTTCAACCTGGGCGGCAACTCGACGCTGAACGGCACGGCCGCCGGCGACGTCTCGGTCCAGGCCGGCACGCTGGCGCTCGGCGCGGCGAACCGCCTGGCCGATGCCGCCACGGTGGCCGTCGCATCCGGTGCGACGCTCAACCTCGGCGCGTACAGCGACACCATCGGCGCCCTGGCGCTCGGTGGCACCCTGGCCGGCACCGGCACGCTCACCGCGGGCCAGTATCAGCTGACCGGCGCGACGGTGAACGCCAATCTCGGCGCGGGCACGGTCTTCAACCTGGGCGGCAACTCGACGCT